>Ga0065711_1035496_pt1 | contig 22242 bp, 12 predicted proteins | sample Hoacrofraction12_FD_59098 | JGI IMG/M metagenome (GOLD analysis project Ga0065711, IMG submission 59098) | Hoatzin crop microbial communities from Cojedes, Venezuela - Epithelial fraction 12 v2 (version 2) | ecosystem: Host-associated > Birds > Digestive system > Esophagus > Crop | place... | reverse complement strand
GGAGCAATAACGGCGGGAGGAGCGGCGGGCATCGGGCACCTCGGGCCTCTCGGAGAGCGAGGTGAGCAGCGGCACTGCAGGCGTTTTGTCTGCGAGGAGGCCGGGGCTTGGCAAACGCAGCCGCACGGAGCAGCTGTGCTGCCTCCTCGTTCCGCCGGAAAGAGAAAGCCCTGAGCGCACGGGAGGATGAACAAGAAACGAGGTTAAGCATGGGATCATTGTGCTGACATTAGCAATTATCACCCTAAACACCGCTGCAGACGTTCAGCATCAGGAACAGGTGACCTCTGACAACAGAAACCGGCACGCTGACTTCCTCTGGTGTGGGCTGCAGTAATTTCTTTAGATGAACCACACCACAGCTAGAAAACAAAAAAGTGTAGGAGAAATTGGGGTTCGTTTGGTGAGGGACAGGCAATTCATGTGTGAAGCTTGTCAAAAGAAATCACATGCAATTTCGTACGAATACATCCAGCTGATTTCCTAGCACTTTTCGAACTTTCATAGAAGTTTGGGTTCTGAGGGCTGTGACATTAGGGTCATCTAGTCTGACCTCCTGCATATACAGGTTACAAAATTTTTTCCCAGAAGTTGAATAAAGTATATCTTGGAGATATATTCCAAACAACAATACTCTATGAGCTCACCCAAGCCAGACCTGTCAATGTACAATCCCCTTACTGGTAAGAAATGGCACCTTCACTGAAGGTAGAAAATTTCTGCTTCTAGCTGTTAAATCTTGCTAGGCCTTTTATAAACACACATAGACAAGCTTCCTTTCCAGATACCCTGTTTTATAAATAACTCAACAGTCAAACTACCTCTCTACTATTTTTTTAAATAAACTAAAACCAGGCAGTTTCTCAAATTTAACCTTAAAGACTTGAAGTTTCTTTCTTCAAGTTCCTTCAAATTCTCTCCAGATGTTCCAGAGCCTCCTACAAACTTCTACGTCAGAAATGGGCTCCCATTCAAAGGTACAGGACCCCATTCTCTCCCTTTACTTGAGATGCTCCCTCCCTTTACTTCATCCCTTTACTTGGGAGAGCAAATACCAGATGGACAGATGTGACTTACCTCTCCAGACCTGCTTGTGTCTTTGCATCATCCACACCACCATTTTTTCCTCAGATCACATAGGCTGCCAGCAATGTGGGTCTTCTACATCCTAAGGAAAAAGACATTCAAAGCAAAGTTATGAAGAGAAATGGACATTTGTTGGCATTTAGGGAGACAGGGGAGATCAAATAGTGTGTGGGGAGGGAGCAGGTAAACTTAATCTGTAATGGCTTCTGAGTGTGAACAGGACTATTTGTGCCACTGGCACATTTGATGTCCATACATCTGATGCCAGGCGATTTGTGGGAGCTCCCTACTGTGGATTAAGAACAAGAAGTAACAAATTGTGTTGTCAGCAGACACATCAGGAGAAATCCCAGTGTATAGTTGCTTACAAAAAAGCAAATAACCAGAAAATGGAACTGAAGCTGAGAACACTCTGCCTGTGAAAACACTTTAATTGGCGACACTGGGCCAGATACACCACTGAGACAAGCACCACAAACCTCCTAAAGTGGATATGCTTCTATCAAACCCAAAGTTGGCCTTTTCCACTCTTTATAATTTAAATTGTTGAGGAGACCAATAGGGCAGTACTTAGTATGTGTCCTTTTCAAGCACGCACTTTTCATGAAGTAACTTTTCTTAGACAAAGAACTTTTCACAGGAAAAAGAGAGAATCTGCCTGATGAAATATTGACTCTCTCAATTCATATTAGATTCTCAAGCACCATTCAACAGCTCTGAATTGACTAATGGCCATCACAGCAAATGGATTTCCACCTTAATCTTTAGTTCTTGTCTGAATGATATTAATACACATTGTTTATCACTAATGAGCTTTAGAATATGATGTTAACAGAAGCAATTAAGGCCCAGCATAACTCTCTGCAACACTGTGCTGAAGCTGAATATATGGCTAATGAATCACTTCCATAGTTCAGTTCCAGTTTCCTTACTGCAAATTGTCCTTCAGATGAGTTAATATCACCTTCGTGTCCAGTCTGTTGCCTTTATTTTTAACTAGTGTGTGTGCTTACATCAGAAAGTAGTAGATACGTCTTTTGAAGACCTAGCTTAGTTTGGTTTTTTTAATTTATCTATTGTTCAGTGATAGTAGCTACCCTCAAAGAGAGGAGTCATATTTAGACTACCTTTTCCCATAGCAGGCATAAATTTAAACTCCTCCTAAGGTGTTTCAGTTCAGGAGAACAAAACTTGATTCAGAGCACTTTAGCCAGGACTGCCCGACCCTGCCTTCTTGTGCAGATAGTCACCACAGAGAGGGCAGGCACTCCAGGTTTTGGGGTTTTTTTAGACTGATTGAACCCCTGCTCAGGGCACAAGGGTTTCTCTCTCTAAAAACTCTGATGAAGTGCTGGCTTCAGGGAAACACCTACATGTCATTTGTGGCCACAAGAATTTAAAAGCTAAGATTGAGGTCAAGAAGGAAAGCAAAGTAAAATGCTACCCAGACAAGTTTTGTTTTGTGCTGTTGCCATGTCTCAGCAAAGGTTGGGCATCCCTGTCTTTAATGAACCATATAAAACACTGAATTGTAAATGTACTTTGAAGCTGACTCAGCCCTGAAAAGGAAACAAAAGCTGCTACTTGACAGAAACCTTCCTAGAAGCAAAGATGAGAACTGCTGTAAGCCTTCAATTTAATGACTTGGTCCTACACTTGAAGCTAGAGAATTTTTACTATTGACAGCAGTAGGAACCTGTTGCAGGTAAAACTCAGCTTGAAACATCTGAGCTTTTCCATGTTCTGATATACTGAATAAACCAGTCATCTGGTCTTGAAGGTGAGTGAAGTAAACCTTAAGTACCAGACAACATGATCATCTGATCTCACACTGTAAGAAACTGCTGAGACAAGCCAATGCCAGTTTGAATTTGGTCTTGTCACTTACTTTGGCAGGAGGCTCAAAATCTGCCTGAAGGTGCTCTGTCAGTCCAAACTGAGGAAAAGTTAACAGCCATGAAACTGTTTCTGTTCATACGTTCAGCTTCTTGCTTCGCTGCAACACAGCTGGCATCCTACTTCTGCAACTGTTTCCTCAATGCAAACAGTTTTGCCACTAGGCTCACCTGACTGGCTCAAACTGTGCTGCACGGCTGTTTCTCTCAGCCCCAGCTCTGGCTGGTAAAACATCCATCTGAAATGAAAGTTGAAATACAGCTCTTCAGCCAGCAAAGTGGAACACACTTAGCTGCTGCAGGAGAATCAGAACATTTTTACCTGTCTTCACCTACAGACGTTATCATCACACCCACAAGCAGGCTCTGCACTTTGACATTTTTGATCTCTGACTGATACTTCATACCAAATTAGTCAGCAGTTCCTTTTTTATTTTTAAGGAGTTATCTATCCATGGACCAAAATCAAAGCAGTGAGAGCATCATTTCATTGTGCTGACTTGAATTGCAGTGTCACTTTAATTTGCAGTCACTGAAGCAAAACCTCGCCAAAAGCAAAGGAAATACTTCAGCAATTCACCTGCACTCAACTCAGTGCCGCAGGAGTCATGCTGCTATAGCAGCCATGCTACTGAGCTCTGGGATGTCCCCACTGCCCAGCAAAGCCTACAGGCGAGGGTGCAGCTCTGAAATAATGGAGCTGGGTCGCTGGTGATGAGAAAGGGAGACTTGCTGGGACATTTTATAACAAAATGATCTGGAAAGGAACTTAAAGAAGTCAAGCTTGTGCTGTTACTTTTGGGTTTGGTTTTCATATATATACGGGCAATTGAAAGAACCTTATTTCATGCAAATTTTAACTTCAGTAAAGGCAAGGTTACTGAGTAACTTCTGGGCTTACAGGGCTTCTTGGTTTACTCAGGAGCAGACTATGTGCTTCACTGAAAGAGATCAGAAGATCTGTGCTGTAAGTGCTGGGAAAGAAACCCAACATTAAATAGCCAGTTATGCACCACCTGGGACACTATTACAGGATCTTCGCTGGCCAAAGCCCAGTATCAAATGGGCAGTCAGTTCCTTCTAGGGCCACCAGCAGCACAGAACTCCAGGACCATCCTTCATTGCCAGGACAGTCCTTCATTGCTGTGGTGGCTGGGTGCCTTCACTGCCCTTGTTGCGAACAGGCACAGGGAATTCAGAACAGAGACGTCCCCAGGGTTTGCCCACTGAGATGGTGGGAAGAGAGTTTGAGCCTCTCTGTAGGTCACTGCACCAGGGGGGAGCAGCCACCATCTCTGTTTTTACTGATACCTCAGAAAGCACTGCCACCCATTTACAAGACCCATTTTTTCACGATGCCAGAAGCTGCGCACCAAACACCCCACGCCAGCCCTTGTCACTGGCGGGTGAACAGGTTTGCCAAAGGCAGGGGGGAAGACGCTGCTCTGAAGCGGAGACATCCCCACCAAAAAAGCTGAAACCCCAAGGGAGCGTGTGGCAGCCACCTCCAGCCATGCCTTGCCCGTCTGCCCACGGCCGCGCACCCGCCGCCGCCCTGCCCGGGCCCCTCTGTGCGGCCGGTTCTCAGGGGGAGCCGGGGGGCAGCCATGGGTGCTATGTTAGGCACCTGCGGCTCGCACAATGGGCTGTGGGTGCTCGGGGGAGAGACAGATTGATGTATTGTGTGCGGGGGAGGAGGGCTGTCACTTGAATCCATGTGAACCCGGGCTTTTGGGGCAAGGGAGATTGACAGCTTTTGTAGGTCGCAGCTCTCTTTCAAAGCTCTGCTTTATAGACAGTAGGTTAGGGGGCCCGGGCTTTCACTCCCATAATTCGAACAGGGCAATCATCAGCATTGAGAATTTCTTCTCTCTCTCTCTCTCTCTTTTTTTTTAAACCCCCCTTGTTATGCATTAAATGATTTCAGTGGAGGAATGTGCAGCATTAATTAGAATTGGTTAGCAGATACCAAGGGGAAAAGTTTCTTCACAACAACTATAGGAGGTGTCACTGCTACAAAGATGGTTTTGTTTTCACTCTCTCCTGCATTATCAGTGCAATATGTAAGGTAGCGATTCTTTTCATTTAAATTAAGTGGAAAGCTACTAAATCTTGTTTTATTCTCCAAAAAGAAAAAGGTCCTTAACACTTATCTTTTAACTTCTTTTATTTTGTAAGGTTACTGTTTACTTTTGCTTTCAGTCCTCCCCATTAATCGGCCTGCAAAGATGTGTATCCAGTTTTGTGTATCATTTAGCTCTTACAATTATAGGCGAGTACAACTAATATATAAGGATTGTCTCCTGATTAAAGCAACAACGTTACCATTTAAAATCAAAGGCGTTCGTCTACAAGGACACATTGAAATTCAGAAGTGTGGCTGGCTGTTCTCTGCAGGGATTTCCTAGTTTCTTTCAACTTTTTAAATAGAAGGTAAGCTAAAAGATGGGCTTGAGCATATAAAGTAAGAGCTTAGAAGAAACGCTCCTTAATGTATTTATGTATGTTTTTTATTTCATTCGCTAAAAACTTTTCCCATCAACAATGTGTAAACAAATACTAGCCCTGATAGTGTTTAAATATTTTCTCCCATCAAATATACTCAGTTTATAAAAAATAATTAGAAAAATATTTTTCAAACAAATCTGAAGTGAGTATTGACATTTAACAACTGACACAATCCTATGTGCTACACATTAGGGTAATATCACATTCATTTTTTCTGTTAAGGGTTTGAAAATTACCACATTATTACCACCATAAAGCTCTTAAGACGTATAAAGCCAACTGCTGTCTCTGGAAGTAAATTACTGAGGCTCCATGCACTGCAGATTCTCTTCCAACAAATTCATCTGAAATGTGAAGATATTTGTACTTTGCCCACAGTATCTGTCAGCAAACGCCACTAGTGTTCTTTGTACCGGGAAGAATGTCATTCTCGCTTGTTCCCCCCGAGGGAGTGCTGGAAAGCACAGCCTCAGGCAGAGCTGCCTAGGCAGGACAGAGCAGGTTTGCCAAGAGAGGCAGTGGTTCTCTTCCTGCAGGGCAGGTACCAGTGCCTAATTTTTTCTCTGACCCACACACAGACAGTCTGGCCTGTGCATTATATAGTCAAAACCACAGCTTAAAAAATAAGCTTTGTTATTCAGTATCTAGATCATAATGAGCTTAATTATATTTTTATCTCACTGATAAATCAGGAGTTACTAGTGGGAGACATGATGTTAGAGGGTTTTTTAACATAGCTCAGCACTAGCACAACAACTTTAAGATCTGTGTAAAGATGAGCTAAACAGAGCTTGAGCAAGAGAAGACAGGAGCAGTTTCTACTAAGCATGGGATGCAGTTTTCTAAGTAGAAATTTACTGAGTAAAAAACCAGCTAAAATATTTCACCTTCTTACTGGAGACTTCTCCCCACCATGAAGAGGACGAACAAGGCTATCAAACATCTGACATTGTCTTTCATGGATATGAAGAGTTACTTTCCATAGTGTAAGGGAAGGGAGGAGCAGAGTCCCTTCCCTTCCACCTCCCCAAAACCACCAGTGCAGCTTCAGTGGCTGGGATTTAAGCTGTGGAGGCTGCACGGTAGCACTGAATGCTCTATCAGCAATAACTGTTTAACTAATCGGGCGCAAATGTGCAGAGGATCCCAGGCAGCTGAGCTGTTTGGTGCCTCAGACACAAAGCAGCACTTCTCTGGGAGCTGAGGCCACTGCAAAGATTAGTTTTGAAGGAAGCCCCAGACCAGTGAAGGCAGCCCAAAGCTTCCTCAGCAGCAGCTGACTTCCCACACAGCACCGGCACTGCGCAGCAGGACCAGCTCACCAGCTCCAGAGACGCAACACTGCTACACGGGTTGCTCTCGCCAAGTTTTCCCGTGTCTCCTGCATCCTGGCCCAAGGGCTGTCTCCTTTTTTTTTTTTTGGACCACAGTACCTCTCTCAGAATTATGCATCCCTCATGCATGTAAATGAGAAGGGTCCAATTACATGCGAGGGAGAAAGGGTTTAATGAATCGTGAAAAAGCAAGGGTTGCATAGAAAAAGCTCAATCCCAGTGCCCCCTCATCCCCCCAGTTTGAAACGTACGTTTCTCATTTTTAAGAGTGACGAGAGAATGCAGAGTGAACGGGAGAAACCCACAGCTGAATAAATACAACGCTTGTTTGCGTTTATTACAGCCTGCACTTGAAATCTGTGATGCACACTTTTAAAGAAAAACAATTAAGCACAGAAATTCTGTTCCTCTACACAGCATAAACAAATGCAATACATGATTGTAGATAACTCTATGCTCAAGTTCTCCCATCTGGAGTACGTTCCTTTTCTTACTCTCCTTTCTCCTGCGTGTGCATGTAAGGTCTTATATGAATTTAAAGGACAAAGAACAGTCAGGAGCTGGTTGTTATTTATGAAGTCCAGTAAAATACAGGCACAGATTACACCGTCTAAATTGTATGACTGACTTCCACACCTGACCCAGACACTGGGTGTTTATCATTCGCTGTTCCAGGTAAGCGTGAACTAGACATCGTGGAAGGATATGATGAGCATTTTAAGGGAAACCACATTAAAGCAATATTATTATGTCAAGTATGATTTCATATGACTACATTTAAAACAGACATTATAGTAAATTGATTTGTAAATGTTCTGGGATGCTCCAGAGGTCTTTTGCTTTGTTGTTTTTTTTTCTTTTTTTTTTCTTTAGCAGGATTCATGATTAGTCACTGACTGTTGCTAAAATGACTTTAATATCTCAAGTTACAGTGTAGGGAAAACTCCCAGTGCCCTTAATGGGAATTATGCAGCATTGTGGTCCTAAATTGTGAAAAGAAACAAAAATAAACACTTGGGCATGAAGATGGTCTCCCTTTGCCATATCAGTGAGGGAATCACAAGTACTGAGCAGTAACATCTCCAACTGAGACATAGCAGTGCTGCTATCTGTTCAATATCTTTAAAATTTGGCCTCAAAGCTTCCTTCTTTATTTGGGCATGGAAATACCTGTGAAGGTTCACATCATAGAAGTGATTTCTTATAAAGGTAGGATGCAGCTAGAAAGAAGACTAGGCTTCACAACAACGTCAATAGAAGAACTCCACATGTGCAAAAACTTACATAGGCGTATGAATGACCTGTGGAGTCACACCAAGCCTGCTCCAATTTTTCACTAATTTCTAGAACCCTGCAGGCAAAATGCATAAGAAGGCCAGTGCATAACTTCTAGCAGTAAGGGGTGAATATTTCTCATTAGAAGCATGTGGAATAGAAAGAAAGACCTACTGCTTCGGTGTTGCACATTCTTCGTCATTTCAGCATGGGTGAAAGAGCCCCGGACTACTGCTGGTGATCCAGGATGCTGCTCTGGCTAGTTTAGCTACTGCTATGAGTAGTGGAGCTAAACCCTATGATATTAAAAAGTTGCCGCTCTCCTAATTGCTCCTTCAATTTTGAGGTATTGAAGTAGTTCAAGCCAATAGAACCCCCTTGATGGTAAAGAGAAAATGGAAGTGGTGCACAAGAGATGCCTGCCTTTGTGTCATCTACTAATTTTTCTAATGTTCTAGTGACATCTTTATTGAAATCTCCATCTGGCAGGGCTCTTGGATACGTTGTCAGTGGGAATGACATGCTGGCCAGTAACCTCTGTGTCCTGGACACAAGTGCTTCTATCTACACTACTGGAATCAGGAGGCAAGGGAGCTGGAACAGCCCAGCTCCCTTAGGAAAGGAAATAAAAGGAGCAATGTGGAAATCCTGTATGATAGTAAGGGTTTGCCTGTCTCCATATCCACAAAATCTGTAAGCCTACACTGTGGGCATTCCCAAAGGGATGCCATTGCAGAATCTTGTGAGGTTCATCTCCTGTCCTTGTCTCAGGCTAGTTATCCTGGCCTCTTCACAGCAAGTGTTCCAACATCCTGAATCATTGGCCAGATTCACACTGATTGCCTGATCTGTCTGAAAATGGATGAAAATCTGTAAGAATTCAGACAGAAAAAACAAATTGTTACTTCTGGACTTAAGAAAGCAAAATTTTTCAGTCTATTCAATGAATTTCATCCAAAGACGGTATAGAAAATGTTCCAAAGAGCACACATGTTGTAGACCAAATTTTCATATAACGCCTTTAACTTATAACATGTATTTAAAATATAATCCTTATTCTTTAACTTTGGTCCACAGAATGACTCTGTCATCCAGATAAATAAAACCTTTCTCGGAAACCAACATTTATAGCAGCACAGAGAGAAGAAATACCATCTGAGCTCCACAACCTTCAGAGACACCTGACAGCCTGTGCAAATCCTGTGCAGTCTCAGGTTGCTGTCTCCTTTGGTCACCTTTGCTGTGTTGCCTTTGCTCAGTGTCATGAATATAGTGCTCCAGTACATCTTGTTTTGTAGTGTTTCATCATTCCGTAAATTTTTGCCTGGCTAGGAGTTTTGCTAGTTTTGGATGAGTGGCAGCAGCAGTGCAAGGGAAGCAGCAAGACAATGGTCCGTCTGGCAACAGACAGCCCTTAGTTTGGCTCATCTGCATTGTCAAACCACAAATGCGCTGCTCATGTTTTGGTCCATACAGCTACCCTTCAAAGTCGTCATCTACTTCATATGATTCTGGTTGTGGCACAGGTGCCTGGTGAAAATTCAGAGTTTAGGCTGGGATTTCAGAATCCCTTCTTATGACTAATTCCCATGCACACCAGACTCCTTTCTCTTTGAACTAGCAACCTTTATATCCACCAATAGAAATCGACATTGTGTACAACTGTGTTAAGTAAAAAGACGCATTCTGGAGCTCATAATTGGGATACATTTCATTGTGGAAGGTGGACAAACAAAATGTTTCTAGTTATCCACTTCACCAATAGGCAGCTAACATGTTATTAACACGCTTTCATGAAGGACTAAACACCACTTGGGGCTGAAGGACATTTTTTTACATTTGCTTTCCAATGGGCATTTTGTTTTAAGATATTTAAGGTCAATACCTTATTAACGTGTTTGGGGGTTGTCTTCTTTTTGTAAAGCAGTGCAGAAGAACAGTTCTTTAATACAATATAAAAGTAAAAAAGAAATATCAGTACAAAATACCCGGTCGCTCATGAGATATCTTTTTTTATATATTAACTTACCAAACCAAGAACAGTAAAAAGGCACAAAACCATATAAATGCTCCATTCCCATATCAATGGGACACGCCACTACCAGAAGGACCATTTTTTGCATCAAATCATATGCCTGCAGCCTTTCTTTCCTATCAGTTTTCTCCACATGACTGTTTCTCTTGTGCTTTTACCACATTAATATTGTTCCCCTGCCCATGCATGGCAGATGCTTGGGGTGGTGGTCAGTTGGGTTGGGACAGCTTTCACATGTCAACAGTTCAACTTCCACATCCTGGAAAGTTGGTGGTACCTTTCTAAAGTGTCTCCTCAGCAATGGGTTGGGAGGAGACCCAGGGGGCGAAGTTCTTGCCACTGAAGTGCACACATTTTGCATGCTCCCAGACTCTCTAACCCAGCCCTTTTTGCCCCATTGACTTGCTAACTCAGTGGTAAGAGCATATGCATCTTGCCTTGTTTATCACACCTCCTGTTTGTTTCCACATATGACTGCTACCAAGAAGAGCACAGGCAGGTGAGCCAGAGTGGAATGGCACAGGTTACAGACACAAACAAGGTAAATAGCAAAGATCCATCTCAGTTTTGGCCCGCCAGCTCTAGCACATCTGCCTTTAAGAGTTAACTGCACACCAGTTGTGTTTTCAGTAATAATTTCTGATTTTTACGACCCAGGATTTGACTGTCTGCACAAAAGCATTTGCTTTTCTTTCAGTGGAAAACATACTAAAATACACTCCACAGTTGTAGATTTTTTTTAATGGGCAAACATTAAGTAATTAAGGAAATCATGCACCATGCCATGTGGAGGCCTCCTGACAAATACAACTTTGGTGGCCATGACCCTGGCCAGAGGAAGAAGGCTGTGATGTCACCTCATCCCCAAGTCCCAGTTTCACGGATAGTATCTCTGAAAGGAATTGTCTAAAGAAGATTGTTCCTTATGAAAAGTTCACATGATGGAGTCTGAAGGGCTTGTTTCACTTGAAGCCCAGCAGGACAGAGCTGTTTGGAAAGAAGCATTCAGTGTGTTCTGTTTTGCTGAAAGCTGTCACAGTGAACAAGTACTTAGCAAACAGCATGAACACGGATTTGAACTAGAAAACTAGCAGGGCCATGACAACATTGTAATAGTGGGCTTGTCTGTTCAGAGCCTGTACAATGATGCATGGGGACATGAGAAGCAAAAAAGAACTAAATTTTTGTATTTTAAATTTTTTTAAAGGTGACAGTTTATCATTGCTTTGAACTCATTTGTATTATTGTGGTCACCTTTGGCATCAGTGGGAGGGAAAAGCATCCTTGTGAGAAGGGGGGCAGGGCAGAGGCATGGTGCACTGCCCGAAGGGTGAACTGATTGATTAACTAAAAAGAAGTCAGTTCTTTTCCTATTGTCCTGTTATGTAATGTTTTAACTTCTGTTATGATGGGCTGACTGTTTAAGCTGTTGCTCTTTACATCTCTGATCCATATTCAGCAGTGAACAAAAGCTGCCTGAATCCCAGTCCAGAACTGAAGGAGAACCTGCCATTCCACACCTTTGAAAACAAGACGCTTCCACCCAAGCACCTTAGCTGCTGACACCATGCAGGTACAGGAGAGCAGCACCCTTTAAAGGCTCACCTCTGCCTTCCCCATCACGCAAGAGACTATTGAATGCAGCACAACATTAAGAGGCATCTAATGAGTAGGAAATCAGAATGTGATAAAGAAAATTTTTCCTTTTAGTTTTACATACTGCAACTACATCCTTATTTCTAAAGCAAACCTCAAAAACACACTAACCACACCTTTTCACCATGATTATGACTACAGTTGTCTAGTTTATGACAAGAAGAGTTTCAAAAGCTGTAATACATGACTTTTTATTTTCACTTCTAACATGTTGTGCACTTTCCTAGACATGGAAAGTCCCTGTGTGGTGTCTGCCTTTGCTACAGAGGACTAACAGTCCCTTCTTCAGGTCGTCTTCTAATAAACAATTTACACAAAACCCCTGTTTCTCCTCTTCTCTTTGGACAGGCTTGCAATGTTTAAGTGCACAGCACCCACGTCTTTCCTTAAAGCTTTCAACAGGCTCAGGATGAAAAGTACTTTTCTAGCCTATAGGAAAACCTGTTGATCTTATCAGGTCCTAGGACATGTTCCTGAATGTGCCATTAATTCCCTTCATACTCTCTGCCATGGCTAAAAACCTCTGCTAATGATTTGTGGAAAGAGCACAGCTGGAGGAAGATAGAATGAAGAACCACCTGTTCCTCCCAAAGTTTAATCCTTGGACAGGGACATTGCTCACCTAAGCTACGACTGCAGGACTTGATCCTAGGAATACATTCACTTATGAAATGGACCAGAGACACTACTTCAACCCTGACTCTCTTACTGAATGCACTTCTTTTCTCCATTCATGCTCAGCAATATTATTGCTTCTATCTGTAAATTGGGATCTTAAATTATAAGGCCAATATACATACATTGCTTTAGAATTATTATAAAGATAATATGTCTAAATGCAGCCCATATGCCATACATAATATATCTTGGCATCTGAAAAATAACTACCTTTAACTGAGGCTTCCAAACCCTTTAGCATTAAGGACTATTCAGAGCTGCAAAGACAGGAATGTTTTCTAGTAATTCACATGGTTTCTGGGTAAGTTCTCCATTAAGACCCTTCGCAACACTGCTAAATGGCTAGGTTTAGGATAAGTTGTGTTCCAGGGAATCCAGAATTGTGACCAACAAAATGACAAGTCTGTGTTGGCTTTGTCCAGATTTGAGGAACGTATTTTATCACTTTTACGATATTGCAAATGTATAATTCTCTAATAAACCCGTAAACCAGGTATCAGGTGTTTCCTCAGGCTCAAAAAAATCTTGTGGGATGGAACTTAGTCCAACAATACTCAAATCTAGTATCTTCTTCTGATACCCACATCCCTAAGATCCTGGTAATTGTATTACATGTTTTTTATCGCTAGAACAGATTTTTTTCAGCAAAACAAGTCTCTTTTGCAAGGAGACCAATTATGGAAAGACTTCTCCCATGGACTTTTTTCAGCTGCTCCCTGAACCAGGTAGCATGTTTTCATTATAAAAAAAGAAGTGATCTTCCCCTCCTTTTCTTTGCTTTTCCAGCCCAAATCTCCTCTCATTTGAAGTATACTACCGTGCAGAAGTTTGAAAGAGAAAGGACAAGGCTTTTTCAAAAATGCCAGCAGTATTTAGGTACTTGTAAAACTGGTAGCCCGAATGCCTACTCAGAATAGTTTTGCACAGAAACAGAACAGCAGAACAGCTACTGTTTATCCAGCAGTGCCGTACTCACCAGCTCTCCGGTGCAGCTCTCTCTGGTGGCGTTTCTACCACAGACACACTTCAGTCTGTGAGAGACAACAGTCTTTTGAACTCAACGTCTCTATGACAGGGCCATGCTGATTTGTCTAAAAAGGTGAAATGCTAGTCATTAATAATATCCTCTGGAAATTTTACCCATACTTATTCTGCACTGAAGCAACTACCACTCCCTGTCCTTTCTGTAGCCCTTGAAGATACAGGCAGATGTCCACTCCACAAGCAGCTGTTGCCACAGTCCAGAAGTCACCACTGTCCAGCTGCTTGCTTGATTTGTGGGATTGCTTCTCTGTGTGCCCTCAGACTGTTCCAGACAAAACCTGAATGGCTTCAGTTAAACACTTCTAACAAGATATCTTGCGTTAGCCTGGCAAATTTTGTGTGAAGCAAGAAAACACTCATATTATGCCCTCACCACAGCAGAGAGTGAAATTCCACGCAGAAGTGACCTCCAGGTAGAAATGGTGGCATTTGCAGCTGGCAGAGCTGCCTGCAGAAGATCCACCACTGCACACTGATTCTGGACAGCTGAGCAGCTGCAGATGGGCAGGATGCAATCATCTATCCCACCTCTGTCTCTCCACCTCTATCAAATATCTGCTGTCATTTTTAGGACTAGTGTCTCTGGCTTCTGTTTCTAAATTTGCAAAACTACTTTGCGCCACCTGCGCTGTTCCTTCCAGCATTTGTAGAACCGCAAACAGGATGGCAGCTATGGTTCCACCGCTGAAACTGTTACTGTACCATCTGCCTGCCTAGAACATAACACTCAGCAGCAGGACTTTATGTCCTTGCATATCATGGGAAAATTGCATTGTTTCTTCCATTCCCCACCCCCATAGATAAATGACATTACCTGTCTTTAAGTTGTTCTCTTCCCAGGCTAGCCTATCTTTAACCCATGCGCTGTTTGAAACTGTAAAATACAGAGGCCCTTTCATGCAGGGAGGGATGTGTTCCTGCCAGGTCCCAGTGTTCTAGGGAATTTGCCAGATCCCTCAATAATCTGATCCTCTGCCTTTTGGCTCCAGTGTTCAGAGTGGGCTGTTTGGTCTGAGTTCTCCCAAAACATGATCTCCATCCCCTCCTGTATTGTGCTTTCCCTGCTGCCTGGTAACCATGTGTAAGGTCCATCCCCTTTAGCATTTCCTTCCCCAGCAGAGCAGCCTGAGGAAACAGCAGGAGCAGTCAGTCCCTCCACCCTCCAGACAGTGCAGGCGTATGCAAGAATGAAGGATTTACATTCGCAGAGCTCCCTTCAAGTTTCCTGGTGCACCACAGTAAATGCACTGGGTTTGATTGCCACAGCACAAAATACCCTTCACAGGGCTGCAGGAAACCAGCAGAAATGCCAGGAACAAGGACAGGGTAAGTCATGTACAAGATGGCCCAAACAGGGACTGGGATGGGACCAGGTACAGCTGAGCTGCGCTACACTGAGTCACCAATTGCTGTTCAGCACACCTTCCCCAAGCTGGGCAAGTCAACTGTGCATACCAGGCTTAGTGGCCAAAATCGGGAGACGTCCCCTACGCTCCAGGGCTGCTGCTCGGATGAGAATTAGAACTTAGGCCAATTAATCATTATGGACAATGCTAAGTGAAAAGTCCATGCCAGCAAGACTGCAATAGTGCCAGCCTCAGAGAGCAGGGAAGTGTCACCCTTTTTTGCTATTATATCATTACACAGACACAGTGGCTGGCGGATGTGGCTGCTCCAGACAGTTACCAGCCATCTGACTGACAGACTTCACTTGCAAGCCCTTGTTCCCTCTTTTAACCAAAACGAACAGATTTTGCAGAAAACGAATGTAATTTTTAAAGTCCCGAGTTAATCAAATGCTTCAAAAACACAGTGCCTGTGACACAATTGATCAACTTTGTTCTGGGTGTCAGCCCATTCACTCCAACAAGCTTACACCAGAGATGAATTTGCTCTGGTGCCTTTGTCAATAAAATTCTAGATTAAAAGAGACTCTATGTAGACCTGGTCCCAGAGATAATTGCTAGTTAATCAGCCAATTAACTGACCCAACGAGTAGGAAAACGGGAAGGGGGAGTAAGGGGGAAAACAAATCAGTCAAGGTATGGTAGAGCACAATTCTTTAGGAGTTAATGTTAGAAATCTTTTCAAAGGGATTATAGCCTACCTTGACTCATTCGCCCTTCTTCTTTTCTTTTTCTCTTCTTCCCAATTTGTAATTGTTGGTTCCCCTAATTGGCTGATTAACTACATACTACAGACAGACCTGGAGGTATGCGGGATCCCGTTAGCCATGGAGCTTGATTTCATCTAGCGAAGTGAGGCTGAATGCAGCACAGTGTATGTATGGGCCGTTTTTCTCCTACACGGGCCGATGGCTTAGAGTCAAATAGCATTTTGTTTGAGCAGATTCTTTTTTAAACTAGCTTCTATTTTATTTATTTAGCACTATGAAGAAAGGGAAGGATTGTTTTTTAATAGTTTGTTATGCAATGAGAATGATTTTTAGCAATGGAGTTTGTACCCCTCAAACTAACCTATTTACTATTCACTGATACATTATCAACACTATCAGGATGTTTTAATGAATAAGCTGTTACAGCTGCTTGACGTTAGGAGAGTAAATAATGACAATAGAATTAACCTCTATTTTCCTTTGATAGTGTTACCAGGCTGCCTTCTACCAGTAGCAGTCCTGGGAGAAGAGTCCTAATGGTGAAAAGGGCAAGCTGAGAAAGCTACCTGAATTTCTTTTCCTTGGAGTTCCATGGGGGAAAAGAGGAGAGCTCACCCTTGCAGTTTTTGGCTTCACATAAGATTTATAGTAGGTCAAAAGGGAGGTACCAGTCTGTTCTGGTACATCCTGAAACAACACAACCAAGGAGGAATTCAGAGTTGCCCTCTGAATCTTCAAATAGCAGTTCTGCTGCTTGTTCAACACACAGAAAATCTTACAGCATCTCATTAATGCACCTTTCCTAGCGCTGTGTAGACAGAGATGGAGCTGCTACCCTTAAAACAGTGACATCACAGCTAGACAGGGCACTAAGTTTGACCTCTCTAAAACAATACCTATCAGTGCACGTGGCTGCATATGCGTAGGTTATTTTCTAAAACTGGGGGATTGTTTCGGTCGCTCACCCTCCTGTGTAGATAGTAAATAATATTCTTTTTCTCACCTCATTGCCTGGGCAGCAGGACCCTGTGCAAAGCAGCAGCTCCTCCAAGTGCGATTGTCCAGGGAAATGGGCACAGAATGGGGTTCTCCTAACATAGCCTCTATTGAATAAACCTCTTCCAATTCCACTTCTTTCCTTCAACTTCGGAAAAGAGTTTGGGATTTTAATACTATCTAATATTTGTGATGAATTATTCCTCCTACCCCTCTTTTCTCCTGTAGTGAAAGAGCAGGCTGAGCCTGGGCAGCCCATCCTCAACTGCATGTAAATCACAATCTGATTAGGAAGTGATATATTCATCTCTAACTCCTGCATAAAAGTTATTCAAGTATTTTGACAAAATAAGTGCTGTTTACTTTATACGTTTTCTGCTAATTCTAAAGATTTCTGCAAACCCAAAGGATCTCATGGAATTTACAGGCTTGTGGCTTTGCTGTTGAAAGTATAAAAGCATGCTAAATTAAGTTGATTTGCCTGTGAAAGAAACACGTCCATTATTCATGTCAGGGCCCTGTCACATCAAATTGAGGGAGTGAAGAAAACCCTTTTTTATCAACGTTTAGAAGCAAGGAAAAAAACAACTATTCAGGGACTGAATTTCAATTGGGAGAAAGTCAGTCTGAAAGCAAGGTTAAAAAAAAAAAGTTGGGGACATGTCTAATGTTGGAAATCAGCAAAGGGTGGGTTGATTTAACTTTGGCTGGAATCTTTCAAACAGAAAGCCAGGAGGAAACTTAAAGTAGCAAGTAGTACACACAGTCTCAATGTCTCTCATGTCAAAAGTAGTTAAGCTAATTCAGATTTAAGTCTTTTCAGGCACCATTTTTCTTGGTTGCTTCAAAATAATGTCAAAAATTCTTCTACAGATAGAGCATTGCATTTGTGTATTACCAATATTTTTATCCACTGGTGATTACATTATTTGATTCTTATTAGCAAACAACATGTAGGGTGTTTAAAGTGTGATTCAACATGTAGGGTTTTTAAAGTGTGATTAGCCGACAGAAAAATTGAAAAAAGATTGGTTTAGATATGATTGTTCTATGGCTGTGCCCTTCTGTATCAGGTGGGGCTGACAGGATCAAAAATACTCAGAATTGTTTCCTGTCCACTGTAAGACAGATATTACTTTATGCAATGTAACCAGAAAACCTTGGCTGATTTTTTAATGACATAGTGTGATAGGTACTGATGAAATAAATAGCACAGGTATACATGCCATTTTTTAAATGAAAATTTAATTTGCAGTCTATTAAACTATTCCAATACATGTAGAGTTAAATGAGAAACTACAAGGGGAATTGTTTCATACACTGAAATTCTTCTCATTGCCTGATTATAATTTCTTGTGTGGCTTGCTTATTTAGCAAAACAAAAAGCAGACAATTCCTTGTTACTACAGTTGTTTTTTATAAGCTTAAAACCAGCATGTTAAGTGGCATTTCACAGTCTTCTGCTTAAAGCCTAATTGGTTTAGACTGGACACCTTAGAGATATTCTTCAAAAGAAGTCCAGTTTTTATGTTGCTGACTTTATTATACTGTACAAAGGGTAACTCTGCAACTTGTTTGCCTTAAATCATGTTTCTGCGTACTAGGCCAGCACATCATTTCTGCATGAGATTTATTTTCCTACCTTTTGTTTTTCCCTAACCTCAGAGCCCTTGGGTTAACATGTTTTCTGCTTTAAAGCTCTTATCTGAAAGACACTTCACCACCTCATCCAGGCACTCTCTCATGCTTCCCAACTTCAAAGTCTCAAGCTGGGAAAGCAAATCTAAGTCCCAAATGCTGGACTCTGTGGCTTCTATAGGACCCTCTGCTAAAGTTAAATTCTGGTCTTTAATTGAAAATTGCAGCCAGTGTAAATAGGAGTTAGTCTGCGGCAAGCTTGCCACAAAAGGAATTACCTCGTGGAGTGGCCACATTGGGGTAAACAGAGGGGATAAAAAAAAAAAAAGAAAGAAAAAGAGAAAGGAAAAAAGCATGGGGTAAAAGAGAGAGGCATTGTACTGTGGAGGTAGCATCAAGACAAGGATTAATGGCTAGAGGAATTGTATTTTGTGTGCTTTCAGCAACATTACAATCTCCCAAAAGTAAGTGTTGGCAATAAGTGGGCCAGGAAAGAAAGGCTAGCATATTAAGGGAAAAGGAAAAATTAGGCTCTGCAAATAACAAACGATTTTTATTCTGTAAAGACTAAGCAAAGTGTTGCTGATGCGTTTGTTTTTAGTACTTACATTTGGGTCAGCTGATGAAGTTTGTTATTTTAGAGAACTGACAAGCAAGTGGAAAGTGATACATATATACCACACAAATGACATTTTCTGCCAACTTCAGTTCCTTCCTTGTAGCCACAATTTACTTATTTTATAGTACCTAGCTGGAAGGAAACACCCAGTCTGCATTTCACTGTTGATATATTATACTGATCTAACGGTGAAATCCAACTAGCCATGCTGGAAGCGTGCCAGACCTAACAGACCAGAACAAGGAGAGTAGTGGTGGTGGAAGGGAAGGCAGGATCCCTTTCCAGTGCTCAAACCTATGCTGCTCTGGGATTATGATGTTGATACAGGCTTACACAACAGAATCAGACCTTTGCAGTAACTAAAAAAGATAGAGCAAAAGAAAATTAGGAGAACCCTGTGGTGTTCCGCTTCTCCTACTCCCAGGAGCGGGGGTGAGTTGGGTTCTTTGCTTCTTAGACTTCCTGAACTGGCTCAATGCATGGTCAGCCAAGCACCAGCATTGGCAGAAGAGACTGGATGAGAGCAAATAAGATCTCCCTTTTCAGTGGGAGCTACAGTTTTAGTAGCTCAGCTGCATTGTGGAACTGTATGCTGAGACTCACTAAATTTGGGATCTGTTCACAGTTGTTTTACCAACTCCTCGAGTCAGCCTGGATATGTCACTTCATATCTTAATGATAGGATTCTACACTCACTAACTGGGGAGAATAACTCTTCCTTTTCTTCCAAATTCCTGACCTTTTCTACATATCCCCAAGCACAGCATGGACACTCTCTTAATGGGAATCCATGCAGCAACTGTGATCTGTTTTCATATTGAAATTATTACTATTTAAATGATTGTTCAAGCAAACATACTAACCTCTCTTATGTCTTGAGCAGATCACTTCTGCTGTGCATCACAGCACTCCATAACAATGGAAACAGTTCAGTTATGGAGACTCTGGATATTCTGAAAAGTGTCAGTATGGATATTATCAGGCAATACAACTGTTCTATTGCTATCAGTGCACCTACTTCTGGCTTTGTTGGTTTTTTTTTAATAATTCATGGTTCATCATATTCAAAACGCAATTTTGAACAGAAGCCAATGGGACTAGAGTCTAAAAATCTAGTGGAAGTATAGTTGAGTCTATTGATACGTAAAGCAGAATTACAGGAAAACGTAATAGGATTTGGTAAAATGTACTCCACAATGTTTTTTCATGTTACATAACCTATTTTTAATAAAATATAGAATCTGTGAATTTAAGAGCACTGCTGATACAAAACAGAATCATACTGGTTTAAAGCAGGAAGTTGCATTTGTTTCTACTCACTTTTCAGTGGCTTCCAAATTGCATTGGTTCAAAACTCTCTCAAAAGTTTCTGCAGCATGAATCCATTGGATACATCTGTGAGAAACAAAACTGACTAAAAATGCAAAATACATTGTAACTATCCAAAGAAACTAACTTAAAAATGGCATTACTTTAAGAGTTCTAAAAATTACTCAGTCAAGAACTCATGAAATCCTCTTTCAGTTTTTCCTCTTGGACTTTAATATTTGCATACTTTTTAAGTTTTCATTTTCAGTAGTATTTTCCTTTTTTTATTTACTGTTATGGGAAATAATTGAATTGTGTATGGTACGAGATTCTCTCCATGCTTACACAAACACAAACATCATATCTTTTAAACTTGGGTCAAAATGAAGTCAGAGAAAGATAACACTTAGCTCAAGATATTGCCCATTATTATTCCGCTTCCAGTACACACTTGGAAAGTTTTCAAGTTCATAATTCAATGTCTCCAGTGCACCATATGTCTTAAAGATATGCAAGTTCATTTCAGCATTTATCTGCTCTTTTCTCCTCAGGAGTTTGACTGGTTTTCCGCCTGATGGTTAGAATGAATTGAAGATTTTGGACTCATCCATCAGATTTGGAAATGATCCCTGAACTGATGAGAGTGTTTAACAGTTAATTGAACATTTCTGTTGTGAACTTTCATTGTTTCAAAGTGCAAAAATACTGCGCCCAGAAATGTGGACAAAGAAAAGAGGATCCATGACATGTTCTTGTACCACAAATACTTTCATCCTCTAGAGAGCAGCAGGCATTTAAATAACAGGGGCATCATTCTGGTCTCACTCTCGGATATAGCAAGGAACACTGCTCTTCTCACACAGACTGACTTCCCTAAACATACAATTCTGCTGCCTAACTGCTACCCACGCCTATGTGGGACAGATGTTCGTAACAGCAGCCTCAAATATTGGTCTGCCTGGGTGACACACACATTGGTAAATAGCGCATTATAGGCCAGCACAGATACAACACACAAATTCTACAGCCAGCGAGGCTTTCCAAAGGGACCTGCTGATGCCAGTAAGTATTTAATTCTTTACTAATCTGTCCTGGTTTTGGCTGGGATACAGTTAATATTTTCACAAGAAGCTGGGAGGGGACACAGCCAGGACAGCTGCCCAAACTAGCCAAAGCAATTTTCAATACCGTATGACGTCATGCTCGGTATATAAACTGGGAGAGTCGGCTGGAGGCCAGGGATTGCTATTTGGCAACAGCCTGGGCATCGGGTTTCAGGTGGTGAGCAGTTGCACTGTGCGTCACTCACTTTATACGTTCTTTTATTAGTATTACTGTTATTATTTTTCTCTTCCTTTGCTGTCCTATTAAATTGTCTTTACCCCAACCCATGAGTTTTACACTTTTCTTCTGATTCTCCTCCCCATCCCACCAGGGGGAGGGAGGAGTGAGCGAGCAGCAGAGTGGTACTTAGTTGCCAGCTGTGGCTAAACCACAACATAATCTTAATGTAATCTGTATACCCCACTCTTAGGTGACTTTGAAAATTCACACCTGCAATCAAGGAAACAATAAAGGAATCTTTACTTTTTCTCCCTCCTTGACAGTCATGAAAAACTTCATCTTTCAGACTGTCTGCTCCATTATAGCACTTCATCTAAAGAGAAACTGTTTTTCTCCATTCTGAAACTCCACCAAACTGCTTTTTTTGTACTTCACCATTCTCCTTTTCACTGGCTTTCATATAATTATTTTAGAATATGACTTGAATTTCTTAACTCATCTATAGAAAGCCCTTAACTCAGTGTCACTGCTTGCTATCATCTCTGGCACCCAGCAGGACATTGGCAGCACGTCCCACCTCCTAGGGCACCTTCACCAAACTCCACAGCCTCTTAACGACCTTGAGAAAGCACTTTCCTCCTTGCGCCTCTCTCAGACCAGGATGCTTTCCACTACAGAGCTCTCTGCTCTGCTTCACAGACATGCCTAATTCCCTAATTCCTCTTGATCAGCTTCTTTTATTTAGGGGCTTTTTTTTTTTTTTTTTTTCA
>Ga0065711_1008230_pt1 | contig 22242 bp, 10 predicted proteins | sample Hoacrofraction12_FD_59098 | JGI IMG/M metagenome (GOLD analysis project Ga0065711, IMG submission 59098) | Hoatzin crop microbial communities from Cojedes, Venezuela - Epithelial fraction 12 v2 (version 2) | ecosystem: Host-associated > Birds > Digestive system > Esophagus > Crop | place... | reverse complement strand
ACAGTGCCTGGAAAAGACAACTTATTACACCTGATCTTTTAGTTTATAGTTTTATCTATAGCTTTTATTCATATGCACCTTTTATTTGTATATTCTTATGAAGATATATATCTTTTATTCAAAGACTTGCTGTCTTTGAGGCTGAGCCACCTGCTTAGACAAGTAGTTGTATAACAGCCCCCTTCCTTCTCCATACAGGGTGAGCTGCACATTAATTAAAAATAACATTCTTAAGTGCAAAATCTCCTCTGTGTGTGTGTGCATATGCATGTAAGAGAGAAAGCAGGCAGGTTGATCCCATTACTTCATTGCGAGAACGTAGGTTGATGCAAGAGAGCAAGCATCAGCAACTAATCTATTCTGCTACCTGAAAAAAAGTGTAGTAAAGAAATACAGTACAGAAAAGCAAGACTGCAGAGATAGCGGCTATCATCATACTTATATGTCACGCATTGGTGTTCAGAGATAAGACACTGATTCACATTGCCTCAGCTTGAAGAAGTGCCTCCATTCTGCATGTACTGGAACAAGTGACACTGACAGAAAGTCCCCGACAGCCTGACCAAGCTTGCTTATTCATAGAACTTTAATGAAAAATTGTTAGATGTCTCCCTGTTTTGCAGTGCACTGCCAAGATGCCAAACATAACACTTCAACTAAGTGGTCTCTTAGCACTTTAATGCACATTTGTGTCGTATTGACTCTTTTTTCTCCTGTTGTTTTGACAAAGTATATTTTGCTCAATAGTATTTAGGGAGACTTCCAAAGGGTTTATTAGAATATTGTTAATAGGATTCCCAGATTGACCAGAGGAATGTTTAAATAATTGTACTTCTTGTTCTAATTGTACCAAGCACAGAACAGGTAATAGCAAAGCTTCTTATTTGGAAGGGGGAGGGAGATGGGAGAGTTAGAAGAGCCTCTGGGAGTTGGGTACTCAGCTGTCAGTGAAGTTAAACCAAGCTGTTAGATTCCTTTTCAAAACTCCTCTGTTGCTTGCTTTGAATAGATATATCAAGAGTTTGCTTTAGTACTGAAAATATTTGCAAGTGGTTTATATTCTGTACTATAACATTTCAATGATGTATGGCTGGCTCCAAGAAACTTGAAAAAAAATCTCAAAAAATAACCCTAACACAGTGAAGAAGTGATTTCTAGATATTAGTGCTGTTTAGTGTTCCTGATGCTGTGGGATTTGTAATGCCCATTCAAAATCCCTGCATTCCCATGACATTACTCCACAATGCGTTTAGTGTAAGGGATGGATTATGCCTCGTCATATGCAATATATTACAAGCTGTTGGTGGCTTTTGGCTATAGACAAGAAAACCCAAAGTGCCTACTACTTTGTTTCACCAGTGATTCAGAAGCTCTCCTGGAATGGCATGTAGGTTCCTTGCAGTTCTCCTGGCATTGGAATTTAACCTTGGTAACACCACAGATGGCCGATACTCTAGTGCCATAGGGAAGGCGGTGTCACTGCACCAGCTTACTTAACAGACGTTGACTGCAGAGATGGTTGGAAGTTGAAGTAGTTTGGGGGATTTTGTTTGTTTTTTGTTGTTCTGAGGGTTTTTTAACTTGCTTCATAGCCTGTCAATTAAGCATGTGAGACAGAAAATGTCAGCAGATGATGGAGTAAGGTCAATTGCTGAGTAAAAAAAAAAGATACCCTGTAATGTCTGAAGAGACTGCAGCACACTGAAATAATTCAGAAGAACAGTGCAAGTTACTTCAGAAGTTTTAAATCAGGACATTACACATGGCATGGATTTTTAGATGCATCTTCATGGCACACTTTTTTTATTGCCTGTGCCAAATTAAAATTTGCACAGTGAGAAATGGATTTATCTTATGACGGATTTAGAAAGATCCCAGATACTACTCCTGTATGTGATCTTAAGCAAAACTGGAGACTAGTAAGCATCACAGTGTAAAGGTAGGGTTCTAGGCCAATTTTTTTATTCCTTCTGTAACCGATTAAAATAGTTCTAGTGATTAATGGAAAACAATACAGGGGAAAAAAATGTTGTTTTAAATGAGCAACAAAGAGTAGTAGAGATGTATTTAGCACATATTTGCCTCTCTTCCAAATTGGGTTTGAAAACTGAAATGCTTGTGCTATAGTCCTGTTTGGTCCATATGTGCAAATCATGGTTATTTAAGGTCCTTCTGTTCCACCAACACCTAAGTGCCCTGTAATTTGACCTTAAGGTCAGAGCCTTTTTGCCTGTATAGCAACACCTGTGAAAAAAGTACAGATGCTGGAAAATATGGGTGAAATTGTGATGTTCCCCTGGCCTTTGCACTATGCTTTGGTGTAATCTGAGCTAGGTAATAAATGGAAGCTTTTAGAGCAGCCTTAAGGAAGAGAGGGTTTTGAGTGGCTGAATTCAAGAATTTCAACATACGTTTGGCACTCAATGCTTTTCAGTTTCTTAAAGTTACTAAGGGAACGCATTTTGTCTTATTACCACTAAATATACAAAATTATAAAGTTTTAAAGACAGAACTCTAAAATGCTACCCGTTGTTTTAAAATGGACAGAAGGTACTTTCTGATATATTAGTGAATCCTACAATAACTGGCCTAGAAAAGCATTTTGGTTCTTTCTTTGTTTTATAGCATAGGCATCCATAATCAGACGTAGATGGAAAAGAGTACAATTATTGCATCAATCCTCAAATTTGTATGTGCTCCATAATACAAATTTTTCATAAAACTTGAAATTTTAGCCGGTTCCTTGCCATTAATAAAATGTAAAGATCAGTATGGATGTGTATCAGTATGGAGGTAAACAAAATAAAGTCAAACATTTTAAACAATGAAAATGCAGGTAGAAAACCCCCAAAATTTGGTCATATATTGTCAGGTGATTTAATGAAATTATTTTTTAATTCACTTTCATTAGTTTCATTCAGTTCCCTTGAGTTGAAGACTAGAGGCATTCCTATAATTACATTGGAAGGTATTCTTAATTTCAAGTTTTAATCTCTGCAAGAATAGGTATGTTTTCTGCAACATGTTGGTCATCTTGTGCTTCTAGATGACCATCTGAGATTACTATTGTCATCCAGAAATCAGGACCACGATCACAGAAGATAATCGTAATCGTAGGACTTGGGTCTGTAGGAAAGTCTTACTCAGGCTAGAAAGAATAAAAAAGGGCTGAGTAAATACCAACAGAGGAATCTGTCGCAGTCTTCAGAGGAGTGGTGTGAAATGTAAGGTATAATTATCCTCACTCGCATTATAACATTTAGAATGACTGTTCCTTATTTAAGGAAAGAAACCCTAGCTTTTCAGTACCTTCTGAGAGTCTCTGTACTTTGGAAATGGAAGATAATTGTGCACAAACTGTTTCGAAAGGGAAAATAATATCCATTTTTTGTGAAAATGAAGCAATTCGACAGGCTCACAGAAAATGTGAATGGTAAATCTGTGCATCAGTACAGCTTCACTGTCTGCCCCACTGCCTTCCATGACAAATTTGGTGTGTTATGAAATAGCATTCATTCATGTGAAAACTAACAATCCTTGAATAGTGTGAGCTTGTGACATGAGCTACTTCTTCATATATTATTGATTCTTGTGAATTCCGGCTCTTGGATTTTTTTTTTTTTAAAGTAAATGTTGATGCCATTCATTCTTTTAGGGTAATCAACAGCTTAGTAAAGCTGGGAAGTCAGCCCGTTTGTGTTCAGCATAAATGTATTCTCGATAAATGCATATGAAGTCTTGCTTCCTTCAGTAATTGACAGATGTCATTCAAAAAAAGAAAGAAAAAAGGAGAAGTTGCACTCCTTTCTGCTGCCTGTATTTAATCAAATGAAAGGTGTGGTAAAGTGTAGAAAATTTTAATTCCACAGTAAATCATAGTAATAGCTTCTCATTTAGTAAGGTTTAGCTGTGAAATTAGAGGTGTAATAGTTATCTCTATAACTAAGAGCATCAATAAACATTTGCTATTATAATAATAATTATGCAATAAACCACAGTCTAAATCTTCTTTTAAAGTTAACTTCCATTCACAAGACGAGGGAATTCTGGGACTGATTCCGAGTTACATTCCTGGTGATCAGTTTAAACTGGGAAACTGTAATCTACACAGATGTTTAGTACCCAGGATGAACTTGGCATCGTTAATTCCTGTTTTATTTTAAGGAACTGTAGCTTGATTTCTCTTAATGGTAATCCTGGCATTTCAGTCTTGGCAGCCATTGCATTGTTCATGAATGTCAATAATTGTGATTTTGCTCATAGATAACTAAAGGAAATGTGCCCATTTTACTATGAAGACTCCAAATATCGTTTGTGACATACTAGAAGATATCAATCAATTCTTAATCCATTTAATTGGCATTCAAAAATAGGTATTTTATAGGTGCTATTGCATCCTTGTAATTGTATTTATCTACCAAACTTGTAGTTTGAAAGGCTGTAGTCAGATTTGTTTGATAACATCTATTTTCAGTAAAAACGTATCAGCTGGTAATTGACTGTATTCAAGTCCCCTGAATTTCCCAAATAATTTTTTTTTCTCACCCTGGATCAGTCTAGATCATTCACCTTGGAATACTGACACCACATTAACATCTTCCTAGTACTACAGAATTCCCGGTGTTGTTACTGTAAGTTAACAGCAGCAGGCTGCTTTGAGAGTTGCACCATAACTCTGGTGCCTAAGACTCCTAGCGTCTCAGAAACATCCTAGTCCTAGTAGATACAACCAAAGGTGTTCTTCATTTTTTCAGTGGACTGGAAGACACCTTATTATGTTCAAGAATACCTTTTTTATTCCCAGATGAAAAGAAATACTTATTAATACCTTATGTATCTGTCTCACATAAAAAGTTCAGCCAGACTTCATAGCAGATGAGAGTATCTGTGCTTACAATTTGTTTCCAATATTGTTAGAAATCTTTCTAATGCTGCCTTTACTGCTGCCAGTCATTAATCTTTCCTAATTTATTCAGTTTCGTTGATGAATTTTCAGCCACTGTTACTAATCAAATTTTGTGAAGTGCAATTTATTTCTCTCATTTTTGTCTGTAAGTAGCTTTTCTGATTTTTGACCACTCTCACTTCAGCACTAAATATGCATAGTGTTTTAGCCAAAAATGTTCACCGTTTTTTGTAGTGAAACTAGTACTACTCGTTTATCAAATAAATTGGGAGATCTTCAAGAACAATCTTCCACTCCTGTTTTTCTATTTATTTTTCCCCCTCCTCTCATAGTCAGCTTCATGAATTAACAATACTTAAGAGGTAAGGAGAGTTATTTTTAAAATCTGACTGATTTTAGTACTTTTAAATTTATTACCCGAATGCTGCAAGGGTTTTCATAAGTTCTGGCACTAATCATTACCATGGCTTAACTATAAGGCATCTTGCAAAACTGGATGTTTGTCACTAGTTTTGGGGGCTTTCCCAGTGTTGGCCACTACTTTGAGATCTCATGAATTTCTAATTAATTTCTCATCCTTTTCTCTCAAGCAATTTTCCCTGCAGCATCAAGGGAGCTTTGTTACCTGAAGAACTACTCTTCTAACAACTCAAAATGAAATTACATTATCTAATAAAATGGCTGTGGCTGCTTACTTAACTTCCCTTAAATTGTCGATTATCTGCTCTTTTGTGTTCCTGTAAATACAGGACTTCAGATTTATAGCCACTAAATCCCTACAAACTTAGGCCAAGTTTGTTTCTGTCTTATCACCTATCTTTCCACACCACTGTTGATGCCTCAAATTTGGTTGTAACCATTTTAACACCCAGGGAGGTACCTGGCAAAGATATGAGCCAGATGAGTTGCTTATATTATTCAGTTAACCAAAGTGGGAGTCTACAGCATCTGGAATTTCTCCAGACAAACACAATTTATGAACATTTGACAGCACGCTGTACCACTGGACATCTCAGATGTGTCTTGCTGTTGCGAGTTGTCCAGTTACACCAAGCAACACTGAAACAGTTTCTGGTAAAACCCATAGTTTGTTTCTGGAAATAAGTCTCCTTTCATTAGCTCTGTCTTATACGGTTGATCTTTATTATGGAAAAAAAAGAGGCTATCAGAAGTGAGTTTGAATAGGGCTTTTTCCATTCCTACAGTCATTGCAGATCCTTATCTGAATGTGTTTGAAAATTCCTTCCCAACACTCTTCAAATATAGTCTGTTTGCACAAATCTTACCCAAAAAAAAAAGGTATCAGGAAGAGGAAAAGTACACTATTTTAGCACTGCACAGGATAATGAAAGGTTTGACAGGCTTAGACTTCTGTGTGTCAAACTTTCATCACTAAATTATGTTTGACAAACTTTTTCCCCCACATACAAAATTAAAATGTTCAATAAGAGAACAAAGAACTTATCTGTTTCTCAAATTCAGAATATTATTTTAGAAGAGGAACTCCTTTGAATTGACTCGCTTGGAAGTATGTGTCTGTAGTGTCATAGTGGGGGGAAAAACATTTATGGTAACTGTAAGAATATTCTGGGGAGGGGTGTCAACTTGTAAAGAGACACAAGCTATCTTCTCTTCCTCTTTTTGCAAGTACTAACTAATAAAGATTACATTGTATTTCTTATCGCATTTTATTCCGTCAGCCTAGGGATGCTCCAATAAGTAATAGCATTTCTCCTGAAAGACTTTTCATTTTCTACCAGTTTTTGTCAACTCCCAGAACCATCTAAAACGTTGGCATTTGTGTTCCTGAGCTCAAGGTTAATTTCTTTTCTCCCTGACAGTAAGTCTTTGCTCTTCTGCTGCTCCTTTACTGGGGAGGCCTCTTCAGAGTTTCTTCCCCCCCCCCCTCCAGGCAGCTTGTTTTTTTAATCATACAGCATAACAAGTCTAACAGATAAAAATCTTGTGTTGAGTTTTAAATGTCTGGCACAGCTTACATGATGTAATATGGAATTAACTAATTTCCATTTGTCCTGTCTCCTTTATTTTGAAAGAGAACATTATTTCTTAATCATAAACTATATTTTCAATGTTACAAAGCTTTCTCTAGAAGAGAAATGATTCATCCAAGCCAGCAGGAGAAATAGCAGCAAATTGCCCATCTCCTTGCTCAGTGAATGGGGACCGTGACCTAAGTGGCGAGGGTTGGAGGCAGGTCTGCTTGCACCAGCTTCTCTGGTGAAGTGCTACGCTTGACCAGTGCCACAGCTTCATCCTTCAGTCCCATTTTTGCCTCCTGCACAGCCTGCTACGGCTGGAGGCCAAATGAGTGTCCGCATGCTTTCATTTTCACTACAGTGTTAATGTTGATGCCAGCAGTTGGGATCATATCGAATTTACAGCTCATAGTTAAGCAGTTCTCTGATCTGGTTTGATTTTTGAACCATAATATGGAGGCAGAGGGGCAGTGCTTCATATTTAACCTTACATACATTTTCTAACATTTATTTATTTCATAAAATTTTAAGCAGAAATTTGCAAGACTTTGGCTCAAACTTAGATAGACGTGAATGCAGGATCATAAGATTAGTATTTCTGTTGCCCACGGGTGGAGGAGTTGTTTGTGGTGTATGTATCAGAAAGCAGTAGATAAGCAAAGAAATGCTGAGCTAGTGCAGACTCAGCCCAGTACATGTGCTGGGCGCAGACCCTCTGTGTTTGGGTCCAGAAGCAGGACAGCATGATTTGCTGCAGACCCAGTATCGCTTCTGGTCCTGGGCTGCTCACGCTCGGCCAGTTCAGGCATTTCTGGTCCCAGTGGTGCAGCTGTGTGCTTCAGCCTCACGGCGTTGGTTCACAGCAGAAATCTTAGCTGCTAAAACTAAGTGATTAACAGTTCCAGTGACTGCTGAGATTCATTGTTTAATTATGCATTATTCCATGCTAGTTTGTCAAGTCATATTCTAAAAGGCATGAAATGTGGTAGCTGTGAAAGCGTGACATCAGGTGGCCGTTATCTATGTCAGCAAGTACTGTCAAGTCATTGGGAGGGGAGGACAGCTTCTAGGACATGAAGTAAATAAACATGCAAACAAAATATGACACACTGAAGTAGACTTGCAGACTGACTGAGTGCTGGTTCTTGTTGTTCTCTAGTGCTTGTATGAAAGCAGCGCCTAAAAGCCAAACTCTGCTGCCACACTGCGCGTACATAGAGTATGTTATACCCCCTGCAATAAAGAATATAGTTTATTGTTTCCTACTTTCTGACAGACTCATGTTTGTATAGATAAACTATTCCCTTAAATATCTAAAGAGGGATAAAAACAGTCATGGAACAGAAAGAAATTAACTTTTTTAATATCAAAGTTTTTGTTCTTTAACTCAAGTGAAATAGCAAGACATCTTAAAGAAAAATTTTGTTTGGATTAGGATCTCTCTAGTTTTATAAATAGCTGTGACATAATACTAGTTTAGGTTTGTGACTTTTAGGCAGGATGAAGTATAGCATTTCGGATAAATCTGGAGAAATCAGATAAAACTGGCCTAAAAGCAAAGATTAGTTATGTAATGGTAATTACAGTACAGCTAAACTCCAGTGTAGAATTGCTGTTTCTCACAACTGCCACGCAAATGCAAATTTATGGAGCTTTATACACAAATACTGATTTCTAGAAAAATACACAGGATTTGAGACTTCTTTCTAGGTTTCTTACTCAAGACAAGTTTTTCTGTACACATTGTTTAAGCAGTTGCCCTGGTACTCCAGCACTGAATATGTGAAACCCTGTTACCCAGAGCAGCGACCCAAAATGCCTGCTTTCCTTTGCCTCAGCATCTGCCCAGATACTGCCTTCCCCTAGGAAAGGCAGGAACACAGTGGTGTTGCCCCAGTAACCTTAAGTGTCTGACACTACTGTAATCCTGAGAAGAACACAGGCAACTAAAGAGGAGCTCCAAACCTGCTACACTCTTGAACCCCTTCCTGACATCCAGCAACACCAAACATCTTCTGTTAAAGCTCCCAGGGCACTCTACAGCAAGAACAAAAAATAAATCTAGCCTAAAAGTCTGTGTTGGTCTCTGTTCTGAAGGCAAACAAAGGAAGGAGATTGCTAGCTGCACCAGTCTTGGTTCATCACTGCAGCGCACTTTAACATCACTACCAAGAGTTGACTCTGGAACCAAGCAGTATTGTGATTATTTCCACAGTGCTTACAGCGTATTGTAAGTTTGTGTTTGTGAAACAGTATCAGTGATCCCTAAATAGTCTTAAAGACAGTCAAATACACAATAGAATATATTCCGTTGCAGAGTTGTATATGAGGGTTCTTACAAGATAGAATAATCCTTTTTTCCTGACACGGTCCCTGAGATACAAGTTAATAAAAATGCATCCATTGACTTTGTTGTAACATGAGATTATGATTATTTCACTGACCACTGTGGATGATTCTCCATATTGCCTAGCCTCATTGTCTGCACAAGGACTCTAATATTAAGCTCTATTTTTGGATATCCAGGATACCAGTCCAGAGAAATAATTGATTGTCCCTTCACCCTCTTCTGCTATGCCCTGTATATGAAGGCTTTTAAAAAAACGCAGGAAGAAATACGAACAAATATGTCCTCTGTCTAAAGGACATCTTTCTTTCTGATCATATAGATATTTCTTCTGTCATCTTTTCAAGTATTAATTATTTTCAGGGGGAGAGGAATAAATCAAAGGCACTTGCCTTTAATTTGATTGCACTGATTTGAATTGCGTGATGTGTCATTACAGTTAGGTGTGATCTAGGGAGTGGAGGTTGTTCTGGCACAACTTTTGTCAGAAGTTACAAACCAGGAGACTAAAGTTAATAAATATCCCATTGTTCCCAAAGTATGTTTTTTGTGGACATGAGAGTATATGGGGGAGGAACTGCTGACAATGTGCAGCTTAAAAGAGCAATTGGTCTCTCAGTATGTTCCAAAAATCATGCAAGATTCAGTATGCCTGCGATTTTAAAAATTAGCTGAAGGTAAATCATCCCATGACAAGATATGATTTTGAGGTTGCTGTTGCTTTGCATAAGGTTCTGGGAGCCTGGCTGCACTGTGTACATGGGCAAGAAAAAGTAGCTTCCTTTTAAAAATACTGACTGGTCTGCTAGTGTCCTGAAACTTTGTGTTTGAGCGTATCTCCCAAAAGAAGGAGTTAGTCAAAAATGTGAAGAACCTGATCCTAAAAGAGAAAAACAACCACTAGCCTCCCAAAACTAAATTCCATCCAGTGTGGCACAGGTAAAATACTTTGCCAGGTGAGTCAGGATGAGGTACTGAAAGGGCAGCTGGAGCGACTAAGGGGATGGAGAATTAAGATGAAAGACTTCATAGGCCAGACGAGCTCTGCTCTATTACCTTCTTAAGCTTCAGCTTCCGATATTCCTTCAAATTACAGGAACAAACGAGTGGGTTTGAAGGCTTAGTGCAACTGTAGGGCTATAATACTACTTTAATCTATCTCTTTTTGAAAAGGAGGGAGACTAAGGCAGAGAAAAGAAACTGTGCAAGGTGTTGGACAACAAAGAGTGCAGGGAACTCTGAGCTCTTTGAGGGTCAATTAGCCAGAAAATGTGCTAAAGACTACATGCACTATTGGATTATCGGCCAAAGAATTACCCCAAAGCAATCAAAGTGGCCCTGTTGCCTGAGTACAGAGAGACAATTACAGATTCTGATGACATGCTACAGAAGCTTTAATTAAAGGTATTATTTCTACATCACTTAACATTGGAAATTAAATTCTTACTTGCAGCCACGAGAAGTAGCTTTTGTCTGTTTCTTGCGTATAGTATGTCAGCATAAAGCATGACTGGCTTTGCCATCTCTTCTTTAGGAGCGCATATTGTGTTTCACCCCACCCCTTCTCATAACTACTGGTTATAAAGTTGACATATGAAGAGGTGGATTTCTATTGCTAGACCTTCTGGCTTCCTGTAGCATTGCACAGGTCTCTATCAGCAAGGGCAATAAAATCTCTGATAAGATTTCAAGGTGAAGTTTATGAAGTACTATTTGTGTGCAGAGCAGAAAGGATTAACTGCATCAAGAGTGATACATTTGTTATCCTTAAAATGTATGGTATAGTAAATTACAATTTTTAAATGAAGTTTGGCTCTTGATGTACTTGATGGTACAACCAACCAGACCTACAAGAGTGGCCTTTCAATACAATCGCACTGGCAGCAAGCGCAGTCCCTTCCTAGCACACCGACTGATAGCAGTGCCTGCCGGTGTGCTGCGGTGACTGCGTGAGGAGTGAAAGCTTTCTTCAAGAAGACCATGCTCTTCACAACCATGCTGTTCTTCATGATATTACATACCCAGACAGGACAAACTCTGTTGTCAGCTTTGAACTCCCACTCAAAAGCTGCAGTTCACAGCTGCTGACTTTTCTGGGAAGGCATCATTTGGACTTTGGCATCAAGACTTTATTGAAGCTTAAGAGCACGGGGCGTTCAGCTTACTGGGTGATTTATTCAAACGAGATAATAGTGTGTAATTTTTGCTGATTCCCCATACATGCAAGTAGTACAAGGACACATCTTTCATACAGCCTTGACTCTCACTCTAAAGCTTTATAATTTACTTCAAGAGTTTACATGATAGTCAAGTCCATAACACAAGCTTTGACAGAAATCTAAAATACCATTTCTATTTACTTGACAATACAAGAAACATGGAAATCAGGAAAAAGAATTCTTACCTTTGTTTCCTGCTTGTTTTGACAAAACCTCTGCTTTGCTGTCCTGCTCTGTGGGTGGCTCAGGTCCTCCTGCAACCCATGGCTTGTCCTCAGCACTGTGAGGTTCTTCCAGCTCAGGTCTCCTTTTCTAGCCATGGTTGGTCCCTCAGTTAAATCACTCCCCCGGCTGCAAAATGCTCATTTCTCTTTCTCTCCCCTTTCTGCTCAGATTTTTCGTGTTTCTTCTGAGTTTTGTCTTTCTTTATGTGCTTCCCTTTCAAAGTCTAAATTTTTTGATCTGATATTTAGATTTGCTCCAAATTCTGGTGCCCTGGCAGAGATGGACCAACAACAGGCAGTCACAGGCATGAGCCAACGTCCTTCCCTTTCCACATGTGTGGTCAAAGGGAGAGTCAGTAAGATGAGGAGGACCTTAGGTCCCCCATCTGCGGGATGCAGTCTGGAGGCCCTGTTGGCAGGCAGGAATATACTTCGAAGCATTCTGTAGTGCAGCCAATTATCGTAATAATAGTTTCATTATTAACCAGAGTTCATAAACTCTCTGTAAACCTATTCCTCAGCTCGTGTTTCTTTGGTGCAAAAGCCAAGTGTTAGCTGGACAGATGGGGACTCTAAAGCTTTTAACAGGTTCTTTTCGTTTTTATTTGCTTATTGTCTGGTCTCTTCCGGTCACAGAATGATACCCTGCGAGTGCCATGCCCGCAAAGCACCGGGCGCACTAGTGAGTGCACTGTGAAGGAACCACCGTTTCAGGGTTAGCTTAACTAGAAATGGGGAGGTGGTCTGAAGGTCCTGCTCCCTGCACTTTAGGGAGCGAAATGTTCCCCCTTCATATTAATTACGTATCTGCCTCTTCGCTGCAAGGAGGCACAAAGTAAAATAAGCAACATCATGGTGCAGCATCGGTTGCTGCGTATGAGACAGAAAATGGGGCAGAACGCCTAATGCGTAGCCTGGAGCAGCGCATTCAGAACCACACTGAGCGTATGGTTGCATGGTGAAGGCCTCAGCCAAATCAACAGCTTGTCCGTTCTCCCCGCTCCAGGCGGGGAGACACCACCTCCCTTTTGGCCCTGGTGAGTCACTGATCCACTCCACTGGTGGTGTGAAGCTCGGCTGTAAGCTTGTGGTAAGAAGGGATAGATGTTACTGGTGTTCAGGTTCTAGCTAATGTAACGCATCACTTCATGGCATAGTTTTCATAGTTTTCATCGTTTCATAGTTTTCAATATAATGTCATGAATTGCCAACAGTTTTCAAAATTTATTTATCACAAATGTGTGTGATTTGGTTAAATGCAAGAGAACTTTTACAAAGGTTTGGCTAAAGAACAGCTTTGACTCTGTCCCTGTAGTACTCCCAGCAGAGCAGCTGCTGCCAACGCTAATGGCTTCAGCAGGCTTGCTGTTACGCGGCCCAGCAGAGAGGTCTGGGATGCTCTTCAGTTGTCGTGACTGCCCAGGACTGCCCCTCGCTGTAGGGGTGAGCAGCCAGAGCTCCTGAAGACAGGCCCCCGTCACACCCAGCACCTGGACTGGCCTCCCTGAGAAACCTGTGCTCTGACGTTAGCTCGCTGGGTGTTACTAGGTGAGACACTAGCAAGGAAAAACATGGATAGCTGTTAGAAGGATGCAGTGATACTAACTGATTTTGCCATAGATTGACTCAGTGCGATATTATTGTAGACCCCAGCCAGATGCTTAAATCAAGTCTTACAACAGTTAAGTCTTATGATATAATTGGGACTAGATGTGCAAGAAGATAAAGTAATTTTCGCAAGGCTACACACAAGGCAGCTCAGAAGAACAAGTCAGACTTACAGCTTTTTAACTAACCATATTGTCAAAGCTCCTTTTTTCCTATAATTTTATAGTGGGGTACCATGCCAACATTCTTAACTTACGCTTAATTCTTGCTCTTGTGCCAGTTTAAGCTTACAGTCAAGTTTCTAAAAGAACATCACTGTGTGATGCTCGCATCCATGGTACAATACCAGCTTTATTCACAAACAGGAAAGCCTTCACCACTAACTACAAGGGTACTTTATTTTTAGGTTATGTTTTCACCCACAATCTGCAGAGTGATCTGTAAGTGTTTCTTTCCTAAATTTGTTTCGTCAAGTTTTATTTTAACACTTGTTTTGAATAGTGCCGCTTGGCAGTGGCAAGCGTCTGGCTGGAGTCACGTGCCACTGCCATCCAGGGGCTGGAGAATTTTGCTTTGGTACGTCCAGTGGCAGTAGTTGGTCTGCACTCCTAGCTAAGGCTGGAGTTGGATAATTTAAAAGATACTGGTAGAAAATATTTTTGAAAACAGCCTTTAGATAATCTTTCTGTGATCATTTACTGCTGTCGCCAGATTTCACAAGGCAGCCAAAACTGAAGTGCACGTTTAAGTTAATTTGCGCTTGCAGCACGTTGGACAATGAAGGGACCTAATTGCTGTTCTTATTCTTGTGGCTGCGTGTTATGACTAGAAACCTCACAGGAGACGCTTCTTAAATGAACTATTTCCACTGGGGAGCTAACAAAGAATGTAGCTCTGGGCTTGACCGCTAGTGATCAGAGTGTCATGAAATTTTCCTGAGGTTTGAGGTTAATTTGGCCCTCTATTGCCTTTTTTAAATAACTCCTTGTGAATGCAGTGAAATGTCCTGAGCTGATCCTGAACCTTAAATAGCATTTGGAGCAACCAGAGAGTGTGTTGCCGTTAGGAAATTCGTGTGATTCTTTTGCAGGATGCAAAGGATGCTGAAGGGCTGAATGCCGTGCGGTCGCAGGCAGGGAGCAGGGCTGGAAGCAGCTCCTCTTCGTACCGGTACAGAAGCGAGGGGCGCAGGGCTGTTTCTTATCCTCACTGATGCAACCTCGCGCATACCCCATAACCAGCTCTTCCTGCAGAAAAAGCTGTGTTGGATTTTAGGCTTCTGTGAAGATACACAGCAAGGGGTGAGAGCAGGGAAGCTGACTGGTCCCCAGTGCTGTCCCTGCCGACTTGTTTGACTTCCGAGTGGAAATCTAGCAAGGAGCCCATCCCCCTCTGCAAGGGCAGTACCATTAGAAACATGGCAGAGGCAGCCTTGCACAGGAGGATTGGTAGGGTTCATGTTTTCCCCTTCCCTCCTTGGAGTTCACAGCGTCATCTGCAGCACTACTCACTGGAGGTCCTGCACACCGTGCCTTGCTTCCGCACGCTTGTTGTGAAAGAGGTGGCTTCAGAAGGAGCGCTTGCTGGTGGTTTGGTTTTGTCTTTTGAAGGGTTATCAGGTCAAAATGCCACGCACCTCAGGACAGAGACAAAAAAAATGCAAGCGTAGCTGGTGTAGCCAAGCTTGAACATGTTGCTGGTGTAGCCACCACGCACGGGTAAGCTCCCAGGTAGGAAAGGCTTTCGGTGAAAAAGTCTGCACAACTCCTCCATTATGGCTGATTCAACTACTTCTTTAAAAAAAAAGTCTCAAATAGCATTTAGAACTTGGGGCTTGGTTTGATGCAAGAGGAAGATGATCTTCGACTTCCTTTGGGTTACTCATTGTTCCACAGTTTTACAGTATATATGAACTGCTTAAAAGCTCTTCTCCAGATGAGGAATGTAGGTTGTTTCTAATTATGTGACATGTAATCAAGTGTGACATGCCTACTTACCCCTTAGGTGACAGCAAGCTTTATCTCCTTAAACAGAGTAAGGTGGGAAACATTCCAGTTAAATAGAGCCTAAAGCCTGCAAAAGTTCTTCATTTCAGCATCCCTCTGACTTATCTGTGCTAATTTCTGTTACAGGAGTAACTTAGTCAAAACAACTGGAGTGTGAAAAATGCCCACGCTTTGGGCTTCACATTTTATTTTTAACTCAAAGTGTTTCCTCGTTCTCTATCAATCATGATAACTGTTAATGCAAGAAAGTGAGAGCTCCTTCTTAGTATCTCAGCAGAGAAGGGTTTAATACAGAGAGCTTTGTTCTCCATGTTAAATGCCTATTGACTTCTTTGGCCCAGAGAAATATTGATTTTTCTCTCACTCTCTTTACAGGCTCTGCTTTCTTTCCTGGTCGCTGTGCTGAGATCTTTGCCAAAGGTCAAAGCATTGGGAAACTTGGAGTCCTACACCCCGATGTTATCACCAAGTTTGAGCTCACCATGCCGTGCTCTGCGCTAGAGATCAATATTGAGCCCTTCGTGTGAAGACGGGACTTTTATCCTCCTACAGCCGTCCGCTGTCACATGCAGCACCCTCTGCTCTTTTGTCTTTCTCTGCGGGGGACAGCCACTTCTGCTTTTATGTTCCAATAAACTAGAAAAACAGAGCCTGGCTCCCTGGGTAAATATGTTCCTTACAGGGCAATTTAGCTAGCTTCTGCAGGGTAAGAGTGTGGCATCTTGGACCAGACAGTGCCCTCAGTATTTTTAAGGGAGGGGGCGGGGAGAAAGAAGTTGGGTAAAAGCCCAGTGCTTTACAAGAGAAATGTAATGGCAGAGCACATGATTAGTTTTCAAAATCAGAAATGTTCTACAGACACAGCTTCATACTGTAACTGATTATGGCTGCGTAACAGGAATCTCATTCTTTTCTTATTGCATGAAATAAGATAATTGATTAGAGCAAATGTTGAGTGAATGTGAGCAGAACTAAGGAGTTGAGCTTTTATTCTGTACGGTTGTCATGTGCTCATCAACGGCTGGGGGAAAAAAATAAACTTTTTTCATGAAAACCAGAGCTATTTTGTAAGCAAGGTATGTGTAATATCTGCTTCCCTACTCCAGACATAACTGTTGATCCTTTATCGTTCTAAATTCAGAAAGGGGAGGGGGTGGAATTAAATTTTTTCATGGTTGATGTAAGCCTAGTGGTTTTTTGAAGCTCCAAACCAAACTGGGGAAAGGCATTTGAGAGCATATGCCCGTGGTCTTTTGTGTGAAGAGCTGAAAAATATCAAAGCCTTTGTCCAACTGAGGCTGGCGTATTTATCCGCAGAGGTTAGCGTGGTCCGGCTGCACTCGCATAGCCCTGCCAGTGGCTTTCTGGACCCCAGCTGCACAACAAGGACCATGAGGCATTTGAAGAGTTTTACTTTCTTGCAGCTTTGCCCCTGACAGTCTATAAAAACCTCTTGCGGGTCAGGCTTGTCCTCTGCGTGGCTTTCTGGCAGCAGTTGTGCTGCAGCCTGGCTGTGTGGGAAAACGAGAAGCTCCCTCCGGCAGTGCCCGGTACATCCCTCCTGGTGTAATGTCACCGAGCGGGTGGCCAGCTTAATATGCTGAAGCAGGCTCTTTACTGGTTTGCTAATGAAGCTGTCTGTCCCTCATTTGCAAGATTATAACCATTGCTAATGTTGCAGGCTAACAATAGTGAGTATTTTGCATTAGGCCAACACGCTGTGGCTTGTTTCCACTGGGAGGGCCAGCTAGCCCCTGATCCCAGGAGGGGACCATCCAAGGGTGGACGTCGGTGTGATGCTGGAGAAGGGTGTTAGAACCACTGGCTCAACAAGAAGAGAGATGCCATGGTGAGGGTAAGGTAAGCTCACAGTTTTGTGAGCTGCAAGTCTGCACAGCTCCCTGTCGCTGAGTCCACGATGGCTTTTCAGTGATAGCCCCATCAGTAGTCTTTTAACAGCTGGGAGGGCAACAGGCAAGGCTTTTTGGTGCAAGTGTTAATCCAGTATGAAAAATGCACTGTAGTTACCCATCTGGAAACTCTATGGTTCCCCTCAGATCGAAGAGTAGATTTTAATTATCTTTGCATGACAGACATGAAATGAGAACGTAGCTATTGCCATACGTTGCACGACTGACTCCAGTGCCCACGGAGAGTGAGAAAACTGCAGCTCACATTTTAAGGTCTCCCAGGGGATTAGCCAGCTTGTCGTTGGCAGGATATATCTCTCTGTGATGCCTGCACAACTGTAACCAAGCAAGCTCGCAGTGTGGGAAGCGATCTGTAACACAGATGGTAAGTATTAAAACCCCCCGTTTATTAGTGTGTCATGCACGGGGATTAGGACGGCAATAAGGCAGATTTGCATTTCAGCAGAGTACAGGATATTTGCGTGCACTAAATGTATTTCTCTACACAAGATTTTCTGACTCTTCGGGTGTCCCAGTTCTGTGAATTTACTGTCCTTGGAGTGTAAAGACCAGATTAGGCTGGGACGAAGGGATTGAGCTGCAGTGATATGTGTTGCAAGGCTTTTTAATGATCCCTTCTTCTCCTTTTTCATACAGTTTGCCCATGTGTTAGTAGCTAAAAGTACTCCACAAGCGGGACATTAGCCCTGTCCCAGAGAAGTAGCATTACTTGCTAAAAGTAGAGGAAGAGAACAGAGAGAAAGGTTCAACAGCCTCTTCAGAGCCACCAGCCCCTCTCACAGCTAGACGTGGTGCCAGCAGCCTTGCAGAGGCTGCTGCAGCTCTGAAATTCAAGCTTTGCTGTAACGCTGTGCTCAGGATTAGCTGTGAATCCTGATGTGTCAGACACTTCATACAAGTCCAGCATATTTATTGCAGGGTGTTGTCTTTTGTAGCCCCAAAGCAATCAGCTGGTATTTACAGCTCGCTTGTGGCTCTATTCAGTAATCAGGGTACGTAACAGCTTAGCGCTAGAGAAAGCCGCTGCGCGCATTGTGGTTTTGCTTTTACCCGTTGGTGTAGCTGTGGTCTCTGGCAAAGGAAACATTGCCTGCTGATGGTGGTGACTTTTGAGCAATTTTTTAACATTTTTGAACTTTGAGTATTTCTTTAAGGAAGGGCTGGCAGCTGGATTTTTCACCAGTGGTCCCCAGTTATGAATTACTTCTGGCCTGCTGCTGCTGGGCCGTCTCGGGATCTGCACACGAGGGCAAAAGGCTGCAGAACTGATGGCAGCGAGGCCACCGCCCGTTCTCACGTGCAGGCCGGGTGACTGCTGGGTTCGTTTCAGCCGGGCACAAGCACTGCCTTCTGGGTTTTCCTTGCTGTGCTTTGGTCCTGCAAGGGGCTTTTCCAGGCAGCAGAACGCCCGAGGCAGCCTGGCTCCAGCCACAGCCGCAGGGCTCTGCGCTCGCCGCTCGCTGTTGCCATCGAGTGTTTGTGTAAAGGCACCGCTTGGGCCCGTTTCCATCTCCGGGCTGGCAGCGTGCTTGCTTGCGCTTTAAATCATTCTCGGTTTGGCAGGTGGGTACGGAATGAGCCGAGCAGAACAAGGGGTGCTGCCGGGCGGCTGCCGTGGGGACCACGGCCTCGGGCACAGGCGGCACCTCCGACCGCCCGGCCACCTTGGGCCCGAGCCTGGCTGCAGGCGGGTGGGTCGGTGAGCGCGGTCGCATGCAGGCAGCGAGGGAAGCCATGGCTCCGGCCGGAGCGGGAGCTGGGTGGCAGCAAACGAGAGCCGCGCTTCACACGCGTGTTAGCAAACGTGCACGATCCCACCCGCGGCTGAGCCGCACCTCCACCCTGCCGGGAGATGTACCCACGCTTCCCAGCTGCTACCTGCAGCAGGCATGAGTAGGGTTAAAGCTGAAACCGTTTTCTTTTCTTCCACCCCCTAAATTAAATCACCCGTATCCAGAAAAGCAAGCTGGAAGCTTACTTGCAGTTTTACATACAAACTTGGATAGATTAGGAGAAAAACTTGGGAGAAGTTGCGATTAGGAGAATTTGGGATTAGGAGAAAAACTTGGCTAGATTAGATGAAAAGTGACTGTTGGAAAATGAAACCAGGCAAATTCAGTTCTTGCTGGTTTGGTTTTTAATCCTTGCCGAGGGGTGCAGTAACACTTGGCTGCTGCCAGAGTCGCTGGTCCTGTGCTGGAGACCGGCACACAGGGATGCTCTGCGTCAGGAGGAAGCTTGGAAAGTGGTTTGCAGAGCGATCACGTCAGGAGGCGGCAGCCCGAAGACAGGACAGAGTGGACTAAGCACAGGGTGAGATGCCTGCTACATCCCTCTTGACAGCGTAGCGAAGGAAACGTAGAAACAGATTGTCTTGGCACCACTCCTCCAGCCGAAGGCAGCTGCAGGACGGGGAGCTGTAGTGCTGGACCAGGACATGCAGGACAGTACTGAGGAGAAGGCAACAGCCCAGGCTCCAAGGCTGATGCTCCGTATCTGGAAGTTCTCTCTACCCCATTCACATCAAAGGCAGCATTTTACTCTAAAATCCAAGCACGTCTACTCAAGAGGATTCAGCTGATGCCTTTGTGTTACTGAGTACAGAATGACCAGCAAACCGACCACAAAAACCTCATTTGCTACCATCACGTGGGAGACACGGAAGCACCCAAACTGCGGGGATGAAGAGGTGGGGAGCATTTCCAAAGACAGCAAAGACACGCATGGGTTTGCAGGGAGGACCCAGTGCTTCAGATTAAAGAAATACAGGAAGGGTGGCAGGTCTTACCTTGTCAGGGATGTGCCTCTTCAAGCCCAGCCCTGTGGGAACAACTACGAGCCCAGCCTCAGCACGGAGCCCTGCTGAAAGCCGCGCCTGGTCCCGGTGGCCCCGAGCTGCGGCAGCAATCGGGGCTCATCCCAATCAGCTGCGGGCACTTGGGGGTCCACGGGCACCCCACTTCCAGGCAGGACATGATGCTGAGGGGAAGACATGGCGCTACCTGGTTTCAAATACACATCCTTAACAAAAAAGCATTGTTAGGCTCCTCAGTGAACATGAAGTATTCTGTGGTTTATGGGCTGTCACGCTACAATTGCATAAATTAATTTAAAATCAAATTTGCATTCCACTAGAGGTAGATATGGCAAATGAAGGAGATTCCAGGTGCCCAAACATCCCCCAGCCTTAAGGACACAGCAACTCAGGTGTTTCCATTTGCAACCGATATAGCAAACATTTGCAAGGAGGTCAGTAGCCTTTTCTCCTGTCCTTAAACAAGCAGGATGCTGCTGCAGAGCCTGGGGGAGCCGCAGCTGGCAGCCAGCCTAAGCAGGAGAGGATGGGCCACAAGTGGGCCAGCTTGGGAAGAGCGAGAGGTGGTTGCATTCAGGGAGCCATTTAAACTGCAACTCGTTCCCCTTACATAAATCATTTACAAGCAGCAACAGAGGACGCAAAATGAACAGAGAAACACCAAATTTTGCAAAAATGCATATATTTTAAAATTTCAACCAAGTACAGTTTGCATGTATTGCATGAATCACATGCAGGTGAATACTATAAAAGATAAAAATACTTGTGCACATTCTTTATAAATCCAAGCACTTATATATATAATTTATAAAATTTTCATAGCATAAAATAGCTGTGATTCAGAACAGAATTTCTACACATAAAACTGCATGAATGTCCCCATCAAACCACGCCTTTCTTGGGACCAACTGATTTCACCCCATTGGTTAAACTCAGTTTGCTGTGAAGTTTCTTCCCAATTTTGGTCCTGTCCGCTGTGATGTGGCACCTCCCCAGGGATTCAGCTCTGCCGTGCAGCTGTACATCCCAAAGCACCCTGAAAATACGGTGTTCTGAGGCCTGATGGCAGTGCTTCGGGGGTGTGTGGGAGGGAGGGCGACTGAGGACGGGACCTCCTGGTTTCGACGGCCCGAGTCCTGTGCTCACCAAAGGGCACTTGTCCTGCCGAAAGATTCCTTGAAGCTGCTTGCATGCACGTGTAAAGAGAGACATGTCCACACAGCTTGGATTTAAAACAGTTTCTCCACAGCCTGGGCAGATCTAAAGGCAGCTACAATATCTGCCTGCATTTCTTCTGGAGACTACCGGCCTGGTTTTAAAACCTCACAGCTCTTTCACACACACAACTCCTTGCACAAAACTCCCAACGGCTTTTTTGGAACTAGATTATATTTACCCAAGCGGTCAACTGATGGCAAAGCACCTCCTTTACATTCTTCAGGTTAATTTTTCTTGCAGCCAGGAAGACAAGCATACATTATTAAAAAGCTGGCTTTTATGTACATTCTGCCAGGAAAGGCACAGGGGCCATGCCTGAAGCTCTGCGGTCATAGCATGTTACATTTTTCCAGCCAAGCAGACCACATTCACCGCTGTATTTCTCAACAGCTCATTGGTCCAGCAGCAGATATAGATTTTTTTTTTTAAATAAGCAGCCTGAGTTATAGTGACCACTATCCTACGAACACTCCTCAACTGCTATTCTACAAGTGTATACATGGTATTGCAAGACGCATGGAAGAACTGCGTAGCACCAGAAAATCATGGCATCTTATCATCGCCACACGTTGTAGTCACCAGAGTTGCCACTCGGCTCCTTCCACAACGTGATTTAAGGACAATTACTTGTCCCCCCTGCACGATAGGAAGGGCTTTGTCCCATCTCCTAGACAGGGAAACTAAATCAGAGTTAAACAGAGCCTCAACATTGTGGTAACAGCTCTGCTCAGTGGTATGCAGGCAAAGGATCTGTCAGTGGAGGGTTTCTTACTACTATTCAAGATTAATTTCTTATAAGTCACTTAAAATGCTTTGTGATGGATCTTTCTTTCTTTTCTTTCTTTTCTTTCTTTTCTTTCTTTTCTTTCTTTTCTTTCTTTTCTTTCTTCTGTTTTATTTCTTTGTTCGTGCTTTTTTGGGTATTTTTTTAAAGGGTTGCAGTGGGTGAAACCATACACACAGAACTAGCC
>Ga0065711_1004832_pt1 | contig 22242 bp, 6 predicted proteins | sample Hoacrofraction12_FD_59098 | JGI IMG/M metagenome (GOLD analysis project Ga0065711, IMG submission 59098) | Hoatzin crop microbial communities from Cojedes, Venezuela - Epithelial fraction 12 v2 (version 2) | ecosystem: Host-associated > Birds > Digestive system > Esophagus > Crop | place... | reverse complement strand
CTTTCTTTCTTTCTTTCTTTCTTTCTTTCTTTCTTTCTTCCTTCCTTCCTTCCTTCCTTCCTTCCTTCCTTCCTTCCTTCCTTCCTTCCTTCCTTCCTTTCTTTCTTCCTTTCTTTCTTCCTTTCTTCCTTCCTTTCTTCCTTCCTTCCTTTCTTCCTTCCTTTCTTCCTTTCTTCCTTTCTTCCTTTCTTCCTTTCTTCCTTTCTTTTCTTCCTTTCTTTTCTTCCTTTCTTTTCTTCCTTTCTCTTTCCTTTCTCTTTCCTTTCTCTCTCTCTCTCTCGAGTAACAAACTTGACCATGACATAGTGGGTATGATTTCCTTGCTTTAACTTTGGCAGCCTGTTTCTTTTCCCCTGACTATTTTGGTTTCCTAATGAACAGCCACAGATTCTCTATGCTGTCCTGCTACTGTAGGTATAACTGCGCAGGACCAAACCTAGTTGCTGAAACAGTGATGAAGAAAAAGTCCATTTGCTTTCTGTTGACGGAGATACCTTGTTGCTAGCAAATTAGGCCTTCAACATGATCATCAGAACAAAGCTGTTAATGTGAATGGAGAGACATATTTTTTTAATTACTTGCTAGAAAACATTTAGCCATCATTCCCCAAATCAGCGAATCTTGTCTCACAGGTGCAGTTAACATGAGCTTTTTTTAGTGTTTTTATTTTCATCCAAGCATAACAGAAGTTGACTCTAGATCACATACCTTCTGTTACTGAAATCTGAGTAATGCATTAAGTAATGGATGAATTTGTCTGAATTGACTAATGTGGTTACAGGAGTTTATCCTGATTTTAGATTCATTAATCTGGGATGAGAAGAGCCAGTTTTAATAAAGTGCAGATACCCTGGGGGAAAGGGGATGTTTAGGTGCCCACACTCACCACCTGCATGTGCCACCCTCCCACCCTTGCCTTTTTTATCTCTTTGTTTTCTTTCTGGTCATTTTTCTTGGAGCGCTGCCTAAAGGAATGAATTAAGCCTGTTAGGGCCTGGGTTGGTGTTGTGATGTTTATGGCCCCAATAGTGTGATGATTGTTTTATGATGTTTGTGTTTTGGCATCAGTGATGCCGTGATGTTTGCACTGCGATGTTGTCATCTAGGGAGGGCAGAGCCATGGCTACATTACATATATGTATCCCATACATCGTATAAAATGTACATATAAATCATACAAATGCTGCATGCCTAGGTGGTGCGTTTGAGGGCCTTCATCCCCACAGACAAGTGCTCATGAGGATCAAGTCCACAGTCACAAAATGGCTGAGGGTGGTTTGCAAGCCCAACAGCCTGCCAGACTGGTCAGCATTGCAGGATCTCAAGCGATTTCCATCAAAAGAAATGACCTGTGTTGGCCCAGAATTGTGCAGCTCTCACTTGCATCTTCAGAAAACTTTTCTTGGCAAGGTGGAGGGAGGCCCTGAGGCCAGGACTCATGCCCTGGAGCTGGTGGCATTCCCATGTGCGTGTGGAGGTGGGCACTGAAACATTCCCCAGGATGAAGTGATATTGTGGTGCTTCTCAGCACCCAGAGAAACAAGATATCCTTTACGGCTTGAAGGATGAAGCCCTCACCCAGGGGAGTTGCCTGTCTTGTTCCGATTGGTCCTCTCAGAAGGGCTGCTGGAGCCAAAACGAGTGACCAGAGAGACCAGGGAGAACAGCAATGCAGCCGGGGGGGAGGTAGGTCACTTCATTTGGTCTGAAGGAAAGAGTTCCTCAGGTTATTATCCTGACTACTTGGTGCTCACAGACATGTAAATCACTTTTTTCTTTTTTTTTACTTTGTTTCTGAACTGAAGGCTGCCTTGAAGGCTGCTCCTTCCTGCTGTATCTTTCTTCAGCTGAAGTGCTGCTGAAGACATCACCATGTAAAATGAAATGTAAAGTCTTGGAGTGCTAAAGCCTCCCTCTTCCCCACTGAGCCATCAGACTGCTTCCTTGCTTATCTTGTAGCCCTTTAAGCCAAGCGCAAACCATGTTTCTGCATCAGTGACCACATGTGAGAACTGTGCATTTTGTGTTATTTTTTTTTTCCCCCACTCATGCTATTGTTATCAAACTTTTGTCACCAGTTTCTATTTCAGTAACCAATGTGTAATCTGTAAATGCCAGACCCCTGGTCCCATCCACAGCCCAGATCTAAATGTCCTTCTTTAACTAAGCTGTGTTTTTTGCTTGATCTGTCGGCACTCTTACCGCATATGCTACAACAAACCAAGTGCCTTTGTTCTCCTAAAGCAATACTGCCCCAGGCTGTCCTTCCAGTAGACATTAGTTCTTTTGTTTGGATAAAAGGGTGTCATCACTCATTCATGATGAGAATATGATTCAGCCTGGTCTCTTCACTTTCACAGCCCAGTCTTCATAAATACTTGGTTTTACAGCATATTGTGCGTGTATTCAAATGGCTGACATCAGTGGGCCAGATTCTGCCCTGACATGAATCTGCTTCAGTCCTGCTGTTCATGTCAGAGGAATTGTGGGGAGTTTAAATCAGAGGAAAGTATGATCTGTACCCAGTCCTATTTCAGTCCAGGCTTTCTCTGAAAATAATGAGATGTGCAAGTGCCAGCCACTGTATGGAATTACTCCTAAATCAAGAACAAACAATAAAAATAGTTAAGTAAACTCATTTTCCATTAAGCATTTCTGTGATTGAGGGATCACGTATGCCTTTGTAAATTTAACACGCCATAGACAACTTTATAGGCAAGAAACTGGACAGTTTTGTCCCTCTCTGGTGATGATGAAGACTGAATTTGAGACTTTTGCACTGAGAACTGTGGGTCTTCGAGGCAAAAATCCTCGCTCCTTTATCTCAAGGCCATTAAGACAGAAAACCTACATCAAAACAGAGGGACCTGTGCATGATCCCCAGTGCCTGGAACTGCAGCCTGAGCTCCAGGGTGCAGCAGTGTTCACGCTAGAGCCTACTCCTTTCCACCCTGGTTTCAATCCCAGAGAAACACGGTGGTGCTAGCCTGGTGGCAATGGTGCTGTGTCCCAGCCAAGTCCTTGCTCTGGGGCCAGCCTGCTGAAGTACGTGTGTCACACACTGGCTGCTCAGCCCATTTCATAATCCCTGTAGATGAGCTTGCAAAGGAGAAATTGAGAGTTTCATGATGCATTAGTTATATTTATATCACTGGGGTTTCTAAAAATAGCATTAAAACTTCAAATGAAATGTTCGCGGAAAGTGTCTTCCAGCATTTTCTGAAATGGCAGGGGTCTCAACAGCAGCCTGTTGAAGTATGTCTGATTTTTTCCTACCACCTTCATTGAACTTTGGGTCCATACCTACCAAGGAAGCTCCTTAGTGTTGCTGTTGTCATGTTGGCTTCAGGTTATAGCCAAAATATAGGGTGTTCACCTGAAGTGCACTTTTAAAACATTCCCATTACATGCTTCTTCTTCTCTTCTCCACTGGAATAAAATTGCAATTTCTCTTCTCAGAAGGCTGTATTTGGGCAGGGATACCACTGAAAAGCAGTGAATAATAATAGTAATAATTAACCATCATCTGCTAGAGCCTCTTGCTCTGCTTCTGAAACTTCAGATTCATTATGTCTGTACGGCAGGGACTGGCAAATGCAACGGCCTCTCTCTGCTCTGAGGTTTTGCCCCTCTCTGGTTTTCCAAATCAGAGCTGTACATTTTAGTGCACAGCTGTGTCCCAAACTGGATCTCTGCCAGCTCAAGTGAGAACTGGGGATGCGAGAAGACTTCTAAAATGTGTAAAAATACTTTGACTGCAGTGATTTAACTTGAAGCTGGATTTATTTAATGATAGCAAGGGTGTGGTGTAAATCTTTATAGTTTTGTTTTTTTTTTTTATGGACAAAAGCCCCTAAAATGTGCTGCAATTGAACTAAAAGATACGGAGAGATACAGGATACGAGTGACTTTAAAATAATTCCTCACAACATCTGTTAACACTGAGACGAGCTAATGTTACTTTATTTCATGAACTAAGGAAGTGGAAAAAGCCTTAAGGAAAACACATTAGGAGAAGATTAAGGAAGAACGTAGAGCATATGGTGGCACATGGGTAAGGAGGCCTGGATTACCTCGGTTAATAACTCACCCAACACATTTCTAATCTATTAATTTCCATATTTACCTTACATTGCTTTACATAAGAAATTCCTAGACCTAGCAGTGGCTTTCCAGCATATTAGAAGGTTTCTGTTTGGTGTGGAAGGATCTGTGATCAGCCAAACATTTCACGGCCCTGTTGGTAATGTGTTAGGGAGCCTTCCTGACATAAAAATTTATTTTAGGGAAAGCTTGTTCTAACAGTCAGAAAAGCCACTAAAAGCTCATCTATTGAGCCTTGAAAGCATTTTAGAGGCTACTCCAATGTCCACTGAAGCCAGCGGAAAAGCTTCCAGTGACTTTAGGATATGTTTTATTGGGACACTTCAGCGAGGAGTTGGCTAAAGTGAGTATCTGCTTTGAAGATGTTAACATTCATGGAACTGTATAACATCCATAAATTATGCATTCTAGTACCCACCTAATTTATTTTATTAAATAAGAGTATTTTTCATAAATCTGCTGTCAACATTACCATGACAAAGAGAGTTGTCAGTTCTGAGCTTGGCTTGAGAGGCAATCAGTTTGTTGATAATTGATCTGATTGAAAAATTAATGGGGCACGTAACTGGGTGAATGGTGTTGAGAGAGTTTATGGTTCTGTCTATTGGTTACTGAATGATGCAGATGCATTGGATACTTTATGCAGAAAATGATGGGAAAAACTGTGAAGTTAATCAGCATTTTTTTTTTCAGTGTTGTGCTTTCTGGGACTTACAGATAGCACTGTCTCTGCTATATGAATCCTAACTGTTCCTCTCCAGGAAGGGTGATGGGACTTTGTGGGGATTCTTGCTTGTAAGTGTCATCATAAAAATAGGACCTGCAAAGCTTTCTCTATGATTCACCACAACAAAAGACCTTTTGTTTCGAAAGCCAGACAAGACTGGTAATGGACTGCATACTTGACTAACACGTCATGTACAAACCCAACCACTTAAAATCATGGAAAATTCAGGACATCATAAATCTTACACCAACTGCATCATTTTATTTATTCAAATTTTTTTTTCAGATATTTAAAATAAATAAAATATGTTCCTACATAGGCTCTAAGCACTCTGCCAACTTACAACTGAAAAACCAAAATGAAATGTAATTGACTCACTGCTTCTACCAAACTGAAGTAAATAAACACTGGAGCCTCATTCATCAACCAGTCCTCTTAAGGCTCCTCAAAGAGCTGCTCCAACGCATGGGTCTTCTAGCATGTCCTAAAAGTCAATAAATACAGATGGTGTCAGACTGCAGGAAGGGATTTATGAAGTCTGGGAAGCTTTTTGGGAGTATCTTGCTGGCTATACCTTCTCTGTTATAGTGAAGGGAACATAATCCAGTCATCAGTGCTTCTAATGCCTTCATCTCCGAGAGATGCATCACTGAGTATTTGTCTTAGGAAGGATCTTCCCTGGAGACTCTGGGCTTCCTAGGCCCAAACTATCATATTCAAATCAGTCAAGCCACTCAAAAATAGCCGACCTGGGTCCCAGAGCAGAGATGTGCATACCAGGTGTGTGATTGCCTTCTGCACCACAGCCTGCTTCCAATTAAACTGAAATGTAGCCCCATGTGAAGGACGTGTTGCAGGACTAAGCCAGAAATGACAAAAACACAGATGATGAGTGCAAGTTATCCATCTAAAAGTAAGAGTTGTGGCCATTTAGGCAGGCGTATGTAATAAAATCTCTGACACCCACTGTCAAGAGTGAATGTAGTGCAGTTGAAGGGAGAGGACTATGTATGAAAGAGGGCCTCTGTACAAATAGTGTGCTGGAGGTTCAGCAGAAGATGGCACTGGATAGCAGAGGCAAGTACAGACCTTCAAAGACTCAGAAAAACTGAGGAGGTCTTGAACCACTGGTCTTGTTAAGCTTCATTACCCTGGTTTCAAAGGAAAAGGTACTGTGATGATAGCCCTGAATATGTTATGTGGCCTCCTAGGACATTAATTTTGATCCCGAAAGCAGAGCAGGGTGACACATATGTGGGTTCTGCAAGCTGACCATCTTTGAAGATAGAAGGATGGGTCTGAGCATGTTTGTCTACCCTCTCTAAGAAGAGAAACATGCAAAGTCTGGATATATTTTACTCGATGGAAAAAAATTTCTTAATGGAGGGGTTGACTTGCATAGCCAGGAGGATGTGACCAGCAGGTGATTCTGCCCCTCTGCTCCACTCCAGACCCCACCTGGAGCACTGCATACAGCTCTGGAACCCTCAGCACAGGACAGACCTGGACCTGTTGGAGCGGGTCCAGAGGAAGGCCACAAAAATAATCCAAGGGCTGGAACATGTCTCCTGTGAGGAAAGGCTGAGAGAGCTGGGGCTGTTCAGCCTGGAGAAGAGAAGGTTGGAGAGGGACTTTTTACAAGGACGTGTAGTGATAGGACAAGGTGTAGTCACTTTACATTGAAAAAGGGTAGATTTAGATTAGATAGAAGAAAGAAGTTCTTTACCGTGAGGGTGGTGAGGCACTGGCACAGGTTTCCCAGAGAAGCTGTGGCTGCCCCCTCCCTGGAAATGTTCAAGGCCAGGTTGGAGGGGGCTTTGAGCAACCTGGTCTAGTGGAAGGTGCCCCTGCCCATGGCAGGGGGATTGGAACTAGATGATCCGTAAGGTCCCTTCCAACCCAAACCATTCTATGATTCTATGATATTAAAGTCATAATGAAAAAGTTTAAAAAAGGGAATAATAGACTCCTGAGCAAGTAAAGAATAAAGCTGTCCAAGGACATAAGGCCAACAAGTTCAGTCATTCCTAGCCCATCACTGTTGGGTAACAGGGTGTATGTTTCATGCAGTGATAGCAAAATTGGAAGAGATAATTTGCACAAGTAGAATATGAAGTGGTTGATAATAATTAGACAAATATGAACAGTGGATTTTTTTTNCTTTGTGACAACTGAAACATATTTAGAGTTAGTCTGAATATTTTTCTCACTCTAGNTGTAGAAAAATAAAGAAAATAAATATGCACTTTGGATACAAATTCGGAAAATAAAGGATAGATTTCTTAGGAGGGTGGCTTCAAAGGGTCATTATTGAGGGGTTAAGATGCTCACCCAGGACCACAAGGGTCTAGACTTCCTTTCTGCCAAATGTGGAGCAGACCCTTGAGTCCATCCTCCTGTAACCACTGAGCAGAGCTGTTATTTCTTCTGTTAGCTTTTCAAATGCGCTGAAGCTCAGCAAAAGCCTCATCTAACTGACAGATAGAGAGAAATTGATTACAAAACTGAAGTGAATGTCTGCTTATGTGCAAAAAGATCATGTCTTGACTATATTTGTGTGCAAAAAGAGTAAAATATGAACTGGTAATATACATTCTTAGTTCTTTAAGAAGGCCAGTTTTGTAAAGCTGAAAACAATTATAAGCCAAATCTGCTGGGAGAATTTAAACAGAAAAATGTGAATGATAATTGGAAACTGTTTAAAAACATTTTACTAAAAAGCCATACTTGTCCTAAAACCAAACAACATAGCTTTAGTGAAAGCTGTTCTGTTATACAAAAATCCACATGTAGCAATTGGAAGAAAGGGTGAGGCACCAAAAATTAATTTAAATCAGAAGATAAGAAAGGTGATAAATTCATAAGGGAAGCAAGAGAACTGTACGTAGAAGTATTTGCCCAAAATTAAAGATCATGTAAGTTAAGGACAAGAAGAAGCTTTTGATGTATGTTAGGGAAGAAAATCTATCAGTGATGTTTTTCTCAATGGATGGAAATGGCGGAATTATTTATGCTAACACAGAAAAGACAAGACTAGCTTTCTATGTTGGTTGGAAAAAAAACCTGAAAGTGTATAATCCCATGATAGTGATGATGTATTTTACATTACAACAATAATTCAAGAAAATGTTTAAACAGCAGCTACTAAAGTGGGTATGTTAAATGAGAGACTTGAACAACTTCTGTCCACAGGCTTAAAAAGAACAAGTCAAGAAACTCCCGTAACTATGAATAATCGTTTTCCAGAAGACAATGAACACTAGAGAAGTTTGAGAGGACTGGAAAGATACAGTCTTATTTATAAAACATGTGTGGGGTGAGAACACCGATCACGTGCATTTCGATTTGACTTTCTCTGGTCTTAGAGAAATTGAATTTGATGTCAGACTCTGTTAATAACACTGTGAAAGAGATTATCATAGTAAAAACCTTTTAATACATGTTTATGCAACTAACTTGATATCTTTTTAAACAAGATTATCATTATGGTCAACACGGCTAATAGTGTTTGATGCAAAGTACTTTGAATTCTGTATGGCATTTAGCTCAGCACATGATGAAAGTTTTATTAAGAAATCAAACATTTCTTTTATTGTAAACCTTAATTATACAGACACAAAATTGGAATGTCACACTAAAAGTGGGTTAAATTCTGGCACACTGATTGTTCTGAAAATGCAATTGCTGGTGGAAATTTATCCTTTACTTGGTGTTTTGAATGCAGTCCTCAAAAAAGTGATAGCTGGCCTTCTGCTACTCAAGAGCTTCATCTTGGAGATTACATATAACTGTGCCAAAAAAGTCATGAAGGAGAAAAAAAAGTCAACCGAGTGATAAATACTGAACAGAGAATCTTCTGAGTTACTTGAGAAGCTGAATTCAAGAAAAAGTGCGAGTTTTTTTAGTAGGATTTCAGTAAGATTCCGGAAATCACTAGCATATCGAGATTAGTGAATAATGTGGCCAACCAGGAGTGGAGTAGCAGATTAGAGCCCCTCACACTGGGGTCTCTACACGCGGCACAGTGTTTGATGCCAAACCAGATTTAGTTGGGTCCCCCAGACTGATCACCAGTTGCTAGTTCAGAGCCTAACGCCTGCAGCAGCGGCTGGGATGTGCGTGATGCACACCGGGGAGCAGCTTCCTAACTGCTTTCCCTCAGCAGGAATCCAGTTTCCACAAATCAGACCTGAGTGGGTGACCTGCACCTGCGTGCAGTAAGTGGGGTTGGGGGTGGGATGCCACAACTCACCGCTGAACCTCCGTACCGCACCAAACGCAAGTGTTTGGTGGATGCGGCCATTGAATCCACAAAGAAGGTGGGACTGGGACCTTTGCGTGTGAATCAAGCAGGTGGGGTAGGCTCCCCTCCAAAAAGCTGCTCCTGAGACTGCTAAACAGGAGATGGGAGGCCACATCTGCCTTTGGCACCACTGTGGGATGTTGTTCTTAGTGCTGATTTCGACAACTGCAGAAGGATGCTGCACGAATTGGAGAGGGTTCAGAGACAAAAGCCACAGGAATGATAAAAGGTCTGGAAAACATGTCTTACTGTGATAGACCCGAGGAGCTCACCCTGTTTATCTAACAAAGAGAAGATTAAGAGGTGACTTGATCACTATCTAGAAATGTGTACATGGGGAACAGAAATTTGATGACAGTTTGCTCTTTTGCTCTGGCAGACAAAGGATGTGATAAGGTCCAACTGCTGGAAGATGAAACTGGGCAACCTCAGACAAGAAGAAAGCGGTGTATTTTTAAACAAGAAGATAATTAATCACTGGAACTGCTTACTAAAGGTTAAGGTAGATTTCCCACCCTTCACCATTTCAGAACATAGATTGGTGTTTCTTATTAAAAATAAGCTCTAAATTACGGCTTAACAACTTTTACTTCTTCCCCCCCTCCCCCACTCGCCAGAGGATCACCAAATCCCTTCAGTAAAAAAAGAAATACGCAGATGGCCTGGTAGAGTGCTTACACAATGGCTTTCATTTGCAATCAGCTCAAAATTAGATCAACTCTGAATGTTTGTTTATTCTCTTTATTTCCCCCAATTTTATTCACTTGTTTGTTTGCATATGAGGAAATACATATGCATGCGCATGTGCACACACACAGAGGTATGTTTCCCACTACAAAGCCACAGATACAATGACTGTAACAAAATTTAGAGTAAACTGGTTCACTAAATTTCAAAGATGTTTTTTTTCCCAACTGGAAATGTCCAGGTTCCACTGTAAGTAATGTAATAAAAAGTTTCATATCGATTTTTTAAAATTCTGGCTTGAGTTGAAGTCACCCAAAATGAAACACTTGGTTCAAATTTTTCTCACAGGTTTTTTCTCTATAGGAAAATCAAAATCTTCCTGTGGAAAATTTCAGTTTTGTAGTAAGTGCATTCCCATTAGAAAATAACTGCTCTGTGCAACTCCCAGCCAACTCTAGTAATGATGGCCATCACAGAGAGCAGGAGAGAGAGAGGGAGTAGATGTCTTTACACTCTCTCACTCGAAAGAGAGAGAGAACTGAGCTTCTCTCTTCCCTTTGTTTTAGCAGTCAAGTTTCTTACCGCTTCTTAAGCACACATAACATATGCGTATGCATTTATTGCTTGGGTATCAAACTGATAATATATTAAGAGGATTATGATTTACTGCTGTAATTATTGGCCTCCAAACTTTCATCCACAATTATTGTGTGCGTATATCTTCTGGCTTGCAAAATCCCCACTTGCCCATATAAATGATGTGATTGCATTACTCTCTAATTTTTTTGCAGCCCGAACTGCTCGTTAGAGCAAACACCTCAAAGTGTGCATGTAAATATGTCGGGACTGCTTGGACTATCTGGCTCGCTCTCTCCTTTTCTCTCTCCTTGTTATTTTTCCCTCTTTTCCCTTGCCATCACCCCACTTTTTCCCTGCTATTGTATATCACACACTATTTTCCTCCCATTTTTCCAAGTGTCCAAATGTTCCTGTCTGATTTATTTATGTCTGACACTATTTCAGAGTGCCCAGATCATTTCCTCTGGGACCATTCTGCTTTTATCTCTCTTCATTTGGATACTTATTTCCTCCCGCTCTGCTCCCCTACTCAACTCCTCCAGTACACAGTTTTCCTCCGCTGCCCTGAATTTCTTTGCTCTGATGTTATTTTTTTCCTCCCTTAGTCAGATCCCTTTTTCTTCTCTCTTTCCTCTCCCCATCTCCTGTTTTTCATCCTTCCTTTACATTTCTCCTTCCTTTATGTTTCTTTTTCCTGTGCATCCCCATATGATCCAGAGGGACCACTTTGCTCACCTTGCCCTGTCTCTGCAAACGAGCTTCCCCCTCCAGCCCCGCACTTTTCCCTGCTCCTTTTCTTCCACTCTGCTCTTCCTCCTTTCTTGCCTTTTCTTTTCTTTTTCTTTCAGTGTATTCTACCTTTACCTGTTTCCAGTCTTATCTAAGGCTTTTTTCTTGATGAGAGTGTGCGTGCTTTCCAGACCCACATTTACCTGGGAGAGGTGAGGGCTGAGGACTGCCCTGGCTGTCAGTGTGCTGTTTCATGTCTCCCCCCAAGGCTGATCCCATGTGTCCCCAGTGCAGGACAGAAGTGTTAAGGAACTCAATGGGAAGGAAATCGGAGGACGCTATTGCCTGACCCAGTGCAGCAGCTGTGTCCCACCCAGCCCGGCTGCAGCCTGGAGGTTTGTGCATGGCTGCCTGTCAGTGCTTGAAAGAAGTCACCGGGTTGCGTAGCCATTTGCATCCTGGGGTCTGGGCATACACCCCATGCTGGCCAGTGCTAATAGGCAAGCGAAAGCCCCTCGAGGGCCACTCACTTCCCTCCTGTAAATCCACATGTGGTTTGAAGCCACACTTTATGAGGTGCCTCTGTATACTTGATCCCTCGTATTTTTTTCCTGCTGTGAAGCCTGAGGCTGTCCTTCACTGCTCCTGCAGTAAACCAGGGCCTTGGGATCCGGAGTCCCAGGGACACAACAGGTAGCGAGTGTCAGCTTTAACAGAAGTTGCAGGTGCTTTCATCAGCGAGCTGCTGTGCAGCTCGTGTCTGTCCTCCCAGAAGCACCGCTGCCGAGTGCTGAAACCGCAGTTAGCAGACAGGTAAGGCTGCTCTGGCAGAGCTTCATCTTTTTGCCCTTCCAGTGCTCAGGCATTGCATCTCTTGGTGGGTTTCTGCCCTCTGCCAGCATAGGACAGTGGCTGCCTTAAGCCCTTTGTCCCCTTTCTGGTCCTCAGCTGAACTAGCTGATAGCTAAGGTGATCCAACCAGTGAAAAGCAAAAAAGGAACCGAGAGAGCAACAGAGGACCTTGAAAGGGTTGAAAGCAAGGAAGTGCATGGGAAGACCAGCTCCTGTACCTCCTCCATGGCCATTCACTCCCACGACTCAGTGCCCATAGAGTATCTCCTCTGCCAAGTACCAGGGCCCCCATGCACAAGGAGGATGTGCCTAATGGATGACATTGCCTTTCCTACAGAAGAAATGGTAGTGGGACTTTTGGGACTCCCTCTCTGCATCCTGGGAAGATGCATAACTGCTTCGTGAAAACCAGCATCTGCTTAAGACCCATAAGGACCATCAGAACGAACTCTCCAGATCCACAGAAATGACCTACGATGTAGGTTTCTGAAAAGTGTTTTCAGGAAGTGATTGTAAATAAGCAAAAAAGGAACCTGACATACTCAAAAATCTCTGTTTCAAAAGTCTTGAACATGGTGGACATAGGCTGTAGCATTTTGGGAAAGAAAAAAAAAAAGCGCAGTGTCTTTACTCCAGGCACCTCCAGTCTTACGATATTATGAGAATGAATCGACTACAGACGGAGTTTTTGGAGTCACTCTTCTATCAGCTAGTGATTATCAGATTATCTGCCTGTAATGGCATAACCAGTCATATGTTTTCCCCATCAAACCCAAAATAAATGAAATGAGGAAACAAAGGAGTGTAAGAGTCCAGCACTTCATTCTTCATACTTCAAGAGCTGCAGCAAAAAATGCTAAGGGAAAATTCCCAAGTGACAAATGATACCAGTTCAAGGTCACTTAAGTTGATGCATGGAAGTACATTATAAGAAAACTAGAAAGCTATTTTGGGGACTGTCATTGTTTATTGAATGCTTGGAGGGATTGTTTTGATGTTCTGTGTCTGGGCTCTGGGTTAGCAGTTAAACCAGCATTTCTAAAGCAAGGGTCTGGGAACTGGGGGATTCTGCATATTGCTTCTGAGCACCAGAGGCTAAACTGGTCTTTCTTTTCTGAGCCTCAGAAAAGTTTCCGTTTTCACACTCAGGACCATCAACGTTCTGTGTTCCTAATAGCACTGCAGAAAAAGTTAATTTCTTCATTTCTTAGTGTGATGACAGTCTGCTTTATGGGGAAGTGCTGTATGTTTTTGTTACTATAGTCCCTCGTTAAAAGCAATGTGGAGCCACCTTATCCAGGAAGAAAGTGTGTAAGAGGGGCTGTATCTTGGAGAAATGTTGTGCTTCGTGAAGCTCCCCACACATAGCATGGTCCGAACTGTGCCACTGTCTTCCTCAGGCAGCATGGGTTGTGGTGATCTTTTGGGTTCCCTCTTCCTACCAGAGCTACCCCTTATGAATCACGGGCACCAGGAGAAAATGTTAATAGTGGATGAGGAGGCCAGATCTCAGGAGACGTGGGAGTGGGAGAGGGTGCCATACAGCACTGATATATGCCTGCCCTCCCTGCCTTGCATCCCCATGGGATATGTCTAGGCCCTGGGCAGTATAGCGTATGTCCTGGCAGCATAGGTAGTGCTGGGAGCGGGGTCCAGCCAGCCTTTGCATGGGTCATGCCAGTGTCCACCCTGGAGCAGGAGCATGAGCAGGCAGTGACCCAAAGTGTCTTTGTTTTTGCTTGTTAGCACTGCAAGCTCAGTGGAGCACTGCTTGCACTAATCCAAATTCTGCCTGAAGCTAAACTGGGGGTCAGGTCATGCAGGAAAATGGGCCTCATCTTCCACCTTCCTGCGGGACCTGGGGCAGCTTGTGGTTTCTCCTGGAGGGGATTTTCTTCCTAGAAACTCCACGGTGGGCCCAAGGAAGATTTTTCAACAAGAGCATCATTGAAGGCAGTCCGTTTCTGCTGGCCATTTCAGATTTACCAAACAAATGGACAGCTTGTATGAAAATAATCCCCTGTGAGGGCTAATATTAACAACATTTGCGCTGCTCCACCCTTGCTCTGTTTAGTCGTCGCAGATGGCGAGCGTGTCCGCGCAGGGACTGACCACAGCACGTGATGGGGCACGGGGATGCCCTGGCCTGGGAGCCCCTCCCCGTCATTATTAATAATAATCTTGCAAGACTGGCATGTGCTGCCTGTGTTCCCTGCAGCAGCTGAAGCTGAGTCTGTAAAACAGGTCTAATTTTAGAGCAGCCCAGGCTGAGCACAGAGTGAGACCAGACCCGGGAAATTCTGAGTTTTCATTGTTTCCTCAGCTGTGGGTGAAGAGCTCCCATGGACGTTTGGAAGAGTTTTTCCCAGATACGTGAGCCCTCGCCTCTAGCTGCATCTCACACAAGCTCTGTCTGCAGAACCCTGGTGACATCAGCCTCTTTTTTTCCCTTTGTTTCCACATCTTTAAAGTGGGAGGCTGTTATTTTCCTACCATGCTTCGAAAAGGGAGAAATTAGTTCTGAGAATTCATAATGAACACTGCCCAAGTGTTTGAATAATAAGATGTTCAGTGCTTTGTTTTGTGAGATAGTGCTTCAAATGTAATGCAATTTGTTTGGGCTTCCTGGGCAATTACAAGATGCTTGTGTATGTGTGTGTATGGAGAGGGCAGGGAAATCTGAGACCTGTTTTTATATGTGCAGGGAAAGATTTACAAAACCATGTTTTCCGACGTCTTCTTGCCATCAGTCAGTTTAATGGTGCTGTGTGCTGCTGAGCTTTTAATGTTTTGTCATTTGGCAATAGCAGAGGGAAAACCTGCAGCGAGGCCGGTCCCTGCTCGAATGCCGTATATTCTGAAACCTTAACTAGCCCCTGCTGTACCACTGCACACGTAGCTCCAACACTTTGTCATGTGGAGGGCTATCTGGTAGCGCAGCGTGCACAGTCATTTCAGTTGGCATATTGGAATATGTTGCACAAGTCAACATGCTCTTTGCACAAGAGTTTTTTCCTGTAAACAAACTGACCCATAGGCTAAAACAAAACTACTGAGCCGTAGCAAAGAAAAAGGAAAAGTCACACTTCCTTTGTGTTCAGCAGGCTGTTGTCAGTCGATGAAGTCTGCTATTACTGACCTTATGAGAGCCTATTTTGTTACTGAAAGAGGTTTTCCTGTTCTCTGGATGGATTAACTTGAGCTCAGAATATCCCGTTCTTTTTACTGCAGGCTTTCATCTCTGCCTGCTGTGTCAACATCCCCCCAGAAAACAGGAGTCAACTTGTAGTGTGACATTGTTGGAGGTGAGCGATGGTGCCAGCACTATTTTCACTTCAATTTTTTTACTAAGTGGCTGTACAGTGTTCTCATTTAATACTTCTGTACTAATTCAACGTATAATTTAAAAATATTCTCACCAGGCTTTAAATCTCCTCCTTCAGTCCCGGAGCCACAATAGGCCATTTGCAAGGCTGTTTGTTTGGGAACTGAGCATCGGAAAAGTAAGAAAGCAAGGAAAAGGCTTCTCGAGCACAAGGCGGAGAGCATCTGTTACAATGGCTAGATTTAAGTCAGGTCTCAAACCACAGAGCAATTATAGGATATTTCTGCGAAATGTCACTTTACACTGAAGCTATATTATGGATTGACCAGGGAAGGTATTCAGTGATATAACATAACCATCCCTATTCTCTGACTCTGAAGACAAAGGGTTCCTGGCTATTTCTCTCCCTGCAATGGTGCTTCCTGGATTTTTAAATGTTGTGGCTGGAGGGATTTTTGCTGTTATCTATTACAACACAGCCTGTGGGATTGAATCACCAGCTAGAACAGTTAGGGGGGTAGTTCGTCTTTAAGTACCACACATGGTAGAGAGCCTATTCCACTCCCAGATAAATTGTTGCAGTGTTTAATTCCCTACTTGTTAAAATCTTGGCATTTTTATCTAGTTTGGATTAATCTAGTGTCGGATTCCACCTACTGGATGTCATGTCTCTGTCTGCTAATTCAGAGATGCCCCTGGTATCAGAAATACAATAATGCTTCTTGCAAGCTAAGACCGAACAAAATTTGGAATTTTCACACAGTGGGCAGATATGACTTATCAACATTTGTTTTCACTCCAAATTATACCAAAAAAGCTGCCTTATTAACATAGAGAAAACTTGTAATGGAAACATACAAACAAACAAACAAATCTAAACCAAATTATAATTTTCTTTAATGTAGGACCCTTGTTGTTTGAATTTACTGAATTGATTGACCAGGGCTTTCTTTTGTGTCAGTTCAATATTAAAACCAAATATTTTCCCATAATGCTGCATTGCTCCTGGGATTTATAGCCTGAACAAACGCTATCCTTATTCAACTTAGGCAGAGGCTTCTTGGCTGGACTACAGCTCCTGTAATGTTATATACAACTCTGAATTAAGTGACAAATTACCCCGTGACTGGCCTGTAGGAGAAAACAGGTACCTACACTGCAGATAAATGTGTTCACAAGAAGGTGAAGTTTAAAGTTTCCTTGAACAGAACAAATTGAGGTGGAGTGGCTTACAGTGAACTATTTCATTTTCCTTGTCCTGAAGGAAAATTAACACTATTTTTTCTTTACAGAAATTTGTGTGGAAATTTCATTTTCTATTGTTGAGACAGAATACTCAGCCAGCTCCATTATAAACCACAGGCAAATCACCATTTATTCTCCTATTGGATAAATTAAATGAATTGAGATTTTTTTTTTTAGTATCTCACTAACAGCTTTTGCCAATTGCAAGTATATTTGTAATTCTTTCTTGAACTCTTTCCAGTTTGTCAACAGCCTTTTTTAAAATATGGTCAACAGAGCTGGACCTGCTTTCCTTCTACTATTAATATTCCAAGGAACAGTGAGCATCTGCCTTTCCATCCTTGTGTTTTATTGTCCCCTGCTTGCACATACCAAGATCACATTTTCTCTCTTTGTCAGTGCATTGCACAGGGAACTCTTGTGCAGCTCAGCTGGTTATCAGTCATGACCTCTAAATCCTTTTCTAAGTCTCTGTTTCTAAAATACAGCCCACATCCTCAGTGTACAAACTATCTGGGATACTCAGAATTATGCTTAACTGTACAATAAAACATGTTGGTTTTTTTTTCCTAGAGAGCTCAGGTTACCGTACAAACCAGATTGCTTGTAGAACAGATCTGCTTTTCTCATTATTTACCACTCCATGATTTTTGTGTCATCTGCAGACTTTGCAAGGAATGGGTGTAGATTTTTTATACTGGATCACAGACAAATATATTAAATAATGAAAGTAAATCCAAATGAGCCTCCTGTAAATTATCCCCACTGTAAGGACACTCTCCATTGATTTAGTCTGTGGACTCCTCAGTTTTTAGTATGTTTAGTATGTGCTACACTGTCTTTCTAGAAGATCCATTTCCTGGTATGTTGTGCCGTGCTGAGCTCAGACATTAGCAGAAATGTACGACATCGGAAGAGTTGTGTAAGGCGGTTAACATTTGTAGATGCAGTATAAAAACACCCTGCTGACTTTGGGGATATAAAGTATTGAATTAGAACTGTAACATTATCTCACGTATCCATCGATACACCATTTTCCGCTCAAGTGCAGAACAGCCCTATTCCCCATCATTGCCAAAGACCTTATCTTCTTTGTCTACCCTGGTTATTGTCAAATGGGAATTGTGTTTATAACATCTGAAGTGTTTATAACCTTAGTGATATAAGCTGGGAATACATACTTGGTGCTTTATTACTTGGCTACTAAAGGCATTTACATTATTATTTGCACCTATCAAAGCATTTTTCATTGCATTTAAATTTTGCTCTGGAAGTTTGATTGCTTTTCTTAGGTAGAAGAAGAAGGTACAGAAAGAGTTCCCAGTGTGTAAGAGTAGAAATAGCTGGAGGTGGAGGTGTGACTAGTGTGCTGAAATCCTGCAGAGTGATTCCCCCCTGCAAATCACATCCATGGGGAGGATGTGAAATTGCGTCTGGAGTCAAGCCTCCCCTTCTTGCAAGGAAGTTTGCCACCATCTTCCTATTTATCTACTTAAAATATCAGAATTTCCCATGACAATTCTAGGCTGCTGACAGTTTTAAAATAAACAAATAAGGTCTGTGTTTATGGTTTACTCTCAGATGAAATGAGGCTAAGGTTTTGCTTTCACCTCTCCAATAGATGAGGTGAGTCCATCAGGAAACATTTATGAAATCAGGAGCTGCAGATCGCAGTGTCTCTGCTTGGGGTCCTGTGGGCTTTGCTTCTCTCATGTCTCTTTAGGAAGAGGTGATAGCTATGATCATGCCCAGGCTTTCAATGCCATCTTATAGCATAGAAGACCATGGACTGAACAGCATAGCTGGGAAACCACATGGTGATTTCAGTTTAAAATCCACTTTGAGGCAGCAGATACAGAGAAAGCAGAGTTCAAGGTACCCCATGTTGGTATTTGTCAGCAGAGGCTATGTCTGGCAGCACCCAATGTGGAGTCTGGGTGGGAGGTGTCTGCTGGAAGCATGTTTTGGGGTCATTATCTAGGGGACCACAACGTGTTGAGCATCTTCCACCTGTAGCGGTTTCCCTGGGACCTGCGTTCAGCTCCTTTCGAGAAGCTATGGAAATCCCATACATTAGTATACACTGTGGAAACCCCTCTTGATCTTGGTTGTGCATAGGGAAAGCATGTGAGGGTAAAGGCTCAGGCTGGAAGTACAGGAGGTTAGGTTCATCATCCTGCCCCTTCATATCAGTCTAGCAGGATGTTCCCAAAGGCTGTCAATGACCTAGGGAAGTGATCATCCGTGGGAACGCAGAGGGCTCAAGGGAGTGTGCATGACATGATTGAGAGCAGGAAGCTCATATACAGCAGATAATATGCGCAAAATTTCTACAGGGGAATGATTCCTCCACTGGAAAATTAATAATTGAGAGGAATGGAAAGAGCCAACTCCCTGATCAACAGAGAGAGACTGTCTGATTTCAAGAAGAGATATAGCTTTAAGCAACATGGCAGAGAGGAACCTCTTTCTCTCCAGGGTAGCCCTAGGCTTAAGTCAGCTGTGGTGGATAGCCCATGGAAAACAAACTGATGCCATGTGCCTTACACGTCCAACACACAGCTTTGAAACAACCCACAGTCACAGATCAAAAGTGAAAGTGCTCATTGTTTGCACAAAGAGTTTGCTTGAATACTTCAAATAGTCATGTGTGAATCCAGGGAAAGCAATGAAAGAGAAAACAGTTGTTCAGGAGACTAGCTTATTAGGATGAATTTCTCTGGTTTTATTCCTTCTTCCCAGTTTTTTGGACTGAAGGGTTGTTAGCAATGTTTTAGAAGCTGGATAAAAATATAAGTTAAACTCATCTCTGTGTAGAGGCCCAGTCTTAACGTTTTTATTACACTAGGGTGCTGTGAAGGCCTGGTTTTGATGGTTGCCCCGCTGCGTGGGCCTGGTGATGTTCATCCTCTGTGATCTGGTGATGCTCCAGATCCCTGCCTGCAGGCCCCTGGTTTCTTACCATGTACCTATTTGCATAAGAAAAGACTTCCTATTTTAAAACCTTCCCTAACCTACAAATTAGTGCAGATGAATGGCCTCTTGTTGGAACTGGAGTGGTTATCCTAGTTCCAACAATAGCACAGCCAATGCCAGATTTTAAACCCTCATAATGCATATAATTGTGTGATATTATACCAGAGGGGAAATTTGTTCTGTAGTCCAGCTGGTGATTAGCTTTACGTCGAGGCATCGGGATTAGATACCCCTTGAAACTTTATCCTGGTTAACGTAACTACAGCTGGTATTTTGTGGTATAACAATTCAACCCTTACTCCTGAGAGCAGTCCCACTGGGACAGACCTGGAAGTCCTCGCTTGAATTTTACACAGGCAAAACTCTCGCTACCTTCAGTTAAAGTTTTGACCAAATAAAGTCCAAGTGTGAGCACCAGGAGATGATCCAATAGCATTTTTTTTTTGTTGGACAATGTTTATTCACTCATATAAGGATTACAAGATCAAACCCAAAACTAGGCATAAATACCTGCTAGAAATTTAGAAACTGCTAAGTTGTATTTTATTAATAGCTCATCTACACTAATATCCCAGCATCACCGACAGCAACTACATCACTTCTTTGGACTTTACTCATAACTCAGTTTTCTGTGCTTACCTGCTTATTCTCTAGGATTACATTAAACCAATAGTTAATGGATGGCTGATAAACAGAACCATTCCTGTTTATGGCTCTTCTCTTCTGTATAACCACTTCTCAATGTGCATGGCCCTACTGTTGCTTCTGTCTCTAAAGTCTTTTTGAAACTTATGAACTAAAGTAAATTCAAAGCATTTACTTTGATGGGTATTTCCAAAAGAAGAGCTGTCATACAGAATTCCCTCCTGTATCACCCTCTTTTGTTTTTTCATTTTTATTTTTGTGAAAATAAAATTCAAAATGATTTTTTGAAAGTTACATAGCAACATTGGTGATGTTTTCATGTTTAGCTCATTTTGAGAAAGATCTTTTTCCTGTAAAAAAATGAAATAGCCCAGTACCTAACAAAAAAGCATATGAAAACCAGTGTCAACTGAGAGGAAATAAAATTCTTCTTTAACTCTCATTATGACTGTTAAAAAATTATGGCTTAAGAATGCATTTCAAAATGTAGTTTGAAAACTAGAAAATGTCAGTGGCACTGATTTTTTTCAAGTGAAAATAGGGCTGAAACTCTTTAAGAGAAAAAGAGCAGAAACAGTTCTTCTCTAAGAAAAAGGTTTAAACTGTTTTCTATGGATATATTCATTTCAAAGATATGTGGTAGCAGTAATCTTCAAAAGGTATTTGGGAACTGCAAAAAAAATCTGTCTTCTTTCACTTGTTGCATTTTGTTTCATTTTGAGTGTTTTTTTTATTCTAGAAGACTATGGACAGAAAGGTACTCTTCGACTTCTATATATATCGTATTTTATATGTCTCTAACATACGTTTTCCTTTGTCCATTGTAAAATAAATGGTCCTGTTTATTCTTTTTTTTAACTTATATTCCTGTAGAAAATCCCTCCCACGCTATTCATTCTTTGAATCTTTTTCATTGTAGCATTTGGAACATTTTAAATGTCTTCTATGTCTTGTTAAACAGGAGCAAAAAGGACTCCAGAGCTGTAGATGAGAGCACATCTTCAGCCTTTCCATGACATAACAGTCTATATTATGTTTCATTCTTTTTTTTTTTCTTTTAAGTCTAACATCTTTGTGCAATGAGCCTCCCAAAATAGCACCTTTGTTCTGAAAATACAGGAGAATTAGGATGGCCAGACTGGTTCGATCAGAACAAAAGTGACCATAAATTAATAGTTTTTTGAACTGGAGTAAACAGCGGCTGAGTGGGGAGAGCAGAGACCAGGGCAGGCTGGGGGGAATGTTTCTCCCCTCTGCCCTTACTGCAGTCTGCCTCAGGTTGCAGCTAAGCCATCATTTTTATAGCCACTAATGGACTATTCTCCACTAATCTAGATAATCCCTTTTTGACCCCTTTTATACCTTTGCCTTCCATAAACCTCTTTTGGAATCAGTTATGGGACTTGGCCTATACTGCGTGAAAAACTACATCTTCATTTGCCTTGAACTGGTTGCCTCATAGTTTAATGAGTGCCCCTTGGATCTGGTACTGTGAGAAGTAGTGGTATTGTTCCCTACCTACCTCTGTTGCACCATTTTGGATTTTATTTTATTCTCCATCCTTTTGTCTTTAGCATTTCCTGAAAGAGCTAGAAGGTTCATATAAATCCAGGAGTTGAATGTCAAGTAAATCTCTAGTGAGGCAGGAAAAAAAAGGAGAGAAATAAAACTCTGATTTACTGAATGTGTTATGATATATATGATTAAATTCTTGAGAGTAAAAACTAATTGGACTTAATTGTGAGGCCAGTTGCTCTACTAGAAACATATGTAGAACTTATATATTTGGCTGGTATACTCTGTGGAGACTATGCTGGCCAATGGAAAGATATAAAGGAACTTGGCAGAGTAAATAATAGAATTCATTGAACTAAATATTTTGGATAAATTGATAGGCATTGGTATTCATGTCTAAGCACAGGACTGAAAGGAAATCTTCTGGGGTAAGATCTGATGTTGAAGCACGTACCAGAAGGTGGAAAAGAGAAAGAAAGAAAGAGAGAAAGAAAGAGAGAAAGAAAGAAAGAAAGAAAGAAAGAAAGAAAGAAAGAAAGAAAGAAAGAAAGAAAG
>Ga0065711_1008515_pt1 | contig 22245 bp, 9 predicted proteins | sample Hoacrofraction12_FD_59098 | JGI IMG/M metagenome (GOLD analysis project Ga0065711, IMG submission 59098) | Hoatzin crop microbial communities from Cojedes, Venezuela - Epithelial fraction 12 v2 (version 2) | ecosystem: Host-associated > Birds > Digestive system > Esophagus > Crop | place... | reverse complement strand
AATTAATGCTTGTTCAGCTTTTAGCTGGTATTCTGCACCACGCTGGGGCAATGACCACAGCAGACAGTCGTTCACCCTGGACCAAGACCTTGCTGGTCAATTTTCCTTCACCTACTGAGAGCGTGCATTTGTTGCGCAGCTGCACTGCACAGTTTCTAGCCAGGAGAGGGCAACAGCATCCACCAGCTGCTGTGCCAAAGCAGAAGAGGCTTAGAATAGGTGGGGTAGATGGTGGCACAGAGCGTGAGGAAAGAAGTGGGAATGTAAAAAGTTGTGCACAGACTGCCTGTCTACTTTAACTATTCTCTAGTCATTCATCTTTTCTAAGGATTATGCCTGTCATCTTTTCTAAGGATTACGCTTTAAATCAGCACTGGTTCTTAACATTTCATTTTGATTTAGTTAATAACCATTTATGCTGCTTATTGATAATGGGGAGCTTGAGTTTTCAGACAGGAGCTCTTGCAGTCCTTTGCGTGTGACTCCTCTTTGTCATTCGCACTCCCATTCACTCTGTCTTGCTGCCCCATCCACAGAAATCGCTAGCTGTAGATCATGGGTCTTGAAGCCTTTCTTGTAAGCCCACTATTTTGTCAGTGGATTCACTGGTTCAGGAGCAGTTTCTTTACAATGAAGACGTCATGTCTTTCCAAAGGCCACATACATAAATACAGCAGGCAGAACACAAGTCAAATTAGCAAACCTTGAGGTTGCTCATTTTGTACCCATGTGAATACTTTCTGCTCTATCAGGCTGTAATATCAACTGTTCTGCAGTCTCCAAAAACTATGAACTATAAATAAAGTAAAACCAAAGAAAATTCTGTAGCCTGTGTGGGATAGCAAAATAGCCTACCAAGCAAGCTGAACACCAGCTAGATTATTGTTTTTTTTTTTAGAAACAATTCTTTCACTCCACCTCCCCTAAGGAATGTTGTAAATGTCGTTTTTCTCACTCTTACTCAGAATTGAACTAACTTGCAATCATCTATAAGAATCACTCATTCTGTCATTCTGCCTATATTTATCAAAAATAAGCCATTTGTTCCCAGTAGGAATATTTATTTAAATTAAGAAAGATAATTGTAACCTTATTATTCCTGAGGTTTTTTCTCGGAACCAAATGAAAATATTAATTTCAAAATGGAAAAAATAGAGATATTCCATTCTTACACTAATTCTTAAATGATGAAAAGGAAAGTGTGAAATATTTCATTCAAACTATGGTTTTTCTTTCTGAAATTGTTACTATGAGTAATGCCTCAGCTACAACCTACTTCAATTTACAACAGGGAATGGATTCCTAAAATTATAAAGTTCTCAAGCAAATTCTTTTCTCGTTTACAGCTTTATAATTCAGGATTCTGTTGGCTCGACTGAAATCATTCATGCTGTCTGAAAGTACATCCAGAAGAAGAATATACTTCTTAAAACTGTCTTCCAATATCTATGTGACAATAACAATTTGGATAGTCTATAGAAATTTATACATGTTATTTTAAACTTGCTGTTTCTGTCCCTCACTGTCTCTCATCCGTATAACTTTTTTATTCCATTACCTTTATTTAGGATAAACTGTATAGCCATCATCAGACTGAATATGGCAAGCTGACCTTCTTTACCCCCTAAATAATCGAAAAACCTGTATGATGAAGACATGTTATTTATTATTTTCATGAACAAAGAAAAGTAAAGAGAGGGAAACACAGATAAATGTACTCCAGAAGTTTTCTGCAGAAACACTGGTCTGGAATAGTCTAAAAACAAATATTGCAGTCTTGCCATTGAGGGGCTGGATGGCATTACACGTATAAAATATGTGCAACAAAATACTGGATACAGAACAAGTGAGAGACATGAACAAATACTACTTTTTTTTCTGAGAATAAAATTCGAGTTTATGTCTGAGCAAGATCAGGCAAAAAAAGAGTTAACTTTTCATACATGTTTTGGCCACGAGGTAGATAAAAATGAAGGTGAACTTCAGCACCTTGAAAGGCAGAATTCGATGTATGTCTGTATGCCTAGGTCTGTCCTGCCAGCCTGAGGCTCTTCTAACCTCAAAATACATCAGATTCAGTTCTAACAGTTTTCTGTGGTAAGTTGACACTTCCGTGCCTGAAAAGGGTCTGTAAACAGGAAATGTACACTTATGACCTCTTTCAGGCTTTCCAATGGTATAAATCTGGATTCCAGTCAAATTTCAGTGAAGGACTGAATTGGTCCTGATGTTGTATGAGTTTATTCACCTGTAGGCATCTTACTTTCCTATTAGTTAATTACATGAAAAAGAAAATTTAGTTTTGGCCAATAAGGAGTCCTATAGTGTTTAAGAATCTCTTGAGCACATTATTGCTACACTAATGTATTCAGATCTGGCATTCTGTAACCTATTCAGATCCGTCATTATATATAAAAGATGTTATCTCAGCATGTGAAAACATGGATCAAACTCTCCCTGATACGTGATCTAGTTAGGGTCCTTAATCTACCAAAAAATACATTAAATTTCTCCAAGAGGAGTTTTACCTTTTCTGTAAAACAGCAAGACATCTGAGTCTGTTACCTGCTGTTAACACCCTGGAGGCTGTCAGGTAACAACAGCACTGCACAAAAGCTTTTGGTAAGTGTGTTGTGAAGATGGAAATTTTATCAAAAGCATTCACTTACATCGCTACTTCAGGGAAAAGCCAAGACAGTCACCCAAAGCCCAGACTAAAATTCAGATCTATTTTCTCATTTCCACCACGCAGCTGAATCCTCACTGCTTTATTTCATGGAATGAACTGCCACTGACCTATATTTCTTTTCCTCTGTCATAAGCAGATGCAAGTGATAAAAACAGATATGCACATTCACTTTGAGTCTGCTGAGGTTTCCCATTCAGAACAGTTCCTTCCAAATCTGAAAAAATGTTTGCGTGCCCCGTGGGGAACAGATGAGAAAATAAATCACATTACAAGTTCCTAGCTTTAGCAGGTATCTGCTGGGCCTGAGGAAGAAACAAGCTTTCTATGAGCAAAGAGCTCTCTATGATTCAAACATACCAGTACTGAACTTGCTGTGACGCAGTTATAAGTTTATGCTGCCACCTGTCTTAATACTGAGCACTGAGTTGGATAAAACTTGTGTATGAACTTGCAAAGAAATATGCAAATTATAATAAAATTTGAGGTCAAACAAACAAACATAAAAACACCAGTTGCCAAACATAAAAACCCCAGTGCTAGAATGCCCAGATGAGAACTTGAGACTGATAGACACATTCAGTGCTGAAGCATCTGTGACAGCTCTTAGTTCCACTTAGATATTTGGTCAGGACTCTGTTACTGCTTCAAGCTGTATCTTGGATGTTGCTTTTTAATATACTACTATGTGTTAATAGTTGTGTTAGCGCCAGCAAACAGAAGCTCCACTAGATAATTTAACACAGAGCCCTCCACTGAATTGCATTACTTCAAATTACCATGTTCCTTAGCCTTTGCTAGAGGGAGTAGGGATAATGATACAGAGAATGAGGTAAGGTTTTCTTTTTATCTAAAGCCAAATCACCTTGCTTTTAAGATCAAATATTGAAGACAAAACTTGACAGTGAAACTGCTGTGACTTATGACTCCACACTGGTTATTGGGTGCAGTACAACAGCCTCTGCAGGATATTTTATGATCCGAGTTACACAGAAAGTCAGAAGAGATAATCTAATAGTCACTTCTGGCTTTAAAATCTTGGAATCAGAATCTAAACTAGACTGCAATGGAACTGTTTGTGTGTGTGTGTAAAGCTAAATGCACAAAATGTTCACAGGTTCTAGGCTCACAAGGATTCAGACACATTTCACTCTTCATACCAGTAGCATCCTCTTCATCCGTCTGAGAAGTGATTCCCAAGCACGGCCTTGCTGGGTTTTTGTACCGTCCTTTCTCCCCACCCTCCCATGCAAACACCTTCTCATTACTCAGTTATATCCTGCCTTCAGCTGTAAAAGAGCAGCCATTGTCAGCCTGAGTGGTTTATCTGAGAACCACCATGGTTCGGGACTTCCTGCTGACGCGATGACAGGACCCACATGAAACTTTGAAGAAATTTCTTCTTTTTTTTCAATTAATTGTAAACGACTTCTTTATTACATTCAAAGACTTGGTGTTATCCCATGCAAAATGTTTTCTGGGCTTTTTTTACTCATTCCTGTCGTGTCCTGCCTAAGGTGGGGGGGGAGAAAAGCGACTCGGGTGCTGTGAATCCCCTCGGGCTAAACTAAGGTGAAACTACTCCTAACAATCAATTTAAGCATTTTATTTGCAACAGAGGTAACTTGGAAAACATGGAAAGCATTGTCAACGTGGGTTCTTATCAAAAATGTCTATAAGAGGGAGAGTAAAGAACAGAGAAGGGAAGAAATAGGGACAACAAAAAGACGTATATCACAGCCCTAGGATCTCACGATGATGGCGACAGGCATGCCATCCACTGGTGGCAGGCATGCCCACACGGCTCTTTGCACATGTGTCTTTCAGCACCCAGTCTCCGCCCTCAGTCACACCTCTTGGTGACTTATATGGTGATTCTTCTAGAAAGTTTGTGATCTTCTGCGTAGGTGCCAGTGGGGAGAAGACGTCTCGATGGGTCTCTTGGGGGGTCTCAAGCCGCTTCCTCGAACTTTATATCACCTCTGCCCATATTTGGGTAAGGCACATCAGAGATACAGAACTGTGCATCCTCTGATTCTCCCTCCCCATCCTGTGTTACCTTGTTGCAGTCTGCTGTGGCTGGGCAGACCCCCCGCACTGACACATATTAATTCTTTCAGTCTCTGACAATTCCATTTGACAATTATATCGAAGCCTATTCTACCAAAGGCCGTATCATACCATGAAATACCCAGCAACATATTAGAAAGAAAAATGGAACTACTTACACAGACTAATACCCTTTGTGTTTTTGGATATTGTGGTAATGCTCAAGAAGTTCACAGAGCTTTTAACCTTTTTTTATTTTCCGTAGAAAATTGTCTCAGAACATGTTGATTACTTCAGGTCTCTAGTATTTTCTGTTTCTTATTCATGGAAAATATAGCTGCACAAGTAACTAACTACTTTATTGTTTTTCTTCATTTCCTCTGCAATATTTCTGCATCTTTTTAGTCTCCAGTGACAAACACCACAGCACTGCATCTAGTATTTGTCATACAAATAAAAACAAATGTGCTGCAACACCTGAGGACAACTGAAAATAATTGAAATAAGATGTAAACTCTTGTTACTCCCATTAAGGGTTACTTTTCATAAGAAACTTTGCTGGGGAATTTGATGCCAACCCTCTTAGTTCTTCTCATTGTGGGCTGGCACAAGACTGGCACACAAGGCATCAGAACAAAATAAAACAGAAATGGACATTGTTGGAGTTGTTGCATCAGTGAAGGTGAGCTGGTAAAGGGGCAGGAATCGGAGGGAAGCTGAGGAAGAGACACAGCTTATGTCTTTACGTGGGAGGAGACTGAGTCCTCCACTCTCTCCCTTTGCAGCAGCTGCATTTTGAATTAATAAAGAAACACTTTGATGAATATGCACACAAGGTCTTTTCATTAATAATTCGTAAGGCCATCAATCAAGCAGCTGCACTTTCAACACACGAAATTGAGGTTAGACCTGTTTTGCCCTTCCTTTTGAATTACAACTGGAGGTGCAAGGTGGAAGGGTGAGGAAAGAGGAGATAAAATGTTTGTCAGGAAAGGGGTGGAGAGAAATGAGACATTCCCACACCTTCTTCAGAAAGTAACTGAGAAAGAGTGTCTGAAATAGAAGAATTTTACAAGTGTGAGGGGAGAGGAGTGGGAAGCCAAGGCAAAATGCAAGTAATATCTTATACTGCTTGTCATACAGTACGTCTTCGAGATGATGTAATGATCAGTGGTGTAAAGTTACTCTGATCCTCTGGTAGCAAGAACACTTTGTACTAGCTGCACCTTGAAGAACTGTCGAGTACGTTGAAGATCATTCATTTCTTTTTAACAAAGACTACATAAGGCATCTTGCTTTGTAACTATTTTTTCTATGTGTTGCAAGATAGCTTTAAAAAAATAATAAAAAAAAGAGACAGTGGAATAAAGTCTAACCCAGTCCAAACGCATCTTCTCTAAAAACTCCAATTCTGTGAGTATATCCATGGATAAAATAATCCACAAATTTAAGGAATAGATTAAAAAATGATTAAGATTATGAATCTTCCTGTTAATCAGTGGTTCACTGAGAGATGAAAACTTGTTGGAATGAATATGTTTTACAACTCATATGTATAATAAATGCCTCCAACATTGTGATCTGGCTCCACACACTTCTCAGTACCCAGAGAATCAGATTAGCAAAGGATATAGAGGAGTTTAAAAAAATATCACCTTGATCTTTATCTATCTTTGAACATCTGGCCGTTCTTTTTCATGCCATCACTTTCCGCGTTTCCTCCGTTTGTAGTGCTTAAGTGCAGGATGCAATGTCGCATAACATAAAACATTGTGTATTTTTTTGCTACGCAGTATGTATTACAGTTAGGGGCTACATGGCTGTACATACCATGATATAGGAGCTGACATCCTGGTAACGTCACATAAGGCTGCACCTCATGTAAAGCACTGAAAGTTGTCTGCCAAGTGAAGAAAGAGGGATGTACAATAAAATAATGTAAAGCACAAAAAAGGACTTTTCAGGTCTATTTTAAAGACTGATTTGTAATAGTACAGCCTAGAGTTTTGAATCTGTTTGGGCTTGAAACTTCTATGCAGTAGAGCTTTCTAACTACCAAGATAATAAACTATTGAAGCAAGCTGCCAGCTGCCTATTGAAACAGAAGTCTTTTGAGTTTTAAAATATTTTAGAGACTTTCAACACAAACTTTCTGAAAGTTGTACTTTGGACTCAGTAAATTCTGTTCAATGTAAATATATCTGATCGAAATTCAGAGTTAGAACTTAAAGCAAGCTGAATGATCTCATGGTCTTCTCTGGCCTTCAAAACATGAGTCTTCCATAACCATTGCATTAAATAATTTTAACACATACTTGCACTTTAAAAATGTCTTGGAGAGGATACTAGTTTGGACCCAAATTTTCTGCCTACCCTTACTGTTGCTATGATGATGATGAAGAAATGGTAGGTGTTCAATATATGCAGTAATTATGTCTGACAAATAATTACGTCTAGCATGGACAAGTAAGCTTCTGGATGACTTGAAGAATTGCATATCATAAGGAAAGCTGACTGCAGTCCACTGAAGAAGTGTCTGTTGCTACCAATGAAATGAATTATAAATCTGCCCTTTCTAGTAATTATCCTTTTAAAAATATTCCTGCTTTTTAGGTATATGCAAGGATAATGAAGCTTCTGACTGCATTGTGTAAAAAACTATGCTGTTTTAAAATGGAACATTTATGTATTTTAAATGTTAGGGACACATATGAAGCATATTTCCTTCATTTAAAATAAATATTACACTTCAAATGTTTTTATTAAATCTCTTTTCTACCTGTGCATGTAAGAATACCTTTTCACCTTCTACTTTTCACCAGAACTATATGAGATTAAAAAGCAGGAGAATTTGTCTCCTGTAGCACATAGTTCCACTAGTTCCTTGTCCTGTGCCTTTGTTGCCGAAACTATCATTTACACTCCCAGCTTGAAGTAAGCAACCAAAACAGGAAAGTAAGAGTGTGAACTCTCTGCTACTGCTTCAGTTTCTGTTTTTATGGAAATGGACTTGGGAAAACAAAAAGCAAAACAAGTATCTTTATGATTTTAAAATCCCACTTACTGTGATTATTCCAATATTATTTCTCAAAAAAAGACCAGCAGCTGGAATTGGCACTCGTTGCCCACTGAGGGTGGAGAGTTGAAACTGATATTTCTTTTGTAAAGCACTTACAATAAATAAGTAAATTAAATCAGCCTCAAGTCAAAAATAATAAGATAGGATAAAATACGTTCTCATGTTATTTCTTTTGATTTGATATAGGTGTGATTTGGGAGAAGAGAAGATGCAAGCTAGTTAATGAGACCCATTCCACTGTCTTTTATGACAGTTGTAGTGAAGACCATAACAAAAACTTTTGCACACATACCGGGTCTTTTTCCCTTTCCTCATTTTCCTTTCAAACAAGATGTGCTTCGGCCCTTCTGGCTCATTCCAGTAAGTTTCCCTACACGACTTCAGCCCTTCTTTCTGTGTCATGGCCACAGCAACTCTGTGGGCTTGGGCATCTTGTTCTTTTTTATCCCAACTTTTTTCTGCTGACCTGTTCTAAATAACACAGTGAGAACCCTCACTGACTTGACAGACTGTAGTATTTCCAGAGGGAAAATGATTCCATGTTCCCACATCACTATTGACAACTTTCCAGTTATACTGACATAGAAGTTTCCAATCTGTCTTTGGTCATTGGCCCATTTCTGAGGCTTTCCCAGACTTTCCTGGTCTCTCAGACAGTCACCTGAGAAAGGTTTCATTCTGTATGCATAAACTGGCAATGATTTAAATGATGTATTAACTACGAAAACACAGGATATTTCTTGCCAATGTAAGCCATTTTATAAGCTGAGAGCAACTGACAGTGCTTGCATGCCTTCCATATACAGCAGTTTTGGTAAAGTCAGCAAAATTTTTCTTTTCATTGTCACCCTTTGCAGAAATGTCTGTCAAAAAATTAGCCTTCCTTTTCTTTCTACAGGACACTTTCCTGAGACAGCCATAGAATCATCATCATTTTCCAGGGAGAAGAGCTGGGGCAGAATAGTACTATAGTATCTCTGACATGTGAAGCTACTGGGAGCAGATTCTCCCCACTAAATGACCTTACATGGTTCAGTAACAATCTGCTGCATGAATCACTGACATGGATGATTGTTCTTTGACTTTTAACCTCCAGGTAATAGAGATTAAGTGCTACTTGGATGGAGACAATATTTTCTAACATTGAGTTTCTAATAACTACACTATATTACATCACAAAAAAATAATGGAGTTTACAGTAGGAAGCTACTGCTCCTTTTCTCCATATTTTATAAGCTCCATTTGCCTCTGGAAGGAGTTCATTCAAATACGATGTCCACAGAATCTGCAAGGTTTTATGTGTTTTGTGATCACACATACAAAGTAGGATCACTTAATGCTTGTGGAGCAATACTGTTATTATCAAAGCCCATTTAAATTACACTCCATAAATTTTACTGAGGCTAGATAGCAAAGGAATTTATATTCATTTTTCCTGTAAGGAATATATAAAAAACAAAGCTGGCAAATTAGTCATTATATGCAACTAGTTTTTTTTATCAGCTAAGTAATACCTTGTTTATACTGTAAACCCTTTTTGCTCATATTAATTGTATTTTCTAGTAAAGCATATATTGTTTTTCCTTAGTAAGTTAACTTTTTCTCTTGTTGATGAATGTTTTATTTTCTGAAATTCTGGATAGTTTTTACTTCATCACATATTGGAGCTCAGCATTGCTTTCTGTCCATGATTTCTGTAGTCCTCAGTGCTCCTCCATAAAGATTCTTTCTATGGGGGCAGAATGAGTTTACTTTTTCAGGCTGATAAGTCTTTGACTCTCAGAGGAGAAAGGTGGACAAATACTTTTATCTTGTGAGGGTTGAAACCTGTGCAGTCCATTCTGAACTGATACAAGTTCCTCGCATCACACGGGCCAGAACAGCCTTCGGGAACCACGGAAAGTTAGTTTAAGATCCACGATGAACGTTTTTTACTCACACTTTATTGACTTCACGTGCAATCTGCTAGACAGAGTTAGGCCATACCTGACTGTGTAGTCTCACACAATGGTGCAGTACATGTAGTTACCTCCCCCAGGATGCTTTACAGCACGTGAGATGGGTTGTGCTGTGACATGTCACCAGTAAAGGGCCGGGGTCTGATGACTGCTCTCCTTACAGTGAAAGCTCCACCTAGACTGGCTCTGGCTGACAAGCCGGCCTGCACTGGAAATCATCCTCAGCTTCCACAGATCAGCAGGGGACACAATTACATTCATTTTCCAAGGGATGAACACATTTATAAATATTTTCTTTAACACCTGCAGCAGCAGTGCCTAGAGGCCACTGTCTACTGTAAAGAGGAGAAAAACTTTATAAGGTTAAAGAGCTGCTCACTATCTTTAATTAATGAATACTCAGACTATATTAGTTAAAATTAGCTGTCCCAAACTGGACATTTGCTAAAGAGTGCCAACAAAAAAAGCTGTTATTTCTGCATGGGCCAAAAAATAGCATCACTGATAAACTTGGATGACCTGGGGAGCCTAGGGAAAAAAGTAACAAAAGATATAAATCAGTAGTGTACACCTGGTGGCACGAGACTATGAAACAAACACCTGGCCCTGGCTGTGACTGAGAGTAGCACAAATGCTGTTTCTCAGGCAGGAAATCTAGTCTCTTTTACCTACTTAAGTGGAAGGAAAAAAAGTATGCTACCATTAAAGGTGAATATTTAGTAGTATTCAATGACTTCTAAGCAACAAACTCAAAGTACAGGTTTACATACAAGGTAAACACAGACATTATGCAGCTTAATATTTTCTGAGTTTACTCAGTTTGCTGCATTGGTGAGGGATTGACTCAATCTTGCACTCTGGACAGACGAATCTTTGTGTGAAGTGCAAGTATCAGTAATTAAAATAACATTTGACCTCATTGATGTTATGTTGACATCACATCTACAAATCTGTATAGGAAGAAAGGAAGCTAAGGGGAAATTAATAATTGTAGAAAAGGACCAAATGAAATGAAGGGCCATAAAAATCCACATAATATACAAAATAAGGAAAAAAATATTTGCCTTTCCTCTTCTTTCTTTCTTTTTCTTTTTTTAACACACACACATTAGGAGTAGCAGAAATTTAATGCTCAGGTTTAAAAATCAAAATTGCAGATATCTGACAGAGTAATTACAGTGCATTTGTGGATCAGACTCTAAGGTGATGAGGACAGAATTTTCAGCTCAAATGGAATGAAATTTTCTCTATTGATACCAGGTTCCAATAAGGTTTCAGCAGATTTGTCTCATTTGGAATTACGGCAATGATTTTAGTGTTGGCAACACATGGAAGAGATACATAATGCTAGTTAACGCTGGTTATGTAAAGTATTTTCTATATCTTACTGATAAAAAACTTTCTTTCTGACTTCATGCTGACATCCATGGCTATATATAATGAAAAATAATAGTAAAGTTAGCCTATTAACCTAGATTGTAATGATCTCAAGCGATCATGAGGCTTGAGAAGCAAGCTAAAATATTCAAAAACATTTAAATAAAACTGAAAGTGACCTCAAGTGTCTTTTTCAGAAATATCCTAAATAATTAGCATGAATTTTATAGAGAAATCAATAGGAGATAAATGTCAAGTGCCTAAGTCTTACTTGGCTTATGGGCCTTAAGTATTTAACTTATTTTGCAGCTTTATTGTTTCTCCTATGGTTTTCCATAAGATTGCTTTACACATAAAGTTCCTACTTGTGTGGGCAGATCTTGATATTTCAACATACAAATACCCATTTGACTCTTTAAATCACAAGTAGATATTTACTAATATTTGTCTCTACAATTTATTATATTAAGGGGAAAAAACTGTGCTTTGCTAACGCTCAGCAAATTCAAGGTGCAAGCTGAGGTTCATTCAAAACGGAGAAGATAAAGATCATTCTTAAAAATTAATATTGCAATCGTCAAGGAGGAGGATGGATGATTTTAAGGTCAGAGAAGAGTGCAAATGGCAAACAGATGTATGAGCCATCATTTTAATTTTTTAACTCACTGATTACTCTCTCAGGAGAATTGAAGAGATCTTCAAAAGGAGAAGAAAAGCATTCAGAATAAGCTCATTATCATCTCTTTACAGCTCCCTTCTCTCTTCCCCCCCAGTATACTGCAATATCTCATTGAGAAAAGAACATAAAATTTACCCTTGACTTTTCTACCATTTCTGATTATTTAAGTCCTTATGCATTAATATTTTTGTACAAGTGATATTTTCCCCAGATCCTAGCAGTAAAAAAGTTAATTGTTTTCCACACATTTTCTTCTGTCATTTCACCTTTTCCTTTCCTTCTGCTGCTAGGGATGGCCTGTTGTTTCAGTTTTTTAAATGGTTACTTAGTATGTGCAAAGAAAGACCTTTAGAAGGCTAATACATCATGGAAAAAGCAGGTGAAGCTGCTGTGTGCTCCTTCAGGCATAACAGACTTCTCTTATATCACATGGAAAATGATGGTGCCTACATTCTATAATGAAGTAATAATATTTTTTTTATCAAGTGGAAAGGTAGTTTAAGCTGGGAACACTTCTTGTTGTCTATATGGGTTTTAAACTTTTACTTTAGAATTAATGTCAAATGGATGAAGAACATTTAAGGATCTACTGAGTATAAGAAAAGATTTCCATCTTTTCCTGAGTTTTGATAATATGCCTGAGGATGGAGGATACAGAGAGGACACAATTTCTGCCCTTTAACATAAATGAGGCAGGTACAAGATACTATAAGCTACCTGACAAATGAAAAGTAGTTCTACAAGATAGAAATGTAGAGAATGTGTAAGCAGCCTGACTGGTAAGGAGACATGAATCTTCAATTCATACATGAAATATTAACTCTTCAGAGCCCCAGATTCATTTGATTTAGAAGCGAATATTGCTTCTTACAGTGGAGAAAGACTGTACCTTCTGACAGTATCATTCATTTTCTCCACACTAACTTTAGTCTGAATTGTTGCACATTTTCTATAAGCAGTTGATATCAAGTGCACGTACTGTCTTTAAATAAGGAAAAAAAAATACAGGGAAATACTGAAGCACAAGAGTGTGTTTGCATGTCTGTGCATTGTGGAACTATTATAATTCTAAGAATGACCAGTTAATTTCATTCTTCCACTATTTTTCTTATCCATTTGATTCTATAGTTCTCTCTAAACTGTTTCCTTGTATTCAGGACAGTCAATTGGAGGGAGAGAAATCATTTTCTTCACTGTTTCTAATGTACTCTGTGCACCTAGTCATCAAAACCAGTCAGTCAGTTGCCATTGATTGTCCCACTGCACTGGAGAAGGAAAATTTTCGTGCTAGAGCCACAAGTTTCAGTTTGAATCCTTGTCTGGGGTAAAGTCCCCACAACACACTGGAGGTCAAACTGGACAGAGGTCAAGTACTTCAAACCACAGCTGGTTTGCATGGCTTTTTCTATTTTGTTAATTTTCCAACACTGCATTTTTCAGAAAAAGTGGTGTTAGAACAGCATGTCAATGAGCGTCCCTGGATAGGTCGGGTCTGTTTGAAGCGTCTTGGTGGGAAGAGAGAGAAACACAGTATTCAAATCAAGCTATGACATGGATAAATAGTGCCTCTTTCTGGCTTAGTATGCCTGCGTCAGAGGTAGGAGAGAGGAGGCACTCACAATAATAGGGAAGATTGAATTCCAGATGACTTTCTTACATGATATCTTACTGTATGGTCTGTATAGTCTCACTCTTTCAGAAGCAGGTATTTCAACACAAAGGAAACTGGATCTCTTTGGTTTACCCCTGATTTCTTCCACAGAAATGGTGATTGCCCATCTGGTTAGTGCTTTAGGCTGACTCATCAATGCTTCATGTCTCTTTTTTCAGGCCCTAGCCAATTCTCCTTCTAAAAACCTGCTTGCCAGGGAATTACACAATCAATATAAAACATACCAGAGACAGTGTAGAGTACTTAAAAAATACCTTAAAAACAATTTGTGGTGAATTTACAGGAACACACAGTTTTACCAATAATAGCTACACTTACTTTAAAGAAGGTTAATTTCATTATAAACAGTTTATCAAGTAGTTACAGAGTTCTGTTATCTCCATGAATGCTTGCAATCATTTATGGAGGAGTTGTAACAGTGTCTAGAACAACTGAGAACGTGTTTACATTTTTATAAGGTATATTTTTTTAAGAAGCATGCATTTTGTTATAAAATACTTACTAAACAGACACAATCACCCATTTGGAATGAAATGTGAAAACGTATTTTAATAATGAACGTATTTGCAGGGGACCTGCGACCTACCCTTGCAAATGTATAGATATAAGCAGTGATTTTGTTGGAAAGGAGAAACAATCTGCCCCTTGACTGGATGTGTAGCCAGAATCGCCTGGTATTTAGAAAACAGCAGAGAGCCTTTATTATGGCTTTTCATTTTTTGTTTACCTTTATTCTTCCTGGACCTCAAACTAAGACGGGGAGCCAAATCACTCTAATATGACAAGAAAAATCATTCTTAGTGTCTCTACTTGAAAAAAGCTGAAAGACTGAGAAATTTGGGACTCTCAAATGAATCTTTATTCCTTCACCAAGTGCCTGATTAAAACAGCCAATATTTTTTGTCAAAAGAAAAAAGTGCTTTCTCTGTAAAACTCTCAGCAATCTCTTTAATTCTGTGGGTGACCTTCACTGATTTTAAATTAGTTGTTAAGACTCTTACAGATACTCTTTCCTTTATAACATTTTACTAGAAGACCACTGGTTTTGTTTCAAAATTATTCAATTTGGACAAACAATGTTGTTAAGACTGTTTGATGTGGAGTTTCTCTGCAAGTGTACCTGAGGATGCCTTGTCCATCTCATGTTTCTTTTCATAAACCCATGCAATAATGCAGTATAAAAATTTTCTACTTCGTTTGAGATTCATTCTTGTTTCTAAGGTAGTTCTAACTTTTTTTTTTAAGGAACATTTCAGTGATTACTAGTGAAATTTTTATAAGAAAATATTTAAATAAAATATTTAAATTAAAGAATGGAAAAAATAGGCTTAGAAATATTGGCATTGGAGATTCTGTTTTAAGCATCTGACCTATAAAGCCAAATACTTACTAGGGCATTTTAGTTCAAAATTCTTTAGAAGATGAATTTTTTCTCCTTGGGGACGAAATATGCATTTTTAGTATGTTTGAATGGAGATAGGAACAAATACTCTCCTCAGCTTGAGAAAGTAAGGCAAATATTTGGCATGTTGAAGATTAATTGGATCAAATAATTTGAATGCATGCAAGGAAAAAAAAGTTATTAAAAAGTCCTTCATTGTGCTGATTTACTGATAACAAGATTTTCTTACAATAAAAGTAGCTGACTGCACACTAAAGAGTTCTGTAACTTACAAGCAACAGTTTTCCAATCATGGACTTGGTAAGTAGTTAGTCTGTGTAAAAGCTATGGGACTCTGGAATCTCAGTTGCTTAATTCCATTTAAATATAACATACAAGAGAATTAAAAGGTTTTGGTGTCTGGGATAATCTTCTTAGTACAGTAAATGGAAATATGAAGCAAGAACAGAAAAGTTTTATGATCCTTTCCTTGAGTCATGACTTTTTGCAGGAAGAAAAGGGAAAATAGAATATGGAAAATAATATAACATAAAGCAGCATACAAAATCCTTATAAATGCTTTCAAGTAACTGTAAGCTAAATCTAGTGAAGATCTTTTGTGACTAAAAATTGTGGAGTTAAACGTCCTTCTGGTGTACGTGATTAAAAAAGAAAAATCATGTAGTAATCAAAAGTGAAAATTTTATGTAGTTGGACAGCTATGCAGATTATAGATGTGTGTGATTGAGGCTATATGTATATAGGTTATACAGTAATAGTTGTTCATCTGCCAAAGCTAAAAGTTAGTGTCCCTTGACTCAATTTACCTTTTTTTTGGGGGGGTAGGCCTGAAAGTTAAATTGTAACAATCCCCACAGGTTTGCTGTCCATAACTGTTAGCTGTAAAATCCCTCTCATTTCAGCCATGTGCCTAAAAATTCTTAAACACTAAAGTTAGCAGTCTAAAAAAATCAGGATTCTTAATTTCTGTTTCAATACTCTCCAAGAAATTAGACTGTGTTTAAACCGAGGTGGTGCTCACCAAGCAGTGGGGAACAGGAGAATCTCTGCACAACCGGATATGTAAATACACATGGTGTGGTATCACACAAACCTAGCACTTCACATCCAAAATTAGTCTGGATAAACTCATGCAGTATTTCACTAAACTATTAAGCCTATCCCTTCATTATCTTTGTACCATCTGGAACTAATCTTAGTATCTTAGTAGTGTTTCTACTACAGGTATGGGTACAAAATTTAGATGTTGCTATGCGCTGAAATGAATAAGCACACCAAGCCTTCACACAGCTTTTGATAAAAAGAAATGTAGCTGAAGGGGGTTACAGCTATTTAGTCTCATTCACAAAGGAAGAAGTAGCTCAGAGGCATCTCCAACAGGTTCAAAGCTTACATCTCTTTTCTGATGGCATGCACCCACAAATGCTGAGGAAGCTGGCAGAAGTCATTGCAAGGCAACTCTCCATTATCTTTGAAAGCCTTGGAGAATGGAAGAGGTTCCTGAGGATTGGAAGCAATCAAATATCACTCCTATCATAAAGAAGGACAAGAGGAAGATTCAGGAAACTACAAGCTGTTCATTGTCACCTTGGTCACAGGGAAGATGGTGGAACTAATAAACCCAGAAACTGTTCTCAAACACATGAAGGGCAAGAAGGTGACTGGCAGAAGTCAATGAAGGGAAAATCACGCTTTACCAAGCTGATTGATAGACATCTACAATGAGTCAGCTAACTTGGTGAACAAGGTGAGTGCAGTGAATGCTGTTTATCTTGACTAAGGCCTTTGACACTTTCTCCCACAGCACCCTCGTAGACAAACTGAGAAAGAACAGGACAGAGAAGTGGACAGTGACGCAGACTCAAAAGTGGCTCAACTGCCGGGTTCAGAAGACTGTCATCAACAAATGAGTATTGGTGCTCTCTGCTGGGGTGAATACTATTTAACATCCTCATTAATGACCTGGATAATGGGACAGAGGACTCTCTCAGCATGTTTCAGTTTATCTAGAACTGGAAGGAGTGGTTGGTACACCAGATATCCAAGTGGTTTTTAAATATCTCCAGGAAGAGCAACTCCACAATGTTTCCAGGCAACACATTCCTGTGTTTGATCACCTTCAGAGGAGAAAAGGGTAACTGCTGTACCCCAGCTGTTGATCCAGTGGCCCGCACTGTTTTGATTGTGCTGCTATTCACAGGGACCTCAACAGTTTGGAGAAATGGGCAGAAAGTAATCTCATGAAGTTCAACAAGGGGAAGTGCAAAGGTCTGCACCTGGGAAGGAATAACCCCATACATCAGTATGGGCTGGAGGCAGACTGTTTGGAAAGCTGCTTTGCAGAAAAAGTCCTGGGGGTCCTGGTGGACACCAAGTTGAACATAAGTCATCAATGTGCCCTTCCAGGAAAAACAGCCAACAGTCTCCTGTGTTGCACTGGGAGGAGTGTTACCAGCAGATCAAGGAAGGTGACCTTTTCTTGGGAACTAACTGTGCAGGTTAGCTGTGGAGTCTTTATTCTTGGAGATATTCAAAACCTATCTGGACACGTCCCTGAGCAGCTTGCTGTAGCTGACCCTGTTCGAGCAGGGAGCTTTGACTAGACAATCCCAGCAGGGCCTTCCCACCTTGACTGCTCTCTGAGTCTGTGGTTCTGTCATTCCTAACTGTCAATAGTTTCCTTTAAAAGCAAAGCTGGAGAAAAGTACACAAAGGGGCAGGAAAAAGGTCAAAATGGGCCACTCTCTGCCCTTCATCTTAAAGTTGTTTCTTTGTACCAAAGGAATGCAGACTAATAGGCCATAGAAAGAATAAATGAAGGGAATTAGGACTATGCTGTCTGTCATCCAGTGAGGGTGTCCATCAAGGACAGGCATCACTGCAGTTTCATTCTTAGAAAGAGCTTGAAAAGATATAATACTTAATTTGCTGTGTATTTGCCCTGGCACAGTTTAATGATATATGACAGAAATCTGATCACGACAAGGAGGAATTCCACAGAAAGTCTAAAATCAGGAAACAATAAAGGAACATCTTCTAAATACAGCATGCAAAACCGCTGTGCGATATGTCTGCAAATTGATAAAACACAAATTATATACAGGCTGCTGCAGTTTAAACTTATATATAAAATTGTCAGACAGGGAACATGAAGAAACAGTTGAACTTTCTTTAGGTACGAAATTCAATGTTTTAAGAGATTTAAAAATTTGTATATTCCAAAAAGCACATGACATATTTAGAAAGCTTTATGTGCATTGTATGATCTCTATGTCTAAGACAGCATAATCCTGTATGTAGAACCAAGTACAGAACAGTAAAGCAGAACCAGACTAGAACAACATTTCCAGCAGCTCACACTAGTTCAATAGATAAAAAAGCTTCCAGGAGGATAAATGGCACATGTGCATTTTCAGTGCTAAAATTTAGCACTTTTGCACTTCATGGCAATGAAGGTAGCTCATGTAAGACTTAGCATTCATAAGCCTCAGTTTTCTTTTACCTTCAATGAATTTTTTGCACTACTGACATGATTTATCTTCCACCCCTCATTTTCATTCCTGGTTTATGTTTTAAAACTAGTACCCGTCAATAGCCAAAATTAGTACTTTTCACCCAGCTTTTCTTTGCTGGTCTGTGTTGTAGTTATCCACTGCTATGAGAGAGAACATGTTGGTAATGTATACGTGTTTATAAATTAATCTTAAAAAAAGCTATAATGCACCAATATTACTAACTCCTACTTAATATAGGCTTTCGACGGGAAACTGCTTTTCATCATTATGAAAAGAATGTGTAAATTTCAGAGACTGCCTGAGTCTGCTGGCGAAAATCACATGGAGTAACTCTGCATCAGATTCGGAAAAGAAGGCCTTACTAAGCAACCTTACATGCATGAGAGGGGAGAGAAAAATCTGAGAAGACTATTGTTGGATGTCTGGGAGAATGTCAGAGAACAATGCTGCTTTGTGTGATTATAGAGTCTGCTTTCTCAGGACTGTTGTCCAGGGAGCAGGTTCAGCTTATTCGATTTCCTTGGATTCTTTCTTCTTGTTATATTGCCTGTGGACAAGACGCTAGAACAGTAATGGGTTTTTTTGAATGCATTGATACTTTAGCACTGTATTTTTCTCCGTCTTCTTTATTTTTAAATTACTTTTTTAAAGCTTACATGTATAAAGAATGCATGCTTAGCTGGAGGCCATTCCAGCTAAAAATTAGCTCCTTCTGCCTCATTATCCTACTATTTCATGCATCTCTGAAACCCCACTTTATAATCTGAAAAGCTTCCAAAAGGAAATTTGTTGCCATAAGGCATCAATCAATGTATCTTGTGATTAATCTTATACTACAGAATAAAAATATGTTAAAATCTTCTCATGAAAATGGTTTGATGTGTACTGCATAGACTTTCAGACATTTACCATGCCAGAATCCATGTATATTTTTATTGATCTATTATCTGTCCTGGCACTCTGTGTGGGGGGAAAAAAAACACATGAAAACAGGTTTCACTGAGTACAATATGACAGAATGTAGTAAGTGTGAAAAACCAAACCACAATCTCTTGGTGTGCTGATTTCTTGTTGCCTAGAGTCACTACTTCTTCAGCATTAGATTGCTGTGTTTGGACATATCTGTGCAGCTGGCTTTCAGACAAAAGACAAAGTCGCAATGAAGGGAACAGCTCTAGGAGGAGAGTACACTAACAACAGCCAGGCAGATGACTGCATGAAAAAATGTGATTCCTACCAAGTAGCCAACAGGAAAAAAAAAGAAAGTTCCCAGAACCTGAAGAAATCATGCATGGAATTGAAAATGAACAAGAAGTAGACTAGGACAATGTTGTATATCATTTTCCAGGGCCTCAGGATAAATGAAGTAATCCTTCTTCTTTTAATGCCAAATATGCATAATTTGCAAAGAAGCAGAATAACTTGCCTAAAGCATTTTTAGACAGCTTTTGAGTACCAGATGAAAAATACGGCAGCTTAGTTAGGTGCCCTTTAAATTGTGCATTTCCAACATGTATTTAATTTACTTGAACAGCTTTGATAAGGCCTCATAGAAAACTATGAAGAAAGCTTAATAGTCCTGGGGTGGAAGGTAAATGCTAGTACAGTTTAAAACTGAGTAAGAGAGAGATGGAAAAAGAGGCCAATAGTAGGGATAGTACACTCTTAAGTTAAACAAGTAAGCGGTCAAATACTGAGTTGGTCCAGATGATGTCTACAGTCATTGTTGCTCACTGTGTTTATTGATGATATGAAACACTCACCAACAGTCAGTCAGTTTGCTGATGATATTTTTGTTTCCTACTGGCTTCTTCTTTTGTGAAACATTATGGGTGTTTTCCTCAGGGAATGTTTGTGCTTTGCTCTGTCCTCTATGTCTGATATTTGGCCTTGCTTGTCAAATGGCATTCCAATTTGCTTTTTATTTCATTGGTATTTTAGCTTTACATCAGGAATACCTATTTCTGTGTTACCGTGCCCCGTGCCAAAACCAAGTTTGTAGTATAGAAGCAACCGAACGTCGTTCCTTTTCTGATATCAGAAAAGATAAGTACTGTTGAAGTGATGTACTACTTTACAGTTCAAAGAAAATAATTACTTTGCTGATTCAGACAGAGGTTTGTCTGGCCCACATTCTTGCCTCCATAAGTGGGCAGTAGCAGATAGGGACAGGGGAAAGAGCTTAATAACAAGACATATTTCTGGTACTTCTTCTCCAATATATTCTTTAATAATTTGTGAAGTGAGGATCTTGACTGGAAGAAATATATTGAAGTATTTAATAATCCTTTATGATTTTTTTTCTTTTATTTTGCACAGTTGCAGAGCTAAAGCTGGTGTAAACACTTTATAGTAACTGTATCACCTGGGACTAACAGATTCATTATGAACCCAAAATAACTAATTGCTGTTGCCTGGGACTTGAATTTTGGCTAGTTCAAAGTCTATGCAGGACTCCATTTCTCAGTGAGCTTGAAGCCTTTCAAATGGGAATATAGTAGTGTTAAAGCACTTTTTGAAGAGTGACTAGCTTGGCTTTAATCAAGTTACAGTCCCAGCTGTTGGCTTACTTAAGCCACACAGATTCCAGCTTGTAACTTGCCCACAGATGACAAGTTCTCAGCTCAAGTAGAGGTCACCCGCACCTACTTGGAGAATATGGCATAGATCTGGCCATACGCTGGAGAAAATATCTGGCTCTGTGTCAGGCTTCCAGTCATCCAGTCTATCTATTATTTCCTCTTTGACCTCACAGATATCATCCAACTTCATCTGTTTTATCGTAACAACCAGAGATTCAGAAGATCAATTTCTGTATTCTGTGAATGTGCACAATCTTTAGCAGAGCAGGGCTAAATATTCAGAGGGAAAGATGTATAAAGCTCTTTCTCACCCTGAAAAAATGTATTTCTTTTTCCTTCATACATATAAATGCAAACAAGTATCTTCAGTGCACCCAGAAGTTCATCAGGCTAAGTTACAGAGCACAAACACATTCCAAGAGATAAACTCTACTCCTACAAGTTTCTGCTTTAGATTCACATATTCATACAAAGTACATGACATGCCGTTGTAATCAGCTTGCGATGTAACACTACAAAAGGATGGAAAGAGTATTCACCATACGTGTCTCCAAAACTATAACACTCAGATGAGGCACTGAACTATACGTTATGGTGACATAATTAATGCCTTTAGGCAGTGCATATGTTATGATTTGGGTATTATTTTTCAGAGTTGCTAGCAGTTTTAAGTTCTGTCCATACTCACCACTTCTATGTCTGCTTTTAATGGTGGGCTAAGTATCACAGCCTATAAAATTCCCAACCTATTGAAAAGCTTCGTATCAGGTACTTGAATCAAAGGCTCCTAAATCATTAGTTTTGTATGACTTGATCACACAGGTGTGTGCTTTTGTGCATGCGTGTATGCGGTTTTCCACAAACAAAAATCAAATGCAAGTCCTTTAACCCAAACATGAATTTCATATGAAATCTTTACTGAAAGAGAAAATTTATGAGTCTGTTAAACAAACATGTACAGAACATCTCTCAACTACATTTTTGTGATCTTTTCTTCTTCACAGAATCACAGAATGATAGGGGTTGGAAGGGACCTCTGTGGGTCATCTAGTCCAACCCTTCTTCCGAAGCAGGGTCACCTACAGCAGGCTGCATAGGATGTTGTCCAGGCGGGTCTTGAATATCTCCAGAGAAGAAGACTCCACAACCTCTCTGGGCAGCCTGTTCCAGTGCTCTGTCACCCTCAGAGGGAAGAAGTTCTTCCTCATGTTCAGACGGAACTTCCTGTGCCTCAGTTTGTGCCCAT
>Ga0065711_1035491_pt1 | contig 22246 bp, 11 predicted proteins | sample Hoacrofraction12_FD_59098 | JGI IMG/M metagenome (GOLD analysis project Ga0065711, IMG submission 59098) | Hoatzin crop microbial communities from Cojedes, Venezuela - Epithelial fraction 12 v2 (version 2) | ecosystem: Host-associated > Birds > Digestive system > Esophagus > Crop | place... | reverse complement strand
GACCCACCTGTCCAGAAGAGGCAAGGGGATCTTTGGCAACAGGCTAGCCAACCTGGTGTGCAGGGCTTTAAGGCGCATTATGGATATCAACTCTTGGCTTCGTGGCTGGTTTTTATGACAATGGGACTTTCTTCGATGATTATAACCTGTTAGAGAAGAATGGGACCCACCTGTCCAGAAGAGGCAAGGGGATCTTTGGCAACAGGCTAGCCAACCTGGTGTGCAGGGCTTTAAACTGAAGGGCTCAGGGGGTGGAGGGCAAAGTCACAATGCTCAAGCCATCCCACCTGGCTGGGGATTAAGAGTGGCAAATCAGAGCAGTGACAAATATTCCTCAGCTGTGTCCCAAGCTGAGAAGCAAAAGACCAAGCACCTTAAGAGTAGGCATGGACATAGCAGAACCTCTTGCACCCCTCCATGGAATCCAGCATGCTCGAGTTCCTCCCTTAAATGTCTGTACACCAATGCACGCAGCATGGGCAATAAGAAGGAAGAATGAGAGATCTGTGTGCAGTTGCAGGGCCAGGATCTTGTTGGAATTACAGAGACATTGTGGGACAGCTAGCATGATTGAAATGCTGTCATGGAAGGCTACAGACTCTTTAGGAAAGACAGGCCAACAAGGAGAGGTGGTGGAGTTGCTCTGCATGTGAGGGAGAAACTGGAATGTATTGAGCTTTGCCTGGGGGTGGATGAAGAACGAGCTGAGACCTTATGGGTTAGAATTAAGGGACAGGCTCACATGGGTGATGTTATTATGGGAGAGTACTACAGGCCACCTGACCAGGAGGAGGAAGTTGATGAGGCCTTCTACAGAGACCTGAAAGTAGCCTCACAGTCACAGGCCCTGGTTCTCATGGGGGACTTCAACCACCCTGACATCAGCTGGAAAGATGACATAGCCAGGCACATGCAGTCCAGGAGGTTCCTACAGAGCATCAATGATAACTTTCTAATGCAAGTGGTGGAGGACCTGATGAGGAGAGTTGTTCTGCTGGAACTCGTACTAATGAAAAAAACGGGACTAGCTGAGGATGTGAAGGTTGGAGGCAGCCTCTGCTGCAGTGACCAGCAAATGGTGGAGTTCAGGATCCTGCATGGAGGAAGCAGGGCGATAAGTAGGATCAAAACCTTGGACTTCTGGAGAGGTAACTTTGGCCTCTTCAAGGAGTTACTGGGAGGAATCCCGTGGGTCAGGGCTCTCGAAGGCAGGGGGGTCCAAGAGTGCTGGTTGCTGTTTAAACCTCACTTCCTCCATGCTCAGGATCTGTGAATCCCCCTGAGCAAGAGATCTAGCAAAGGAGGCAGGAGACACGCATGGATGAGCAAGGAGTTTCTAGAAGAACTCAGATGGAAGAAAAAGGTCTATGGAATGTGGAAAGAGGAGCAGGCCACTTGGGAAGAGTACAGGAATGCTGTCAGAGCATGCAGGATGCAACGAGGAAGGCTAAGGTTCACCTGGAATTGAATCTGGCAAGGGATGTCAAGGACAAGAAAGGCTTCTTCAAGTACATCAGCAGCTAATGGAAGACTAGGGACAATGTGGGGCCGCTGATGAATGAGGTGGGTGTCCTGGTGACGGAGAATGCAGAGAAGGCAGAGTTACCGAATGCCTTCTTTGCTTCAGTCTTCAGTGCCAAGGCCAGCACTCAGGAATCCCAGGCCCCGGAGGTAAAAGAGGAAGCCTGCAGAAAAGATGACCTTCCCTTGATCGAAGAGGACTGTGTGAGGGAACGATTAAGCAATCTGGATGCCCACAAATCCATGGGCCCTGATGGAATGCACCCACGAGTGCTGAGGGAGCTGGCGGATGTCATTGCTGAGCCACTCTCCATCATCTTTGAGACTTCCTGGAGGACAGGAGAGGTGCCCGAGGACTGGAGAAAAGCCACTGTCACTGCAATCTTCAAAAAGGGCAAGAAGGAGGACCCAGGGAACTACAAGCTGGTCAGCCTTGCCTCCATCCCAGGAAAGATGATGGAGCAACTCATTCTAGAGGTCACCATTAAGCAAGTGGAGGAAAAGAAGGTTATCGGGAGTAGTCAACATGGATTCACCAAGGGGAAATTATACTTGACTAATCTGATGGCTTTCTACGATGGCATGACCGGACGGGTAGATGAGGGGTGAGCCGTGGCTGTTGTCTACCTTGACTTCAGCAAGGCTTTTGACACTGTCTCCCATAACATCCTCCTAGAGAAGCTCAGGAATTGTGGGCTAGATGAGTGGTCAGTGAGGTGGATTGAGAACTGGCTGAATGGCAGAACTCAGAGGGTTTTCATCAGCGGCACTGAGTCTAGTTGGAGGCCTGTAACTAGTGGTGTCCCTCAGGGGTCAATACTCGGCCCAGTCTTCAACTTCTTCATCAGTGACCTGGATGAAGAGTTAGAGTGTATCCTCAGCAAGTTTGCTGATGACAGCAACCTGGGAGGAGTGATGGATACACCAGAAGGCTGTGCTGCCATTCAGTGTTACCTGGACGTGCTGGAGAGTTGGGCAGAGAGGAACCTGATGAGGTTCAACAAAAGCAAGTGTGGGGTCCTGAACCTGAGAAGGAACAACCCCGTGCACCAGTACAGGCTTGGGATGGACCTGCTGGAGAGCAGTTCTGGGGGAGGGACCTGGGTGTGCTGGTGGACAACAGGTTAGCCATGAGCCAGCAGTGTGCCCTTGTTGCCAAGATGATCAGCGGTATTCTGGGGTGCATCAAGAAGAGTGTGGCCAGTAGGTCGAGGGAGGTTCTCCTTCCCCTCTACACTGCCCTAGTGAGGCGGCATCTGGAGTACTGCATCCAGTTCTGTGCTCCCTACTTCAAGAAAGATGAAGAGCTACAGGACAGAGTCCAGCGGAGGGCTATGAGGATGATGAGGGGACTGGAGCATCTCTCCTATGAGGAAATTGTGGTGGAGATGGGCTTGTTTAGCCTGAAGAAGAGAAGGCTGAGAGGGGACCTTATAAATGTTTAGTCTTAAGAGTGAGTGTCAGGAGGATGGGGCCAGACTCTTTTCAGCGGTGTGCAGTGACAGGACAAGGGGCAACGGGCACAAACTGAAGCATAGGTAGTTCCATCTGAACTTGAGGAAGAACTTCTTTACTCTGAGGGTGATGGAGCACTGGAAGAAATTACCCAGAGGGGTTGTGGATTCTCCCTCTCTGGAGATATTCAAGACCTGCCTGTGAAACCTGATCTAGGTGACCCTGCTTTGGCAGAGGGGCTGAACTAGATGATCCCCAGAGGTCCCTTCCAACCCCTAAAATTCTGTGATTCTGTGAAAGCTGGAAAGTGACAGACACCTTATATTGTTATGGTTACATACTTAAAACAGTCACAAAATTAAAGTTTTCTACATAAATTATACTAAAAATACTGTGCTTTAACTAGTTTATAATTAAAGCGTATTTCAACACCTCTGGAAAGCTCAATATAAGAATAGCCTACAGGATGAAGGATATCCGCATATAAAGTAGCTGTATCAGTATGTGTATTCTTTTATATTGATTGATTCTAAATGGCTTTGCCAAATAAAAAAAATTAAAGATAACTTTCAGTATTCGTTGCCAAATAAGTTCAAAATATAAATTCAGATGAGCTAAATCCAATTGGTCATAATAAATTTTGTCCAGGTCATGCTAACTCTCATAAAGAAAAGTCCTTGTTAATAATTATAGTTGGTCTAGTTCTGAACTTTATATAATACTATTTATATAGAAGAATACCATGCCCAGATCCAGGCAACACTGGTCCGTAAAACCCAAATGTGATGAAATGTCTGGTCAAATTCTCCCTGAGGAAGGAATGACTCTTAATAACCTGTGCTTCCTAGATACATTTTTCTTTAATGGTGACTCTTTGCTCTGGTTTGCTGTTGGTTTTAATGCATTTCAGTGCACCACATTTTCACAAGAGATTTCTTATGAAGCAAGACCTTCATAATAAAATTGTCTCAGGACAGTTTAACGCTGTCATTTAACACTAGTTCCTTTGAACCACATTGTGGAGCATCAGAAAGTCAAGGTTATACTCAGCAGGCAAAGCCCGTGTCACCTTGTCAGACCTTGGAGTTGTCTGCTGTGTTCAGTATTTCAATTGCACTGAGCAAACATGCTGAATGATTACATCGCAATAAGAGCAGCTCGTTAAATATTTGCTTGAAAGAAGGTTTGCAGGTGATATGATTCACCTCCACAAAGATCTGTCTGATTTTGCATACTATGAAGTGTATTCTCATCTCAGTGTACAGTTCAGCTAAACATAAAAATTGTCATACAGCAAGAAAAATTACATCTGTACATCCAAAGCCAAATTCATCACCTTGACTCTTGTAATCAGGAGTGGACTTTCCTGAAGTTTCTGACTGCTTAGACACTTATTTTATTACATCTTCAAAGATAACACTTACATGCATTTTCATTTGAAATGTTACCGTCCAGAAAAGTGTTCTATTAGTCAAAAGACATTCACTGTGTTGCTTTTGCATACCGTGTGAAATGGGCATATAATTCACAGTATAGTGTGTAATCATAATAGATTGTGACAGAAAACCAGAGCAGACAGAAATATTCATGTGGGTTTGGAAGGTTAGCAAGTTCTTCACACATTCCCACGAGTCCAAAATATTTCCCTGACCTTAGCTGAAAATTTTCAATAAAATCCTAAACCTCCTAGCTCTGCATCTGAAAATAGCAGCATCAAAATATTTCTTAGCTAGAAATCTTGGCAGAATGTGTTTCCAAGAAAACTGGGATTAAATACACAGAGGATAAAATATATCGACTAAGTATGACTCTGTTGCGGTCATGATTACAAGGGAATCTGCTGCTCAGAACAAAAAAGAAGTATAACCTCCATCAGTGCTTTACTGGTCAAAAATACAAAAGGATAATTTTAGTTTTTGAAGAAAACAGTGTTATAGCTGTCTTTCCAACAACGCAATGGTAATTTTAAGGAAACATACAAAACCATGAAAATCAGTTTCCACACTGGAACCACCATAGTGTATAAATGAGGCTTTTATGGAAAATGGAAATTTTACAGCTTCATTTGTCCTAGGGCGATCATTCACTTGGAAAACTACCTCTGTGTAAACATCATCTCTGATCCAGTGTTGTATGAAGTCAGTGGTCATGCCACACTTTGGATTGTGTTGATTTCTTTAACTGACCTCTGTCAAAGTGTTCCGAATTCAAATTTGCAACATCCTTACAAGATCCTCTGTAAATTTAGTTTAGAGGTTTCAGTTTGCAAGGTGCAAAGTGCAACAACAACTTAGAAAATCCAAGACAGTAAACATTGTGAACAGTGAAGTAGTTGGTATGTAATATAGAAAATCAGCATTTCTTTAAATTATAGCTAGTCTCATACACACCAATAATTTTTGAAACTTCATAATATCGGGGGTTTTATAAACATTCATTCAAATTTTACTGTTCCTGGTTAGCGTCTATTATTCAAATTAGATGTTATAATGTATAATTCTAGTATTGCCTCTGAAGCAGTTTATGATCCTGCAGTCAGAAGTTTATTGGCTTATGCTTCTTAACATCTTGTTTTCATCATATTCAGATGACAATGTCCCATTCCTTACCCAGTTGTTGGCTGAGATCAGAAGAGCAGTGAAAACGAGCTGGCTGTGACTTACCAGATGTGGAGCTTGCTGAAACCACTGAGACATTGGCATGTAGCAACCATGAAATTGTAGACTTGAAGATGTCAAGGGGAGTGAGCAAGGCTGGAGCAGATCACTGACCCTGGACTTTTGGGAAGCAGAGTTTAGCTGGACCAGGGAACTCGTAGGTGGGAACCCATGGGAAGCAGATCAGAGAAGCGAAGTTGCTCAGGAAAGGTGGTAGGTCTTTAAGGACAGCATACTCTGAGGGCAAGAATAATCCATCCCAGTACTCAGGAAAACAAGTAGACTGATGTGGCTAGGCAGAAAGTTCATGGTGGAGCCACGTACAGACGGGGGAAGCCAGGACAGGCTACAAAGGAGGAATTTGGAAACGTTGCCCAGACGTGCAGGGGTGCTGCCAGGAAAGCCAAAGCTTACCTGAAGGTGATGTTCATTGGGAAGAGCAAGAGCAACCAGAAGAGCTGCTTTTGCTGTGTTAGTAAGTAAAGGTGGAACAACTGAGGTCCATGGCTGAATGGTGTGATTAATTTAGTAACAGTGAACATAGATTAGACTGAGGTACTCAATGGCTTCTCTGCCTCAGCCTTCATCAACAAGATCTCTCAAGCCTCTTCTTCTTGAAGGGACTCAAGAAAGAGAAGAAAAACTAGTTGTGGTTGAGGGTTGAGTAAGGGGAAAATCACAGAATCAGAGAATGGCTGCAGCTGGAAGGTACATGTGGAGACTATCTAGTCCAAACTCCCTGCTCAGAGAAGGATCACATACAGAAGGTTGCCCAGAGCTGTATCCAATTAGGTTTTCAATATCTCCAAGGACAGGAATTTCACAACCTTCCGGGCAACATGTTCCAGTGTTTGATCAACCCCACCCCAAATAAAGGTGGAGTTTTATTTATGTTTTAATGGAATTTCCTGTATTTCAGTTTGTGCCCATTGCCTCTTGACCTGTCAGTGAACATCACTGAGACAAGCCTGGCTCCATTTGCTTCACTTCCTCCCATCAGATATTTATACACATTGATAAGATCCCTCTGAGCCTTCTCTTATGCAGGTTGAACAGTCTTAGCTCTTGCAATTTCTCCTTGTATGTCAGGTAGATGCACCAAGCCCTTAATCACCTTCATGGCCCTTTTTTGTACTCACTTCAGTATGTCCATGTCTCTCGTACTGGGGAGCCCAGCACTGGATCCAGTGCTCCTGATGTGTCTCACCAGTGCTGAGCAGAAGGAAAGGATCACCTCCCTCATCCCACTGGCAATAGTCTGCCTGATGCAGCCCAGGAGGCTGTTGGCCAGCCTTCTTTGTTGCAAGAGCACAGTGATAGCTCATGTTTAATTTGTTGTCCACCAGTACCCCCAAGATCTTCTCTGCAGAGTTGTTTCCTGGCTGGCAGCCTGTCTAGGTGCCTGGGGTTATGCCTCCCAAGGTGCGTGACTTTGAATTTTCCTGTGCTGAGCTTCATAAGGTCCTTGTCAGTCCTTGTTTTCCAGGCTGTTGAGGTCCCTCTGAATGGCAGCACACCCATCTGATGGTCACTCCTTTCAGTTTTCTATCATCTACAAACTTGCTCTGTCCCATGTGACTCATCCAGGTCATTACGGAAGACGTTAAACTGCATTGGCCTAAGCACCGACCCCCTAGGGCACACCATCAGTGACTGAGCATCAGCTGGTCTGTGCCACTGAGAACAACTCTTTCAGCTTGGCAGTTCACCCGGTTCTCAGTCCACCTTGTTGTTCATTGATCTAGTTTGTACTTCATTAATTTGTCAATGAGTATGAAATGGAGTCATTCGGTATTGGGTGCAGGTTGCAAGGTCTTGACGATATACTGGTGCAGGAGTGGCCTCTGTGAAGAAAGGCTGGGGCTGCCCAGTGCCAAGTTGTGCCAAGAAGTTGCAGCTGGCTCCATCTGGGTCCAACAGACCCCCCGAAAGGATGCAGCTAAGCCTGTCAGCAAAGATAGTGATGCCTCTGGGAAAGCATATTGAAGAAAGGGCAAAATGCCACACAGGCAGAAGAGTGAGGAAAAAAAGTGTGAGAAACAACTGCATGAACAGCAAGTTTAGAGAATAAGGAGAGGAGGTGCTCCAGGTGCTGAAGCAAAGGTTCCCCAGCAGCCCATGGAGAGCCATGTCAGAGCAATACCACAACACACAGAAAGACAATACTATCCAAATCTATTTTAATAGGCAATAAATTAAATTAATTTTCCCCAAGTCGAGTCTGTTTTACCCATGGCAGCAATCGGTAAGGGATCTCCCCATGCTTATCTCCAGCCACAGGCTTTTCCATTTGTTTTCTCTCCCTGTCCTGCTGGGGGACTGAGATAGTGGCTGGGTGGGCACCTGGCACTTTGCTTTGGTCAACCCACTACACGTGTAAATCCCTAACAACCAATAGGCTGCATCCAAGGAGGCTGAGGGATTTGCCAAAGTCCTTGCAAAGTTTTTCTATATCTTTGAAAGGTCATGGAGACGTCTGTTATGACTGGAGCAAGGCAAGTGTCTCAATCTTCTTCAAAAAGCTAATCATCTAATTATGGTGCCTCGGAAAACCACAGAATGAGTCCTCTTGGAGTACATCTCTGGGAGCACGAAGGTGAAGGCGATCAGAAATGGACAGAACTTATTTATCAAGCGCAAATCGTGCCTGACCAAACTGTAAAAATGGACGACCTGATTGCCTTTCATAATAAAGGAGTAGATTTGTGGACAAGGGGAGAGCACTGGACATAATTTACCTTTACTTTAGCAATGCTTTCAACACTGTTTGCCACAATATTCTTGTATCGATACTAAGATGCTATGGTCTGAATGAATGGTCAAGAAGATCAGTAAAAACCTGGTTGAATGGTCAGAAGGCAGTGGTTAAATACTTTACCTGGAGGCCAGTAAAAAGGAGAGTACCACAGGGGTCTGTGCTGGGACCTGTCTTTTTTATCAACGACCTAGAGGAGCTTACAGACTGCTTGCTCTTCACTTTTGCTGATGAATCCAAACAGAGTGGTGGGGGCAGCTCTGATGCTTGAGAGCAGAGCTGCCATCCCGACTAATCCAAAGTGACTACAGGAATGGTACAGTAGGAACCTAATGAAACTCAACAAGGACAAATAAAAAAACTTTTATGGAAGACAGATGAACCCCTTAAAATGATACAGGCTGGGAACCAGCTGCCTGGGGAGTAGCTCTGTGGGAAAGGCCCTGGGATCCCAGGGGGGCAGTAAGCTGGAAACGGTCTAGCAGTGTGTCCTGGAAACAGAGACAGTCAATCGTATCCTGGGTTGTATGAACAGGAACAGAGCCTGAATGATTATTCCCCCTTTCTCAGTACTCACTGGACCACATCTGGGTACTGCATCCACCTTTGAGCCTTCCAATGCAAGGAAGACATCAATGAATCAGAGACTTCAGCAGAGGCCACCAAGGTGGTGGGTTCTGGAGTATTTGCTTTGTGAGGAGAGGCTGGGGGAGCTGGGCTTGCTCAACTTGGAACAGAGACGCCTTTGGGGGTACCTAAAAGCAGCTCTAATGCCTACAAGATCATGCAGGGGACAGAGCTGGTCTTGTCACAGTGGTGCATGACAGGAGGGTGAAAGGCAACTGACATAAAGAGAAACTGGAGACGGTCATGCTGGATATAAGGAGAAGCTGTTTTCCCATGAGGACAGTGAGAGAGTGGCACTGGTTGCCCAAGGAATTTGTGAAGTCTCTGTCCTTGGAGGTTTTCAAGACCTAGCTGGATGAAGCCCTGAGCAGCCTGGTCTGACCTCTGAGTTGACCCTGTTGTGAGTAGGAGGTTGGACCAGACACCTCCTGAGGTCCCTTCCAGCCTGACCTATCCTATGATCCTGCTCTGAACAACATTTTCTTATCATTTAGTAGAACAGGCCAAAAGTAGTTATTGGCATAATTGCTTCATGCCTTCATCTGCGGCTTTCAGACATTGGATCCTGTTAGAGTCATCAGGGTTTCTGACTTTCTACATAGGTATGATAGCTTGAATGGCCTTCTAATGTGTTCGTCTGACCTAAGATTTTAAATCTTTCTACAGTAATGTCGAAATTTTTCAATGACATGAGCTATTTTCCAGATCCAATATCGGGAGGGTTTTCGACGCAGTCCCAGGGGACAAGATGAAGATGCAAATGGAGTAATATGCCATGCAACCTTGTAAACTTTATTTCGGTGAACCGGGAATTGGAGGTCCGGCTGGGATGCCAGTGAGGGGAGGACACAAGAAAGAAAGAAAGAAAAAAAAAAGGAAAGAAAGGGCAAGAGAAATAAAGAAAGAGTAAAGTGGAACAACCCCAGTGGGCAAGGGAAGGAGTGCGGGGGGGGTTTGGTTACCACCACCACGGATTCGGCGATGTCCAGCGATGTCTGGTTGGCTCAGTCTCTGTGCAGGCGTGGAGGTTCTGGCAAGGACAGGGTCCAGCAGCAAGAGGAGTAAAGCAAGAGAGAGTGCTCAGAAGAGCATGTGTTGTCCTTTTATAAGGGCATTTGCCCATGCACAGAGATGGGCAGTTCGTGCCATACGTGCTGCCCGCTTAGACAAGTCCTCTCTTGCCGTTCCACAGGCTAGTCCACGCGCAAGCGCAACATAGTCCTTTCCTGCAGGTCGTTGTGGCAGTTTTTTCGGAGGCCAGGAAGAGACAACAACGGCAATGTCGAGACAAAACCAGTTTGTAGCGTTCTTCTACAGCTATATAACATATATCCATGTCTCGTGGTTTAACCTCATCCAGCAACTAATATAATGAAAAATGTAGGTATGATCTTTTAGTTGGGGTGATCTGTTTTGCTTGTATTACACATATTCTTACTGCTCTGCATCGCCTCTTTTTGCATTTCTCATTACATATCTAAAGGTATCATCTAGTACCAGGTTTTAATTTTGAATATTTTGAAACCAGCTTAGAGTCTTTGCCTCACCCTAAATATATCTAGGTACCTACAAAGCTCGCTTCCATAACCACAGTTTCTGATTCAGTCAAAACATTGAAAATTCGGGTTAACTTTGTCTCCGCCTTCCAGCACTGTAGTATACGTAGTTTGACAAGTGTAAGCTGTTTTCTATGCCTGATTGAAGTCATTGATGAAGGAATGAGTTTCATGCTTTATTCTGCTCTCTTATGGAAGTGACTTAGCCTAAATCTAACATCTCTGAAATTTGTGTCAACTAGAGAGCTTCTCCATGCTGCTCTTCTCAGCAATGAAGACAAAGATTTTCTTGCTGTTGATGCCTGGAGATGGATTTCTGCAGATCAGTTAGAGGATTGCGATTCAGAATACATACTCATGTTGCCATTGAACAATGTCATGAGGCAACAGTCTGTGAGTACCAACTATTTGTGACACCCTGTACCAAATGCAGGATAATTTAACCTTCTTTTATTGGCAGCTAAGATGCCCTGATTTGGTCTTCTTGTCTTACAGTCATCCACAGAATAAAATGAACTCAAAGAGGTACTGCAGAAGGCATAAATAATAAATTTCTATGCTGTGAGAACTTACTGTGTGGCAAAGCCACTTGCAGAGACCTCACCACTTAACTTTGTTCTTTACTCTGCTGAACATGCTCACTAGATCCTGAGCACGGAAGCTTTAAAAACATAATTTAGAGTTCTACTTATTCCATTAGTGTGACATCTATTTGAATTAATTTGGTTTTGCTTGGTTCCTGGCAGTCTGATGGATCACAGTTGTCATTTATACTAACAGTGGCAGCCTGTCTCCTCCATTTCACATGCTTTGTGCTAGAATTTTCATTACTCGGTACAACAGAATTTGACTAGTCACTGGAAATAAGTACAGTCAGTTCACAAAAAAAAAAAACAACCTACTTATAAATCACATTCATGAAAAAAATCCCTGTATTTTAAACAACAAAAATTCAAGTGATCTTGGAAAAAAAATGTATGGGACATTTTGTAGGTAGGATATGAACAATATACCAGTTAAGCCTTGCTTCTCATACACAAAACTCACTAACATGTTGCGTTCATTTTTGCTTTTCAAAGATGAAACAGATGAAAATAGTACAAGAGTACATTTATGTAACAGCATGTCTTCTGAACATTGTCAGCGTGTTTCCTCAATTTCTAAAGTTTAATTCTGACATGCACATGCAGATTGTGGGCACAGTGATTCATTGGTGCAAGGATGAAGAATGAATCATCCCAAAATGATCATGAAGGAGGTAGATATGGTGGTACAGGAGGGCACACCAGAGGCAGCATGCCGCACCATCTGAAAAACATGTTCAGGAATGATTGAAGTGCTCTCAGATGCAGTCTTTCACTGAGGATTAAAATAGAGCAGTGTGATTACTCTATAAATCTACCTTGTAGAAAATATCTTCTACAAATAAAACCAAATTTTAAAAGTCATCTGGGATTGTACTTCCATTTCTACTTTCCAAATTAATCTTGGTGTTAAATAACAGGGTAATTGTTGGAGTGTCATCTGTGATGTCCAGTAGCCTTATCTTGCACGATGCCAAATGCTGTCATCTGACTGCCCTGTATTGTAACTAATAATGACCTTACACCATCTTATCCAGAGTAGACTGAAGAAGTAATTTTCAGCTATACACACCTCTTCTCTTCCTTAAATCTCTCAAGCCCTAAAAAAGGACAGTAATGTAACAAGTCTGTCCTTATGACCTACTGTTAATATGGGTTCATAACCTGAGTGCCTGTCAGTATTACTGTATATTGGTTTCTTATTTCCACTTTGCCTCTATATAAAAGTGCTTTAAAACAGACAGATATAGTAAATATCACTGCATTTATACATTCATCCATAAACATATTTCCCATTCCAACTACTTTTGAGGGCTTAGGTCAACTTTTGGGTTTATACTATTGAGTTATAAATGCAAAATGAGCGCACAGTAATAATATGGGGATTTTGTGTGAGAAACATTGAAAAATTTTGGGTTGTTTTAAATTTTTAAATTTTTATTCAGCAGATTAAGCTACATTTTTTATTCTTTGTTCTGTAGTTCTTCAAGATAGGGGCATGAAATTCCTCAGAAATACCCCACTCAAGAAAAGATGGATAAATATTACTTGCTCCAACAACACAAAGGAAAACAGGACGTGGTTAACTCGAGTTATAACAACAAACCTTTTCGTAGCATAATGGTTTGATGCTTCCTGAAAGAATTATTTTCCTGTTTTATGGCAGTACTTCATGAAATACTAAACTTCTAATACAATGTCAGTACTGAGCAACCAGGATTTTACACCCCTTGTGGAAACAGCTGTGGCCATTATTGATCCTGCCAATTGTTCTGAGGTGAGGTGTGAAACAAAAGGTGTGTTAGTCAGGAAACATTATTGTCTCACACTAAATGATAGCTTATCCTAATAATCAGCACCGTGTTATCTAGACAGCAGAGGGTATATATTATTCAGGCCATTTTTACTGTGTGACCCTAGTACACACAATTAAGTATAACCAAAGGAAATCTACATTAATATTTAATTTAAAGGTTTGAGGCAGCAAATGAAGACTCTCTCTTTATATAAACTTTCTCACTAGAAGTGAGATAAAAAATATCTCAGGAACACAATTGATAAACCAATGGATAAACTTGGTTGGTTTTGTGAGATTCTTTTTGTTTTTTCACTTTTTTACGAGCCTTAAGCTGTAACAGACTCTCAAGCCCCAGATGAGACTGTTATGGCTTCTGTTCATAGCCTCCATGACTGGATGTTTTTATTTGCTTTAGCGTTCTTTACGAACTGCACTACAGCAAAGAATACAGCAAATTAAAACATCTTCCAACATAGTTTTGTCAGAAAATATCAATTCATCTATACTGAAATATTGTTCAGATTTCTCAAGGGGGATCTGAAGGTAAGAAAGATATCCCAGTGTAGATAAAAAGGCTAAAACAATGACAAGTGATGCCTAAGTCAAAGTCCCTACTCCAGTTCTTACTTGCAATCAGGACTTAAATTTCATGGTCTTACATATTAGGCAAGTACATGGAAGGGTTCTTACGTGGAGGTGTCTTTTGCCGTCTCTCACTGTATGAGTTCAGTTTAATTTAGTCACAAAAACAAGTAAGAGATTTTCAGAGCAATAGCTGAGTTTTCTGGATGGCAGTAACATTCTACAATGAGAGCATCTGGAAGAGTTCGCACAGCCCAGACAGTGCAGCTTTGCGGGGTCTGGCCGAGGCATGTTCATCCCCACTGCTCACCTGCCTCATCCTGTCCCACCCACTACAGGTACGGATGTCATGGGGTATCCTACAGATAACTGACAGCAGATCAGCAACAGAAAAAAGGATTCACTTTTGAGAAGTTTAAACATTCTCTCATCTAGGTATTAATGTTTTTCATCAGTTTTATTTCTTGCCTCAGTGGGGAGGTCCATGACATAAAGGATCAGTAATATGAGAGGAGCAGTAAATGAATTAAAAAAAATATTAAAATATATTAAAATATAAAAAAATAAGTATAAAAGAACAGAGATTATCATAGAAAAGGTACTTTAAAGGAAACTATTTGTTTATTTTGATTGTACTTAACCTCACATTTCTTCTCTCTGTTAAAGGACAGCCTCAGTGTACTCATAACTACACTGTGCAGGGAGAAGGTGTTGGGGGAAACAAGGAAAATTAAATACTCAGATGAGTCATGCATGAACTTTGCTTTTCAGAATTATTAAGACCGTTTATTTAATCTCTCAGATACTTAAAACAGATTAAAAAAATGTTGCTTACATACTCAGAACACTAAAGAAGCTTGCATTGGTAAAAAACCCCACACATTAATTAGTCAGTAAATGCTATTTATAATAGTATGGCTATCATCACATTTATAGAGCTTTCCAGCCCTGAATATATGATATACTATCTCTCTGCCCAAGTGAAATGGATCGAGGAGTGGGGCCAAAAACAGTGAAAACAAAGTGCCGCCACAAATGTTTGGTACTGTAAAGTCAGTGACAAATTGGCTGTTCACTTCATTGGGACAAGGATTTCAACCAGAAGTACCATCAGCAGAAAATCCGTCATGTAACAATTGAAAACACACATTCATCATTTCCATTTGTGAGCGCAATAGTTTCTGATCCATTCATTTGGGCATTTCTGCATTGTGTTAAAATGAAGAACAGCTAATATTTCAAAAAGGAAATAAAACAGAACCAAAGAATATAGTCTCAATCTGACAATTTTGAGCACATCTTATTCATCCTGTTCCTTGCTTAACTATGCCTTCACTTAATAACTGTATGGCTAGAAAGTCCTTCCTTCTTTCCTTCCCCATCTGCACAGCTGCTGCATTTACCCCATAAGGGCCACACTGTTGAATACACATAGATTAGGTTAAATAGTGAGAAAATTGTTCTAGTGATTATCCAGCTTCTAAGATGTCACAATTATCCCAAAGATTCAACAGCTGCTTCATGTTTCCTAGTTGCAGCTACAGACTGGTCAGTAGAAGGAAAGATTATATTCGATTTTTAAATTTTTTTTTAAAGGTGGGGTACATTGCACTCAGCTAAAAAGCCAGTCATAAGTTTTAGGTGAAATATTGAAGTCAAGAATCAAAAAAAGATCTTATTCTCTCACCTGACAGAAAAATCAAGTAACTGGGAAAAGAATGAATGCAAACACTAGTATAGGGCCCAGTGATTGGTTCTGTAGCAAACCTAATTTCTAGAGATGCCTTGACTTGATTAGCTATTGAATGAAAAACCAATGACTGAAAACGGACTATCCAGAGAAGCACAGCTGTCAACATCACATCATTCTCCTGCAGCTTTATTTCTTCCCTTTCTTGAACCCCTTCACCAGTTTCTATATTCCTGCTGCATCAGTTTGAAGTAACTGATTCTTTGCACATCTTTTAAACATCTTCTATATCTCTCTCTCTTTTTTTTTTTTTTTACCTCCTTGTGGGTATCTTTGTGGGTTTTTTCTTCTATATGTAAAAAAAAGATGTATAAAATCCAATCCTCTTAATCCCAATTTGTTAGTCCTCTCTTTGTCTGCTTCTCCTACTGAGGGTTTTGAGCCTACCTTTGTGTCAGTCTGCATAATTTCCCTATGTGTCAAACTGTCAGGAAGAGGCAGGAGCATTTTACTGAGGTCAGACAAACTGCAGACAGCTTTGTTTGTTCAGAGCCAAAGTACATATTGGTTATGAGTCCCTTTTTTTGAAAAAGGAGTGGGTAGATTGCTTCAAGGGAGGGAAATTCCCTAGAAATGGACAGCTGAGAATTCAGCTTGACATAAATTTTATGTACAGTTATTTCTGTACTGAGATTCGGGAGCAAATTAGACAAAATGCATTTCCATGCTACACCCCTGAGAACCAAGAGGATGGCATATACACATTGAAGCTCAATAATGCCTTCAGGCTTTCCCATGCTGCATTATTGCTGACTGCTGCATTAGGTGATGATGCTATACCTGGCACAATTTATGGAGCTCCAGCTTGCCTACATTCCTGCAGCCCTTCCTGAGCTTCCCGTGGACTGTGAGGGTTCAGATGCTGTACAGTGATTTGTGGTTTCATGCCACCTTATGTTCCGCAACCCTCAGCCTCAGAAATAGCACCCTGTGAAGAGGAATGTATGAGGTGGCTTGGTTGTATTTACTATTACATTCACAGAACACGGAGCCCTGAGGCTGAATGCAGGGCTTTTAGGGATCAGCAGGCTGCTCTACTCTGTTGCATTGAATAGATGGACTGGGGTGGATCAGAGACCTTGCACTATCTTTTAAAGTGAGTCTACAGCAGAGATTAAATATGGTATCCTTCCTTGCTTTTCTGTCAGCCTTCCAAACACTAGCTGTTTTATATACCATTTCTGAAGTGGGTTGTGTCCACAGGCTATCTGCTTTTTCTGTTTAAAGTTTAGGTCTGTATGATACTGTATCTTTAAGAATATGAATATTTTGGTGTCTGAATATGAGCTATTGGTCTAAGCTCCCACTACAGCTATCCAACTGCAGTTAATACAGATGATGGACTCTGGAAAGTAATTCAGCTAACCCTCGAATGGACACCTAGATGTGGCCAGCTGGATTGCTCTAGGCTCCACTGACTGTGTTAATTAGGTCTCCATGAGCTGTAATAGGAGTTTAGTCACCTAATGCACATGTAGACATGTACATTTAGATATCTGAACCTGCAAGCTGATTTCATCCCGTTAGGATCTCTACGTAATCCATGGAGAGAAAGGAGCTGGTCTGTGATGCAATTAATTTAATCCCAAAATATACATCTAAAATATGGTCAGAGGAATCCTACCCCAGGATTCTTCCAATTTGATGCCAAGTTTGCACTGCTTATAGCTTGTTACTTCTATATCTAATTTAGGAGCTTCATCTCGAACATTTTCTTGAAGCTGGAATTCTTCATTGGCAAAGGATATATGGGAAGAATATGTAGGGCAGCTAGTTCTTTCCCATTGCTTTTAACTGAAAGCACAGTTTGTTCAGATATAATTTTGAAGGCTAGTTCATTCGTAAGCTCACTTTAACACATCCTGAACCAGTAGAAAATATATTGCCATTTCTTATTTTAATTAGCAAAAATAATTGATCATTTAATTGCCAGTCTCATCAGTAAAGAGCCTTTAATAAGAAGATACGGGCAGTTCCAAGTTCATATGCCCTTCCACAGTAAAATTCTCAAGGGCTATTTTCAATTAAATATTCTGTTAACCATTACGAGGCTTTCTGAATCAATTGCTTTTGCCTTTCTATTCCAAGGTTAGATGTTCATTGTTCTTCTCCCCGCCATTTTATCTCCCTTCAGAAAGCGTAACAGTGAAATAAAAGACTCAATCAAATAAAGTTAATAGATTTTGAAATCAGAAGGAACATTATGATCTTTAGTAGCCTGACTCCCTAAATAACACAGGCCACAGAAACTCACCCAGCAATTCTTGAATTCAACCTATAATGTTTCTGTAAGTTTTAGCACATCCACTGGAAAGTTATTCAGTGTTGATGTACAGACTTCTAGAGAGGTAGAATCCAGCACACCCCTACTTATTCCATTTGGCAAAATGCCCTAAAAGGTTAAACCATGTACCAGACAGCTTTCATCAGGTTTTGGTATTGCTTTTCATGGTAAACAGAGCTATTAGGAGTCACTTCCTGTGTGGTTACTTGTAGATCATGGGCAGATCACCTATTAATCCCTTTTTGAGCTTATTACATGCATTGATCTTCGTATTGTCCTTACTATAAAAATGATTTTCAGATATACGTAATTAATTAAGCTCTTTCCTGAGATGTTTCCACTTTTTTTTTTCAGTGTGGACTTCAGAATGGGACCAAGGATTTTTACTAATGTTTGCAGAGGTGATATTTCGTATCCACTTCCTCTTAATACTCTGCATCTTATAATTCAAGATTAACATTTTCTCTCCTAATTATAACAATATACTGAGATAATTTCCCGTAGGTTATCTATCAGTACAACTAAGTTCTCAGTAATGTCATCATATTCCTCTGCTGACAATTTATACTCTCAGACATAGAGAGTTTCACTTACTTTTGTTAATTAATATTTTGTTCAGTGGATATCACCTTACCAAGTGATTCAAACCATAATGTAAAACTGGTTTGTCACCATTATTATTTACCAGTCTAAAAAGTTTCCTCCATTGACAAACTGTGTCACTGATTACTTTGATTTTCTCCCATAAATTTGGTAGAAAGTTTGAGTTGCTATGAAGCAAAACTCAGATCTCTGTGGCAAGACAGTACTTGAGCTATGAAGATGTATTGGAAAATTGCTTTCATTTTTGCATTTGCTTAGAATCGTAGAATGGTAAGAGCTGGAAGGGCCCTTGAAGATCATCTAGTTCCAACCCCCCTGCCATGAGCAGGGACATTTTAATGATCTACTTTGATTATGTGAAATTCTTTTTTTAAACCACCGTGACACTAAAGAGTAAAATGTCTTGCCAACATCTGTTATATTTACTGAGCTATTTTTGTCATCTAAATTTTTATATCGTTTCTTCAGCAGAGTTAAATAAAAGTTATATAAAACCTTTTCAGTTGTCATTAATTATTTCAACATCCTTTTATTTTTATATGAATGCCTTCCATATTGGACAATCAATTGGACTTACTAGAGCTTTGAATGAACTATCTTTTAATGATTGGGCACCAGATTTCTAAAAACTGGAAGAATTACTTATTTTGAACAGAAGAGAAATCAATTGAATATTCACTATGAGAGCAGGAAAGCCATCAATAGATTCACTATATTTGGTGAATAAATGACAGTTTCAGACAATGAGCACATTAGAAAAAAATGTACTCTTTGACTAAAATTTGGAGACAGGAAAAATAAATGCTTTCCCTCACATGGTTTTAACATCATTAGGCATATATGTGTCTGGCTGATTTATTACAAATATTGGACATTTTTACAAAAATGTGTTACTTTCATCTAATTCCAGCTGAAAAGTATGAGAGTCACATTATTACTAAGACCAGTTTTCCCTTATGCATATATAACACTGACACCAGTGTAAGTAAAAACTGAGCCATGATCTGTGCATGACTTCTTATACCATTTTTTTCACTACATTTTTCTTTGTGAAAACTGGATAATTACAAAAGCCTATGACCACATTTAATTACTGACCATATCAGTATTTCTAATAGCTGTGTTCATCAGTGAAGAAATCCTGTAGGTCACTAAAGAATAGAACTACAAAATATTACCTAAATTTTTGTGGTTAGTTTTTTTAGAAAAGTGTGTTACTTGAGAAAAACATGGATTACTAAGGCAATAAAACACTGATTTCTTCAGCTTTGTAGTGGCTTTTGTTTATCTTCATATAAAGTAAAAAATTAGGTTCATTTTTACATACTAACTGCTATAGTATGAGCCACATAATTTTGCAATATAAAATTTAGCTTAAGAAAAATTTTTCCTATAATCTTTTTGTTTTATTCAAATGTTAATTAAATATATTCAGAGCATATACATCATTAAAGTCTGTTTTAAACAGGTTCAAATACAGAATACAAAAAAAGACTTTTACTATTACTTCAAATACTAAAAATAATCCTACATCCAGGGCTGTCCGTAATGTTCGGAGCTTTCAATTTAAAAGCCATCCTGCTTTTGGCATACACCCTTGCTTAATTATTTCTTACTTGAGGAGAATGATTCTTTCTCTGTCTGAGGCAGCAGCAGCATCATATTGATGTAATCCAAAAAGGACAAAAATACGTATTTGTTATTCTTGCTTGGACAGATGACTTGAGGAGACTCTATATAGAAAATATCATGTAAAGTAACAATATTGCCTCTTTGAGGCAAATCCATCTGCCACTGTGTTTACTAAGTTCCTTTCACATATTGAGCTTTCTTTTGATTTCCTTCATTATATAGTTATTTGTGTTCCATTAATTATTCTTACTAAAATCAGAATAAAACATAAAACCCCAGATCCTAGAGGTACAGTATTTTATACTTTCCATTTTTTCAAGAACAGTTGTTACTTTTTTCAAGGGACATGTTGTATTATGACTTAGAGGTCATTGATGTATGCTTAAGTATGAATCTTTGACTTCCAAACATACCATTGAGACCAGCAAACAGGTTGGTATTTAAAGTACTTTGTATTTGTTTTTGCTTTTTTCCCCCAGCTTTTCTTTGTGACACATTAGTTGTCTGCCTAACTCGCAAGAGCTTTATTACCCTTGAGCTATGTCAAAGTTTATCAAGTTTGATGTCCTGTTTCCAGTGATGACAAAAACCAGCTGTAGTTGGACAGAGGTACAAACCTCCTGCCCACCATAGCAATCTCCACTCACTTTCAAGAACCACAAAGAATTAAGCTTTGTATCCTCTTTCCCATAAAACAGTTTAACAGCAAGTAGTCATGCAGTCTCTGCAAATATTAAATCTGATTTCGAATCCCAGCCTCACCGACCTTGTCTTCACCTTCAGAAAAGGCTAGGTTCTGGACATGTATACTTTCAGAGACTCCACTAAGAGGTGAAGGAAATAGAGAGTTTAACTTTCTAGCAGTACCTAATTTCCTTAGCTACAGCTTTAAATTCTTGGTATTCCTGCCATTTCACTGACTCTTTTCCAAACTCTGGAGCTTCATCAAGGAAATAAATCTTCTGTTTGTTTTATACCTTTGGCTATTTATAATCATTTCAGCCATCTTAATTTATAATAGCCTGCAGTAATTTATGTTGCTGCCAATTATGTTCACTAGACATATATTTAGCTAAAGTAACCTCATATGACTTGCTGTTACATGATATCAGTTTACTTTTTGCCTTCCAGTTTTCTTTTTTTGTCACAGGTGTGTAGGCCTTACTGTGGTATTTTTGTTAGATTTATATTCAGTGTGCAAGGCTTTTTTTATTTCACTTGCTATTTTACTATATTTTTTTAGCTGCTTTACAATAGCTCCCCATGTATTCACTTGTGCTGCACATTTCTTGAAGGATAGTTTGCTCCATTTCTTAAGCAGATTAAACTATCTCACAGTCTTAAAAAGAATAAGGTGTACACAGAAGGAGCTACTGATGACTAATTAGTGTCTCATAAATTTATTATGCTTTAAATTTCCTAGGTTAACTCACACTGCAACAACAATTGTCTGCTACACTGTGTGGAAATATGTGAATATTTAGAGGCAAATGGAAATAGATGATCTGCGTAAGAGTACTCTAAAACAACAAGGACTGGTAGAGTATGAGCAAGATAAAGACATGATGAAAGAGGAAAATATTTCTATTTAATATTTCACTATTCCATTAGCATATTCGCTAGTGTTGTGTACAGTCTGAGCAGCAATCTTTTATGCAGTGTTTGAATCCCTTATCACACTTTTTTCCTTCTATATATTTGAGAAATGTTTCTTAATAATGAAAACATCTCATTTTCTCTCCTTGCATGTGTTATTTCACAGACTAGAGTTGTTTGAAGGTCGACAGGTATAATTACATGATCCTGTTCTCTCTCTCTGCTACTTCTTCCTTGCCCAGTTTTCCAAAGAGTGACATTTTAGGATTAGAAAAGACTCTTCTCTTTCCTACCTTCTCAGCAATAAACAGAGTTAATTAAATATTTTATAATAAGCAGGAGTTCCTGCAGTGTTTAAATAGAATGTTCTGGAAATATACCTCTGTACATATGCTTTTGCATCTCCTGATGTGTGCAGGAAAACCAATTCCTTGGATTTTTGACAACTTACATTCTGGACTTCTTTCTTTATGACGGCTGCACAGTTTAACAGCCTCTGCACATACCATGCACCTACCTTCACTGAACAGCTGAGCCTTTGTTGTGTTTGGCATCATGAAAGGCTTCCTGCATCCTTTGGATCTTCATCACAGTACTAGATTGCATCTAATGTAGTTCTACTTAACAGAAATAATATTTCGCACAATCATCTAGAGCCAGATTCTGCCTTGCTATTCGCTCTCGATGCCCAGGTGTAAGAAGTCAGGCAGAGAAGGGAAGAGACCAGCATGGCTGAGGCAAGAGATGCTGGTCAAACTAAGGAAGAAGAGGGAACTGCACAGGCAGTGGAAGCAGGGACTGGCTTCCTGGGAAGAGTATAGGGAAGCTGTCCGGTTGTGTAGGGAT
>Ga0065711_1008241_pt1 | contig 22247 bp, 13 predicted proteins | sample Hoacrofraction12_FD_59098 | JGI IMG/M metagenome (GOLD analysis project Ga0065711, IMG submission 59098) | Hoatzin crop microbial communities from Cojedes, Venezuela - Epithelial fraction 12 v2 (version 2) | ecosystem: Host-associated > Birds > Digestive system > Esophagus > Crop | place... | reverse complement strand
AATACTTTTAAATATCTCAAGGGTGGGTGTCAGGAGGATGGGGCCAAACTCTTTTCAGTGGTGCCCAGCGACAGGACAAGGGGCAATGGGCACAAACTGAGGCACAGGAAGTTCCGTCTGAACATGAGGAAGAATTTCTTTCCTCTGAGCGTGACGGAGCACTGGAACAGGCTGCCCGGGGAGGTTATGGAGTCTCCTTCTCTGGAGATATTCAAGATGTGCCTGGACAAGGTCCTATGCAGCCTGCTGTAGGTGACCGTGCTTCAGCAGGAGGGTTGGACTAGATGACCCACAGAGGTCCCTTCCAACCCCTACTATTCTGTGATTCTGTGATTCTGTGATATCTGTGTATTACCCATGGTAATTTGATCATTTAAAAACAATAAAGAAAAGCATTATAACAAACAGTGTGAGTAGCAGTGTCAGAATACAGTGCTATCCAGAAACATGCTGTATGGTATCCATCCCACCTAACTACAGACAGCCCCTCCTGATTTAATTATACTAGGATTAATTACCACTAAGGAGAAAAATAGGCTTTTCTGGAATACAGTCCATCTCACTGGAAAGAAGATGTCTAAAATGACCAGATTAATTACTCCTCTAAAAGTGCACATTTCTCTGCATTGACTGTAAAACGAGTGCTGGGTATGAGCTCAGATGTTGAGATTGACGCTGTAAACAGCCAGTGCTGGTGAAACGATTCTCTGCCTGTAAATTCAAACCACACACCAGTTGCTTTTAAAAGGTACATTTAGAAAAGCTGCGTAAGATATCTATAAAGCATATTTGCCCTCCAATACCCTTTGTGATCACAAGCTGAAATGATGGGTCAATGCAGCCTGCAATTGCTGCTCTACTTTTGTTGCTGAAGATACTGCATCAAAACAGAGCAAAAATATCCCCAAGAAAATGCTAATTATAGCCTGCCGGTCTGAAGCAGCAGACTCCCTACAGAAGAGCTGCTTCGCAAAATCTAATTTATAGCTCCAATATCATGCTCGCAGTCTCGACTACAGCAGAACAGCAACCCTAGAAAGCACTGCTCCTTCATTTTATCAAAACTAATTGTTTTTACATAGAATATCCAGAGCCTGCAAACGTTTGTACAATTTAAGCCAAATCAGACATAAGTACTATACAAAGCTGCTTTAGTAAAGGGAGAACTGCTTTCTGAAGAGTATTTAGGTCCCTTTGATCTTTCTGTCTCCAGATTGCCGAAGGAACTGGGGCAAGTGGCTGGTCTGGGGACAGGGCAGAGGATGTGTGGCTCCTGGGGAAGGCTGAGCAATACTGGTGGGGCTGCCCTGCGCTGTCACATCACACATGATTCCAGCTCCACAGGTAAGTCAAGACAAGGGAGTACCTTTCATGAATGCAAATATCTGATAATAACTACAATTTCAAACAAACATAGCTACTTTGTGCTGTTGCCAAAACTACTTTTTGACATTAAACCCTTGCATTGGCTTATGGTCAGCATAAAGCAGCGTACCAAAGGAGCGCGACCTGCCAGCCTGGGCTTTTGGCTCTCAAGCTGGAATTTTCATACTTTATGTTCACCAGCAGAATGATTTTATGATACTGCAATGTGATCAAGCAGGCAGGCCTAACGATAATACATGTCAGCTTGTCCATCCAGCCTTTGATATTAGGCAGATTTTTCTTACTATAACAAGTATCTTGCCTTCAGCCTGTTATCAGCCCTTTAATAAGAATAAGAATAAAACCCATCCAGGAAATCTTTTCATCTTACGCTACCATCTGATTCTAATATGGATGTGGAAAATTCTGGGACAGAAGCCAAATGTTAAATTTAATACAAAGGGCTGTTATTTTAGTCTCATTTTCTGTGATAGCTCTTTTTCAGCTCTGATACAAAGTCACTGAGGAAAACCTGAGACAAGTATTACATGACGGGCAATACTATTTAGAGGTATAGAGAAATATTTAGTGAGATCCTATAGTTATGACAAATTCAAAACCACAAAAAGATTTGGATATCCTCTAGGATTAACGCCACTCTTCACTTTATAAACATAATGGCATCTCAGGTAAAAGGGAAATGAGTTATCTGTGCTCAGCACCCAAGCTGCTTTGAACACACTGCAAAAACATTAAAGATGCCTTTTTTTAGTTATGTTTACTACAGAACCTCACTTATAATCTCCATTTGTCAGGAACTGCCCGAGGGAGGTAATAAGATTAAGCAAAAAAATTTAAATTATGCAGATACATGCGGGAACTACAGGCCTGTCAGCCTGACCTCGGTGCTGGGCAAGATTATGGAGCAGTTCATCTTGAGTGCGCTCACTGGGCATGTGAAGGACAACCAGGGGATCAGGCCCAGCCAGCATGGGTTCATGAAAGGCAGGTCCTGCTTGACCATCCTGATCTCCTTCTATGACAAGGTGCCCCTCCTAGTGGATGAGGGAAAGGCTGTGGTCTTCATCTGCCTGGACTTTCGTAAGGCCTTTGACACTGTTCCCCACAGCATCCTCCTGGAGAAACCAGCTGCCCGTAGTTTGGATGGGTGTACTCTTTGCTGGATAAAGAACTGGCTGAATGGCCAAGCGCAGAGAGTGGTAGTGAATGGAGTTAAATCCAGCTGGTGGCTGGTCACGAGTGGTGTTCCCCAAGGCTCAGTTTTGGGTTCGGTCTTGTTTAACATCTTTATCAATGATCTGGATGAGGGGATTGAGTGCTCCCTCAGTAAGTTTGCAGATGACACCAAGTTGGGTGGGAGTGTCGATCTGCTGGAGGGTAGGAAGGCTCTGCAGAGGGATCTGGAGAGACTGGATTGATGGGCTGAGGCCAACTGTGTAAGTTTCAACAAGGCCAAATGCCACGTCCTGCACTTGCTTGGGACCGAGAAAATCCCCTTTCTCTGGGCTGGAGGTGGGGAGGACACTCTCCACCCTGGTTTTGGAGCTGAAACCAAACCGGAGAAAGACCCACAGCTCCTTCTATTCAAAGTCGCAGCACAAGGGAACGCGCTTCTCTCTGTCTCCAGCTCTCACTGGTCAAGGAAGCTCATCCACCCTAAGCCTCTCCTGGCCATCTCAGTTAAAAAAAATGGAAGATGTCGACAACTTCTGGCCTGTATGTACACGCGTGCTTCCAGATCACTGCACAGACTGGGAGATACAACGGTGCTGGTGAGTGTGGACAGGAAACAGAACTGCATATAAATAGACAGAATCACAGATACGTACCAGACAAAACAGAGGAACCCAGATACCAAACCTATATATGGGCCAAAGGCAGATGGTCACTACTTCTGCATTTCTTTTTCTTTAGGACCTCTCCAGCTTTAAGTAGAAGACTCCAAGAAGATGTTGCAACAATCAGAGGGATGGAAAATAAACTCACACGAGCTCTGTCCCACCTGGCACAAGTGGGAGGATGCAAGATAAAGTCCAGTGAAAATGGACTTTGAATCACTTAAAGACTTTTTTTTGCTTTTGCTTTCTCATCACTATCTCTAGGTGATGAAAAAAGCTGAGATCATCTCTTAGGCTATCTTGCGTCATGGGAAAATCTTTTTCAGCATGAAGGAACTGACCTCCCACCCTCCATGCTGCTGGAACACAGTGGGGAGCAAGCGAGCTTGGCTCCAACACAGGACACAGCAGCAAAACGAGCGGAGGCATTTTGGGTGATCTGCAAAGTACCCAGCTGATTCCTCAGAACTGCCAGCAGCCCAAAGTGCCTTACGGTTTTGTCTAAAGGACCCTTCTCCACCTAAGTGTGACTTCTCTGTGCATGAACAGAAGCATCTCTTGGAGTTTCGGGGAGCCTTCTCCCTTATGCCGTCAATACATTTTTACATGATGCAACACATACCCAACATTTTGGCTTTCGCTCTTTGCTGTGTAAAAGGGACTTCGATGGAAATGATGTACCTGAATCCAAAGTGCTGCAAAAATCTCAATCAGCTGCTGCCTAATCCTGCAAGGACCACTCCACAGGCAGTTCAGGAGAGAGTTTGGGAGCCAGGGATACAATGGTCCACCTCTTATCTAATAACTATCTAATAAATCTGCCCTTTGGGAAAGGATGTGCTGAGGACTGGTCTCTTCTTCCAGCACTGCCTCTGTATTTTATCCATTTAAATGACTACGTATATACTCACTGGATAAGAAGACAGAAGCAGCCCTGGAAGAGGAAATGGGAATCCAGGTCTCTGAGCTGCACATCCTAACGCTGAGGCGCACAGTCATGCTCCTCTTTATTCCCTTTCTCCTGATAAATCATTCCAGCAAAAAATACAGAAATTTCCCCATGAAGGGTCAGGAATGCTTCCCAGGCTCTAGAATGGAGTCTGGTGGAGAGAAAACTCACCTGGGAACCAAGGGGTATGCTGAAACAGAGCAAAACTGAATGCAAGAGGCCTTTGGCACCAAGAATGTTAGGCAAACGCTCCAGTTCTTACATAATCACATCAGAAACAGGTAGGTGATTCTGGGCTTCAGAATCTGCGTATCTGGAATGGGACTGTAAAAAGGAGTCATTTCTTAGGCATGTATCTGGCCTCAGCATCTCCTACTGACAGCTGTACAGAGTCCTTCAGTACCTGGACTCAAGTCACTTAACTGTTGTTCACTTGACCCTCTTACCAGATCCTGCTTGTAATTTCTGAAGAGTTCAAAGCAAGCATTTCAGAGTCCTCTTTCCTGGCATCTGGAGTACAGTTCTTCCCTGAGAAGTGCTAAACTTGGATCAAGCAGTTCCACAAGCAGCAAACCAAAGCAGCCTTGTTTTCCCCCAGCTGTGAGTCCTACAGCTGACTGGTGCTTCAGGACTTCTCCAGCTGCTTACCCATTCTCAAGACACTGATGAAATTGGTGCTCTCCCCAACAGCAACTAGGCAGGTTTCTTGAAGATGGCCAACAGGTTCAGAAGCTACTAGGGGAAGATGCATACATACAACGGCCCACAGTGGGGGAGCGCACGGCCTCGGTTACTATAGGAAATTATGCTAAAAGGGACTTTGAAGCTCCACAGAACCATCGTGGCTAACGTGCCAGCAGCCAGTGACATTCGGGGCACTTCAGCTAAAGGGAAACATATATAATAAAGAATCTAGTGGAAGGCTCTGCTTCCCTCCAGCCCCCTCGGAGTGCAGTGCACTTGTTCAACTAGCCTGAGCCACAGACCCAGTAGTGGGTACTGAACAGGCACAGTCATGGTTGCCACACTGTGTGCTGTGTGTTTTGGCAGCTGTGTTATGTTCCAGAAATTCTTTAGTGACTGAATGTCACAACAGCAAACAACTTGCACATAACCAGGTATATTTGCTTTAAAGTGAAATCCCCTTGGCCTGAGCACAACGGTAGAAGTGGGTCATGAAGCAGAACAGCATTTGACAGATCAGGTTGGGACAGGCTTTGAAGAGCAGTGAGGTGGGGCTGCAGAACCTGAATTGGAAGGTAAGTATGCAACACTCCCACTAACGGAGAAGTCGGAGACTTTGGAGAGCTGCAGCCCCCCTTGAGCCGCCAGAGATGCTGGATGAAAGGGAAAGCAGAGAGCAAGTGTTTTGAGGGATCCCAGTGGGTGCTGTAGATCACTGAAGCTGAAGACCAGGTCATGGTGGAGGTCCTGGTGAAAAGGGTGGAATAAACAGAAGGTGCTGGGTAACTGCAAGCTGTGGCTTAGCTCAACTTGTTAGAATAGGGGATGGGAGGTGACGGTAGGCCTCCATTTGTACAGCTGGTCTCCTGCTTTCTCATTTAGCTCTTCTCTCCCAACCATGTCCTAACAGGCGGAACTGCAGGGAAATCCCTGCCCTCTTCCTACAGCACATCCAAATTCACGAGCTCCAAGCCAACCTGCAGCAATGAACGACTGGAGTGCCAGATGGGAAAGTATCATGCTGGATATACGACACTTGGCAGGCCTGCATGGAGAACGCAGAGCTTACTTAAAAATGATCATGAAGGTTATTTCGTTGCCATGAACTTTAGAAGGGTCTGATTCAGGACCCGTTTAAATGCAAGAAACAAGCTCAAATTGCTGATCACTGAAAAAAGTAGAACAGACTATCCAGAAACCAACCCCTACTATATAATTTGGGTGTTGTATTTTTTCTTTGTCGTTGTTGCTAATTAAACACCAGACTGATTCAAAGGCTGGGAAGGGAACATTAGCATTTTGCAACAGCTCCAAATAATCATGCTCCAGGGAACATGGAAAAATATTTCTCTTCTATGTATCACCATATACATATCTTTTCTATACATCTGCAAACAGCACAGACCACGCAGCCCATCCAAGGTGTATTCAAAACCACTGTGTCCACCTCCTGGTGTCAGTGGGTTTCAAAAAGTGTTTGACCAAGGAGCAAGAAAAATTGAACTGTAAATCCTGTGCTATTTGAAGATGGATAGCTGACCCCATTAAAGATATCTTCCCATACATAAAGCTAATACATTCAGATTAAAATAACTTACAGAAGAAGGTTAAAATAACTTGGAAGATGTATAGCTGCCTCTTGGCTTTTAGCATGTGCATAGCTGTTTGTCTCTCCTGCCAAATGTGAGTGCTGAGTTACATGGGTAGCTGCGAAGTGGAAGACTGGTAGCTGTTCCACTTCTCTGCACTGTGCCTCCTCTGTAGGCTTCCGCTCACTACCAAAGAGGTGCCCACCTCCTTCATCCCATCTGAGGCTACCAGAGGACACCATGTAACGATGACTGCCAAGCACGTGCTGATCGCCGATCTCTTCTCGGGAACTCCCGCTTCTTCCTCCCATAGAGCTGACTCAGCACGGGGAAATCCCGTTGATGGAAAACCTGCACCTTTATAGGAACAACAAGCCCAGATACCTACCTAAGAATAAATATTATCTTCTATAATGTGATCAAAATCAAATCTTGGTCAGTTAAATACTCAGACTAGACTGCAGAATGGAATCTGTACCACAAGCACATTAAATGAAAAACACCTAAAACAAGGGTTTCAAAAGCAGCACATTTTTTTTAACCGACCACATTACAGTAACGCATATTTGACAGAGAATTTTACGTTCATCTGAGTATATGCTGCAGTTATGCTTCACAAACGCAGGACTGTAAAGTTTCTGCATCTTGATAGTTTCTGATCTGATGAATGCAAACAGTCATTAATACACAGAGTAAGTATGAATAAAACTAACCTCTGTCAATTAGTGATCATAAAACACTTACATGTAAGCATACTTCTACCATGGTAATTTACATTTCCATGTCTTGTAATTAAATTATGAAAGGAACTAATCAAAATGAAAGCAAATATGAAATTAATTTTTAAGACTGGCTGCACTCCTTCACATCGTGCTGGTTGTTTAAGACTTGTATTAGAGGACAGAAAGTTCTCTGTTTTATTTTACCTAAATTGGAATCTAATACTATGACAGCCAACTTGCAGAATGAATTGTGGCCATGATCCCGTGGGGCAGCTTTAAACAGTCTCCCTCAAGTGAAGCAGAATCCACCCATAGTACCAGATTCAACTCCTTCCTGCCAAAAGCTTGTGAGGACTCTGCGCTACTGGTGTAATTAGAAAGCACATAGATCTTCATTCATTGGCAATCTCTTCTCCCGTGTGAGCTCTTAAGCATCATGCTTTGTGACATTAAATACATTTTAGGTATTAGGGTGGGAAAAAAAGAGAGCATAAATTTTTGTAAATCTACAGGCAATTCAAGAACGCAGATGTTTCTATTTTGGCTCAACACCAGCAGCTAATTCGTATATTCTTTACCACTTGCTAATGACTGTCTAGTAGCTGTGGATGTGGCAGCAGACTGCTAAAACCTGAAACATAAACAATCAGATTTCATGACAAAGGTTTTCAGTTGTATTCCCACTATTCAGTCCCAGCAGCTATGCAGGATTCCTATGCATTTTTTTAATCTGTTTTACCGGTTTTGTACCTCCACAGATCTCTGCTGTACTGATGGTGTTCAGCAGTATTCCATGTTAAACAGACTGACACAGAATTCCCTAAATAAATTCACGTTGTCTGAAGTTTTCACCCTTTTCAAGCCACAGGGAGCAATCCCTGGGTTTAAGGAGTTGAAAGAGATATTGGGTTTTCATTTGTTCATTCACTTTTTATTGGGAAGAGAAGGGAGGAAGTTTCAGCAGTTAATAGTGTGGATGTTATTCTGTTTCTCACGCCAAAAAAATGAATTACAACCCTACCTAGTATTTCTCTGCTGCTGCATACCATGTAATCGAATAATTAATTTCATAAATAAAATGGCGACTACAGAGGCATGCAAGGAAAAGAACACCCATGCAAAGAAAACACAAACGCAACACGTATCTGCTCTCTTTTCAAGCAGGATTACATAAGCATTACAGACAGGATTGGAATTAGTCATTCTGTGGTTTTACAGTTTTATATTTTCAGCAGCATTTGATGCTGCTGTAGACACTGAAGTGGAATTAAAATTTGCTTGGTATTTCCCACAAATTTCTACATTGTTATACGTAAATAAGCTGTACCCATCAGCACTGAAGCCACAGCTGACAACGGCATCCTTGCAGTGATACCTTTGGTATAAACGCATGAACAGGTTCAGCATGCAGCATTACACTAAGGAAAAAAGAAATATCTGCTCAGTTGGGAGGTTCTGAGGAACACCTGAGCTTTTAGGAATTCTTTGGAGGAACTGCTAAAATACAGATACCGAGCATTCAGACTTTGGCCAGAGATTTTTTTCCAAATGAACAAATATGACTTGCAAAGTTACATGGCAAGAAGACATACGACCATCTTTTTTGGAAGCCAGGTGCAATTAGTTGTTAGCCAGCACAAAGCTACCTGGTAGCCTGACAGAGCAGAGATGAGAGTCTCTGCTTTACATACCAGCAGTCACACCAAGAGTCAACTCTAGAAATAATGCTGAAAAAATCAAATTCTGAAGTATGCCAGTGGATTTCTATATATATTTGAATGCTCTGCAGTTCTTCGTGAATTCAATGGAGTTTGATAATACTCACGGCACTTTCAACCATTAATTATTGGTCTGAAGTGCACAGAGCCGTCACTTCCCTCAGTGAATTTTCTTCTCCACGCTATCAGAAATGATGATTAACAATCAGGGGATGGCTGTACGAAGTCATGATGATCATAAAGCACATTCATATTTACGGCAGACTTCTTACGGTTTCATAGGAGGCAAATGTTTACCCGGGTGGGCCGGGCAGCTCTGACAGAGTAATTCACCCACTCTAAGTGCAAAACAAAGACAACTGGAGCAATTAATGACTATTTTGTCAGCTAGGCGACAAACTCATCATGCAACTTTTGTCAGGGGATTGGAAGTTAACTTCTTTCGACAGACGCTACTTGAATGCTTATTTCAAATAGCCTGAGCTGTCTTTCAAAGAGCTGAGGCAAGCAGTAATCCTGCTGCTCCTTTGCATGCAAGAATCATGGCAGACTCCTTGGGCTTTTTATCTTTTGAGTACAATGAGTACATTTTTTACTAGCAATGTTCCTACCGAGAAATCTTTCTAAAGGCTGCAGTGTTTCAACAATAAAATCATGTGCCTGGACTTCAGCTATCGATGTTCCTTTCACACAACAACAAAAATCATACTGCCAGTACGAAGGACTGCTTTCTTATATAACACAACTTGTCATACGTGTTTTCCTTACAGGACTTAAACCATGTATGACAACAAGCCATTATATTTAGCCTTGATAAAACTGTTCATTCCTCCTAGAGATATTTTGCTTCAAGTTGGCTCTTCTTTTTGCTTTGTCTCGAATAGTTAGAAATATCAGAGTCGAAGATCTGTGCAACAGATGGAGCTCGGCTGAGAAGAATGCTTTTGGCTGGTGAGGATCTTTGCCTGGCAGGTGTCAAACCAAAATTAATACTGTACATATTATGCTTTACCAAGTTTCAGATTTTAGCAAAGTAAGACTGCGTTCCTTCCTGACCACAAACATATATTAATAGAACAAGCCATGCAGAGCAAGCTAAAACAGTGCTATCATTATGCTGAATCCTCCACTGCCTGGCATTTTATTTAATCACTTACACCCATGCAAAGCAAGTAAAGAAAATGCAACAGGTTAGCTTAGTGTCTTTTTACAGGCATTTTGCTCAGGTGTAAAAGGCTTCATGAAATGTGATAAGCAACACAGACTTAGACCCCTCTTGCTTTCTTTTTCCCTCCTTTTCTTGTGTCAGTGCCTTAAATGCTTAGGAACTTCAGTAGACTTTTCGACATTTCAAAATCCACAGGAAAAAACAGGTACTGGTGTTGAAATACGCTGCTCAGCTATGGCCGGTCGCTACGCCTGGCTTGCCAAGCCTGCAACTCCACGGCCCGAGTCAGAAGGCAGGGCTTCCCATCGGGGTCGGGAAGGAGAGCTGCAGGTGGTATCATCTGCTTCTCTGCATTTCCAGACTCGTGGGAGGCTCAGCATCGCAACCAGCCCCCTCTCGCGCCAAGTCACTTGAAGATCCGAAAGAAAACTGTTTGGAATCTCATGGCTGGTTTGACAGATAGGTACCATCCAAAAGCAGTTTTAGCTGACTGACACGGCAGTAATTTTAGGTCACAGTCACAGGACTTTTAATTATCTGTAAAGCAAATGTGAGATTATATTCATGTGTGTATAAATATATCTACATTTATTTATACATACATTTTCAAATTCTGAATTAACAAAATGAAAGTCTTTGGTATCTGCAAGTCAAATTCATCTCCGTTTTCATTCCACTCCCACAAATTCAGGTTAGGGAACTGCCACACCACCCTCTGAGAAAAAGGATGAAAATGGGAGCGTGGGTGAAGTCATTTCATAAACAGAGCTCCTAATTCACAGAGCACTTTCCACTGCCAGGGGTTCGATGAGTCCTCCTTTCCCCTCTGAGTCAGCACTGACCTAACATCCCGCGCGATGTGCTCACTCGTGGCTGCCCTGTGACACGGCTCGTAGCGGGTGACATGCCACGCTGACCAGCTGCCGTCGTTAGAGATCCCAAGACAGTACTGGAGGCAATGAGGTGACTCACAGCTGCAGCCACGCACTTGAAGGCTGCGGACCCAATTAGCCTCTTACTCAGGAACAGTATTTCGCCAAAGCAACTGAAGCAAGCTCAAAATCAAACGAGCTACTAGCAAACATCTGTATTTCTTACGGTATCCACAGAAGATTTATGCTAGTATTAGTGGGACATTTCATACGTAAAACCTATACATCCAAAAAAACCCTTTTGCTTAAACAATTCATTTTCATGTCTGATGCATACAGAACAATGTTTTCCATCATAGTTTTGCACTGTTAGCTGCCAGATTTTGATCCAGAATTGAAATTTCAGTCATTTTGTCTTTCGTACATCGTAAATCAGAAATAAAAATGTGTTAACATCAGAAATGAAAAGGCTGGAAGATCAGACAGACCATAAAGGATTTCTTCTACTTGGTTGGGGATTTTTACACAGCTATGCCTAACCTAAGTAAGACTGAAACAAAAACAAAAGGCAAAACAAAAAATTAGACAAATCTGTTCTGTCCTAGAGATGCAGAAACATTAACGATGCTTGTGTCCCTAGGGGAGCCAAATCTGAAATCCTGCTACGAATGAGAGATAAGGGCTGTTATTTCCTCGACAACTGCTCCTGACATCACAGCTACCTCCTAGAGGCAGTAACGGAAAAGCAATCTTTAAAAAGGATTTTTTTTTTTTCCTTAGGCAAATGTCTTTTTAGTTCTACAAACTCATAAACAAAGTAAACAAGGTTTTTTTTATAATGCTGAAAAATTTAGTGCCAGAACTGTAAATATCAACATCTTTCTCCTCCTTCCTTCTTCAGATGTAACTGCTATGCGTTGGTTGACTTTAATAAAGAAATCACGCATGCCCTGTAAAGAACCTTCTAATTGATTTCGGTGTCAGACAGGGCTAAATATTTTGAGCTTGACATTCAACGTGTTACCTAATTTTGCGTGTGCGCTCCTCAGCGAAGAGCTGAATGATCTGGCAACATGAGGTTGATACACTCTGAGAAAGTGGCCTCAAATTTCCATTTGCGGAAACCTACCATACCACATCAACCTATGCAGACCCAACTTTGCTGTGTACATACCACACAAACAGTGCCCAGCTACCTAACCTGACTTTCCTCTTGCACTTTAGTGTGTGTAAATATGCTAATGACAGGCACAGAGAGTTCATGTGCAAGTTCACAAGTTCAAGTGCAGAGGACAGAGGAAAATGCAGCTGCCACGCTTTGGTTTTCCCTCATCTGGGGAGATTCCAGCTTTCTAAGTCTGTTATACAGCCTCGGAGTTGCATCCTAAAGCCACAGGACTGAAGTATTTAAATACCTTATTCAATTTTTTTGATCGAAAATGAGACCTTCTTGTCTACCTGAAAGAGGCTGATAAGAACATGACGGTACCTCTACGACTCAGGCTTTTCAAGACACATTATTTACTAGACATTAGTTACTGATATTGATACTGTATCTGGGTCATTTGAGAACTCTGGGCACCCCATGGAAAATCCTTGCTTAGGGAATCTTGAAGTCTAAAGATTTATGAAGATTTTCACTTCCAAAATTGCCAAGTGAATGGGGCTAGTCAAGCTGAAAACTGTGAAGAGCCTCATCAGGAGGCTCCGTGCAGGTGGATTGTGAGACTCGAGACAAGAACCCCTGGACCACCACAAGCCACTAGTCCTTTTTAAGCAGCCCAGGTCCAAAGCATTCGACAAAGAGACTCAACAGACCCCTCCTGTAAACTGAGCAAGGAAAGCAGAAGCCGTTTTTAATACCGCTCTTTGTGTCATGCTGTTATTTCCATGTGCAAGTAGAGAAACTTGGCCAACCAAGGACACCTGTGTCTGGAAGCGTCACAGGAGCACACCTTTTACAGGGACCAGAAGTATGCCTGGAACAGCTGAACATAAGCTTTATGGAGTAATTTCAAACAACATATAAAATTGTCTCAAATACACAACTGTTAAAAATTTGTAGCTCTGTAAACCCATGGACTGCTACTTTAAAGACAGTTTCATTAAGAAACACAGCTTGAGAATATCTATCAAATAAGATCAGAGCTACACACGGGGACAGCAGGAGGCAGCTGAAGCAATCTGCAGCACAGCTCTTCTGCTCATCGGTCTCTGACCCTGAGAAAAAGTCTAACTACTGCATGAATGCACATATTAGACCAAAACAGAAAGCCTAGGAAAAGACAAAACTCTACTAGAAAGAGATGGCCCAACCTGAAAAACTTTGTTAGACTGACAACACGGCTTTGAAGCCCACATTTTTCTATGGGAATCATTAAATATGAAACACTTGTCTTGTTCAACAGAAAAACAAGTCTGCCTCTACTTCTTATTCCTCTGAAGCCATAATTTAGTTGTGCAACATTTGATTCAGAAACATATTTGAAGATGGTTTAGGTATTACCTCACTTGTACACCATCCCAGGCTTTCCAGGAACTTTGAACCAATAGTCTTCCAGCCTTTCTTTTATATGAACTACTGTATTTTATGGCTTCCACACTGTACTGTCTGGAAACTCCCCATGAGACTGGCCTTGTTGTGTTAAATATAAACATGTAGGGAGGAGAGACATTGCGCTGGAGAGTTTGCAATCTTGGGCCCACATTACGAAAAAGGCTTTGCATGTGTTGTTTTATGTACACAGAGATTGCCATGACTATGTTCAAATAACTCCAAAGAGCTGGGCCTACACAGGCGAAAAAGGAAAAGCACCAAAGGAGCCAACAGCCCAGCAGCTCAGCCATACTGATTTCCGACTCCTGACCACTGCTTGGAATGATGCCCGTCTTCAGATGCCGATGGAGCCCTGCTACGCCTCTGCAGTTTTAATCAGAGAACTTAATTTACCCGGTCCCAGAAATGTAAATAATAAATTGTCCCAAATAATCTCAAGTGTGGAACTGAGCATACTGGAATCTGAAAATCCACTGAGGTATTGATAACTAAAGGGGGCAGATAACCAATGGTGTCCGTAGCTATTTGAGTCAGAAAGGCTGAAATGTTACGGAGACAAACATGTGGTCGGGACAAGGCTGGGGCTCTGACCGCACAGCTCTGTGCGGTGCAGATCCTCCTGAAACTTTTGACCCGCGGAGCTAGGGAGGCTCTGCACAGAGGAGCTCCCATGCATTTAAGATGGAGACAGCAAGGTTCGAATCTGTGCTGTTTTCAGTCATCCAGCGGTCACCGGTAACTCATGAAAATATCTCCTATCGGCGCTCTTCGTGCATGCAGCTGCCGTCATGACAATTCCTTGAAAATTCGTGAGAAGCTAGACCAAGACCATCACTGTTGCACTGCTGCTGCTGCTTACCAAAGCACCCTCCAGCGTCTGCACCCCACCTCTGTTCTCCAAGTTGCTTTACATGGAACTTAAGACATTGGGTTTAATCTGGAAAAAAACACCTTTGAGTCAAAATTCCAATGTCTGCATGTCATAGAATCATAGAATAGCTTGGGTTTGAAGGGACCCTTAAGGGTCACCTAGTCCAACCCCACTGCAATGAGCAGGGACATCTTCATCCAGATCAGGTTGCTCAGAGGCCCATCCAACCTGACCTTAAGTATGTCCAGGGATGGGGCATATGCCACCTCTCTGAGCAACCTGTTCCAGCGTTTCACCACTCTCATTGTAAAAGATTTCTTCCTTAAATTTAGTCTGAATCTACCCTCTTTTAGTTTAAAACCATTACTCCTTGTCCTGTCGCAATAGGCCTTGCTAAAAAGTCTGTCGCTGTCTGCACTTTACACAAAGAGATTTTCCCAGACAGTTCACAGTGCGGATTCCTTCTGGTCTCCCACTCTTGGCACTGACTTCAGTCTGTTCCCACCTCTTGCCGTCTTCTTCTTCTCTCCGCTCTTCCCTGCCTTGTTCTGCGGCTGCTGGAGGACCCTGGAGCTGGGCAGGGTGCTACCACCGAGCCCATGACAGAAAGGCAATCGGTCTGTCTCCCAGCCCACGCCGGCCAGGCACGCAGCCTTCCACCGGATGGGTGGACCCAGCTGCGTCAAAAGTATGTTGCAAGTTTTTCCGCAACAAAAATCCCCTCCTACTTTCAAATAATGAATTTGGTTTTTTCTGTTTTTCTTCCTTCTCCAGCTTTTTCTCTCCTTCCCCGCCTACTTTTTCCCGCAGCAAGGAGAGTGACAGGGAGAATAATGATTTCCTCAGCTTCTGTTGGAAAAAAAAACACAAAAAAATTTTCCACCAAGACAGAAATTTTTTCTGTTTTGTTTTGGGTTTTTTTTTTCCAGTGAGGTTCAGAAGCCATTTTTTAATTTAAAATTTCCTAAATAAGTGTCCGGTTAATACTGGCATTTGGTGTGGAAGGTAGCAGAGAGCTGTTACCTCTGTTTCATTTAGCACAGATCCCAGCCTTTAGCGTGGCAAGAGGACAGCTTCAATTTTTGTCTTGAATTCTGTCTTTGCAAACTGCTTTTCAGGGTTTCGGCTGTATAAATCAAACCCCACAGCCCAGCGTGGATGCACAGCTTGTGATGCTTTCCTTCTGCCAGTTGGCTCTGCATTCCCCCGGTGTTAATGCCCACTGCCTCCACGTGTTCGGGAAGGAGGGAGGAAAGCACTGGTGAGCAAGGAGAGGACTGGAGTGGACATAAGCCGGGGCAGCCTTCCCATGCACGGAGAGAGAGGCAGAGACTGGAGCGGCCGGTAAAGGAGAAGAGAAAGGCACTGAGGCTATTGATTTTCCAGTGGCGTTGGTGGGCAGAGGTCTGAGCAGGTTTGGGACTCTACAGTCACCGGTGAGGACGGAGCGCGTGTCTACATCGTGCGCTGTCTCTGTTCCCGCTCAGGAGTCAACCTTGTTTAAGGCGCGCTTTGTCTGAGCAGATGGCAAAGCACGACGGCTGTTGGGTTAAGATTTCGCTGCCAAACCAGCCCCCGGCTGTTTTCAAAAATAAAGACTGTTGCTCTCTTTACCGATGCAAAAATAGCTGTCTCTCCAATTCCCTCCTTCAAACTATTATTTTATGTATTACAGGCACACACACCTAGCCAGACTATATAATTAACATTGCACAATTTTTAATTAACTACCTATAACAATCTTCCTGCTTTAACTGGTGGTGGTGTTGGAGGGGTTTTTTTTTTTTGAGGCTACAAGGAAAATCTGAATTCCCAGCCAGAAATTCACATGGTTCAGAGCAGAGCCTGCCCACCAGCTGCAGAAGGCGATCCGTCGCTCAGGCTATACCATGTCTCTCACGGAAAAAACTCACTTGTGACACAGGAACAAGCCCAGCTTGTGCCCGGCAGCAGAGCTGCCTTTGGGTATCCCTTCCTTCTGACGGCGCAGCAGAGCTCGCCAGCACAGTGAGATGTAACTCAGTGCTGCCCTGACCCAGCAGCATGGCATGGGCCACCTGAAACCCAACAACAACCTACAGAACACGAAATAAGGGGAAGTCCAGTGACCTTCACTGGCACAAGGAAGTTCCATGCCAATTAACACAAACAACAGCTCTTGGAAACGTGTTGAGTTCTGGGGACAAACAATGATCATTCTCCTTCCTCCGTGACTCCCGAGTCTGCTTGCACCTGGAAAAAGGGGTGGAAGAAACACCCCAGCCACACACACACACACGCAGTTTCTCAGCAGACCACCAGCAAGTGTTGATCCAGCAACTGCAGCTGGAACACAGCAACTCTACACCAGCAATAAAGCACCGATGGGTCAGATTTTATGGTGTCAGCCCAAATTCAGCATCACGGAGCACTCACCGGCCAAGCCAGCTGTTCTCCTTAGCTTCAGCGAGCCTTGAGCTGCGCTGCGTGGAATTGCTGCTTTCCACATGGAATGTCTCATTAAGAGCAGTGTCTGCCACGGCAACTGCAATAGAACAGTGCATTTTTGGTGTGATAAGCTGTATTTAGAGTGGAAAAGTATTGCTTTGTGAGCTGAAAAGCAAACCAAACAATGAAGTCCAGAGCTTCAGGCCAAAGGTTTTAATATCTGTCGGTCCTGTTTCCCAAAACAAAGGATAGCTCATGCACACTGTAGCTATTTTGTGTCTGTAGGAAGGCGAACACATTATCTCTTTCTCTACACTGCACATGAAGTGTCCTGTACCCTCACCCACATGATGGCCTGAATCTAGATCCACCCTGTTGTTCGTGGGAGGAATTCTAGGTGTGCTGCAGAGTCAATGGCTCCTGACATTCTGCAACATCAGGAAGCAAAGACAACATGGGTCCTTCCTCATCAGGCTCCAGGGTCCTCTCAGAATGATTTTATTATCCCCTGTGGCAAGGAGAGGGGGGAATGGTGGACAGACATGTGGTAGAGCTAAAAATCTCAGGATTTCTGGAGTCTCCGTCATACTCCGTAATTGCAAAAGCACGCTTCTCACCTTCCACGTACACAGCAAATCTTTTTCCTCCCTTCATCCTGCAGCAGATGAGATGATTAGGACTTTCCCTAAGATTCCCTTCCCTTAGTTTCTTTCCTCAGAACCTGACTTCAGAACAAGATCAGGCCATTGAATGCAGCCTGGACTTTTGCTTCCAAATACTTCTTTCAGCATGTACAGGACCAACCATAGAATAACCAAGCAAGTCACTCTGTTATGCAACAGACGGGAAAACTATTTGTGCCGATACACTGTGGTTTTCATGCCTCTGAAGGCTGCCTTCCTCCAGGGAATTCCAGTAACTGGACTAATTGAAGTGTGTTTTGACAAGTTATAACAGCCCAGAAAATCCACCTATGAAATTACATCCTGGTAGCACCTTCCAAAGTAAACTGAAATCTTTGTATCACAGCTCATTTGGGAAAACTACTATGCCATAGTGTTCACTTGTTATGAGAACACAGTTTGAGTATTTGTTGTAGATAACAGGTGGTGTTACACCTACTGACGTGGCTTAATCTTCCCTCGTACCAGGTTTTTATACTGGCAGGGGCCCCATGGATCATCTCCTGAAACTCTAACCAGAATAAAACACATAGTCTTCATTTATTCTCATTTCATCTACTTTCTTCCACTTCAGGCAACTCCCTCACAAAGTCATCAGCTCACCCCTAAGGTTGTCTGTCTGTCCTCAACAGACAAAGTAATCGAAGAAAATCAGAACAAGCTGCCAGCACAGATGGCAGCCTGCTGGGAAGACAGGGACGCTGGCAGACCCCAAGGACCAGGCAATGTCATTCTGAGACAGCCTTCTTACTACTAACAGCAGCGGTGCTCGTGAGCCACAGCCACATGCCACATGCCAGGCACAGCACACAGTTCCCATCACTTGTGTTTTCTTGGTTTATCCCACCACTCCACAAGCCGACCAGTCTCATGCTGCCTTTTGCTTGCCACTGCTACGGAAAGGAAATATTTGGCTTGGGGGGGAAGCTCTTATATACTAATAATTTAGGATTCAGAGGGCAGAAGTATTAAAATGCTAGAGGTTTGGATATTTTGGAAGTGAGCCACAAGAAGTATGGAGGGATGAACTCCATTCTGGCTCCTAGGCTCAGCTGCAGCCCGGAAGAGTTAGCGCATCCTGGAGATATCTACCGGGAAGGCAAAGGAGACAGAAGCAGTGAAAAGGAAGGAAGTCCCAGACTAAAACATTTCATTTTTCCATATTTTTCTTCCTGAATATCCCAAAACAGAAAGCAGACAGACTTTTTGCACAAGTGACCAGGATTTATTAAAGACAGGATATTGATACGAAACATTCATGACCCTCAGCTTAGCAATATTTCTCTTGGATGGGGTAATGAAGTGAATTTATTACATATCAGTGCCAAGAAGCTCATAATAAAAATACAGATTATAGTTCTCAGATTCATCAACTCAAACCAGATATTTCTGAAAAAACACTCTAGCAGGAAGAATGTAAGTCTCATAAGACACTTGGGCTACCAAAGCAGCATATGAAATACATATTTTACCAAACAATAGGCTACATAGTAAATGATTTGATTTAAAAACCCTGAAACAAAGGCAGCCTGTGAAGACACAAGAAAGAGCCCTCCTGTCATGTTATCCCAGGTGTGGGGCATGCAGAGGGAGACAGAGATATATATTAGACATAAATAAAGCAAGTAGAGATTTTATTGCATTGCGAGTTGATGATTTTATGAGACTTGAAATAAAATAATAACGCACGGATAAAGCAAGATAGAGAAATACTGCAGCTTCGTGGGAAGCCAGGCTTCAGCAAGGGTTCAGACAGACCACAGCCACAGCAAACTTTCACATCAATTTCACCCTGACCATTTGGTCCTCTCTTCCCTTCCATTTCTGACTTTCATTTCTTGCTTTACTGGGACGTATCTAGCAGAGAATCAGCCAAGGAGGATCCATTTATTAAATTCCCAATACTGAGCTTTGATAATTTCATTCTGCTTCTGCCACGCTCCCTGAAAAAAAGAAAGACCTCTCTTCCAAATGCTCCCAGACCTTGCCTGTGTCGCATCTGCACAGTCTGCAGGGCTTCAGGAAGACCTAGCATGTCAGCATGCTGTGAAAGAAGGAACTTGCATGCTCCTAGGTAGGACTGAAGGCATTGTGACTACCCAAAGTTTCCATAAATCAGAGTGTAATGGACCAAGTCTTTAACAACTCATCTCTCCTCATTTCCAGACATACTACCGAGGGGAAAAATTTGTTTTGATTTTAGTGCCAAGGATTTCCAGAGTTTCCAATTCCTCTCTTCTCCCAGCCCATCCTTAGGAAAAACAAAGCAAAAAAAAAAAATCCCTCCAAAATCTCCAAAACCCTTAAGCAAAGAAAAATAAAACATTTCGAACAAGTAAGTACCATCGTGTTTCTAATTGCCTTCTGAAATACAACAAACCAAAAAGCATTTAAAATTGCTTTACTTTGGGGAAATTAGTAATCATGAGATCTCTAGTGCATGTCTGTGTTTAATAGAGAATGTAATGGAAAAGAAAACAAAGCATTAGTGACCATCCAAGAAAGATTTCATGAAAAACAGGGTGGAAAGGAGTTTGTTTGGATTTAATGTTTCCCCTGAAGCATCTCTAGTCCAAACATTACACCACAGGTCATATGGAGGGGAGCCAGAAAGTGAAACATTTTAAAAATAGCCCTTTAAAAGGAAAGTGAAAGTGGCCTGTCTAGTTCCACCTTTCGTGACCATGAAATGCAAATTCCATGATGAAAACCAAATCTGGGCTTTGGTACCATCACTGAATGTCAGTAAATACTGACAACCCACACATGGGAAGTCCAGCAGAGAAATATAGGTCCAACTTCTAAAATTCTTCCAGACTTTGCAATCCAAGCTGGTACTACTGCCTATAAGTAAACTTACATTAAAATATTTCACTTCAGAACTGAGATTTTAAAATACAACGAACTGTCCTCAGCCCTCTGTCCTAGCACTTCTAAGCCGCCTCCTCGCAAACGGAGAAGCTCTCCCATCAGACTGACTCCCACGAAGATCGGAAAACCGGCACAGGGTGGCTGCCTTGCTAATAATTTATAGACATCAGGTTAGTCTTGCCAGCCTGTTTCACACATTGCAATACTCACTTGAGATGTTCCTTCCAACTGAAGTAGCCTTTCTAATGTTTGATAATGCTCAGACTTTACACCCTGATGCTGATGAGGGCTCACTTCTCATTTATAGCATTTCCGTAGGCCTCACGGTTGTGAAGATGCTGAGCGAAGAGAGAAGGCTGGTGATGAGCGTTAGGGCAATGGAAAGCAGTCACGTTGTCCTTAGTAGATTCCTGCAGACAATCCCCACAATCCCCCTCGATGCCTCTCAAATTGGCAAGATCGCAAAGTGCCTGTAAGGCAATTTTTCTCTCTTCTCCAGCTGCTCTTTGAGCAAGAGTAGTGTGGCATTAAACAAGGAACTGGAGGGTTAAGCATTAAATTGCCTGAAAGACAGAGCACTTGAGGGCCAAACAACCTAAACGTCTTAGTCAAAGAAAAGGTAATTCCAACCTTCTTGTCAAGTGTCATTGAGAAAGAAGTGATCTTACTCACGGATGACCAGCAGCTTGCAGTACTGAAGCAAGAAATACAAGCTTTGGGAGAAAAGTCTGGCACATTCCCAGAGGATGATGACAAGAGCTTTGAAAAGCTAATGTCTCTCAGGCTCACAAGGCTGCAGGGAAACCCGCTGAGAAGGCAGGGGAGGTGGCATCTATCTACTCTGATATGTCATCTTCCAGGAAAAGCCGTAGCCCGATAAAAGTAGCAAAGGAGAAAACCAGAAAAGACAAGTTCTGTATTTTGGAATGGACCCAGAGGGGGAGACCTGCTCCAATGCTGCAAGCTGAGCACTTCAGGCTTCTGAAGAAGCAAGTTCTGCATTTCTTAAGAGGAACAGGCAAACGTAAACAACACTCCAGGGAGAAGATGCTCATGAAAGGTATTGTGCTGTGTGCTTAAAAAGAGAACACTGCTCCAAACAGCTGAGGGCTCGACAGAGGTCTGAACAAACGGAAAGTGGGAAGTGCATACTTGCAAGATTTCAAAGACTGTACTTTCATGGGATCTTTAGATGCCTTCCCGAAGGCTGAGAATCCCTCTGTGCTGTGCATGGGGTGAGTGAGCACGATCCACAATAACTGGCAGACTGAATGAAAAACAACTTAAAGAAATGAGAAATGCTGAGACATTCTCCCCTCGAGAACAACCTAACACAGGGCCTCAAGGAGGTACATCTCCGTTCAAGGCTCTCTGTCTAGAATCCTCTTACAGAGCTAGACGAATCCTTTATTTCAAAAGCAAGCACTGCCACAGTCCTCTCAAGCAGATCTGAGGACCGGTGCTGTCGCTGACCCATTTCACCCAACATCCCTAGGCAGCCACAATTCATTTCTAAGGAGCTTTGAATCCACACCTCTCAGTTCCCAGAAGAATGCTCTGGTCCCTTCATCCCTCCTAGCAGAGCTGTGTTTCTGGATGACCTCTGGCACCGAAAGCACACACAGCTTTCTAGCCTCCTGTCTAGGTGTTCAGGAGCAGCAGTCGCTCAAGGGTCTGCAAGTGACAGCAGAACTTTGGGCCTGAGCTGCAAAAGCAGATGAGTCTTGAGCAGGGGGCAGCAGAGCTTCCCGTCCCAGCGCAGCCAGCGGAAGCCAGGGAGGAAGTGGGAAAATTGAGTCAGTTGAGGAAGCAGTCCTGGCCAGGAACGGCTTCAATTTCTAAACTGCCTGACTTCAAAACTAAAAAAAAAAAAAAAGGGGGGGGGAAGAAAAAAGAAAGGGGGAAAAAAAAA
>Ga0065711_1004831_pt1 | contig 22247 bp, 16 predicted proteins | sample Hoacrofraction12_FD_59098 | JGI IMG/M metagenome (GOLD analysis project Ga0065711, IMG submission 59098) | Hoatzin crop microbial communities from Cojedes, Venezuela - Epithelial fraction 12 v2 (version 2) | ecosystem: Host-associated > Birds > Digestive system > Esophagus > Crop | place... | reverse complement strand
TGTTCCTGTTTTCCCTCTGTTTGCTGTTCTGTTAAACTGCCCTTATCCCGACCCACCAGTTTCTGCCTCTTTCTTTCCATTCTCCTCCGCACGCCGGCGGGGGGAGGAGCGGCCGCGTGGCGCTTTTGTTGCCGGCGGCAGCTGAAACCAAAACACCAAGACAGGACAGTTATGAAAATTTACAAAATCTCAGTGAGATGAAAAATAATCTGCTAATCGAATCTTGCTGCGACAAATTTAGAAGCATCCCACTGTTACATACAGCAACATCAGAGGAAAACTGAAATAAGGAACTGAATTGTCTTCATGCAGTATAAAATAACAAAAAGGCCTGCAGGAACTGAACTATAACACTAAGTTTGTGTTCCAAGTATTGCTAAAAAAAATACACAATTGTCTTTGTTCTACCAGAAACACTTGAAACAGTCCATCTATTGACCTTAACAGTCCAGCTTTTGGATGTAACAATCTCTTTATCTTCCTTAATAAAAAAAAATCTAAATATGGAAGTCAAAAGCCTATCGTCACCATCACAAATTATTCAACACCAATTAATCAATCCAGTTTTATTTCTTTACTGCCAAAACTTTAAATTACACGTTTAAAGGCAAAAAACTAATGTTCAACTTGGAATGCAATGTCCATCAAGAATCTAAACTCATTTTCCGAAGAGTTCAAAGTAGGAAAAAGAGAATCCAGTGAATGAAGTAAGCATGGAGAACGGAAATAAAACTCCTGATTCCAAACACTGACTGCTCCTTTTCACAAATTATTTATTATGTTTCAGGTTAATTTTGTTTTCAGATCTGTAGGATTACACTATTTCTTTGAGGAGTTTGGAACTCTTCGAATTAAGCATCAACAGCCTTCCTACCCATGAAACTGAAAGACAAAGAATTGCCCTCTTATGTTGGAATAAGCCCAAGAACTGAGTGGGATGTTGCTTACATGTCTTTCAGTGTGAAAAGCTATACAATGAAAGATGAAAAAAAAAAAAGATATATGTAGTTTTCATAGTAGCTTAACCATTAGACAGTTCAGGCTGGATAGGCATTGAACACCTCAATCACATCCTCAGCGATTTATTACATGTAGAAAAGCAGCACTGAAATTGTGCCCAGACTAGATAATAGCTTAGAATTCCAGTTTATCAAGTTATTTAGTTCTCAGACCTCATATTCTTTCTTTTCATAGCATATTTTCCTCAAAACTTCAGATTTGTGGACTTGATACTTTTTAAATCGTAAAGATTATTCTTGTATGTAAAACCAAGAAAACTTCTTTATTAGCTTCAAGAAGTCACAATAAAGATGATGGAAAAGAAGTTTACCCTCAACACAACCATCAGTTTCTGAAACAAACAGAAACATCAATAGCTTTCTTTGTCTAGTCACCGCAGACATATTGATTTTTCAGAAGGCAGACTATTATGTATGTGTGAGTACTATGACCTTTCAGATTTTATCAGCAAAATTCTTCATATAAATTGATCAATTTTATACCATTGGAGCCAGGGATACAGAACTGCCAAAAGCATTCACTTCCACTTAGTTAGCTGGAAATACAACTTCTCATGAAAAAACAGCTTATTCAGTCATGGTATATGGCTTCTGTACGTCACATGATGTGATGTAAATGTCGAAGACAATTCAGAACTGCAGATACCTTCACACCTAGTAATCATAAAACCACAAGAGTGTAAATATAGAGTAACTGATTTAAACTTAATCAGTTCTAGCCCATTAGACTTGGTAAAAGGTATTTCCACTCAGCTATACAGGATCTATACAGTCATTTCCATCTGAAGGTCAGCAATCACCAGTGTTGACCTTCAACGGGACATAAAAGTTGTTAATCGATGAATTTATCAAAACAATTGACAATCACAAAACAATACTAAAAAAATCTGGTTCATATTTAATCAATCTGAAGACAAAAGGAACTTAATATTTTAGTGAATTAGACTAGNCTGGCTTGAACCTCTCTCTGTTCTACTGCTTTGTAGCCTCTTAGCCACAGTCATTTGATAGTAAGTGAGGAACATCAGGGCTCTAAGCGCATCCTTCCCTTCCCGAGATTTGGCTGCCTGGGTTTAGGGCTAATTTAGAGATAGTGTAGCTGAAGGCATGCCCCAATCCTCTTTCAGCAAGGATGTTAAGTAGAGCTCTCCCAGAAAGCTCTGCTGGAAACCAAAAGAAAGGCCTGCTCTGCCTTGCCTTGGGAGCTTTTATGCTGAGGCTCTCCCATGAGCCTTGCCTGAGCTCCACAGGCACTGTGGATTTGTTTGATAATCTGGACTTTCAGCTGATTCTGGATGCCACCACCAGACCTACTTTGCTTTGCTTCCTCAGATATTGTGGGACTGAGTAAGGTCTCTGACTCTTCTCGTCTTGGTCCTATGCTCAGCTCCTGGCTACCCTTCCCTTAGGGAACAGGCATCCCTCTGACATTGGAGTAGAGGTCAACGTAGTGATACTGAAAGCTACAGTAGTACAACCTAAGAGGAATGCTGGATTCCAAATACCTCTAGCTACAGAATATCTACGCAACATTGGCAAATAAAAAATTCTCCACAGACTAATCACTTGCTGAGTTACAAAGACCTCTCACAAACGCTACTGACAGAAAAATATTTTCTAGGCAGGTTTTGGAAAGGTTTCTACAACCTTGCTGAGGCCGGGTATACAATAATGTATTAAATATAGCACACTATTCAGTACTAAAGAAATGAAATCTCCTTCCAACATGGTTGCCACTCATTTGTATTGCACATTTGGTATTATGAAAATAAATCTCGATGCACAGCTTGAAGTAAGTAACGAAACAATGTCAACTATCTGAAAGAAGAACAGAAACAAGATGCAAAAAGGACAGTGAAAGCAAAATGGAATGAATCAGTGAGTGAGAAAATGTGTACAACACAAGCTGAAAGATATACAATACAGCAATAACCCCAAATATCCCATTTAGAAAATGGATAAACCAGTACTTATTATGGTATCTAAGGGTGCTTCCTGAGTGAGTTCTTGACTGATATTTATGACAGTAGCCAAAAGGACACATAACGATGATTATTTATTTTCCTTTGTAATTATGTTATACGACAACACAGAGTAATAATGTCTTGAAACAATTTTTTTAGCATATCCACTCTTCAACTATAATTAAAGAGACTAGAAATATTAAATATTATTATTTTACAAAAAATCTGGAATAATTTCTTCCACATTGTTTCTGCATTAAGAAAGGTAGATGTAGGGTACAACATTGTCTTTTAAGGAACCACTTTTATCATCATCAAGTATTAAATAAAATTCTGGTGAAAACATCTTAAAAAAAGAAAAAAAAACCAAAAAAACAAACAGGATTTTATCTTCAGACAGAGAAATAACTTCAATTATCTTACATCAACTATTATTTTTCTTCCTCACAAATTTTCTTAAACAGAGAAAGACAGAGAGGTCAAAATCCCTGAATTGAGAAAAGCAAAGCATACAGGAAGTGATGGGGTCGGACAAGAGGTGTTCAGCTCTATAAATCAGTATTTGCGCCATTTGGGGACTGCCTGGCTCCAATGTATACAAATGACAAGTGTTGTTTTTAAACAATCTCTCGACAAAATGACATTATCTAGTAACCAAATAAAAGCTGTTATTTCTGTTACGTCCTTTGGCATAAGCCTTAAGTTTTTATGCAATTCTTAAGCCTTGGGGTGTTGTTGGCTTTTTTTTTAAAGTAAGGATCCAGTGAAGAAATATATCCTCTGAAGCGTGTGGAAAAAAAATGGTAGTATAATGAAAAGACAACCCTCTGTAACTAACAGTTTAACCAGAATTACATGGACTGACTCCAACACTAACTGAAATGAGCATAAAAGCCAAATGTTGGACCACAATCAGACTAGTTCCAAATAGATTACTCTTTCCATACACTGAGACAAATAAACCAAAAATTCTTTAAAAAAAAAAACCACCTTATGAGGCTTCTTTACACAGAGATATGTATTCTACACAAACTTGGCTAACCCAAGTTAGAAAGTAAGAGGGCAGTTCAGGGACAGCTGAGCCCATAGTCTCCTCAACAAACATAATAACCCAAGATATCTATCCTGAAAGCAAAGCGGCATGCATAGCACAGCAAGACAAAACACAAGATATTCCAAACATCTATTGCTGACTGTTTAAATAACTTAAATATCCAAAGTTGATAAGAAATATTACAAAATACTGTTCAAATCCATGAGTATGCATTTTTAAGCGGAATACCACTGAAGAACAATTCATTCCTCTCTTTTTCCAAGACTCTTAAAAGATGCCCCAAACTGAAAGCTGAATTAGCCTCTCTTTGCTTTTTTGTTTATCGTATTTTTCTTAAAAAGGAGTTTGTCAACAAGTGAATTTGAAAGTCTGTTACTTCTAAGAAGTCACAAGTCAGAAGTTAATCGGAAGAACTCATTTCTAATATTCAGTAACTGTAAGAAGCACCTTGTCAACTGAGACAAACTTACAGAATTCCACATAGGAATAAAGTTGCTACCTAACTGATAAGATTAATCACTGAAACTGTCACATATGACAGGCTGAATTTAAAGGAATGAAACTTGAACTGAGTATCAACACACTTCAACGGAACACCCCCCTTTACCAACAGCCAACTTAATCGAGGAAAAAAAAGGGGGGGAATTCCTGACCTTCTATCAACAGCAATAATATAAAGAACATATTTCATGAATTAATAAAATGGGGGGTGTGGGAAACAGAATTAAAGAAGATTTGAGTTTTATTTTTATTACAGATGTTGGGGAATAGTCTGAAAAGACATTCACACCTAAGAATAGGGCAGAAAAATGTTAAATCAATTTATCATACGTATATTCTGGGGTGGAGTCAACTGTATTTCATAAAGAGAACTATATGAAATATTGTATCACATGATAAATTATAACTAGCTGTTTAAAAAGGGGAGAAACAGAAAACACCTTAAAATCTGGCAGTCTTTTTATAAAGATGCAATATGACAGGACAAACAGGATATGAGGAACAACTTATAGAAGTTATAAAAAATATTATTAATCTTTTTTCTAACAAATCAACAGCAAGAAACCTGATGATCTGTTGATCATTGCACAATCAATATGAAAAATGAAGGAAATGAGAGCTACTTGAATTTCTTCTGTATTCACACAGGAGAAATATGGAAATGATCCATTTTATATATATAGGCTACATCACAAGATCTGTCTCAAACAGAACATTGTCATGAAATAAGCAGACAAAATGGGTAGTCAAAAAACACTGGGATCAGATATCAGTCATTAAAGAATTCAGTAGGCTTAGAAAACAACTAGCATGATAAAAATTTTTAAAATGCTTCAAGAGGGGATAAAAAATAGACCTAATAACTGTAACAGGAAAACTGACATTCTTAATTACAAATAAGATGACACGTGGACAAATATGACATATTGGAGAAGAATCAAAACAATTTTTCTTCAAGAGAACTTAGATCTTACAAATCTATTTCAGTTTTTTGAATGAGTCAATAAATTGACTCTGCTGTGTTAGAGGTCTAGGCAGGCCTTCAAAAGGCATTTAACAAAGGCTTTCCACAATGATTGTTATGGAAACTTATCTGACTTGGAAAAAGAAAAGGGCCTTACATGCTGGAATACCTAATTATTAAGGGACAAGGAGAGAGGAATAAATGATCAGTTTCCAAGCTGTAGGAAGGCTGTATCTCTAGACACCCAAAGGGAACCATGCTTGGCTTTTGACACAGAAAAAAAGTCAAAATTATTTAGGAAGCTAGGTAAATACAAACAGAAACAAAGTTGCTAGGAGATTAAAAGTAGTAAATGCCTTCAATACTTTGTGATGAAAAGAGAAAAAATATAAAGTAATGAAAATCAAAACTGAGTTCTGATTCCACTGATAGAGGTGCAGCTCTGAGTTTACTATTATCACTTAAAATGAGATCTTACAATTCTAAATGTACCCTTATTTTAAAATACCAGCTTTTTATTTTTTTAAAATATTGTGCAATATCAGTAAAAAAATTAAACGGAAGAATAAGAATTATAAGAAAAATCATATTAAACATAACAAAAAATATAATTATTCCAGTCATCTTCAATATTATATTTCTGTTTACTATTGTGTCCACCCTGCTCCACATCCTGATTATGTAAGTTTGGAACTAAAAGTCAAAAAAACAGGAATAAGCAATTGAAGGTAAGGAATTGCTGGTATATGAGGGTTGTGAGGCGCTGGAACAGGTTGCCCAGAGAAGTTGTGGATGCCCTCTCCCTGGAATTGTTGAAAGCCAGGTTGGATGGAGCTCTGAGCAACCTGATCTGGTGGAAGGTGTACCCGCTCATGGAAGGTGGGTTGTGCTAGACGATCTTTAAAGTTCCCTTCCAACCCAAACCATTCTATGATTCCATGGTTCTATGATGCTATGACACTTGAATCAGAGGGGAAAAAAAACATCTGAATTGGCCAGTAGGATACTGGGGTGGATGGAGTGAAGGGAGAGGAAACTGAATTAATTTTCTATTTCAATGTCATAAAATTGCAGATGTAGATTTAAAGCAAAGAACATAAATACTTAACCCAATGTACAGCTTAATTTATAATTTTTCATGGCAGGCCACAGTGAATGTAAATATTTACATGTGTTCAAAAAATAATTAAAAAAATTCATAGAAGAAATATTCAGTAAGAAGTATTAAGAGTTGAAAACCACCATTCTCATTCTGGAGCTTTCTAAGCCATAAATTTCTAAGAAGCCATGACAGTGTTCTGGGAAAGTATTCTTGAGCTGCTCTCAGCAAGTCTTCCACATATATGTCAGAAATTGGATACAGGGCTAGATGAACGGATGGCCTGCAAGTACTCTCATGCTACTTTGCCAAAATAAGAAAGGTAACTGGCATTTATAAGCAAGCTTTCCCAGCCGGCTGGGAAAGAAGGGAGAGAGGTCATGCAACAAAGTTCAGAAGTTAAAATTATCTTCTTTTTTCCCTTAATTTTTCATTTAAGCATTCCTATCTCTGAAAAGCCATGTATAGAAAAATGAAGACGTGAAAAAAGAAAACAATAATGGCTTCATGTATTTCATAAGAAAGAAAAGACAAAATATTTTTTCTGAACCTTAAAAAATTTCTTGTTATAAATATGTAATTTACTGCTTAATGAAAAGCTTGAGTGGAGACATTGCATTTTGTAAACATCTATAATTAATAGTCAAATAGCCATATGCACTTAAGATATGAATAGCCTCCAGTGTCTTTTGAATAGAACAAAACACTGAGACAGTCAGTGTAAAAAGAATGAAATATTCTAACTAGTGTAGGTAATACTTTATACGTTTTCCATGAAAAATTACAGGTTTCATCACTTGGTCTTACTGACATAGAGGTTGAATGACTGAAGAGATCTCCTCTAATGAGACCGATTATTTTATGACTAGAATATATCCCTTAGTAAATATTAAGATATTCATAGAGTTAAAGATATTTTATGAAAGTTACAAGACAATACCAAATATGTACCCTTCAGTGAAACCAAAATCTTGTCCTTGCAATAAAATGTGTAATTCAAAATTTTTTTACAATCTTGGTAAAATGTTATCACTATAATTTACAAGTCCATTCAAGAAGTCACAAAATAGGAGATAAAATATTGAAATTAAATGAAAAATTGGAAGCATATTAATACTCTTAAAGTTATGCCAATAGTCACATGCACATGACAGATACATTTTTAAATCTGATCTTTTAACTTCAGCTTCTTCTTATCAAGAATTCTGAATTAAATATTTTCAAAACCAGAAACAATTTGGTGAGGAAAGTACACAGTGCTCACTGTTGTTCCATGACAGTTTGAAATCCAGCAGTTTTTTACCTTGCTATTATTAAATATCATCATAATTTGCCAGAGGAAATGAACACATCTCTAAAACTCTCTTTTTATTTGTTTTTGGCTCCACGCTTTAGTGGGTTTTCTAAGGAATTGAAATGAACATTTCACCAGAAAAATAATTAGAAAAGAAATCTTACAAACTCAGCTGTATCTCAAATGGTAATTCTGACAAAACATATAGAATTTTTAAAATCTGCTAAGGGAGCAAATTGTGCAGCCAGTACTGCTTTGCCATCACAATAACCAGCCCCAAGGTTTGCATTGAAACAAAGATAATTCTCCACTGGATGAACAGTGATAGGTGAAGCATCAAAGCCTTTAACAATAATAGTATATTTATGTCTTCTCTTGAGTTTTGTTCTGATGAAGAATAAAAAATGTATTAAAAACTCAGCCCAAGAGATCTGTGACACAAAACCAGGAATGAAACACACGGCAACTAGTATAAGCCCTTACTATTCAAATATCTCTCACATCATCCAGGCAAACTATTAAATTCCTCCTCTGTACTGTGGTGCCTCCTCAAAACACCTCTGACAGATCATACACATTCAGACAGAAGGCAGACAGATTACTGTCTACTGTGATCACTTTTGACAAGGAAGCAATTTGCATCTCTATTTGTATTTGGCTATATTTACACCAGTAAGTCAGCACAGCAGAAGTCAGCAAGTAGACTACAGTAGCAGGTGCTGAGGCCCAGGCAAAAACACAAGAGCCTAGGTTTTGCCTGCTCCTGTGGCCCTTAATCCACGTGTGGTATAAGGTCATCCCAAAAACTGTCATTGGTCCAGCCCTGTCCACTCCCTTAGGGCTTGGAGCAAGGACCATGACTATCTGAAGCAGAACGTCCCACATAGTTTCCTTCAGAAGGAATTAAGCATGTATAAAAGCACTGCGAACTAAAACAATAACCAATTCAAGGAGGGATGATGAGGGGATCTGCCTTAAAGCTACATTACTTCTCTGAACCAAAATGTTAAGGTATGTTAATGCAGCTGCAGCACTTGTCACCTTATCTTATTCCATTTATTTTTCTCAACCACTTCTTAAATTCTATTTCACAACTGTACTTGTAAATACTGTTCTCGTTAGTAACTCGTGATAAGTTTCTGTGGAGCTTAGAGTAATAAGCATGTCATTTGTTAAAAGTATTCTACTGTGGTGGGTTAACCTTGGTTGGCTGCCAGGTGCCCACCAAGCCACTCTCATTCACCCACCTCAGAAGGACAGGGGGAGAAAATAAGATGAGAAACCTCATGGGTCAAGATAAAAGCAGTTGAATGAAAACAACAAAGGCTGCATGTGGAAACAGAGCAAAAAAACCCCAACCTGTAAACAGAGATGCATTCTCTACTTCCCACCAGCAGGCGATGTCCAACCACTTCCTGGGAAGCAGGACCTCAGTACACGTAGAAGACGTTTTGGAAGACAAACACCTTAACAACAAATACCCACCCCCCCAATTCTCTTAGCTTTTATTGCTGAACACAACATCATGTGGTACAGAATAACCCTTTGATAAGTTCAGGTCAGTTATCCTAGTTGTTTCCCATTGGAACCTTTTGCCCACATCCAGCCTACTGGGCTTTGCGTGAGAGGTTGGAGGGAAAGCCTTGATGCTGTGCAAGCACTGCTCAGCAACAGTCAAAACACCGGTGCGTTATCATCAACCCCATTCTAGCCACGAGTGCAAAGCACAGCGCTCCATGGGCTGCTATGAGGATCATTAACTCCATTCTGGACAGACTCAGTATATCTACATTCAAGTAAACAGCAAACAGTTGGAACAACAAAAAACAAATAAACTTTAAAATGATCCAGATATTTCTAAGAATAAAATACAGTATGAACAGTATTTTTAGCTGCATGTATTTATTTTATATTATTTGTCTTAGCAAAAGAGAAAACCATTTAATACTTCTGTTGCCAAAACTGTAGCTAAGCTATTGCTTTCATCAAAAAATGTAATATATGTGTTTCATATGCTATATAAAATGTGTGTTACTAAGATGTGATCTGATCCAACAGCTTCCCATCCAAAGGGTTTACCTGTAGGTAGCGGTGATTGAATAAAACACAGCAGACACTGGAAACTAAGAGGTCTGATACATACAGCAATCTTTAAAAAAAAGTCTTTTCCTAAGTAAAGACGAAAAATTGCTGGTAATATTTTACCCTGAATCATGAAGAAACTGAACCTTATGATGCTGCATGTTTAAAAACTGTGGTATTTGCAGTTCTCTTTCTTGGGAATCAATGACATAGCCATTATTTCCATGAATTTACAGTGTTTTTTTCCCTTCAGTTAATACACCAAATACTTCAGTCACTTTGGATTCTTTTCATTCTGCTAATTTTGTACAACAGAAGTTAACCTTTCAAAAACTGGAAACATTTTAAACCAACATACTGCCAGCTAAGAATAATATTAAGCACCTGTATTTTGTGCAAAACATAATTAATATTAACTTTTGTGTTTAAAACTTCAATCTGCATGATTTACTACCACAAGTGGGGAGAGATTGCATAAATTCTATATTCTGTGGAGTTATACATATTAAAGAGCAAGATAATTAAGTATTAACATGAAATCATTTAGACAAGGATGTAAGGACTTCACTTCTGTATTTTTATACCATGCGTAATCTTACAAAAACTGTTATTAAAGAAAAAATGTTGCCATTGTTTGTTTATAGCCTTTAAAAGTATGAATCAGCCTGTCCTGGTTTCAGATGAGATAAAGTTAATTTTCCTCCCAGTAGCTGCTGTGTTTTGAATTTAGTATGAGAAGAACGTTGATAACACACTGACGTTTTTAGTCGTTGCTAAGAAATCAAGGACTTTTTTCAGTTTCCCATATTCAGCTAATGAGTGGGTTTACAAGAGCTGGGAGGGACCATAGCTAGGCAGCTAACCCAAGCTGGCCAATGGAAATATTCCATACCATAGACCTCATGCTCAGTTTATGAATGGGGGTTGTCCAGGGGGCAGGAACTCTCTTTTCTGTGAGTTCAAACTTCTCTGGGAGTTCAGTCTTTGTGAGTTCAGCAAGTTCTCAAAATTCGTGAGTTCTGCTAAATTGACAAAGTCTGTGAGCTCCAGGAAATCCAGGAAAATGATTGCTGCTTGAGGACTTGCTGCGCAATCGGTCATTGAGCGGTGGAAAAATTGTACTGTGTATCTCTTGTTTTGCATATTCTTTATTATTACTATTATTATTTCCTTTGTTGTCTTATTAAACTGTTTATCTCAACCCACAAGTTTTACTTTTTCGCATTCTCCTCTGCATCCCACTGTGGGGGGAGGAGTGAGTGAGTGGCTACGTCATCCTAGTTGCCAGCTGCTGGGTTAAACCATGACACTGTATATTGTTCTAAACAACTACAATGGATCTCCCAAATCATCTTACAAATACAGGTTTTGGAGAAGCTAAGTTGTTAACCAACTGTGTTTCGCTCTAGAATTCATTTCATAACACTTTACCCATATCCCTTATTTCCACGTGCTAAATAAAGCCCTAATCATTCAGACTGAGATGCACAAAGATCTTTAGACAGCTGAGGTTTCGATCTTGCCATATGATCCCTTTTGCTACCCTAAACATCTAACCATCACCCATATTTTACAGAAATCACCCTTCTGTATTCTTCTAACCCTGCATATAACATGTTATTTTATTTGAACTGAAGATACCATCCCAGGAAAAAAAACTTCCTGAATCAGAAATCAAAGCCATTCTTTTCAGGTTATTGACAGTATTACAGCAAATTAGATAGAGAGTGACAGAAATTAGAAAGGTTAAACAGTGACATTAGAATGTCTCTGCATAGGAGCAGACAGGTTTCAGCGAAGATGTAAATTGAGTTAGGCTGCAATCCTTGAAAAAGCCACTCTCCTTCCTTAACTCCTTGTTTTTCTTTTAATGGCAGCAGCAAGGTTAAAAATTACACTAACTAACTCTGCAAATCATTGTCTTCTCCACATACAGCTGGCCAGGTCTCCAATGCCATGACTGACTTGGAGAGGAACTCATTTGCTAGAGGAATTTTTCATTAGGCTGTTTCTATTTTACTAGTTTTTGCTGCTGTGAATAGAGTTAATTGTGGCACTAAGGTTCACCAGAGTCTTTCTTTCCTCTAATACTGCTGACCTTTTATTCTACTCATATTATCAGTGGGTGTTTGGTGTCACAGAAGACTGTTTATGCTGGTACCATTCGTTCTGCTTGCAGCCAGAGGCCGGGAGCCCTGTGCACGGTGAGCAAGTACACTTAGGGTATACTATGGCAGGCCCTGGCAAGGAGTCCGGGCTGGAAACACTGCTGAAGACTACAAGACGGCTCAGCCTTGGTGGTGATGCACCACGGGGCATAGTTCCCAGCCTAAAATGGAGAAAGTACTCCTGGCATAGCAGATACCTCAATTCACAGCTCTGGAGGGAAAACTCTCCCATCAAGATCATGCTGTCTCCCCCTAAGGCTGGGGCAGGCAGAGGCAATATGCTTGCCTGTAGATGGCGTGCTCCATTCAAGAAGCTCTGTCACCAGGCTTAATTAAGGAAGGGGCAAACAGTAACCTCACGAAATTCAACAGTGACAAAGTCCTGCACGTATTGAGGAAGAGTCCCTTGCAACAACAGAGGGGTGGTGGTTTTTTCGAAGTAGCTGTTGCTTGGAGAGTAGCTGGGCGTCAGTCTGCTGGTGGTGTGTGATTGCTTTGGCATCACTTCTATTTCTTTTTTTTTTTTTTCTTCACTTATTAAACCATCTTTATCTCAACCAAGGAGGTTTTTTTCAGTTTTGGCCTTCCATTTCTCCCCCCATCCTGCTGCTGGCGAGTGAACGAGGACTTGGTGGGAGCTTACCTTCCAGCTGGGGTCAACCCATCACAGACTTGCTGCCCAGAGAGGCTATGGTGTCCTGCAGGTTTTGGAGACCCCACTGGACAAAGCCTTGAGCAACCTGGTCTGACCTCAGAGCTGACCTTGCTTTGAGCAGGAGGTTGGAATGAAGATCTCCTGAGTTCCATTCCAGCCTGACTGGTTCTGTGATTCCGTAATTTGCAGCTCTTGTGAATCAGAGGGAAACAGTTGCAAACAAATCGGTTCCCACCCTAGTCTTTGAATGATGACTGTTACCAATCAACCAGATGATGGATTGCATAGTTTCACCTGATACTAAAATGCAACTTTTAATTTTCTCCCTTAAACTGATAACCAATAGTTTAGAAGACAATCTTATCCTAAAACCATCAGCTAAGAAAAGGCAAACACTGCAGGGACATTCATTTTTATGATAACGGAACAGATGACTGAGCTTGGTGTCCACCTTTTGACTTTGATAAAAAGTTGTGAAGTTGTGTCAGTTAGAGGTGTGATACTAACAGACAGAGCAGATGCTAGCAGACAGAGTTGATCACAGATGTCTAATATTCTATGCAAGTAACATTTTAAAAAAGAAATAAACAAAAAACCCAGCACAGCCATAAAACTAAAAGATATTTTAAATAAAGTAACATGCCTCAGCAGATGAGCATCTTTCTGGCCCCACCTCCAACCTCAAATTACTCACATTACAAAGAAATCATGAAAATGCTGCTACAATACGGTAAGAAATGATGTTATACATGATTCTATAAAATAAACACTAGTGAAGACGAACCCAAAAAAAGGTGTTTGTTATGTAAGACATTTTATGAATGTAAGCCATATGCATGAAATGCAATTTGCTGTTCCTGGGCCATCACAGAACTATAGAGAAATCATTTCATTACATTTAAAAGCAGACTTCAACTACACAACTTTTCTCTCTCAATCTTTCACAAGAGAAATTATCTATTGTAACTATATCCCAGATCTGGTCCTAGTGACTTAGACTGCCATTATTCAACACTAAATGTACACAAATGACATTAAATTATTTCTTATTTATGTAAATAAGAATGTTACTGTTTCTCACTGTCCAACTTGCAACATCAAGTATGTACATTTACTGATCATTTGGGTGTTTTTTTTTCCTTTCTCTTACACAGCTTTCAAAGTCTCAATGAAAGTGGGAGCCTTCTGGATTACTGCTTAATTGTTGGTATAGAAAACCATAAAATAAAGGAAATACCCACAGCTAAGAGTCCCTGAATAATTTATCACATCATTTTTAACAGTACAATAAGGTTTAAAAGTGCACATAACTTTAGAGGAATAAAAAATAAGAAATAAGGTTCTTCCTTCAGTTCTGTGTTCCCTAAGAAGAGATTCAATATTCAGCAAGGCAGAGAAATTATTTGTCTCACAGCTTTTTTTGCTTTGACCTTCATCAGGACTCTGTAGTTACCAAAGCTTACTTAATCTCTTCTGTTCCTCCCAGTCTTTGCTTTTGCTCCCTAGTCTTGTCAGACTTGTCATTTCCCCCTGTTTCTTTTAAAAATGGAAAGATATTTCCTTCTTTTTCTGTACCCTACAGAAATTCAAAGTCACTGAGTTCTGATTGTCCAGGTCTGAGATGCAGACAAGCCTGTTCCCTTGCACAAACCTTGTTTTAGGGACAGATTTCGACATTATGAAATAGTAATTCTTTTTGTGAATGCTCTCCAAGTAATCAAACTAAGCAATGCACATACCTTATTTTTAACCGGCAGCTTACTTTGTGCATTTTGATGATCACAACTCCATTTAGTTAGTGTGGCTTTATTTTTCATCTCCAGAAGTCCCCGAATTTCTTTTACCTGCAACTTCAGTCTTCTGTTCTCTTCTTCCAAACATTGCTTTTCTGCTTCAAGTCTCTCTCTCTTTCCCCATTCAGAGGTATTCTCAGACTGCAGTCTTTCCAGCTGAGAAGTGTTGGGGTTGATGGAAGAATGACAAAAAGAGAGAAAAAGAAAGAGGGATAATATGACTAAAAATCCCCGTTCTTACTGGGTAGATCTAATGGCCTCACTTCACGGTAAGGTGGGCATCTTAGTAATCAGTCCAAGATACAAGTTTTCCATGTTTTCTGAAGTTAATTACTTGAACTCTTGAACTTGAAAAGAAAAAAAAAGTGACTCAGTTTTTCATTAATTGTACCTTTACGAAAGTAAAGCATAGGTAATGTTTTAGTATAGTAACAGGTAACCAAGTCTTCTTTCTTTCCCTGACATTTTATGGAATAACATTATTAAAGAAAAAAATAAAAGAACTTGCTTCAGTTCACTTTTTATTCCCCAAAAGATGAAAAATCAGCACGTTTTTAGTTGTAGTCTGTTTACACTTTAGAAGGATTATAACAAATATTCATTAAACTGAAGAAGTTCTGAAGTATGTCTACAGCACTAGTGACGTGCGGAAAGCAGACTCCGCAATCTGTAAGATTGCAAAGTAGGTATATTTATTCGGCACCGGGCAGCACGGGGGGCAGTCCCACCAAAGTCGTGCGTGCCGAGCAGCAACATGTCTCTTTAACTTACACAATCAAATATTACATATACATTAGATTTCCCAATACGCCTATACATATGCATAACCTATCCCTGTTTCATATCAAAATCAGTTCCAAGAAGTAATTTCCATACTAAAATCAGTTCCAAGAAGTAATTTCCATAGACTCATCCCAGCTGCACTTGCACAGTGCCTCCTGGTGATGGTCGTTGGGGGTCCCAAGATGAAGACCCATCCTCTTCATCACGGTATTCGCTGATTGACCTTTGTTTCTGCACAAACTCAGTTCTTTCCTGGCTCCCATCCATACAGCAGGGTCGATCTTGACTGGTTCTAGGTGACTCCCAGCTCCTATCAGGAACTAACCCCTCTGTATGGAGATGCAAGACTCTCTGCTTCAATTAATTTAGACAATAGATAGGCACTACCAGTTCTCTTTAAATGCACCGCAACTATTAGATAATGCTACTTCTACTAAAATCCCTTTTAACGCCTTCTTTCTGGGAAACCACTACCTTAATAACCAGAGGAAGGATTTCTAAGTTTTCACACCAGTCTGTTTCTTGACGTCACAATCAATAGTCCATCAACAAAAAATCACGTTCCTAAGTCAAATAAAGTAATTATCTAACAACTGGTTTTTTTTTACTATTTGGAGACACCTAGACAGAAGTTTTGTCAAGAATGTATGAAATGTTCCTCAGATTTCAAAAGAAAAATTGGTAAAATGGATTGATTTTTATAGCACAAAACAGGTTCTTTTCAGGTACTAACTGATATTTATCAAATTATTATGGACAATAACTTACTATTAAGAAGTTACTATTAACTAGTACTTATGAGAAGATTAAAAGAGATTAAAATAGATTTTAAAATGTGGCAACTAAAGGTTCCACTTCTTTCAACTGAGGTGAAAAAAGAAGAGAAATGCTAAGACATAAAATCAAAATTTTAAGAACTTCACAATTTTCATTTCTGTGAGAACTAAAATCGAGTATTTAATAGAAGTGGAGACTGGCAACAGTGCTAGGCACTTCATCATTGAAGAAACAGGATATCTGTGCCAACAAGGATTTAGAAAGGTCCAGAGAAGTGTATTTTTTCAGATATTGGTTATTATATTTTAAATTCAATTCCTGGCAAATAATTAAAAGCTACTAAACATGAAGCAAAGAGAATGAGGTGTTGCAGTATCACAGAAACATAATTCAGACCCTGCGAATTGTAACAATGTGATTATCTAGCTAAATCAAGTAGTATTCCATCTAATTTCTGAGCAAATAAAAACAATTAGAAACTCTGTAAAGTTGAAGTGGCTCATTCAGATTTTCAGAGGAAAGTAGAAGTGCTTTTCAGTAAGGATAAACATCATATTTGATGGAAAATAACAGGTGATTGATTACAAATAATGATAATATTTTTCCAGATATTTCTCTCGCTAGTATTCAGACCCCAACCATAAGCTTATCCATTTGAATATGAGGTCCATAGTATCCAAAGGCTTCCATTATTTAGGTATGGTCACATTATGAACTAAAGTTGCATCTAAATACTAATGTATAATCCTTGGAATAAATAGGAAATCAAAGACAAAAGAACTATGTCATTTCAAGTAAATACTTCATTAGCGAATTAATTAGAGCCACCTCCAAATTCAATTTCTAAGCAAATTCACACATGACATGGGAATCACCAACAGTATGAAAATTAACAGGAGCAAGTGTTGAATTCTCCACCTGGGAGAGGGTGACCCTGGTTATGTGTATAAACAGGGGGACAAGAGGCTGGAGGGCAGCCCCACAGAAACAGATCTGGGGGTTTCAGTTGATGCCAAGTTTAATATGAGTCAACAGTGTGCCCTGGCAGCCAAAAGGCTTAACCATGTCCTGGGGTGCATTGAGCACAGCATAGCTGGCTGGTTGAGGGAGGTGGTTGTCCAGCTCTACATGGCACTGGTGCAGCCCCACCTCAAGTACTGTGTGAAGTTTTAGTTCCCTCAATATAACAAGGACATCAAGGACATCAGACTGTTAGAGTGTGTCCAGAGGCATGAATTAAGAGGAGCGGCTTTGGTTGTTTGATTTGCTCAGCTTGGACAAAAGAAGGCGGAGGAGTGACGTCATCACAGTCTACAACTTCCTCAAGGGGAAGGTGCTGATCAGTCACTGGAACAGGCTGCCCAGGGAAGTGATCATGGTGTCAAGTCTGTCAGAGCTCAAGGAGCATCTGGACTATACTCTTAGTCGCATGGTTTAGTTTTAAGTAGTCTTGTGAGGAGCACGGAGTTGGACTCAATGATCCTTATGGGTGCCTTCCAACTTGAGATATTTTATGATTCTATGACTCTACAGAGAATGAGTACCAACTGCTTCACTTAGAAAAGTCCATTGTCAAAGAGTTAAAAACTTAATGGATTGTGTTTAAAGGCATTTTTTTCTACCAACAGAAGACATTTCCTCAGGCTGTTCCTTCTCATCATGGATTATTTGCTCCCCTTCACAAAGAAAACAACAAGAACAACAAATGAACAACCCTCCCCACACAACAGAATTCCTAAAACTTTGACCAGTCTTAACATCATGATATACTGTTGGAAGGTACTGTTTGACAAGAACTCTAAAACGGTTCTTAAAATTAAAATAGGCCTTTGATCTAAGACTAGGCAAACTAGCCAGCAAAAAAGGAAGGAATATATTCCTTTCATAGTCTGTATCATATTGGCAGACTAACTGGGAACTAATTTCGACTTTTTAAACAGTTACTTTATTCAGTAGTTGTCTTTCCATTATGGACTTGTTCTTGTGTGAAAAGACTTTACACAGCCACAGAACTACTAGTTTTGGGGGGTGGTCCATCTGGGTCAAATACAACAGAGTGAAAGGCCTATGTATTTCATATTCATGCTACCTCACAGTCTTCAGAGGTTATTTACCAAGCTGAAATCCTTAGAATGTGATAAACATCTGTACTGAGATTAAACAGGGAATTTGGGAAGGATAATTTGGTACCCTTTTTTTTGGGTTTGGTTTTTTTTGGCTTGGTCTACCCACTGGTGATAGAGTACAAGATGTTAACCTCAGTGAACAAGACATTGTCAGATGCTCACATGTTCCTAATGTGGTCTTTAAACTCTATCCACTGAATTTCTGTACAAGATCTGGAAATGAAGGGATCATGTATCTCTATTTAGCATCAAATAGTTTTTCTTTTTTTTCCCTCCTTCAAATTGTGCAGTTTTATAGTTGTTCAAATACCATTTACTGGACTACAATCATAAACCCCATATTTTTTCTAAGTAAATAAGCAGGCATAATGTCTTACCCATAAAAGATCTCGAACATGAGAAAGCTGTATGTTCTTGCAAAGCATCTGCCAAAAGATACAACTCAAATGCCATGCCTGAAAGTTCTTTTCACAGTGATGACACGAATCAATAAGAATTCATTTTTCGCAGACTTCAAGTAGAGAGAAATCACAAAGACATCCAAGGTTGAATTTCAGTCAGGCAATTAAGTACAAGATGACTACCAAACTAAGATCTCATGTCAAAGATAAATTTACTGATCTCCGTGTCTGTAAAATTTCAATTAATTGCACCCAAGATGTCTTCAAGCTCCAATAATGATAAATTTAAATATTCAAAATACCATTTACATAAAGAACTCCATAATAAAGTCAGCAAAAATACTAACTTGTACAAAATCATGAATAGACAATTTTGGTATCATTGATTGAATTATAAATCACTGTCCAGCAAAGTACTAGAACTCATATTTTCTGAAATACTAATTTTCAGAGTGTTAGTAAGCAGGGTTGGTTTATTGTTCATTAGAGTTCTGCCAGACTATACCTTACGCTTATTCCAAATAACACTTTTCTTGTAATGCTCTCATAGGAAGTATTTGCCCTCTTTTTCCTCTTCGATAAACAATGTGCAAAAAAAGTGAGGTGCCAGATCCCAACTTCAGATTTCAGGTCAGAACACCAGCTTCACAAAGTCATCATGCACAATTTTGTCACTCCCAGATAAGAAGATCATCCTTCTCTTGAGTAGGCAGAACTTGTCTCCCACACCTATGCAATGCATTCCCAATCCCACTCACACCCCAAGCCCCCTGTCAGAGCCCCAGGAGTTCAGCTGGCATCACTCAAGTCCAGCTAGCTGATATGATCTGTTGTGAAGAGCTGGAAGAAATCTCAGCAAAGGGAAGTCTATCTTTGCCTCAGGGCTGCTTTTAATCTGAATATTCCAGACCCCAACCTTGATGGAGCTATGTTGAAAATGTTTTCATATTTGCAGTTTAAACATACAGGAGAGGTTTATATGAATGTAATATAGATTGCAGAAAACAACTTTGATAGCCCTGTGGTTTTGTGAGGAACACAGGTGTTCCTGAACTGACTAGTCTCATCTCTCTTTATGAACTTTTCAACATATTTTATCTTGAATCAAATACAATTAATGTCTGAAATTATATATTTTAAGTCATTTAGTGGCAAACTGAAATACTGCTATCAAAAACCACCATGAAGGATAATTTATTAATTTTTTCAAGTATGAAAACAACCTAAAATTACTGACCAAGTATTTGCTGGTAACATCTTTGCTAATTAATCTTCCTAAAGTAAAGAAGGAAGAACACATTTATTTTAATTGGGACTTAAATAATATTATTTCACATTACTTTTTCTGAATATCAATATTCTATATTAATAGATAATCTAATCAAGTCATAATCTTTAAGCAGGATACTTCTGGCATGCAGAATAATGAGCATGTATAAAGATACATGTTGATTTGCAGAACAAATGACATACATGAAAAGAAAACAATTTTAGTTATCAATTGTTACTCAGTCATATTTTCAAAACAATTTAAGCAACTCTTAACTCTTTAAGCAGTATGGGTACTGCATGTATCAGGTGTGAGAAACACTTCTTCTGCAACTTCAGCTGCTTGTTCCATGCGCGAGATTCACTCAATTTAATTAGGAACTAAAACAGCTTAATGGCCTAGTGATTGCTCACAATAGAAAAAACAGTATGTTCACTACAAAGGCCTCAGAAAACCTGTGAATGTTCAGTGTTATTACAAATTTAGTGTGCATTTGAATTTTTAAAAAATGACAGTTGTGTTAATCATACTTTTTTTTTAAAGTGAATTAGAAATACAATGTTATGTCTCTTGCTGTTTGCCTTGCTTCAAAGATGTAATGCAGATATTCACATCAGTAAAGTCCCATTCAAGAATTGCAGTACTGTTTTTCTAATAGAAATATTTCTAACTTCTAAGAGTTGGTTTTTATGTAAGAGATGAATGTACACTCAGATAAAACATGTAAACTTACACACTATGGAAAGTTGCTTCTCTATTATTCGTGTCACATCCAAAATGAGTAGGGAGATTAAAGCAAAGCAAAATATCAGGTCTGGAATTAAGTTAGGAAGAACAAGCAAAATTAAGTATTTCATGATGTCTTTAATGTATTTTGTGGAAAAAATCTTGCAGGGTTATGGTGTTTCAGAACACAGCCAAGTCTGCTCAGCACCTCTCTTTTTCTAACTCGGTACTTTAGCTTCTGCAAAAGATTAAATGGAATGACTACAGGCAATGCTACGGATTAATTCAGATTTTTGAGAATGCGTTCCTCTCATTACAACAAAGCAAATCAAAAGAAAACAAAAAAAGCTTCAGGGATCTGTTTCCCTCTAGAAACAAGATTTGGAATATTGTTTGTTTTTCAGTCAAAAATACTCACCAAACTTATGTACGAATTACAAGCTCCCTGCCTTTAGAGAAAGAAAATTTTTCACTTAAAAAAAAAAAAGAAAAAAAAGAAAAGCATAGTTACACATGCTGATAAGCTCTATAGACTGCTTCATAACTGTACAACTAGAGCTGCTCTGTGAAGGACCTATGAACGTGGGCCAGCAGTGTGTCCAGGTAGTCAAGAAGGTCAATGGCATCCTGGCTTGTATCAGGAATAGTGTGGCCAGCAGGAGAAGGAAAGTGATCGTGCCCCTGTACTCGGCACTTGTGAGGCCACACCTCGAGTACTGTGTTCAGTTTTGGGTCCCTCCCTACAAGAAGGACATTCAGGTGCCGGAGTGTGTCCAGAGAAGGGCAATGAGGCTGGTGAGGGGTCTAGAGAACAAGCCTTCTGAGGAGCGGCTGAGGGAGCTGGGGTTATTTAGTCTGGAGAAGAGGAGGCTGAGGGGAGACGTTATTGCTCTCCGCAACTATTTGAAAGGAGGTTGTAGTGAGGCAGGTGTTGGTCTCTTCTCCCAGGTAACTAGTGATAGGATGAGAGGCAATGGCCTCAAGTTGTGTCGGGGGAGGTTTAGATTAGATATTGGGAAAAAATTCTTTACTGAAAGAGTGGTTAGGTGTTGGAATAGGTTGGCCAGGGAGGTGGCTGAGTCACTGTTTTGGTTTCGGCTGCCGCCGGCAACAAAAGCGCCACGCGGCCCCCACTCCCCCCGCCAGCGTGCGGAGGAGAATGAAAAGAAACAGGCAGAAAGTGGTGGGTGGGGATAAGGGCAGTTTAACAGAACAGTAAACAGAGGGAAACAGGAACAACAACGGTACAAATAAGGAGAAAACACAACAATGAACCGCACGACCCAGAGAGCCGCTCTCCCGAAACAGGACCAGCGCCGCGCCCCCCAAGCCGCGAGTGAGTTCCTGCCGCGCCGCCCCCCTCACCGGAACCCAGCGTGACGTCACATGGTATGGAATACCGGGCTCTGTTTGGCCAGGTGGGGTCAGCCCCCACCCCCCAGCTGTGCCCCTTCCTGGAGTCTGGTGAAAATTAACCCTGTCCTGGCCAAACCCAGGACATTATCCACCCCTTATTCCATACCATCTACGTCATGCCCAGGTCCCCCATTGTCCAGTTGATCACCACCACT
>Ga0065711_1035494_pt1 | contig 22248 bp, 19 predicted proteins | sample Hoacrofraction12_FD_59098 | JGI IMG/M metagenome (GOLD analysis project Ga0065711, IMG submission 59098) | Hoatzin crop microbial communities from Cojedes, Venezuela - Epithelial fraction 12 v2 (version 2) | ecosystem: Host-associated > Birds > Digestive system > Esophagus > Crop | place... | reverse complement strand
GGAGAACAACAACATGGCTGCCTTTTTTTTTTTTTTTTTCTTTCCTCCATGCAGTTAGTTATCATACATACGCTGAATAATACTGGTATGTGTATTTGTCTGCGATGTAGAGAACTCTTACCTAGTCAAAGTATATTGCAGTTGCATGATTGCAGGCCTTGGCTGTGCTCAATACTCCTAACAGATTGCAATAGGTTGAGGTATTTGTATCACAGTGAAATAAATGTATCAAAAGCTGTGAGAAAGCCAAAACCAAACATTACTTTCAAAAAAATTTATTGCATATTCTTTTAATTTATTGCAGTATTAGTGTTTGACAGCAGAAGACAGACATCTCCCTCTAGCATTTTTGTCTTGGATACTAAGTGAAGTTTCACACGAGTGAGAATTGTTCCTTTCTCGTTCACAGTGTTTACTGCAGCATAAGGTATATTATATGTACAATTTACAAGGAAATGAGACTGATTGCTAGAAATAACATCCACATTTGAAGTAGTCCATACGTAGAAGGCATTTGGTAAAGCAAGGTAGAAACCTTAGTTGTCACTCCCCGACAAGTTTTGAAAACAGATTCCCTTCTTCATCATTACCGGTGAATACTTCAGCTATCTTGCACCACTAAGAGATCTGCAGCTGGTGACTCATTCAGTCGAAAATATCTTCTTACAGTGTGTTCATTTTCCTCAAGGGACCACTTGTGTCCCTTAAACTTGAACAGTAATTTTATTGCTCATTCCCAAGGGGAATGGGAACAAGTGTGATGTATGCTGTATCTTCTCTTGCACTGATTCATCATAATACAATAGAATTGTCAAATGCAAATTCACTCAGGGAAGGCCGTGGTTGCTGGAGTTACCTCTGAAGGTCATAAAGACCCTACTTAGTTACTTGAATTTTTTCTAGAAGTCGTGTCTGTATTCTGTATAACTAACAGTAGATGCAACATGTATTACAGTTTGTGGATTTTTTTGTTGGTTTTCAAGATGTTTCATCATTCAGAAAACTTGGAAGTAGATGAGGTGTGTTAATATTTGTTACAAAAAAGAATTTGCTTATGTTGATACATTTGTTTAAAGATTCTGATTAAATTTAAGTGATTATCAGAATTATAAGGAGCTGCTTGGAAAATAAACTTGCAAATGCAGAATGAGTGCTAAAAATTGGAGGGAAGTTGTTCTGCATTTTTATTGTATAGCAATGGTTGAATTGGGATACATAAACTATTATCTAATTTTAAATCAGCAAGATGATAGTGGGGAAATAAAAGGGAGAAAGGAGAAGATGAAGAGCACTAGTTCTTGTGTTTGTACTTCAGGCTTCACAATTGTTCAATTCCGTAAAAGATACAAGTAACTTCTAAAAATACCAGAGTCAGCACAGTGGGTACATTTATCATATGTATCATTTCTACCTTGAAAAGCTGCTTTGGACATACAGCAAACCTGTTTTGTTGTTGCTGTTCCAGAAACTTGCACAGATGGTGAGCAAATTATGTACAGTTCTGAACTAATGCTTTTTTATTCTCTTCTCTGCAGCATGCATTTTGAATTGCAAGGAGGATTTTTCTTTTAATCCCAGGCACAGCCCTCGTAGTTACAGCCTATAAACTTTCATTTATTATCATCATCTTTAAAATGCCATTTATTCAAAAATACTATCCTTGCTGGGTTACAGGGATTATCTGTTTGAGTTTTTCACTGGCAAGTTACCCAGACATAGCTGATGCAGTAATTAAGGTTATTAATTTGGTTCATTAGGCAGCTTTTGATCTATGCTCATTGCCAGTGTTTTGTTCCTATGTCTTTACTTCTGGGCTTAAGCATTATGGGTTTGATTGTGTTATCTGTTGGATCTATTGTTCTGTTGGTGTTATCAATTGATCTGTTGTTCTTCCTTGTCTGCAAGAAATTACTAGCAGAGCAAAAAATGCATAACATAATGTTGCCTTCACTTTTTTGTTTGAGTTGTAGTACATTGAAGATTTCTAGGACCACTTCTAATTAAAAAAAAAAGATAAAAAGGTATGCTGTAAGCTCTGCCCTCCCTCCCTGCAATTAGAGTGAAAATCATAAACATTTCTCTGTAGTTTGGAGAATTGTGGTACTGAAATAAATTACTTGGTACTTGGGTTACAAAAGGTTGAATGACTTTCCTCACATACTTGAGAGATTTTGTGACTTGACAAATAATAATGTTAGATAAGAGGGCAGAGGTGTATCTTACGGAAAACACTAGTAGACGAGCATATTGAGAGAGTTTTCATGTAGATATGATGAATGATTTCTGTAACCTTAAGCACTTTCCACCCTGATATTCCTGAAGCCTTAACGCATCACTGATTCTAGTTATTTGAAGCAGTCCTTCCGGTGCTGTAGCTGCAGCAGCAGTAACAACAAAGCGAGCAGTTGTTCCGAGGAGCCAGTTGTCTTTATATTTCTGTGATCCAGCATGGTTTGTATTGTAACGCTTCAGTCACACCTGTAAACCCAGTGACATTAGATCTCCATTACATGTAGTGTCGTGTAAGCATATAATCTCAGTTCCCAAAGTATTTGTGATCAAAACAAGCAACGCTGGGTTGACATGATGGTGGATTGTGTTCCTTTTCTAGAGTATGGGTACTAAAGGACAGAGATTGTGACTTGCCTGCTGTCATCAACTGAGTGCAGAAACTCCCAATTAAATATCAATGTCTGAAGTTTGTTGTTTATTTTTTTTAATTACAAACAAACAGCTGTTAGAAGACTTTTGAAATACATTGACAAAAGATAATTATTTGGTTAAGTTGGGACCAAATTGTCTATGCACATTACTAATGAACCTTCATTCTGATGCAAACGTCTCCTTAAGACTGTGAAATAGAAAAGGTAGTTGCCTAAGTTACTTATGGTGGTGCTGTATTTCTTTATAGTTTGCATGTTATTTAGAGTTGTAATTTTTTTGGTCAGGAATTCCAAGTTGAACTTGAACCCTTGATTTTCTGTTATGGTCTCTTTTGTTTTGACCTCAGAGATTTGCTGTTGAAACGTACAGTGTTAATACAGTCTCTGCACTGTGGCTTTGGGAGGGTATCACTTTTCGTGCCAGCATACGAACCAGGCTGAACCTCGGTCTGTATAGATATTGGTAAATAATTCTAGGTCCAGGTCTGATCTAGGGGTTAGTCCTTTGAACCTTGGAAAGATGACTGTTTCAGTTCCTCACCTATTAAAGATAACTAGTTGGATTGACTTGGCAGAAATGGGGAAAGCCCTGTGCTTTTAGGACTTCTGTTGATTCCCTCTAGCAACAGTTTGGGTTTGGGCTATTCATCTGGAGTGAGACATCAGAACTACTCATGTAATCATTGTAGCTCTTTGCTTAGGTCCTGGTCTCTCCTTAAGTTCCAGCTATGTGTATTCAGATTGTCCCGGGAGGACTGAAGTTGTCCTGTTTCTCTGTGAGTGGCTTTAAAGCCAGACTATGTTAGCTAAGGCTGCAGCCAGGTGATTTGGTGAAGTTTCCTACCTCAAGAGAGGTAGGTTTCTGTTTGTAGCCAACTTGAATTTTGGAGATGAGGAGCAATTGTAAATCACGAATTCTGGCTAGAAAGGAATGCATTCCTTCTGCTGTGCGCTTTAATTCAGCCTCCTGTAGTGCTTTGTGTCGACTGACAACCTGCTAGACAAACTTTATCTTCATTGACAAGCCATTGCACTGTAAAAATTGACTGAAAGCCATTAATGTTTAACAATTAATAATTAGTATTTTAAATGGTCTTGTCTCCAGTTGTTTTGCAGTTAGATTTTCAAATATGAGATGTATACAGATTAAAACCAGCGTAAACTTTTGAATGGAGACTTAGCAATAATGTTTCCTTATTAAATGACAGGTATTGGTCTTTTTAGTGTGACATTAAAAATGTGCGTATATGACTCCATTTTTAAATTGAATATATAGGCTTTCTATAGATTGTATGCTTCCTAACAATAGTTTTTAGCAATTAACTTTTAGAAATTTAGGTATAGTAAGAAAAGTTTCTTATGTTGTATTAGGCAGAGAATTTGAAAGATTTTTTTCAAGCCTGAAAGAGCAGGAAGTTTCTGTGTAATGTCTATATTTTAACTAGTTGTTGCTATGATTTAATAGTTTATGCTTTCTTAAAATTGTAAGGCATTTCTATTTGTCATTTGGATGAGTAATTCAGGGTATTTTTGGCATCTAAAACATTTTCAAAATGGGGCTACTTGACTTTGGTGTGTAAGTCAACACAGTCATGATTTAAGATCTGAATTTGGAAGAAGATTTGCAAAATAGATATGTCAAATATTTAAAATACCGAAGTGATTCAGACAGCTTTTAAAATAAAATTTGACACTCCCGTGAATTATCTTTTTTATCAGGGACAAGTCTTTTTTGAGAAACTAACTTAAAACTCTGTATCACATACAGGAAATATTGGGTTTTTTCTCGCAATTCAGAGTAGTTCGTATGTTCTCCCTGCAGCTTTCTCTATAGGATATGCATTTTAAATTGCGAGATGAAAGACATATGCCTGTAAATGTTTTGGGTTTTCTTTTTTTTACTTTTCAAAGATGGTACTGGGGCATCCAAGTAGGATACTTTTTTTTTTTATGCTGTTGCCTTCCCTGCAGTCTTACTTCGTACTCTGTGATGTGCTGGTTGCTTAGCAATCCAGACTACAGACTGCAGCAGTCTGTTGCAGTAGTACTGGTATTTTTCTTCTATTTTGCAAGCTTTTTTCTCTGCGTTTTTTCTGCAACAGCTACTTTGTTGTTGGTATTCAAGCATGCATTTCAGGGAATGCAGAATTAGGATTTCAAAATTAACCGTAAACTCTACTCGATGATAATTTCTTTGTTTATTCCCCCATAATGTATCTTGAGACTACTGTTTGTGCTTGAAATAAAGAATTGTTTTTATCTGAAAGCCTGTTTGTAGGATTTTTGTGTTTTAAAGCATGATACAAGAAAGCTGCCTGGAGAATTCATGTTTATTGAAGCATGTATTTGCTGTATCTGGTCCTGTTCCCTCCGGCACATAGCATGTATTTGGCGTGTCTTCCAGCAAGCTGTATCTCTGGTTTATTCAGAAGCCTGTTTAGACCGTAGGGTTGTCTTGCTTATTCTTCCATGTATGAAGTGTGTTGAGCAATGTTGGCAGTTAAAGTATGTCCTCAGCTTGAGTGTGTCTGTCACTGTGTGTCTCGAGCAAGGCTCCTCTGTATAGTCTTATAAATTTTGAGCAGATGATCCTGAGGTTGCAGATATTATTTTTGTCTCGGTGGTTTTGAAGGGCTTGTCTCTTTGTATTTCAGAGGAGTTGTAGATGAATGCTGTTATCCAGCGTCTCTCAGTGGTTTTCAAGAAAAATGATCTGTTCCTGTTGGACAGACCCAGAACCATCATGCTGCAAAAACGAGATTTCCAGGCAGGTCTGAAACAACAGAGACTAAATACCCTGCAGATAATGAACTAGCCTATTTTTTGTACATTGCAACTTCCCAGGTTATAACTGAGGACTGCTTCTGGGATAATACACCTATTCCATTTTCCTTTCAATAAACAGAGAATTTAAGACTTCAGAAGCATGAGTATGATGTTTCATGAGAGTAGGGTGTGTCAGAGGGGATTTAATCTTGGAGGAGCTGTCCTGTTGACTGCCACAGCTCATCTGAAAGTAGCATGACTTTCTCTGTCCATTTAAGAGAAAATTAAGTTTTCTGCCATTAAAATTTTGTTACTACTTGCAATCTCCACAAATAATCAAAACAGATACGCAGATTTGAACATTAGTCAAATAATTTTCATGTTTTTTCTTTAAGTGCTGTAGTAGCATAGAATAATCAACATTATTAATTTGTCCTATCTTCTAAGGTGCTTTCAGTGTTCTTTCCAGTAAAACATGTATCAGATTCTACAGCTTTTTTTCTAGTGCTCAAGAGTTAAATGCAGAGCTCTTGCATTTTTGAGACAAGCTGGTGTGTTCCTTAAATGGTGGAAGAATTGTAAGTCTGATTAATGAACATATACCAGTTTTGTCAAGAACTTTTTCAGGTGTTCTGAAGACTTACAGTGGCATTTTGGGTGTCTACAAAGAAAGTAAATACTTTCTTGGCTACAAATACAAGTGAAATTTTTGTATTTGGGAATGAATATGTCTGATTAGCAGTAAAAATGCTGGCTGCTTTTAAGTATACATGGAGGCAATAAAGCCCATCTTTTAATCCTAAATAATTTAATAGTTTAAGGCCAATGTGTTGCCATTTATTCCAGCTGTTTCAGATGTTTTTAGGCTGTACGGACTGATGCCAGTGTATTTTCAGATACTCTTTTTTTTTCTGTACTGTTTTGCTTGAAGAGTTTGTAAAAGGCAAATGTATAGCATTTCTATATATAACGGAAAGGGCATGGTGATTTTTTTATGAGCTCTTTTTAATGTAGAGTGACTATGAGATGCTAATATGAAGAACTGGGGAAATTTTGGTAGCATAGAACAACATTGCAAGCCCTTTATCAAATAGAAAACCCTACTGCTGTCTTTGGTTGCTGTTTCACCACTTTTCCATGCGGAAATGGGTAGCATTTGTATAACACGGCAATAATTTTACTGTGTTAAGCTGTTTTGCTTTATAGTAAATTGTGCTTTGATTGCATTTGATTAGTTAAAGATATATTTAGAAAGACTTGACTGCTGGGTAATGCCATTTCCATCAGAGAAACAATCTGTAAAAACTTGAGAAGGCAAGGATATTGGGAACAGGATGGGAAGAATCAAGTTTTATAAAAACACTCTTACTGGCTCCATTCCCTGTGCAGTTACAACTAGCTTTAGTTTGTACCAGTTAGATGTTTGGCAATCACATCCATCTCAGTAGGTAGACGGAAGTTTTTTGGAGCCTAGTGTACTTTGTTTTAATTTTCAGCTACATACAATGCTAAAATAGCCCACCGGAGCTAACCACGCTGTCAGAGTTGTGTGGGGTTCAGACCCCTGGAAACCTTCCTGCCAATTTCAAGTTGCGTCGCTGCCAGAGATGGTTTGGGATACCTGGACTCACCGCCTCCCTCCGCCTCTGCGGGCAGCAGGAGGCGGCACTGGCTGCTTGCCTGGCTCCTTGGATTTTCTTTTCTGAAGGTAGATTTTTTTTTTTTTCTTCTCTCAAAACCAAGAAACTCCCAGCACCCTCTTTACTGGGCCAAGAATAAGCCATTCTTAAACATACCATAAAATGTATGTGCCCCAGAATTAAAGTTTGCAGGCTGCAGTTAACTGGAGAACATGGGGAGGGAAGAACCAACTTGGACTTGCATTTTAATGTGCTAAGTTGGGAATTTTGTCTTGACATCTTGTATTTTCTGATTCCCTTAGTTACTGTGTGTGAGTTGGAGGCATCATTTTTTTTCCTCTGATGATGGTGCCATAGGTTTTAAAGACAAAACACACGCCCCCAACTTGTAAATTATTTTATTTATTGCTGTTGAAACATGTTTTTTTTATGCTTGCATATTTTCAGGTAAATTTCTGCCAAATTACATAAAAGGTTTATGTTTTTGTATTTACCTGACCATACATCATGAGGTTGGAAAACTGACAGCTAATTTTTGATGATTGATTACATTGCTAAGAGTTTTAGGTCTGTCTCTTCAGTTGTGTAACTAAGACTTTTGAATTCCACAGGTAATTTTTAGCACCTGAGTTTTGAGTTATGAACTCTTACAAATAACGTGTAAAATATATATGCATTATAATTGCACATGGTGTAATGTTCTGTCTCTTAATTTAAAAATGTTATGAATGAAACCCAGTGGGATGTGCTCTGAGACTCACCTTGAAGTCAGTAGCCAAATTTGTGTTAATGAAAGACTCTTTGATGTGGTACAAAAGTAGAAGTTTTTTCTTTGCCTTATTAAAAACATCTTAGGAAGGATTGGTTGTGGGGTTTTTTTCCCTAGAAATAAATATTTTGCTGGCAGTCTTTAGGCGATAAAGGAGAAACTACACTCTTCCCTTAGGAGGGAGAACAGAACTGGTGTTCTGTTAAATACAAATCAGGTGTATGGATCATTTTGACACACTGAGTTAGAAACTTAGTAAATAAATGCTATACAGCGCTCTGTTTCCTTGTTACTAGATAGTACTTTGTCTTAAAGTGATGCAAGTTTTTAGTGATTCTTGTTGCTGCATTGCCTGGAGCTCTTGCCAGGGCACATGTAACCTGAAGTCAGCCTTTGGGTTGTAAGCGCTGCAGTTGTCTTCAGCACTGACAGCCTGTGTGCAGTGCATACACTGCTATGGTGTGGCGGAGTTACAAACAGCATCCACGCACTCCGGTGGTTTCGACAAAGTGGATGGTGCGTGGACTGTGCTTTTTATCATTATAAGTCAAATTTGCTGAAAGTCAGCGTTGCTTTCGTGACAGTTTAAAGGATTTCAGAATTTGTTTGGTCAGGCGTATTTATTTGGAGCAGAAGTGACTGGAAAACTCTGGATCACAGCACTGCATGTAGAGAATTTCACCATGATTGTTTGGCTTTGAAACAGCAATATTTTACTGCAATTGTTTGGCTGACTGCATTGGAAATTAATTTGTTGTCTTGCTTTACTTGGAAAAGCATGCTAAAAGCTTATGCTGCTTCCTGTTGGAAAATAGTAGTGAGTTACAAAATTAGCACATTAATGCCAATTATAAATATAATACCATTCCAGTGGGAATTTCTCCTTTTTATGCAAGTGAATGCATATGTGGTGAGAAGACTTCACTCTGGGAACACAAACTTCTATACAGCTGACAAGGCAAGGAAGCAAAATTTGGCTGAAAAATCTTAAAATCAACGTTCATTCTTAGGGAGACAAATGTTACAGAGCTTCTTGCTGTACAGAGTTTTTGTTAGTGAAACAAGTGAAAGATTAAATATTTTCAGCCTTTGCACTCCTTAGGGGGTCTAACTTTGGCTCTACATTTTATTTTGTTGGCATAGGCTGCTGGATTGCTTCCTTTCCTCCTTCTCTCCCCTTTTTGCCCCCTTACATAAATCGTGTTGCTTGGGATACCACTCTTCTCTGTGCGATAGGTCAGTGTGCAGAGGAGGAGGAAGCCTGCGTTCTTCAGAGGTTTACTATTGCCTTAGAAAAATTAATGGTAGATTTTCCTGGTTTAAGTATTTCCTAGAAAAAAAGAGAATGCGCGAAGGATTGGTCTCTGTATTTCATCCGTGTTGTTTCTGCCTTTCAACAATGAACTTTGAAAAGCCAGCAGATCGTTAATCGCCTTGGCATGGAAACCTCAATGTGGTGGAAGCTGACAGAAGTAATTCCCAAGTAAGGTTGTGTGCGTATCGTACTGGAGGAGGAATATGGTGCCCTGGGCAATGGCAGACTGGCTCGGCACCATGCTCCGTTCTCCACTTTTCTTGGAACTGCTCCTTTGAAGATCTAATTATGTGGTGCCAGGAGAGTCTGCAGATAGCTCAGCAAGAACTCCCACTGTTGTTGCACCGGATTGTGGTTTATTTGGGGTGCAAAACTTGCACACAAACACAAGATTGTCACACTTATCCACAAGTTTTGGCTAGTGTCTAGAAGATACAGTATGTTTTAGTGCAGCAGTTTCTAAACTGCTAACTCCAGTTTAGACTTATCTGTGTTTTTAAAAAAAAATTTATTCACTTGATTGATTCCCCTTGCCTCCTGTTTTTTAAGATTTGCTGCTCTGTGGGGTCTAGTGCTTAACTTCTTATACCCTGTTAAAGAATAGTTAGCAAAATGTGTTTCCACATACTAAAATAAAATTATTTGACCAGTCCGGAATAATTGAGTGGAATTTGCAGGAGGGGGGGCCAGGAGGAAGGTAATTTTAGAGAATGATTTTTGACTGTACTGTCACTGAAGGTTGTCTTATAAATTTTGTCATTTCATCAACTGCAGAAATAAATGTCTCTGTAGAAGTGTTCAAAGTAGCTGCAAATGCAAGATACTGCTGCTAAGATGATTTGAGATATGACATGCTTTCCTGCCAGTGCTTTAAAGCATTATTGTGTTTACTGTTAACTCTGTTTTGACTGAGAAATTATTATTCTGGAACTTTATTATGTATTTTAACATTAATTTGTAGAAATTAATTTATTAAAAAGTGCTTTTTAATGAAAGATGTCAATTTTAAATTTTTAGTTTTGAGGTTTTGCTGCTGTTTTCTACGTGCTGTGTTAGAATAGCAGGCAATAGCTGTAATAATGAACAATTAGGGAGACAGGATAGTTTTATGTACAAACTGTTACTATAGGGCAGATTCTAAGCCCACCACAAAGACTAGCAGTAGTTTCCTGACAGTTTCGGTGAGTGAAATGGGCAGAGGGAAAAGGTGAAAGAGAGTTGGCATTGATGACAAGGTGATGTAGAGATAAAGGCAATAAAGAAGAAAGAGTATTTCATGCAGACAACTGCCTTGCGCACATTCTACCTTGCCCAGGCAAGAAGGAAAATGAGTAGTAAGATGAGATGTGAGATGAGAGGTGGAAAGACCAGTTGACCGTGAATATGGTGCTGGTGATAATGAGCGTGCACGATGACAAGGGCAGCAGGGTGTCGGTATTTGGTAGAGGGGTGGGTGAAAAGGAGTCAGGTGTGCAGCAAGCGATAGCTGCTGTTAGAGTAGTGAGCAGTTGTGCAGATTGTGAGGAGGAGGAACAGTGAAATAAATGGATAGACAGGGTAGCTTGACAGGAGACGAAACTACTTTCTTCCTTTTTATTTGGACTTTTAAGTGGAGGTGCAATAATGGGCTGTCACAGAAGAAACTAACTGCAGTAAGTTATCTTCATCTGATGCTTTAAAGAGGGAAGGGAAAAGGAAGGGAGTGTGTAGGAACAGAATGGGAGTAATAGGGGATAAAAAAAGAGTATCTTGGGGGGAAACTAGGATGATGAATTTTGATACAGGAGTGAGAAGAGGCTTGGTGCAAATTTGAGTTGTGTACACAGAAGGGAGAAGGACAAGATGAGAAGGAGCACTATGTAGTACACCTTTGGAAAGCATGAGACAGAAAGTCTAGACGAGAAACTATGTTGCAGACCTAAAATTAACCAAAGTTAAAAAGACAAGAATATTTCTGTGACAGTGATTCAAGTTCTCAGAAGGAGATAGAGGAAGAAACTCCAGTTTCAGAAGTTGCCTTGGGTGTGGCTGAGGGCTGAAATTCAGGAGGGTAGCAAAGCATCTTCCCTTCTTCTCCAGTTTGTGAGACAAGCAGTGACTTTCTTTTTTATACTGCCAGCTGGTTTTTCTTATGAATTTTCTCATAATTTGGAAGATAAAACAATTGATTGTGTTGATTTCTTTTTTTTTTTTTTGTAATGGTTTTAGAAGAGTTTGTGTTTGCTAATGTAGATAGCTTTTAGATCGCTTTTTGGCTCTGATTTCCCTTTTCGAAAGAGGAGACAAAATGGCATATTTAGCTGAGTGAAAGCAGCTGAGGGAGGAGAGTATGGTTGGTCTCTAAGATGTGTCGGGGAGAACTGTATAACATACAGGACTGGGATGGCACAAGATCGAATAGTTGCAAACTGGCTCCAAACTAAAATAGCTGGAAACAGTGTGTGGGGTTTTTTTCCCCTCCGAAGGGTCGGGATGCCAGAAGGACTGAAGTGGCAAGAAACTGAGCTGCTTCTGTTTGGTGCTGTGTGTTGGGCTTTCTTGTAGTAGCAGGGTCTGCAGGCTCAGGATGTCCTTTCTGGTTCTGTTCCAAATGGCCTTTTGTTTTGTTTTGGTTTTTTGTTTTTTTCCTTGAAACAGTGTTTCTTTGGTTGGTTTGTATTATATGACAATTATTTGAACAGAGAATGGGAAGTATTCTTAAAACTTAATAACTGATATGTGAATAGCTGTATGTGTTACTTGAATGATACTAGTAAATACTTCAGTGTTATACTTTTCATTCATGAGAGAAGATATCCAACGTTAACGGAAGTGTTTTAGCAAATGTAACCCTCCTCTCTTCAGCACAGATACACTGCCAAGAAACATTTCTTTTGTGGTGCAGGAACTGATTATATAATTTCAGTACCATAACAGTCAAATGGGTAATATTAAGCTCTTGTGTTAACTTTTAAAATACATGCTTTCAAAAGTGCACGTAGATGCTCACATGCTGTGTATGTGTAATAATGTATGTCCTTTCCTGTTCTTCAATTTCCCCAGGTGTATGTGGAATTTGATGACCTTGAATGGGAAAAGCGAGAATGGGTTAAAGTTTATGAAGATTTTGCAACCTTCTTGGTGGAGTACCAGCTGGTCTGGGCGAAAAGAAAGGACCCAAGCCAGACTCAGGGATCAAAGATCAAACAAATTCAATGGCCTGCATTGGTAAGATATTTGAGCAATTGCATTTACTCAGCTATTTTAATCTCTTTAATTCTGTCCTTCATAGGAAGCTGTCTAGGTTAGTTAAGCGATGGTGGAAAGTGGTAAGCATGGAGGGAAGAAGGGTAAGGAAAGAATAAGAAATTACTCATAAAGCATGTTTGTGTTGAAAGGGTGGGAGTGATATGATAATAGTCACTCATCTTCCTTTTTGAATCAACTTGGAGCACTGCAAAACTAGTGTCTGAGTGACATAAGGGAACTAATGGCACTTCACGTAGTCAAAGCATCTTAAAAATATAAACTTGTTAGCAACACGCCTTACTGCTCTGTGGAGAATTGAAACTAAGGTGAAAAATAAACCCTTGAACTTGTGATACCTTCTTTGTGGGAGTCCAGTGTATCTAGAATTCAGGTCAGAGTTCAGAAAGACAAGAAGACTGAGCGAAGACGAATAAAGTAAGTGATAATTGCTTGCCTGGTTTATGAGGTGATACTTGTGACTCTCGTTCTTTCTGGATTGATGCCCAAACATTAAAGCTGCTGAGAGCACTGCTAGGAGGTTGTGTGTTGTGTGTGTTTTTGACACGACTTTAGATAGACCTGATAAATACTGAGGATCTGATGAGACAGTCTAATAGCACTAGACATGTATTCCTTTTTTCCTCCAAAGAAACTAGTAGTGCTGTCAAAGTCTTCAGAAGAGCCAAACAGATACAAGATTTCAGGAACCTACTATATAGGATATTTTTTGCTTTGCAAAGAGTTGGGGAAGATTTCTCACAGACTGGAAGGTGAAAGGAAGCTCCAACAAGTTTGTCAAAATAGTGAAGTCTTAGGTATATTTGATATCAAGCTTAGTATCTGTAACTTCAGTCTTGGGTTTTCAGAAATTTTGGATCATAATGAGTTTAGATGATTGCGGTTTTTTTCTTCCTCCGGACTTTAGCTGTATCTGTATTTCATTTACGTATTCCCTTTGTATTCTCATCTCTGAGCACTTGATGGACTTTCTGAAATGCTGTCTCATGATTATTTTTCTGGGGCTGTGGTTGGAACAGTCTTGCTGAAAGTCATGAAGCAGACTGTTCAAGAAAGCTTAGTGGTGGAAAAGATACATAGGTGGTTTAGGATGGACTTACCTCCTCTTCAGTTAATGTTCTTACTTGATTCACCTAGTTTATTTGTCCTAATATGCTTGAGTGAAACAAGCTATCTTTCTGGATGTAGAGGCTGCTTTGTATATTTGCTTGTACAGGCAAATTTTCTGTTTCCTGTTAGTATATCCTTGAGCAAGAATTTTTAGTTTTAGGTAGTCGCGTCATTTGTGCTTTGAAGTCACCCATCTCTCCTTGATTGAGATGGGCATTTTAAAATCTCTTAGCGACTTGGAACTTAGGATCTAAGTACTCTGCTATTTTACATGCTTTTAATCTTGCCCTCTAGGATGGAGATGCGTCTTGGGTTTAGAAGGGGTGTATTTCTGGAAAGTATTCCAGTCTGGCTGTTGATCCTGTCCCTGAGTTAAAAGTGTGTCTTTTGTTTCCTAATGTGTGAAAACATTTTAGTCACATCTTTCTCTCAGTAGAGACTTTTTCAAACTTGTGCTGGTCCAGCAGAAGGCAGAAACATTTTTTTTCCTTGTTTTAATATTCACGTTCTTGAGGTGGCTGATAGGCCTGAGAAGGAGGGTTTACAAAAGACCCACCTCCTACTTTTACAGTTAAATTGAAATCATATAGTCCAAAATAGAGCTCAAATAGCTTGTCAGGTCACAGTTTCCAGGTGTTAAAGATGACAAATTCTCAGCATTTGTACTTGGCTTGTATACAGATGTTCTAGCAATTGTTTTCTGAGTCAAATGCTCTAGTCATCCATTCCAGAAAACCCGTATTTGGGTGAAAGTATGGATACAGGATATTAACTCTAGTTAGAGCAGGTTACTTCCACAGGCACCTCCCAAAGTTCTGCTCTGTATCAATAGCTGCACTGAGCACACCAGGTCTTGGGGAACAGAGAGGGTGCTCAAGTTGCCATAATACTTTTGGGGTTTGTTTGCAGACTATCTGAACACTCTGGTGCAGGTGCAGTGGACTGAATGACCTCTATGAAGGTCTGAGGTGTTGTGTTTTTTTTTGTCAAAACAAGACTTACTAAAAATGGCAAAGCAATGGAAAAGATGGTAAAAAATGACGTTTTCCAAACAGCAGTAGGAATATTTGTACTTTTTTGTGAAATCTTGAGTGCGGATGTGATAGTGCACACTTTTTGGAAAAGTTGAGTCTTGCTGTAGTTATTAAAAGGAAAAGTCTCAATCTTTCCCATGCATGTGAATTATACTGGAAAAAATCATTTGTGTACTTGACCATCTTGTCTTCATATTAAATTCCAAAAGAAAAGTTTCTGGTACAACTTCATTTTGGATGCTGATGTATACACAACAAAGCAATATTGAAGTATATTTTCTATAGTAGTTCTACAGAATCTTTGCCTTTAGTGGAGTGAGTGGAAAGTGCTTGTTTATGTAAGTGGTTATCACCTTCTGTTCCTTGATCAACATGCTCTGTATTTACTGTATGGTATTCAAACCTGATCAGAAGACATGGTTTGTAATTTCCTGTGGGGCTTTTTATGGGCAGTTGTTAGTCTACTATCTGTGTACTTCACAATTACTGATTTCGTTTATTACTCAGTTGTCTGATACAAATAATCTCCACTTTACAGATTGAATTGCTAGAATGCAAGTTGGTCACAAACGTTTGCTATTTTTAAATGCCTGAGTGCCTGAGGTGTAGCTGTTATTGGAAACAGAGCATCCATTGACCTCATGCAGCTGTGCTTTAAGATTTTAGGCTCTTATGTCAGGCACTGAGAAAGTGAGGAAGTAAGAAGTACTGCGTCTTTCTCCTTGTTTAGAAACTCAGTAACAGAGGAAGGATAGATTATCCCCTGAATTTGGTTTCTCTCATGATGAGGTTGTCTTTTCTTGTAGTAGGGTTCCTGCCTTGTTCATGCTGAAGGTGAGAAGTTGACCGTAAATGAGCCTGGAGTCCTACTGGCAGCAGCAACATGGTTCATTGTGTCAGGGTCACTCTGGCATTGACTAGATACCTGTTTCTGGGCCACTGTGCAAGCCTGTGAAAGAGGGAGTAAGTGTAGTGCCTTAGCTTGCTCATGCTGTAATCAAATGCTTTCCTTCTTGTGAGATGGTCTTTTTTGTAAAGGGTGAAGAACTTCTTGGCTGCCCAGCTGACCGGTATAACTGGAAATCACCCTGCATGTGGGGTATTTACAAGCATAGAAGAAAAGACTATCAAGAAGCATAAAGAAATGGCAATGGTGATAAGTGATGTCAGTGTGAACGGAGCCTGGATATTAAGGAAGAGTGTGTTTGGTAAAAGATGCTTGTTGTTTACCTCAAGTAATGGAAATGCTTTACAGATGTCAGTGTGAAAGAAAACTTCTCAATCAAAGGGGCAACGTAGGAAAAAGTATGGATTTTGAAAACTTAAAAAGAGTAGGTAGTGGAAGTGAGTGGTGTGTCTTTCCACATTAAGGGTTTAAGAAAAGTAGACTAGATAAGGTGTTGGAATTGAAGGCATCAGCTTGGTTTGGTAAACAAGGGATTGTATGTGTCACAAAAATACAAAAAAGGGGAGTGATGGGCTAGGAAAATTACCAGTACTTCAAAAGTGCGGCAGAATTGATTTTTTTAATTCCCTGGGAAACAGCTTTGAAGCAATTGAGATGATGGTTAAAAATTTTTCATCTGTAGTTGTATTTTAGGGGGAGTAATCTCCCTGATGTAGAAATAGTTTGGGTACTAGGGTGTTAGAGATTAGTGAAAAATCATGTCTGTGATACAGTTCAGTCAGAAGTCTTAGGAGTTTGATAGTATCCCATCAGCAGCCAAGAAGGGAGATGGAAGTGAGTGACCGGCAGGGTGACAAATGTGAGCCAAGATTTTAATATGCATAGAACAGAATGCTTCTGTGAGCTGTCAGTTTGAATTTAATTACTATCTCTCTAATTGCATATTAAAATATCTAGAAATAAAGTGTAGAGGGAGAAGAGAGGACTAAGGACAGACTCCTCTAGAGACATTTTAAGGAATAGTAGAATAATGTGGAAGAAAAGTTCTAAGGTGGTAGACTAGTGAGGAGAGGCCACCATGGTAGAAATTTGGATAGCAGTTCACTTTTTAACAGCATCAATGTTATGTTCAAGGCATAGGAAGGTGTGGACTGAGTGTCTTTTCTTAATCATTTTCTTAGGGGAGAGGGCTTTGGAAGCTTCAACAGTGTACTGAAATGAAAATTGATCTTTGAAGGTCTACATAGAAATGAAAGAAGGAAATTTAAGACAGACATTTTAAGGGGCATGTTCCATCATCTTGGAAAGAAAAGAAGGGAAGAAGGGTAATTGAAAATGCAGTTAAGATTAAAGGAGTTTAAGATGGATAGATTATGGCAAGTTTGTACTTCTAGGAGAATACAAGAGACTGGAAAACAAAGAATTGGCAATTGGAGATGAAAAGTGAATGCACTGAATGGGAGTGCACATAAGAAACGTCTGCACTTGCAAAAAGAAAGGAGGAGACTATTGTAGAACAGGGGAAGGAAAAATATTATCTTTTTTTGGCCTTTTGCTTTTGGAAGAAGCTGGCAGTCTTGTGCAAGGTGGATGTCAAAGGAGGGAACATTTTGACTCTTCCAGTATGATGAAAAACAGGACTGGGGTATGGTACCTTGATCTGGCAGGGCAGCGCAGGGTGCATAGGGAAGGTTACATACAGGGATGGGTGATGGGTCAGGGGTTTTGTTTGTTGTACTGAGTACAGTTTGTTTTGTTAAGTACGTGTTGCCTGTTATTATAGGTATAAATAAAACAGTGCTGCTTGTGAACTTAGTGTGAATTCGTATATAATAAATCAGAAGAATCCATACTAATTCTCTGATGGTTTGAATATGGAGACAGTGCTTCACTAGCTTTACAGTACTCACCCTGTCAAATCAACAGATTTGCCCTATGGTCTCAACTAATCAAAGGTCTGCAATAACTGTATCCCTCCCGGTTTTGGTGCTGCCATACAGCAAGAACTGGTTATCCTGCAATTGTGTATTTCTGAAGAATGTATATGTGAAAACTAAAGTGTGTTTCATGAGGAGATCCTGAATATGCGTGTCTCCTAAGGTAGGGTGGCTGCAGGAGCAACTCAGTCTCTACTCCCACCGCCAGTAAAAAAACCAGTGTGTTTGCCTGTCTCTCTTTCTTGGAACAAGTGAAGTCATTGCTAAACCAGTGGCTTGAGAACAATCTTTCCTGGGACTCTGTAAGAATACAGAGCTTTAGCCAGGCTTGTAGCAAGAGTGGGTCTTCGCTGGCAATGGCTAGCTCTTTTCCACTGTGAGAATCTGGAGCTGATTTATGGCGGACAGTGCCTGTGGGGCTCTGGACCTTCAGTCTGACTATCATGCTAATGAGGAGGTCGTCTTGCAGATGATTGAGATGAGGTTTGTTCTGGGTGGTGGAGGATGCGTTTGTTCTAGTTAGATGTAAATGAGCCCATATGTTCATATGCTAACTGCACGTTAGGGTACTTGGTGGTAAAATATAAGAGTAGAAGTGTTGATGGACATATGGAGGATAGACTTGTCCTCTGACCTTAGGTAGCCTTTTCCCCCCTCCCTGCCTGCCCCTCTGTCCCAGCTGTCAACTGCAGAATCCTTCTGCTTGACCGCATTCTGCTTCAGCTGGCTTGATTGTGTTAGATTGTGAAGCAAATAATTATAAAGTGCCAGTTCATTGGCATTTGTGTCACGATTAAAGAAAGTGTGCAGATTGAACAAGCTTCGATAGAGCTTCCAGAGATTGCTGAGACAAATCAGATTCTTTATTTTTGGCATGATGATGGAAAGTAGAACAGGTCCCTTGTTCATTCCTGTTTATACTGTGATGCAGTACCACTTTTTCATTCCCTCAAGGATTTGTTTTCTTCCATGTCTTTATGGTCTAATTTCTGAGTAAATTTCTCTTTTATATGTTGGTCCCATAGATCAGATTGATCCTTTTAAAAGTCAGGAGTTTCTTTAGATACTTCTAATGTTCCCACTGTGTATTTAGTTACTTCACTGCAACCTGTACTTCGCCCTCTACACAATGAAAAACAGAGGTATATGCTGCCAGATACTGTGATTAAATCCTCAGCAGACACTCAAAATATGCTAGCAGCAAAAAAAAAAAAAAGTTCATGAAGTATTACTGTGTATATGGAAAGCAAGGCAGAGAGAAGACTCAGTCTCCTGAGTACTAAAAATAAGTAAAAACTTTGAGGATATTTCAAATTTGAGGAGAGGAAGTGCTATAGCTTCCAGGGAAAACAATCAAAAACTAATAGTGGATTTTTTTCAGCTTCTTCATTCCCTGCATCAGAGTTCTAGTGTTTGTATACCTTGCTAATCTGGGGTAAAGATGAGATATATACAACAGAGGAGAAAATGCTTGGAAACTGTCAGCTTCTTGGAAAAGACTTAAGACACCTCAGAGCTTGGGGAAGAGAAAATTTAAGTAACTGACTCAGCAGAGCATAAATGACCTGATTTTTGCTGCATTGTGAAAGACAGTAACATGCAGAAACAGCACTTGGAGATGGTTCAAAGATTATTTTTCTGGAGAATACATTACTGTAATATTCCCACAGAACATAAACATCTCAAGCAGTACCACATCCCGCCTGTGTACTTTGGCACTTGCTTTTTTTAAACTCCTGCTGGCTGGGAGCCACTGCTCTCCATACAGCCTTCTAAGCAGAGGCCATTACCTTCCCAGGACATGCCCCAAATGAACAGCAATAAACTGAAATCTGCGTCCCCGGATGCTCCGTTGTGAAAGGTGGGTGTTGTCCAGTGGCTTCCCACCCAGAAAATGAGTGACGGAGTGGAAAGCCTCACTCCAGTGCTGACTTTTATGTGGCCCTGGTACCTTCTGTGCACTTTACGCTACTGCATTGCTTGTTGCAGATTTTTTTTGTCTCAAGGTGTTGGCTAATGGCAAGCTTGTGCTTAATTTTTGTTTTTTAGTTAAACTTGCACTTCTAAGCAATGGAGACCCTTTTTATTTGAAAGGATTTAGTTCTGTAAAAGCATGCTTCCATATATAAAATACATAAAATATATTTTGTAGTTAAGTTCTATGCTAAGAATTGGTTTTAATGTCAAATTCGTTTACAGGGGTCTTAGAATTCCAAACAAAATAGAGTGTTTTCTAGACATCAGCCTTAAAATAACAGTAAGTACAAGTCGTTTTGATCGTGCCAGCCTGAGAGTTGCCATTTTGGCAGCTCATCTAGAGAAAGCTGTGTTAGTATGTTGCAGAGTCCTGGAGTTCTCTGTACTTCAGGTTCTTTCCTGCTGGTAAAGCACTTCTTGTTCTCCAAGGATTGAGCAAATTAAATAACTAGATATTGTTTAGCGTCCTTCAGCTGGAACAGTAAGCAGTACCCCCAGCTGAGTGTGCCGCTGTATCTTGCACCTATTCAAAAGACAGGCAGCAATGAAATACTGGTAATAATTTTTAGATATTTCTGTAAAAAGTAGACATAAAGCTTCTTGAGGTTCCATATTCAAGCTAGTCAGTTGAAGCAGAGCAGCCACATGTGCAGGGAGCACAGTGCAGGGTAACTGCTTGCGTATTGATTTTATAACTGGTGCTGAAACCTGTATTTGTTCAGTATACGGTTGTACTCCTGTTGATACCCATGTCAATTACACCTACAGTAACTTCGATCTATCTGAACTGCGTTCACGCTTCCAGCTTCAGTGTTGACCTACTCCATAGCTTCATCAGGTATAAAAGCAAAGAGCTATGCTGGGTCCTCTGGAACTGACTGGGAAGTCCCAAGTCTTTGATATTTTTTCATACTATTTATGAGAAATTTTCCATTTGTGCTCAAGAAAACAAATTTCTTTGTGTAGCTCTCTAGATCTTCTTCAATGAACTAGAAGGATCAGCTCAACTTTGGAGATACAGTGGTGCGCAGAATACAGGCATGTGAATGCGGTTGGTTATTTCACCACAGTATTTTGGAAATTCAACTTCCAGAGCTTGGGCTTTGGAAGAATGACTGAATGCCTGCAGGGCCTTTTGTGTATCTCTGTCTGTCTGGTCACTCACAGTCTCTTTGTTGCTGTTTATAGAAATTGACTTCTATAAAATGTATGTATTCATAATATATGTGTGGCTATGTATTTATAGATATGTCTGTATCTAGAGATATGCACACAAATATAGTATTTATATATTAAAAACATTTTAAAAAATGATCTCCTGACTTATACCTGTTGAGAGGCTGTACAGTGAGGGAAGGATGCCAACATGGTACTTGTCCTCCATCCAAATGGTGGCTGTCCAGAATGAGGAAAGCTGTGCTAGAAGACTTCTATCTCCAAGCCACTGGTCAGTGTTTTTCTTGTGATGGCACGGAGGAGCAGCTGGGCTTTACACCTGTCAAATCTACTTGGCAGCTAGTTTCGAAAGCCACCCACTGTTAAAATCTCCACTGCTGCTTCTGTGCATTAATGACTTGTCAGCTGTGCAATACTGAAGCACTGCTTTCTTCATGCTGATTGGAGTAAGATGAGTTATGGAAAGTGTAATTAGTTTTATGAATTTCTTGTTCTCCTTTCTCAGAATTCCAGCAGTTTCTTCTGGGTTTCATTGTGAATCCTGTGATGGGCTGAATGAAGCTTCAATGTCCACCTTAAATGTATAGCAGTGTGGAGAACTCGCCCAAAATGCGAAGTACCTTTTCTGAAAAAGTATTTCAGTAGTTTACATGGAATTGTTTAGATACATATGGCCTTGTGTGAATTGAGTCTGTTCTCCAACAGCAGAGACATAGGAGCTTCAGGTGAAATTAAAGTCTGGATGAAGTCAAAATGTGGCAGTCAGCGCTAAAAACTGTGTTTTGCTAGGTTATGGTAAAAGTTCTGCGTTTTGCAAAGTACTGAGAATCTGAAGGAAGCTATTTTGATGGTACTAAAAAAGCATATTCTTCAGCTCCACCTAAATTTTGTTTACTGGCATATAAACAAGGCAGCTGTTGCTTCTAGGTCTCCTTTTCTATGGCATGAGTCCACAGAGCATTTTTGTCATGTCATGATTGCATCGTGGTATTTTAGCTTCTCAGACTACCACAGAACCGGTGCCCATGAAACAATAGTCTCTTGATTTGTGGGAATTTCTTGTAGCGTTGGCTTCGCTGCTGCTAGTAGCAGCAGGTCATCTCATTGCATATGATCTTTCACAATTTTGAATAAGCAGAGTAAGTGGGGGGGGGGAATCTTGTGTTGCTAGATTCAAAAAGAAAATTTGCAACATGGACTGGGGAGGAGATGCATGCAGAAGGCGGCCTTTTAGTCCTACGAGCCCTTGGGATGTGGAAAAGGATGTGACTGTTTGGGTTAACAAGGAGATTGAATTGAAAAAAGGATAGTTTCTTCACCTCATGGGGTGCATGTGTTACTTGTGTCGCTGGGTAGGCTGTTGGGAGGAAAAGGTTGGCTCTTTTATGAGATTTGGACAGAGCCTGAAAAAAAAATCGCCTTGCCTCTGCAGCCCAGAGCTGGAGCTCAGTAGCGCTATGGTAGTATTTTTTAAAGTGCTTCTGCTTTGCAAGCAGGTTAAAGACAAAACAAAAACTGAAGTTCCTTTCAGCAGTCTGTTACGGATGTGGTTTCACACTGAATTTAACCAGTCTCTTGCTGATGCTGAAAGGGGCAGTGCTGCTACCTCTGCTTTTTGGTACTTTGACTTGAACCCCCTTAATATTGGTTAGATCTGCAAGCTCTGTCCCTAGGGCTGTGTACACACACTCATGCTCCCCCCCCCCCC
>Ga0065711_1005451_pt1 | contig 22248 bp, 18 predicted proteins | sample Hoacrofraction12_FD_59098 | JGI IMG/M metagenome (GOLD analysis project Ga0065711, IMG submission 59098) | Hoatzin crop microbial communities from Cojedes, Venezuela - Epithelial fraction 12 v2 (version 2) | ecosystem: Host-associated > Birds > Digestive system > Esophagus > Crop | place... | reverse complement strand
GCCCGGGAGGCCCCTCATGGCCGGGCCAGCCCTGCCCCAGCGCTGATCGCCCCGCCAGCCGTGAGCCGGGGCCGGCCCGCCCGGAGCCCCGCAGCGCAGCCCTTCTCCCGGCGCGGGCGGCGGGACCGGGAAGATGTTCTCGGCCCTGAAGAAGCTGGTGGGCTCGGACCAGGCGCCGGGCAGGGAGAAGCACATCCCGGCGGGGCTGCAGTCCATGAACCAGGCTCTGCAGAGGAGGTTTGCCAAGGGAGTCCAGTATAACAGTGAGTCGGAGCCCGGGGAGGGGGTCTGGCGGGGGGCACAGCCCAGTCAGGGGGCATAGCCCGGGCAGGGGGCGCACAACCCACCCCGGGCAGGGGGGGCACAGCCAGCCCCGGGCAGGGGGGGCACAGCCAGCCCCGGGCAGGGGGGCACAGCCCGGGCAGGGGGGCACAGCCCCGGGCAGGGGGCACAGCCCGGGCAGGGGGCACAGCCAGCCCCAGGCGGGAGGCACAGCCCGGGCAGGGGACACAGCCAGCCCTGGGCAGGGGGCACAGCCCGGGCAGGGGACACAGCCAGCCCCAGACGGGGGGCACAGCCACATCGGTTCATCCCGCCTGGTGCCCGCGGCGTGCCCAGGGACCCCGACGGGGCTGCCAAAGGCACGTGCTGTCGCTGTGCGTGCTGGTGCTGCTGCTGGTATTCGCCCAAAGCCGAGTTTGCAGCTCAGCGTTGGAGCTTGCGGGAGCGTGGGAGGAGTGAGGGATGGGAAAGTTTTCTCTTTCTGTGCGGGACGTGGGCATCTGTAGTGCGGCAGTGTCCCCGGGCAGCAGACGTCCTGCGCGGCTGCCTGCTTTCTGCTCACTGTTGTGCAAGAGAGAGTTCCTTGTAAGTCAATTTTTTGTTAATTGAAGCATTGAGAGAGTAACTCCCCTGAGTGTGTGGGTGACCTTCCCTGCAGCCGAGGATAATGGTGTTTATAATGAAGCTCTAGCAATTACATGATAAAGGTCTCTTGAAAAGCTCTGCCCTGCTAGGCTTTAATAAAAGGTGAGTGATGTATGCCTTGATGTGCCCTTGGTACGTAATTTCGTTCTGACTGTCTTTGCTGCAAACTGATACGTTTGCTCTCTTCTCGGGGAACATTTTCAGAATTTTTTTCCTTTCAGTGTTGAGGCTTAGAGTTGCGTTTTTCCCTTGAAGCTCAGTAAAAGTTGTTTCTAATATAATGATTCTGGAGGGCACTGCAAGTATGTGAAATACATCCCAAAGCAGCAGTTGTGAGACGGGGACGGTAGTTATGTCATCCCTGCTGAAAACAGAGATGGTACCAGAGCACGCTGCGAGGGTCAGCTCGGCTGCGGGCATCCGGGCAGGCGGGGAAGTCAGACTGCAGAAGGCCAAGAGACTGGCAGTTGGAAAGGGGACTGGTTTGTAAACGTGGCACTGAACGATTTCTGTAAAGGCACACGTGTTGGAGGGATAGAGCTCGTGTTGGATCTTAATCTGAAACGAGGTGAAGGGAGAGGTTAGCACTTTGGGGGTTGGGGCTTTTTTTTGCTTTGTTTAGTATCGTCGCTGTTGACTGTGCTTTTGAACGGGCCTATTTGAAGCTCTCTGCATTACTCGGGAGAGCATTTGGTGCCTTTGTCCATAGCACAGTCTGTTAGATATGCCAGTGGTGCTTAATTTAGCAAATCACTTTCTTAGCAAGCAGTCATGAATGTGAACAGAAGCACAGTGTTATCGTTAAGTGAATTTCTAGTGAAAGATGGGGGGTGAGGATGGAATGTGCCTTGGAATAGAGCACTGCATCGTTAAACACGTACCTGGAGATCTGCTGGCTGAAAGCTATTGATCTGTGCAGAGGCTTCGCGCAGCCCGCCGAGCAGAGCCCATCCACGCGCTCCGCTGGTACCTGCCTGAGGTCAGGTAGCTAACACCAGCTTGTGAATTATGTAAGAGAAAGGAGTTGGCTTTTCAGAGAGTGAACGTTTTGTGCTGTGGACAGTGCTGGCACAGCAGTGGACGGGGACAGCTCTGTGTTACGTGATGACTAACTGCGTTGTCGACAAACCTGCGTGGCCGTGTACCTGCCTGCCGTTAATACAGCAAGGCTGAAAATGCCGACAGCCGAGCTACCAGCTGTGGCTTTGCTGCTTTTTGTGTCGTTACCGAAAGCCACGGGAAAGCTGGTTTGGTTTGGTTTTATCAGGATTTGTGTTCTAGTTACTGCTTTCATATCTGGAATAAAGCTGCAGCTTCCTGTCACTGCCGTAAGGGAAGCTTTCCCATCTCCATAGTAACTCTTCCCAGGATCGCTGTTATATAATGTTGGTAGGAGATCCAGGCCGGCTTACGGAAGGGCTGCGCAGTGCCCGGCGTGGCCGTGGCGCTGGACGGAGGGGCTGGGTGCCAGCACGGCGAGGGGGTCTCGGTTGAGGGTGGGCTGTGGAGGGGTATCATTACAAGGGCCGTTGCTCCGGAAGGGCAGAGCTGCAGATCCTCTGCTCCTTTCTTAGCAGGTGTGTGATGCTGAGCAGGGGAGTGCAGCACATGTTTTGCAGCCGCTGTTAACACACGTGGATCTTTAAAACTCTTCCGTTGCCCTGGAGGTGCCTGAACCTAAACCAAAGGGTGCTGTGTTTGACTGGTGTTACAGAAACATCCCCTTGCTTTCATAGACCGTTACTGATCGTGAACTGGAGCCTGTTTCCTACATGCAGGGTGCTGAGAACGCCGTGAGTGGCTCGCTGATAAAGCGGGCAGCAAACGGTCAGCACATGGGCCGTGTCACCCGGCTCTGGGTGCCTCTCTGCGGGGCGCAGCACAGGCCGTGCTGTGCCAGCCTGCGCAGCTGCCCGGTGCGGTTTGTAACCAGACAGCCCCCAGGTGAGGTGACGCTGGAGGTGGTGTGGTGTTTTAATGGCGCTGAGGATTACAAGCGCTGGATAGTGTGTACCTCTAAGTTAAACCAAGGTGATTTGTTTTGACAGTCTTTCTCCCACTCAGTGAAGTTTTCAAAAGGAAGAGTGTTGCCAGGTGGGTAGGTTTTAGATTTCTAATGAAATGATGAGAGCAAAGGCCGGTATTAGCCCTTGACAGCAGTCACTTCCTCTGCATGGGACATCCTATTTCAAAACAAAAGCGTTTTCATACTGCCTTCCCAGCACACACACTCCTTATTTGCTCTCTTCATCAGCTGCACGCAGCTTTTATGTTTTACATACCGTGGCCCAAATAACACCAGAGTTCCCTGAGCGCTGTGGAAGGTACGGAGATGAAAATGATATGGGTCTGTACCATATGTGTAATGGCCCAGATGTTTATGGGCGATCACGGTGCCAAGTATGGGGAACCAATCTTTGTGAGAACTGGCTCTTTTTTTCCTGCTTGGGATAGGCCGAACTCGGATCAGGTCTGCTGCATCACCATTCGGGGAGCTGTGCCGGCGCAGGGAGGGCAGCGCGGGCTGGAGCGAGGAGGCTCAGTGGGGAGAGAGCGAGGCGGATCTCATTCCTTTGGCAGCGGTGCTTGTTTAAACCAAGTACGAGACAAATTACAGAAGGAAGTACCAGCACGGGATTACTCAAACGTGAAGGTTTATGTAAGGCAATGGTGGGCAAACAAGGGTGAAATGAACGGTTCTGGCTGGGTTACGCTGGCAAGAGGACTCCCTGGGAGTTACCCACTGATGATCAGTGACAGGAGCAAAAGACACCCGAGTGCTGAAGGCTCGGATCCATCCTGTTGCCCAGAACACGCTACGCCTTCTGCTCTGGGCTCCGTGCGTGGCGCTGCGTGCAGTGTGCGCACGCCGGGCAGGCGCAGGCCCCGCCGCTGTGTGTGCCTGGAGCACCGGCCGCTGCCCTGGTGAGCTGCGGGCCGGCCCGAACGGTCACCAGTGCTGAAACACCAAAGTCAGTAGCTGCAAGAATGCCCCCCAGTCCCTCCCCTTATTACTTTTCTGCATAAAATGTGCTTTAAAGGACAAAACTTAATACCATGTGTCCTTTTGGTAAGCGTTGTAGCGTTACTTCTTTTGTGTTGTTTTAGAGTAGTAGTTGCCAGGCTCTGACGGTAGTTTTGTTAAGTATTTTCATTCAGCGCTACTCCCAGAAGAAAGGCTTGCCGTCTTCCTGCTGCTTCCCACCTTGCTGCTGCGGGTGGTTGTGCAGCATGTGGCAAACCCGCTTGGGCTGCGCTCTGGCCTGTTCTCCCCGCGGAGCGTGCTTGGGGTGTCTGCAGATCGGGGGTGCTGCTTCTGGCAGCAGAACCAGCTTCAAGCGTCGGAGTTGCAGCCTGGCAGTCACAGTCCCAAAGACCTTGATGAGGGCGAGGTTTATGACCCTCCGCATGGGGATTATTAGCAGTGGGGTTTGGGGGTCTGTGCTGCAGGGTCTGAGATCCTGAGCTGCTGCAGTGTCCTGGGGGAATATGGGAAGAGCTGGGAATTGCGGATTTCTAGTTCTGAGTGGGTCTGAGACCACCTCTCTGGGCCTGTATCTTCGCTGCTCTGCCTCCATTTCCCCATCTGGAGAAAGGAAATCCCTCTGTTTTTCCTGAAGCGGTGACAATATGCATAAAATGATGTGTTTAGCTTTTTCCTCACATCTTGATCTATTCCCCATCCCTGCCCTCCTTCCCACAGAGAATTCTCCAGTCTTTGCTGCAGACCTATGGCTGTGTGCAGTAAGAACTGGTTTAACTTCAAATCAAAACAAGGCAGCAGTGGTTACTGTCCCCTCAGTAGCAGTACTAACCTCACCCAGAATTACTGGTCGTCTTTGCCCACTCGGACACAGCCGGCCTGTGAGGGACCTGCCCGGCTGTGCCCTGGAGCTCCCTCAGCTCTTCCTGTCTTGCAGGTGCCATCACTGAGTACGCCTCCTCCAGCCAAAGGCCCAAATACAGATTTTGTTTTGCTACAAGTGATTTAAAGTGTTTCTAAAGACTTCTTCTTTCTTAGGAAAAGTCAGTGAAAACTCCTGCACTATGTAGGAAGAAAGAGATCCTAGCATGGAGAGTACTGAAGCTGGAAAGGGCGGTTGGAGCTGTTCAAACCCAGCGTGTGGTGCCACAAGCACCCTGCGTTGGTCTGAACGTGAGCTGCTCAGGGGTGATCTCCTTGCCACTCCAGCTGTGCCTCCCGTGCGCTGCTCCTGCTGCTCAGGCAGCTGGGCACTTGGGCTGGAGAAGAAAACTGAAAGTGAGTAATTTGGGGTTAGTTTTCAGCCAGTTCAGTTCCTTGGACCAACTCAATGTGTAGCTGCGCAAGTAACGCTGTTGGCACTAGAAAAGTCCCTGGGGAGGTAAGATTGCCCCTGCTGTGGAGATCTCACCATCAAGTTGTCTGGGAGGGATCCTGAAAGCGTACCTGGAGAGCAGCTTATTTAAGGAAGAGTCAATTTTGTCCCTTAAAACTCACTGTTTCGGTATCTCATACCGCACCTCATGGGGGAATATGAATTTTAAAATGGCTCTCTAGGGTAGGCAGTGAGAGCATTTAGAGAGGCTTGGGTTTTAAAGGGGACAAATGGAACCTCCTTCTGCCTGTGCCATGGACTTGCTGCATTAATTCAGAAAAATCAAAGGAGTGCTCCGTTGGTTGTTTCACCGTCTGTAAGTAGGAAACGGCATCACACGCGGGGCGGCAGGGAAGGCAGGAAGTGGGTTGTTGTCTCTGCAGGGATGCTCTGGGACCTGCAAATGAAGTAAGCCTATAATTACTGTGTTCGTTTTTGCCTTTATTATCCTTTTGCTATTTTAATGTGTAACTATGTAAAAGAATAAACTGCAGTACCTCTCAGTGTACAAGAACAAAAGCACAGTGGAACTGCAGCACAAAAACTTGACCAGACAAAACTCCTCCGCAGACTTTGTGTATGTTTTACCTTAAAGTTTACCCCTCAAACCTTTCTCTGAAATGCCTGCAATAACCCCTGAGTTGCAACAGAAGGCAGCCTTCAGTCTCATTTCCCTGCCCAAATGATGATGCACAACCTGATGCCAGCCACCTGAACCTGCCACTGGATGTCTCCGAGTGGCCCATTTTCTAGGGGATAATAGCTCCTGTTCGAAACACAAGCGGACAAATTCTGTTCAAGTCAGCTTACGTTTCGCAATAGCCTTGTGGTTGCCACTTTAAGCAAGGATGATATTTAAACAACAACAAAAAAAGTCCCATCATTTAACAGAAAGTTTAGAAAACAACACGTACTGTTTTTGTAAAGAACAAGGCAACCGTAGGGTTGACTCTGGAAGGTTCATGTTGTTAACTGCTACAGAAGGTACTTTGCCGAGTTCTGTACGGTTCGTGATGTTCTGGATGCTTCCTCTTCTTGGGAGGGTTTGGGTGAGTCCCTGCGGCGGGTACCAGCACTCAGGCACGTGGCAGTGGCTCAGCTGGGCGCCCAGCAGCCGGGTGCCAGGCCGGTCCGTGGAAGCGGAGCCGTTGTGGCTTGACCCAAGACCGCGATGGCTGAGAATGGCTGTGCCGAGCGCCGTCAGTGCCNCCGCACCGACAGCCAGCGACGGGCTGGCTCCTGCGGCAGAGGCTGTCCCTCTGACACGCGGAGGACCCACGGAGGTTCCGGTTCGCTTGGGTTTATTTCACTGTTATTTAAGTGAGTTTAGGTCCCCAGAGGAGCATGCTTGTTTTGGTTCTGTTTAGCTTGTTTCTAATGCTTGTGAGATAGACTAATTTTGTATTTAATTTGCATCAAACTAGTGGCCATTAACAGAGGTAGTTTGGTGATTTTGTCGGGGGCAGTTTAAGATCGACCCCTGTGAATGTAAACTACCTTGGCCCTTGGCCCTGCCAGGGATTGTCTCCTCACCTGAGAGCATCTGGGCTGTGAGCTGGAGCAGCGGCAGAGCAATACGCCCTCTTGTTTTGCTTCCCCTGGAAAAGGGGATGCTCCTCCAGTGCAGGAAGGCTGGGGATAGCTGGGAGCGGTGACAGCTGAGCTCTCGGGTGGTGGTCAGCAGCAGCTGCCTCCCAGCTCCCATCCCAGAAGAATGGTTTCGCGAGCGCCGGGGCTCAGCGCCGCAGCCCCGTGGGAGGGGAGCAGCACCTCTGAACCCGGGAGCCTGCCACATCGGCTCGGAGGAGAGCTGCTCCTTCAGCTTTCAGTGACTTAGGGCAGCGGGGTCTAGGAAGGGAGTAGTTTGTCAAGGAGTTAAGGAGGGGTGGGAGTGATAGAGGAGGTGATAGAAGGAGAAGCCTGGCATAAAAGGCTGGCAAAGGGATGGGATGTGGCAGAGGGAGTAAGGGCTGGGTAGAGGTGGAGAAGGCAGGAAGATGGAAGGAGCGGAGACTTAGCTGGCTGAAGTTGTGCAAATTCTGAAGATTCAGTCTTCATGTTGGTTCTTTCTGCTGAGCTAATGTGAGTAGCTGAATAAACACTGATTTTAATGACTGAGGCTCATGTTTTTTAACAACCTCCATCATGCCTGTGTAATATGGGACAACTAATTACATCTGAATAATGCTTGCAAAAAGTTAACACGCTTTTCACAGCATTCTTTGATTTGTTTTTAATCAACGTTATTTGTCTGCTTGTTCTTTTCCTCAGTGAAAATTGTCATCCGAGGGGACAGGAACACTGGGAAAACCACACTCTGGCACCGACTGCAGGGAAAGAAATTCATTGAGGAATATATTCCAACTCAGGAGATCCAAGTCACCAGCATCCACTGGAATTACAAAAGTAAGATGGCAGAGGGTGGAGGGAGTGACAGTCATGGGACAGTGCCTTGGGGGTAGAAATTCCACTGTAGCTTCTTTTTTTTCTTTCTGCTGTATCTGCTTGGGAGATGAAATGGTGTCTCATCATGCTTGTTATTTTAATAATTTGTTGCCAGTTTCTCAGTCACATTTTTAGTAACTTTACTCAGAAACTATATGTTATAAGTGCTAAAGGACAGGTCTTTGGAAGCCACAATTCAAGGAAAGTGTTTAATAGGTGATACTTGTTGTGTTGTATCCTTCCCCCACACTTCTCTTCCTCTCTCTCAGAATATCAGCGCATCGGTTAGTGGTGTGTGAACACAGAGCTTACGGGTTGTTTGGATGATGGAAACTATCTCCAAAATCAGACTTGAATGCTTCAGCCTACACAGACTTAGATGAGAGTAAGAAGTGAGAGACCTCTTTCTTAGCTATCCTAGTCTAAAGAGTGCACTGAATATTAAGTGTGGTTTTCTGCAAGATCAGGTGAAAGCTCCAGAGTTCAGTTTCGTCTCTGATCAGGGTAGGTAATGCAAGTGCTGTTTGTAAATACAGCCCGCGAGTCTGGCGTTTGATTTCCAAGAGGCTTATTCATGCCGATTTTTTTTTTTGTATACGTGTACAAGTATACAAAATGCATGTATACAGGTTCTTGTATACCTATAAAAAGGTGTTTGGAGACTGTTCCGTTGTGGAAAGATCCAGTCATCTCGCGTGTTTCTGCGTTTTTCAGGGACTCTATGTTCTTTTAGTGAGCTGAGGCTCAGGCTCTGGCTTTTTCAACATGGATGCAATCCCGAGGCAGCAGAGCTACACATCAGGCTGGCTTTTGCTGTGTGTTGGTAACCACAGGTGCATTTGTTGTTTCTAGTGCTTAGTTCTAACATTTCTATGTTTCTGTAGAGCTTGCTGGTTAGAGTGGACAGCAGCGTGTACATAAGGTGATGGACTTTTCTCAGGGTGAAGTGTTCCCGAGCTAGTCTAAATATCTGGAAAGCTGTACATTAAATTGTGACTTTCATTTGTTTCTTTTACGTTGTAAAACACTGTGTTATTTTCTTAGTAACAATTTCCAGCAGTATAGGAAGTTCTCCACTGACTTTCAGAAATTTTTTTTTAAAAAATAACCCCCTTTTTTGAAAACATTGTAAGATAAGTTTCCTGCTATGAGAACTTTCCATCCAAGATGGGTGATGTGGGGACTCTGAGAAATTGGCTTAGATCTAATTACTGCCCTGTTGGCTGACTTAACCTGTAGAGGAAAAATAAAGTTTGTTTTTCCTATGATCGTGCTCTCAAGCTACCTTGAATAAACGTTATGAGGTACTTGGCAGCAAATATTTACAGATGTTAATTAAATTGCTGTCAAATATTGAAGGATTCTTACATTGCCTGGTATTAGAAGATTTACATTTTAGATGTGGAACATACCACCTTGTCATATCTTCAGAAATTTTATACTGGAGGCATTAATAAAGGTAGAGGAATTTGAGTTATTTCTTCCTACTCAGAATGAGCAAACTTACTTTTCTGTGCCAATTGTCTCTCTAATGGATATTGGTAATTTTTGTGTCCAAGTCAGGAGTTACCCTTGCTGACAGTAATGAACACTTTTTTAGATTATGCTAGTCACCAATTTTATTCTCTGTTCCGCAGTCTCAGAAAGAGAGTCTGAAATAAAAATTGGCAAATGCTTTTGTTCAAATACTTCGAATGCTCTACGGAGGGTTGTGAGGGATGGCAGAGCTGCTCTGCTCTGTAGGATTTGTGATCCGAAGCGTATGAAGTGAACCATGCAATTGCATGAGAGTAAATATGTCTGAGGGCCTGTGAATTCCTGGTGAAGAACCCAGCCATAAAGCAATGGTTCTTATTTTTAAATGAACTTTTTTGCAATTGGAGTCTTCTCACACCCCTCCACCCTCTTCTGGGAAAGCAATGTCTTAGTGTGCTACTGGCTACAGAGTGCTGAGCCAAATAGCAGCTGAGTGCAGATCTTTTGAGTGGTTTGATCCATGGTTTATGCTAATCCAAGTTACAGAGTTAAAAGGATGAATTGGCACTCTTTGTTGCTGCGACATGCCTTCCAAAGCCCAAGCCGTTAAGGTGAAATGCTGCTGTGTGTGAGTCACACCAAAGCCAACACAGCAGCACCAAAGTAATTATCCTCTTGTGTGTTCAGGATAATCAGGAATGAAGCTGGTGATGAAAAGGAAGAATTTATGGGCTGGGAGCTAGCAGGAGCACTGGTGCTAACAGGAAAAAAACCCACGTGGAAAAACAGTTTTCTGGGATCTCAGGCAGTCAGTTTCTTTGTGAACTTCTGTGCTTCCCCTCAGATAAAGGGTGTAGTGCAGGGCTGTCTGGGTCAAACGCCTCACCTCCTCGGCTGCCTGGGGGTGCTGCTGCCGAACGGGGTGTCAGGACTGCGGAAATCACTCAGCAGCAGAACAAATCTTAGCTGAGGGTGCGTTTGGTGGTAGGGTAAAGAGGTGGAGATCTCTGGAGCTCGGGAGCAAAGTCCCAGTGCTAGGTAACCAAGTCACCTAGGAGAGCAGTGCACGTCACCCCAAGGGCTTGCTTATCTGAAATGGGGTTCCAGCTGCTCTGCGGAAGCCCCATGTTGGTGCTAAAGTGGTGCTGGGAAGAACAAGCGGCCTTCTGGACTCCTCCTGTGCCCCTGCAAAGTTTGCCATCTGAGAAAGGAGAACATCTCCTGTCCTTCTGCAGAAAGTCTGGGCTGTCGCAGGCGCCAGGATTGCCCGTGTTGGTCTGTCTGTCCCCTTGTCCATCTGGGCTGCCAGCACTGCCGGTCCCGGCAGCAGGGTGTGGGTTTGGGGGGGGCAGACCACCAGCAGCTGGTCTGTGTCCCAGCACCCGCAGGGTCCCCAGGCGGAGCCCAGCTCACAGGGGAGCACGCTGTGGTGCCCATGCCGGCCGTGGGTCCGGGTGCCAGGCGAGCGAGCGGTGGGGAGCAGCTGGGCTCCAGCCGTCCCTGCCTTGGTGTTCTGCGGACGTGTTCAGGGGCAGAATGAACTTGGGGAGCGTAATGGTTTGGGCAGAGGTGGTAGGACTGCAGGCTGCTCTGCGCCTGCTGTGTTGTCAGCCCTGCCGGAGCCCGTGGGGCACTGGCCCGGCTGAGCCTGGGCAAGTCTCCTGTTCATCCTGCGCCCCGCTGCCCTGCTGGCAAACTGGAAGATGAGCGCGAGCTGCTGTGAGGACAAACAGAGGCTGGTTTTGCTTCATGCAGAACTGTAAAAAAGGAGCTTTCTCCAGAAGCAGAGGATCAAAGTTTTCCTTTATTCATAATCTGTCTTTACAGTGTTTTGAAACATTTAAGTTAAGCCAACAGTGAATTCTGTAGAGGAAATGTTTCCTGGCTTGACAATGATGCTTAGCTAAATTCTCCTGCCATCTATGAGATTATTTTCTACTCTGAGCCATTATCCTCCTATTCCATTGCTTTATGCTCAGAGCTGCTCCAAGTACAAGCTTGTGCTTTGTAGCCTGTAGCATTTCCAGAAAGCAACTGTTCCTTGGAACGACTTCATGCAGATCAGACTGCTTATTTGAATTCAGCAGGAATATCTAACCAAAGCTGCCCCGCCCCGTGCCGTCTGCAAGCTAAGCTGCTAGCTGTCAGTACTGGCAGAGCTGTCTCCGTAATCAGGATTTTAGTTGTCTTGCTTCAGATTTTACTAAGTCAAATATATGTGGCTGCTTATAATTTACTGAAGCTGCAGCTTTGTTAAGAGGCAAAATTGCTAGTAATATCTTATTTTTCACAAAATGTGACTTGAGATTTGCAGAGGGGATGGATTTCTGTAGCCACAGGACTGTCTGCGGTGTTTGCCATGTTTACATGAAGATGCTGTTAGCAAGGTTGATCTTTCTCAAATGTTTATATTCCTTTTTTTTCAGTTGTATGCCTTGCTTAGAGACCAGGCTTTATTCTCCAAATTAAATTTATATCTTTTTTTGAAAGAATATGGAGACCTCTGTATGTTATGAAAAGAATCTACACAAAATATTTATAACATGCCTCAAAGCTGACATAAAACATCAAGGAAATGTAGCTATCACTTATGTGAGTAAGAGTCTTTAAGCAGTTCTTCGGACAGCACAGTTTTGGTGTACAACTTGGACCTTCACCCGCAGGGCGCCTTCTTGTTACATGTGAGTTTTCTTTTAGCTCACTCAAGAATTAGTTTTCTTTTGACATTAATCTCCTACTTTGACAGTGTTGGCATTGGGTTGGGCTCGCTGTGGTGAGCGTTGAGTGTTGGTCATTTTACAGAAACCCTCTTCTAACACTTTGTGTTCTTATTGTGCTTTTAGCCACTGACGATATTGTTAAAGTTGAAGTCTGGGATGTAGTTGACAAAGGTAAGATTTATATCTTCGTTTCTAATGGAGATTCATTGTTCTTTCTCAATTTTAATTAAAAACTTACTTGGAATTCAGAAATACCTACTTACTTCTACGTTAGAAAAATGCCTGTCCTTACTTTTTCAAGTGCATGGATGCTGCTTCCTGAAAAAATGTGGAAAGGAGAGAGGAGTCTCTTGTGCTAGAGCCCATTATTTGTAATCTGAATTTCAGATCAAACCCAATATTTAGAAGCAGTTGTTTCATGTGCTCCGTGACAGATGAAATAGCCTGCTGCTTAGCGTATTCAGATTCTCTGAACTTTATAATAAACTTCATCTTTTCTCCTTTATAGTTTTATACATGCTTAGACAGCTACTGAGTTCTTTGTTCTGTTTATAAAAGTTCTTGCCGGGCTGTTTTTGTAAAGGAATGCTATTGTTAAAATGATAAAATGTTATCTGCAGTGAGTAATGTATGCAGGAGGTAAGGATGAAAGAGAAGCCAATTAGTTAAATTCACTTAGGACAGAAAGTGCAATATATTTAATCCAAAATCTTTTCTAAATGCTTAGCCAAGGAAAATGTTGTGATGTATAAATACATTTTTCATTAGTTTCGAATGTTTATCAGTGTAAAGTTCTATTTTATTAAAAAAATAATTTTAAAAAAAGCCCAAAACATACATGAAGACATAATCTGGGTGCAGTGCAAACCTGGATGCAGTGGAATCTAGCAGTCGCTAGAAGGGGTTGGGGTTCAGCTGTAGATCTGAACAGCCCCAAATGCAGATGCCGTTCGGCTTTTGCGAGGCGTTTTGTGCCAGCCAGGCTTCTGGTTTAAAGTGCGGGTATGGTCAGGAAAGCAGCTCTGCGAGCGAGCAGCTCTTGCTCTGTGGGTTGTGTTTCTTGTTTGTGTGTTTCTGTCACTCAAAGCTCTTGACCACAAAACTTAAACTTCTATGGGTTGGCTGCTGCTACCTTTCCTGCAGCCGTAGCTAGAACCTGTGCTGGCACGCATTCCTCGGCAGAACTGCATCCCAGTGGCACTACCTCTGCTGTACCCCCTGTGCCTTAGCACCGAAAAATAAGGAGGTAAGTACAATAGGGAGTGGGAAAGGGAGAAATTTGTTTTTTCCTATTAGCTAAATTGTATTTAAAATAGTAAAAAAGAAAAGGTAATTAAAGATAGCTGTAGGTCAGGTGCATAACGGAGCCTTTAGATTAAACTTGAGCCAGTAACTTTAAATGAAAATCCTGGGCACTTTGTCTTTTTGTTCTTTTGAACCCCAGTTTTCTCAGTGTAGACAAAACCTTACTTAGGTCAGAGTCACTGCTGAAGTCAGTCTGATTGCAGTTTGGCTTTCAGATCCTGCGATAACATGTGCAGGGCTGGAATCTGCACAAAACATCTGTTTTCTCGCTGCCTTGCAACTTTGGTATGAGTAGATAGACAGTTAATTTGGGAATCATGTGGTTCCAGCATTTATTTCTGTGAATAGCTTCTCTGCTCAAAGTCATCTTCTCAACTAGAGACTTGTCGTTTTTTTGGCAAAACAGCTCGGGTTTGCTATGTGCAGATGTTGGTAACAGCTCTTCTGATGCTGCTTTCGTTTCTGTCAGTGGAGCATGTGTTAGAAATCTCAAGGGACTCTCTTCTCTCCACTTCATATTCTTTTGAAATAGAACTCAGACTGTTAAGATCCCTACTTATGGACCACAGATGTGTATTTTTATGTAATGAAATGTACTTAATCAATGCAGTGTAAAAATTCAGATCATAGTGATATAACAAAATCAAGCCTTTTCCTATTGCCATAGCATTGCAGAGTCTTGATAAGTACAGCTTTAGGAAAACGTGCAAATTAAATGTTAAGAGCTTGCTCATATCTAACTTTCATCTGAATTTTATCTCATGGCATTTTCATTCTTCCTTCCATGTGCTTAGGACAAAAAATCCTTCTGCGCGATGCTTTTGGTGAGAGCGACACTAATCTAGACTGTAGACTTCTGGTAGTGAAGTATCCAGTGCTGCTGCAGCGTAGTGCTGGCAAGACCTGATCCTCCTTTTTTTAATTGCCTACGAGATCCTGGCTGATGTGCATATTTGAGCTGGGCAGAACGCTGCGTTTATCAGGCTGGACTTGAAACTGCCAATACATGTTCTGAACATGCATTTCAACATATGTTATTTTCCAGGCTAAATTTTTTTGCCAGTGTTTCCCCATTTTGAAAGAATTGTTCCTTGTTAGAGAAAATTAAGAGACCTCTATTTAAATTAAGGTGTTTGAAAATGTATTGAAATCTTGATGTGGGGATGTGGCTAGATTGTCTAAAAGACTTATCCATAAACTGCAGCTTTCAACTTTAGTCTTGTAAAGCAGCTTCGGCCTCTGCTCTGCCGTGCAGCGCTGCCATTCTTTGCATCTCGGTGTGAACGTGCACAGGAGGATTTGGGGAAACTTAATAAGTCGCACCCTGAAAATCTTCGTGTATGTTTTTGCGGTGAAGTTAAATGTGGTTTTACTAAGCGGTGTTCCTCCTCGCGCTTGCCAGCAGTGTGCCTCCCCGTCCTTAGTTCAGCAGCGTGCTGCTCTCCTTTTCCCCTCCGGACTCCTTGTGGAATGCAGCTCTGTTGGCCCTGCCTGGCTGGTGCCTTGGTGTCGTTTGTTTAGCGTACAGATGTTAATTTGGGAGTGTGGGGAGATTTGTTGTGAAAGCTTGAAACCTGTGAGGTTGGTTAGTGCGCTGAAGCAGGGGAAAATGGCAGCCACTATACTGCCCTGCTCCTGTTAGCTTTTTCTTGACTCGTTGGGATTGCTTTTTTTTTTTTAATGTGCAGGCTCCCTGGAGCATGGACTTCCCTGCAGCCCGCTGTGTTCTCCTTGGGCCTGCTCAGAGTGCGGGGCTCATTTGTGTGATGATGCCATTTGTTAACATCTTAACAAGTAGAGCTTGCCTCCAGCTAAGGATATTGAATTTTGTGCAGCGTGTGTAGCAAATACCATCTCCTTTGCCGCTCTTGGAACTAATAGAACATGGGAAAGATACCTGTCAGCAAAAGTCACAGTCCTGACTCTCCTTTCTGGCTTTGCAGCAAGTTGTGTAACTGCTGCAGGTCATAAAGCTGTAACAGATCCTGAATGCAGAGAAGCTGCTTGAATGCAGGTGATCTAAGAACAGTTCGGACATCCTGTCTCGTCACTTCTGCTGTTTTCGTTCTTGCAGTTTATCCCATACACTAACTGAAGGGATCAAATCATTCCTTCTTCTGTGGCCCCCAAAATAGCATCAGCTCTTTCCCCCATACTGGAGATTCCTTTCCTCTCCATGCCCCTTCACCCCTCGCCCTCCCTGAGGTGTGCTGCAAGAAGGAGGACAGATCAGAATTAACATTTCTGTTATTTTCGGATGTCATAAGTTAGGTAGCACTAGGGATGCAAATATTCTAGGCATGTATTTCTGAATGGTGAGCAGAAGCACCTCCCTCGCACTGTGGACGGCATTTGTTGGCAAGCTGTGCTGAATCCTTGCTATCCTGCAGCAAAACGGACGGTACACAGAGGTGCTGGCCATGAGCCCAGTCTGCTGGAGCTCAGTGAGAACTGTTCTGTAGACTTTGGGGCACTGCTGCAAGGTGATTTGGTTTCAGTGTTGCTATCATGCCTGTAAATAAGGAGCAGTTATCATTCTAGGTAGAGAAGCTGAGCAATTGCAGCATGAAGACGCTTGCTTTCTAGTTGATGCTTCTAGGTTACACATCAGTGCAACATGAAACACAAGATCTTGTTTCTGTAATAACACAATCTTCATTGTGTGCTTGCCTTTGCAGGCTAAATTGCATCTTTTCACTACTTACATCTTGCCTTTATCTGGCTCATCCTGCAGTTTTCATTCCAAAAATAGACACTGTGCATGAATATGTACACACATGCGCTTTTCGGCTCTGTTACTCCTTTACAGATGACCTCCTTTACAGCAGCGGTGAGCATCGTGCAAGAGTATTACTCATTCCTCCTGATACACACGTAAAGCCCTAAGCAGGGAGAGGCGTGCGAGTCTTATGTGCAGGCTCGGAGCACTGGTTGTAAACATGTCCAGGTTAGAAAGACACCTTGAATGCTCGGGACGAGAGGAGCTCTGAAGACTATCTGTGGTTGCTTGGGCTTCTCTTGTAATACCTAGAAATTCAGGTCCTGCCAAGCATAATTTAGCTGTAACTGCAGAAATGGTGATGTTTTGACATTCAGAGAAGCCACACAAATGCCACTGACTTGAAATTAATTTAAGTGAAGTGGGGAGAAGGCATGCATCTCCTAGACATCCCACACATTCAGTTGTGCTGGGAAAAATCAGAGTCCGTCCTTGGATCCTCCAGGGAAGCAATGCATGAATGGGGAAGGATCAGGGTTAATATTTCTGCTGCCTTCAGATGTCGACAGTAAGATGACATGAGGGCAGCGAACATTTTGCAGTGATGCACAGAAGCACCAGCCAGACACACTGTCAAGTTGTGGGGACTGCAATCTCCTGCTGAATCATGCAGCATTAAAACTTTCGTGATTAATTCTGTATTTTGTAACTATTTATCCTTGACCTGCATGAAAAAAGAATGAAATGCTTTGTTTCACGTGAAGCATCTGACAGAACCGTGAGTTTTACAAGTAGGCGCTCCGTGTTGAGTAGTTGGTGGAAGCTGTTTTGGTCCCCAGTGTTGCAGAGTTTTAGGAGGTTTTGTTGTGGGTGCATCCGAGCTACAAACACATTCTGTTGTCAGTGACACAGGGAATTTCTAGAAGTTACGAGAAGGAGTTCCAAGTCTCTGCCATTATAATTTAGTTAACTCATCATTATTTAGACTAGGGAAATATGGAACAAAGATGATTCAGAAGGAGAGTTCTTAATTGCTGCCAGTAATATCTGGAAGATATTTGGTATCTGTAAAGCTTAACTTCAGGTCTTGCAGGGTGATTTGTTGTGCAGTGCTCATCATTTGATAAAACTCTGGAGACTGCTGTACATAGATAGAGTTTAAACAATACCTGGGGGGCCAGGACAGATTTTCTCCTGGAATTTCCACACGAAACTTCTTCAGCACAAGGCAAAAGATGTCCTTGCTCATACATGTTGAGACTCCCGGCAGTTCTTAGTGCGGTGTGTCTGCACCAGAAGGTCCTGTTAGCTGATTGCCACCCTGCTGATCCTAGGTGCAGATACAAGGTGTCGTCTTCTCCCTGTGCTGTGATTGCAGGCTTGGAGATTTGGAAACATGATTACAGTGTAACTGATGTCACCAAAAATTTTCAGGGAGCCTGAAGTTTAAAAACACCTACTCCTTTTCTGGGGGTGCTGAGTCAAATGCCAGCGGTACTTTAAAATGTCAGGTTGTGAACTTACCCAGTGCTTACTGAAGCTCTAAGAAAAGGGAGAAGTCTCAGGGGGTCTGCCCTTTAAGTATAAGGGCTGTATTTTTAGCACATGCCTTAGAGGAAGCAGATGAGTTGGAGAGATAGCTGGAGGTTCCTCCGGATGGGATTGTGGCTGTGGGACTGCGGGGCGAGTCTCGGTGGTGGTTTTTTAGTGTCTTCTCCAAGTGTTTAGCCTGGTGCCTCTTGCAGCTTCTTGTGAGCTTCATCAGAGTTTTACCTGCCCTCTACCTTGGTTTTGTGTGTGTCCAGGGAGTGTGGCTTTGCATGGTGCCTCTGGAGCGTTTTCTTTCTGCACCTTTGCTTGCCGTGACCAGACCTGACCCTCTGGCTCTGGCCTTTCATGCACATGTAGGCTGGCTCTCCTCGACCTCGCCACAGTGTGTTTGATTTTATTTGCATTTCCCCTTGTATAAGTTCTGTCTGTCTTTTGGCGGGTAAATTCTCACAGGCTGCCGCCGCACCTTTTTTTTTGATCACGAGTCAGCCCAAAGCACCCGATGGGCTCTGAGATGACATTTGTTTGCAGGACTGCTTGCTTCAGGTTGGTGACATGGCACGTGTCGCATCATCTCTCAGGAAGGCTGCGTGTGTAGTTGTGCCACTCAGTCGTAACAGCCGCATGATCTTTTGCTTCTTCAACAGTAAAGCAACAAAAAGTGTGCCAAAGCAGCTTCCCTTTGTGGTCAGGGAGTGTGCCAGACCCTGTGTTATTCAGTCATTGTGACTTTACACTGTGAAGACCGTGATTTAAACTGCCCTAGACTTTCTTCCTATTCATCTCTGAATTAGACTACCTGGTATTCTTCAGCGAGGCATGCCTGTCCCACCCCTCCGCGTTCCCTGTGCTTACAGTAGGGTTAGATCTCCTTGAAGGTCACAGTCCAAATGCTGTGGTCCTGCCCAGACCCGTCCTGGAGTTCTCTGCCCAGAGTAATGCATTTGTTTTTTTTTTCTTTTTTTTTACATTTCTTTTTAAGGAAAATGCAAAAAACGAGGAGATGGTTTGAAACTGGAAAATGACCCTCAGGAGGTGAGTCACCTTGAATGCAGATGCCTGCCTCTTAGCAGGAGGCCTCTAGTCCGCCTTTGGCCCACGGAGAGTAAGTTCTCTGTTTCTACTCTAAGGCTGGCCCGGCAGACGGATGAAGGCCAGTGTGATCCCTGATGCTCTGCACTCCTTTGTCTGTGCATTTTATCCTTGTTTGTGCCCTCACCACAACTTTCCTGCTGTTTTCCATTCTGTCTTTTGGGAATGGCTGCGCCGCAGATGTTTGCGCAGCAGCTTTGTACCTGTCTGCACAGGGGCAGTGGCAGGAAGCCCTTTTGTAAGGGGCTTCTGGGGAGACCTGAGGATGTTGCTTGATGCCATGCTCTCTGGCTGCTCCTTAAAACTGGGCTAACAATTACCTTTTAACACCCTTTGAAATATGGAGGAGGAAAGGGCAATAGAAGTGCTACCTAGCACGTAAAAGTAAACAGAGTGGCTGCTCCAGGCTCTTGCACAAATGTGTCTTCTTTGGATCTTCTGCTGTAGAGCAAAGTGCTGTGTGGGAGAGCAGACTACCACGTTCCCCAAACCGCATTTGGGCTGCCGGTGGACTTCCATGGCATCCCTTTCGAAAGATGTATGATTCCATCCTCCGGAAAAGTTCAGTTTAAAGGCCCTGGATCCCATGATCTCTGCTGCAGCTCTTAAAGAGCTTTATTGCCCCTGCTCATGTGTCCGTGCCCTTCGGGGCTCAGTGCACAGGCGGTGTTCTGGTACTCGCTCAATAACCGCTTTGTTCAAATTGGTGGGAAAGGCAGCGTCACTGACGTGCAGAGAGCTGAGCCCTCGGTTCTGGGAGTGGGTCAGGGCAGTGAAGAGTTCCCGCTTGCAGCAAGGTGCCAGTCCCGCTTGATCTGTGTGGTCAGGTGAGGAGAATTGTCTTTAAAAATGTTCTCCTATGAGAAAAAAGCCTCTGTGAGAACAGGTATCAGAGCTGCTGCTTCCTTCACAAACATGGGTGCGTTTTCCACTCCCGGGAAAAGAGTCGGAGTTGTTCTGTAGGCATCAAATTGCAGCAGGAGCCTTGGAGGTTGAGTTGTGACCAGTACTGTACTTTGCATCGTGCCAGAGTCCAAATGATGAAAAGCAAACTGGGCACTAATAAATACTTTCAGCCCTGCACAGGAGGAACTCGTTAGAAAGTACATCCTGGCTTTGTGCACCAGAAGCATTAGAAGTACAGTCAATATTTGGGTCAGCAAAGAGGTGGAAGGGGAGCTGTGTCCGCTGTCCCCCATCCTGTCACTTATATGGAGTTATCTTGTCAATGCAATGTTTGAGGGCACGGGGAAGAGAGGAGGGGGTGGGTCGTAGCATTTGCTGTCAGACATGTTTTCTACAGAGACTGTCAGTGCTTCACATCCTGCTCCTGTGGGCAGTGGAAGCTGTGAACTACCAGGTGTCTTGCTTAAATTGATGTCAAATCCACAGATACTTCTTATAATGCCTGTCACTGTAGAAAGTTTGCCTATTCAGCACTGTATCAGTTATGTTCTGTACAAGCTGGATCAAGTTATTTACTCCTTCTTTTGCCTTTATTTCCTCAGGCAGAGTCAGAAATGGCTCTGGATGCAGAGTTCCTGGATGTCTATAAAAACTGCAATGGCGTCGTGATGATGTTTGACATCACCAAACAGTGGTAAAACATCTTTAGCAGCATGCTCCACGTGATTCTCGCTTGTTTGGGGAACACAAATGACTTCTAGACCTCTTGATTCCCAGATGGCCTCTGGAGATGATAACCAGCCTGCTGAATTGAAACAAGCTTCTATCCCTTAAAATAATAGCTGTATCTTCTGACATGTCTTTGAATACACTCCTCTCCTGGGCTTGTTTCAAACAAGCAGTCTCCCTGGGGGCTTGTGTAGTGCAGTGTCTGCTACGCCGCTGTCTGGGGCTCCGTAATTAGTGCTATCGCGGGTGCAAAGTGTGCCGGGCGTGTTACATACCCCTGCTCTCGAGAGCACAAGGGAAAGGGGAATGCTAGTGAGAAATTCCCAGGAAGGCTGGTATTAGTGAGGATTATTTGGAGGCCCTAGGCTGCGTTAATGTACAGAAATAATGAGCTGTTCACTTTGCACATCTGCTGAGGAGGGTGAGGGGTGAGAGACATACGGAAGCCAGGGTGGAAAGAGGAGGTGGTAAGAGTTCCTTTAGAGCTCTGTGTTTAAGCTTATATTTTACAGGTTTGGTATGGGTCAATGAGCCCATTGACAGCTGAAGGGACGGAATCCTTTTCTTCTGCTGACCCCACGCAGTTCTGTAGGACTGAGGGAAATCGCTGTAGGAGATTTGAGGTTGCTGGTGGAAGTCGATCGCTGAACTTGTCAAGTTGGTTTTGAGTAAAGAGTGATACCAACTTATTTACAGTTAATGTATTTCTCTGAGGGGGGCATAGAAGCCACAGTCTTGGAAGGACTTTGGAAAAAAGAATTCTTCCTTTGTTTTTTTTTTACTGTGATTTGTGGATGAAACTGCTCACAGAATGATGTTTCCCACTCATGTGCCTGTATCTCTCTCTCTTGTGGTGAAGGACGTTTAACTACATTCTGAGGGAGCTTCCTAAAGTGCCGACCCACGTTCCAGTGTGCGTGCTTGGGAATTACCGAGACATGGGGGAGCACCGGGTCATCCTGCCTGGCGATGTGCGGGACCTCATCGACAATCTGAACAGGTAAGGTGGCACCGCGGTCACCGGGCGGGGGAGCAGACCTCGGCTGCTCCCTGTCATCAGCTGGGGATCACCCTATTGCTGCCGTGTTTCAGATGCACGTCACGTTCATCATCTGACCTTGTGCCTAGCTTTGGGGCTTTCATAGCTCCGCGTGTCTCATACAGCAGCTTCAGTCGACACGATGGGCTCTTTGATCTAGGAGCCTGTTCTGGGCAGATTGTTAGCTATGATCCTGGGAACAGCGGGTGCCTGTCAGCATGTGCCTCTCAGAAGCACTTTTCCCAAGAAGTTGTCTTCTTTCTGGATAGTCCTTCTCTTGTGGAAGAATCCTCTCCCTGCAGCACAACTGTTCTCCAAAGAATTCTGCTGCAAGAGAGCCAGCTAGTGCAGCTGTTTGCCTTGCTCTTCCTTGGAGCATCCCCACACAGCATTCACTGGGCACAGCCAAATCAAACGCCTTCCTTGCAACCAGCCAAGATTTTCCATTATGGAGAGGTCTGAGGCTCTCCGATATAAAGTATAAAATATTATTTGTTATTCAGGATTCAATAAATTGTACATTTTTGTGTGATTTTATGTTTTTAAGGCATTTTTCCATTTTCCTAGTCTCTTACTTGTTTGTGCTTGTGTCAGACACACAGTTTCAAGGCTTGATTCTGTAATGTAATCATTTCTTTACAAATTCATCTCTGTATCTGACTTAGCTGAGTTTGATGCCTGCCGAGTTTCAGCATCCATGCAGGGACAGGAATGACTGTCACACATTGATACAATGCACAGCCGATTCCGATTTATTGGTCTGCTTGCGTGGTTATATACATTCTTCATATCTGCACACGCGATCACGCCTACTCGGATAGGCTACAGACGTAAATCACGCGCTGTTCACGCACCCCATATTCCCTTATGATTGGTAACTATGCACTAACACCAATAGCAACAGACCGCCTCCATGTCCTTGAACACATCTTGTTTTTGCTAACCCACATCATGTGCACTATCAGAACTTTCTCAATTGCT
>Ga0065711_1035493_pt1 | contig 22252 bp, 7 predicted proteins | sample Hoacrofraction12_FD_59098 | JGI IMG/M metagenome (GOLD analysis project Ga0065711, IMG submission 59098) | Hoatzin crop microbial communities from Cojedes, Venezuela - Epithelial fraction 12 v2 (version 2) | ecosystem: Host-associated > Birds > Digestive system > Esophagus > Crop | place... | reverse complement strand
TTTTTTTTTTTTTTATTTTCAGAAGGTGGATTTCCCCCCTACCCCCCCACATAGTTCTCAACGCGGTTTCAATGTACTCATCTTCCTGAGATCAGTTTTACCTGATAAAAGTGCAAAGCCATTATGGCCTTATTTGTCAGTTTGGTGTGTGGAGGAGAAATGTGCGATTGAATGTTGAGGTTCTGCAGCTCCTCCAGCGCGCAGTGATTCATTAGGACATTATGTGGTAGATAGCTGCACTCTGGCATGCTCTAGGCGTCATGTATACCGCCGTTTGAAACAGAGTAACATAATAAATCCTTTCGTTAATAACTCTAAATGATGACTTATGCCCTGGAAATTCCTTTTCCTCCTGGCACAAACAACTATAATCTCTGTGGTGCTGCAGAATGGAGTAGACAACCTAATACCTTTACTGGAGGTGAAGCAATATGTACCTCATTAGCAGGCCACAGATCAAACTATTAGCAACTTGCTGGGAAGCAAGCTAGGATTTGGTGGGATTTATAAAAGGTCATCTGAAGGCAGCAGGCAAAAAAGCTTTTTGGTTCCACAAATGCCTCTAATCAACTGATTTCCCACCTAGTGGGCACAGGGAAGACATTTTCTCCCATTGAGCAGACTAGTTTGGCAATGGTGATTACATGGGATTAAAGCTTTGTGTATATCATGAAAGCTGTGGCAGTTCCTCCTGGTAAATTAACCTTAGTGTTTTGTGACAGAGAGGAGGAAGCCCATTAGCTCATCTTTGTTTCCTTTGCTCTTTTTCTCTCGGCAGCATTCACAACAGGACAGAGAGGAGAACTAGGAAACACTGCAACATCTGCTGCAAGTGAACACTGTGTAGTTGCCCTGCCATAGCCCTGAGGCTCAAATCCTTGGTTCAGGTAACCAGGGGAGTGTTCAGCAGCCTGGTGAAGTCTGGGACCTTCCACCTGATGCATTGTAGTTGCACCAGACCACTGCATCCTTAAATGAGTCTTCATAAAAGTTTATATCATGTTTCTTTTTAAAACAAATCTGTATCAATGGTTGGAAACAGAGGTCAACACTGTTGTTCTGTCATATGGAAATGAGACAGGAGGCCAATTCACTGATGCCCATCTTGCGAGACTTGCAGGTGTGATGCATATGCCGCTGCTTCTGAAGCTGCAGGACTTTGGTCACACACAGAAAGAATATTTATAACCTCTTACCTTGTCCATTCAAGTCCGTGCAAGAAGGCACACTTGCAGTGAACTCCTACTTTACGAGTTTGCGAAGAGAGAAGATGGCCTTTTGTCCTATGTGTACATGCTTTCCAGCCCTGGGAGCCCCCAGATCCCCTGGACACCCCAAGAAGTTGATGCATGCTTGCCCAGTCCATTGTGCATCCTCTGCAGAGCAGCATGCTGCTGGTGCTTGTCCTGCAGGACAGGAGGGGTAAGGTGTAAGATTCCCTGCCTAAACTGAGGTCAGAATCATCCTTACTGGTGTAATAATGTTGCATTATCAAATGTTTTTAAGATGCATGGATTAGCTCGTGGCTATGATCTTTGTCCGGTCTTTGGTTCATTCCTCTCGGCTTGTAAAATAACTTTACTTGCAGATGTAGCAGACAAAAAGCTGATAAAAGGAAATCTGAATCTCAGCTGCTGTTCATCTGATTTTGTGTTAAAACCCACAATTGCAAAATTCCTTTTTAATTGGTCCCTCCAAGGCCTGGAATATTTATATGCGTGCACAAGGTGTCAAGACCCAAACACGCTAAGTTAAATGGTCCATCTTATTTTAAAAAGACGCCTACAGAAATGTTTAGACAGAGCTCTTTCACTGATGTCTATATCAAGAAGATGTTTTGCCGTTTCAAAGGACGTGTAGAGCATGAAAGAGGAAGGAAGAGTGGTTCTCTGATAACCTTACTAGTTAGAGTGTTGTGACAGTGAGAGACAGCAGGCTCACATTAGAAAAATTAGGTTCCCTTCCTATCTAAGCCTGTTACTGAGCTTGGTTCAATTAAATATTTCTGGGTTTCTGTTTATTCACCTGTAAAACAGAAACAATGTTTTTCTGAAATTCCTTAGAACTCTATTTTTTTTTCTTGAAAATGACTAACCCTTTCAATTTGACAGCACCTGTCTTCTGCAGAACTTAGGGAAACAGGAGACGGATTGTCCATACGACACAAATTCAGGCACTTAATTGAAGTTAGGTGTTTTGGGAAGAAGCAGAGAGCTTGCATTGGCCTGCGAGGGATTCCAGGACGAGGAACTGGACTGCACGCAGAGAAAAAGTGACATTTTCGGAGTTCACAACTGCAAGTATTGGAATCAGTAATTCACTGTTATTTGTAAACTCGGTATTTGTGAGGGCTCTTCCCTTCCCACTCCTCAATCTCAGGCTGAGCAACACCAAGGCTGTTATGAGTCACTGTATTATCCTCCAAGAGAAGGAATGGTGCAATTCTTTCTTTTAACAACCTACGTGGAGGTTTGCTGCTCATGGCAGAATGATTACCTCGCTCCGTGGACCCTGTCACTTTGAGCTGCAGGGCATACTCAGGGTCACTCTTGCCACAGCCCCATATCTCCTCCGTCCCCTCCCACAAAAAGGTTGTAACAAGGACAGGTTATGAATACCGGTTATGAAGGATGCAAAGGTAAATAGAGGAGGTTTTGACCACCTGTGCATTATTAAATATGTTAATCTGAGGGCAGTCTCCACAGCCCTCATTAAATGGTGCAAAGTGTTTGGTTTCACAGAGCGTGGAGCTCACCACACAGACACTGTAGCACGGTGCCATACCATGTTTCCATCTGTAAAGTCGTGGTTCCCAAGGGGTGCCCTGCAGCCATAGACACCACTATTGGTTTTTTTCTGTTGCTGGTATCTTTTTAAATTTTTTGAAATAATGCAAGGACTGTACTGAAATCCACCACAGCATTATTTTTGGAGTAAAACCTGAAAATATGTGTTCCCTAGCTGGCCAGTCCCAAGAGGCTGAGTGAGGTGTGTGGAATAGTGTTAGATGATCCCATAAGGCAAAATGACCCAAACCTGGAGCAGTTTCATCCTTACGGTGTTTCACTTGCTGTCCCTGGAACTACAGTTGCCTTTAAATCTGCAGAGGACCCGATCCATTCCCAAAGAGAATCAGAATAACAGAATCACAGAACAGTAGGGGTTGGAAGGGACCTCTGGAGATCATCTAGTCCAACCCCCCTGCCAAAGCAGGGTCACCTAGAGCAGGCTTCACAGGACCGCATGCGGGTGGGTTTTGAATATTTCCAGAGAAGGAGACTCCACAAGCCCTCTGGACAGCCTATGCCAGTGCTCTGTCACCCTCAGCAGCCAAGAGCAAAATAACTTTAATGAAATATGGACACTGAGGACACCAGGACCAGGAAGGGAATGTTTTACAATGGTAGAGATGTACCCAGTGGATCCTGGCCTCCAGGTCCCACTAATTTCTGAGCCTGTTGAAGCCACAGAGACAAGGTTTGGTTTCTGGGAGAGCAACTGTTGGGAAAGGAAGAATAAGGTGGAGAGAAAAATAAGCAAATTAAAATTCTCCCAGATGTCCTGCTGCAGCTTTGTTCTTTGGTTATCTGTGGTCAGACAAAAATGGATGATATAATTTAGTCAGTGTGTAAGAACAAAGCATAGGGAAAGGGTTTCTGTACCACATCTGCCTAGCTCTTCTCTAATAAGATGAAGATAACACAGTTTCAGGATGTGTTAATATTTCAGTACAGGCTTCTGCTTTGGAAGCATTCAGACAACGATCAGGTAAAGGGCTTTGCAGAATAGTTTCCCTTTCGGAAGGGGCAATTAAAACTGCAGTACTCTTATCTCCTCACAACTTTTATTGTTTTAGAACCACAGGACAAAAATATTACTGAATGGAATTTCTGAGGGATTGGTAGAAATCAATATAATGTATCTTTTGTGTTAAATGCCTTAGAATTTATTTTCCTGCAATATAAATATATTTATAATATCCCTAATGCTGATAAAATATCATCTTGATAAACTATTCAAACACCTAAGACACTTCTGTTTCTGTTCTGACATGCTCTGTATTTCAGTTTAAAAATGCATTCTGATTTAACTGTCGTCAATAGCTTAATGCAATCTCAAAGAAACAGGCATAGGCTATTCAAATATATTTCCAATATAAGTCAGAGATTGTCAGACAAAGAAAATAATAGCTTCACAGTTAAAGACATACATGTCAAGAAAGAAGAAGAGGAAGAAAAAGTGTGGGAAATTCTGGGTTTTTTTGTTACATTTTTCTGATTTGGGTCAATTAATCATTAATCATCATAATTTTAATAAAGATAGTCTACAAAGCACGGTTAAAAAGCATGACTTAGTTCATGAATATCTAAGAGGGTCTTTCTTTGCTGTTGAAATTTTATTTTTTCACTCTTTCAGTCTTCATAAGTCACTTAATTCTTTAAATCATGAGGTGATCCACAAAATCACAAGATTTAAAAATAGGAAAGAGTAAATTGAGAGTACTTTCCTATATTTAAGCATTTTCTCTTATTTTCTTGTATTTGAGTATATACGGTAAAAATTTCTCTTTCTGCAGTCCAAAGGTCTAAAGCCTGACTGTCATAAAAACTGAAATTCTTATGGAACCGTATGACTCCTGTAAGCGAAAACTTATGAAGCCTGCCAGATGTTCCAAATCTCCAGAAGGAATTATGAGCTACAGTCTCTGATTGTTATTAAAAAATGAAGTTTTAAATTCTCTAATGGATCAATATTAATAATAGTTGTGATATCAATATCGTAATAGTCCATTCACCAGTAAAACCTCTATTAGTGATTAAAACACTACAGAACAAATTATAAACATTAATAAAACAATTTAGATTTTTCTTTCAAAACGCATATCACAGGTTTCAAGTTGTACTACCTAACAAACTAATTTAAAAAAAAACCAATGTGGTACTTCACCCTGCTATTCCTCCTCCTATAGGACAGCATTTAATTTATGGTCAGAGTACCAAGACTCAGGATGAAGTAACCCAGTAAGTAGTCTGGCAATTCTTAAATTGTAACTGTAAAACCTGTCTTTGTAGAAAATTTTTTTTGCAACTCTCCTCCTCATTTTGTAGAAAAGTTACAATATCAGACTAAAGACCTGTTCATGCTGACAGTGATAGTCCCATGCAAATGGAGAAATCTCGATGTTCAAGGACAAGATTGAAAGGGCCGTGTAAGACGTAGGTACTTTTCTATTGCAAAAATGCTTGAAAGCCTCGCAATCCCTTTTTTTGCCTTCTGTTAGCCCTGCAAAGGTCATGCTCAGCAGCCTGAGACACAGACAGAGTAGCTGTGGCAATTTGCCTTGAACAAAAGATGCGGTTCTGATAGCGGGATTGTGTAGCTCAGTAGTTTCATCACCATTCGGCTGCTTGTGGGAGTTCCTGTTCACCAAAAGAGACCTTTAAATTTTTGGCTATTCTGCGTATTTCCTTTCCCACTAAGCATATGACAATTGGCAATTGGGTTGTTTGGGTTTTTTGCTTAGGCCCATTTTTTTTGTTTTTTTTTTTTTTAACTTGTGACTAGACTTTTCCATGAGAACAAGAAAGTTTCTAGGTTAAGATCGAGATGTTAATTTTCATCCTGGCAACTCCCATATGTTCTGCTTTTTTACCTCAAATATTGCCTCTTTTTGGTGACACAACTATGGGTTAACTGGAGTTCTGTTAGCACTAATAAGACTGAGTCAATATGTTTACTATGTACACTTTAAGTATACTTTTCCCCTTCTCTGAAATATTCTCAATGAGATAACCTTCAAATCACACTGAGTATCTCTTTCTCCAAGAGTCTGGAAAGGAATTAGATTATTGAAAAACAGCAAACTTTCTTTAATGAATTGTGAGATCCTGAAGGGCCTTTGACATCCGTTGAGATTGCAAGTGTATTGTGGGAGCCCCCAAAAGGAACCAAGAGAAGTAAGTTTCTTGAGGAAGTTTCTTGTCAGGAGTCTTCATTGTAGGATGCCTCTCCATCTGGAAATTTCCAAAAGTTTGAACATCAGAGGATCATGAAAACCACAGGCAATCTGATTACCTGAAAACAGAAGACATACACCTCCTCTGATACTGTTTAAATAAGACAAAGCAACACAGTGAGAAACATTCCCCATTTAGAACTAAAGACTTCAACAAAAGTCCAGGCAAGTGATTTGTATTCTTGATCTGCCTCCAACCCAAAAATGTGTGATGGTTTCTTGTCAGAGTGGTGTCTAGCTTCAGTTTCTAGGCATTAAGTCTTGTGAACTTTTCCTCTGCTGTATTAAGTAGACCTCTTGTGTATTACTACTTCATGCTATTAACAGAGGAAACACATTGATGTTCTTAGGCTGTTGTTTAGGTTTGTAGCACAGATGCTTCTGTGAGGATTGATGGCCATTCTTCTTTAACGTTTCTGTCCACCAAATCATATGCAGATTTATGGAAAGCACCTGGCATACCAGTTCTCATCTTCAGATGACAGCCCATGAAAATTAATGTAATTCAAGTAATAAATATTAACAGCTAAATGTTTGTTCTACCTACTTTTGTGTGAAGGGACCTTCCGCCCTACAGATTTCTTTGCCTGCTTCAACACTGTTAAGTCCTCGCAGAGTGCAGCTAAAGATATTTTTTATATAAGCAGCAATAAAAATTTCCTAGAGTAAGTTTAAATCCTGATAATGGTGCAGTTTTATTGCATTGTACTGAACTTTTACCAGTCAGTGCAATTATGGGCTAATACATTCTCATCATTTTAGAAAGCTTTTTTTTTCAAAGCCCTATCTGATTTTTTCCATGTGAAATGCTTACAAAGGGAAGTTAATAAAAGAGCGGTTCATCTGCATATACAAAGAAAGATCATCATATAAAAAATTGCCACATTAGAGAAGTCTAGACCTTGACTATCTGTCATATATTTTTATAGCATCTTATCTCTGTGCTATCTGATGAAGTAGTGAAATGGTTAAGATAAATGAGACCTAATTAGCAGAACTGATACCTGTCTATTGCGAGTCTTAAATTTGCATCTGACAGCTCTGATTTTCAGAGGTGGGAAGTACACGCCTGCAGTCCTGCTTCCCTTTGAAATCAACGGGAGTTTTCACTGCAGTGAAAACGAATGTTCAACATTTCATCTGAAGCAAACTGCTACTTTTGCTGTCTACTCATCCCTTTGACTCATGAGCTAAATCATGGGGAGACAAGCAAACACCGGAGCTCTGAGATGGAGGGGGAAGAGGAAGAGCCTAGACTTGACTTTTAATATGTTGGGTTGCAGAGCTCAGCAGCATGCAGAGATAAATAAGTTGTGTCAGGGAAAGGGTTGGCAGAGATTATTTTCTCTCTGGAACAAAAGTGACCAAAATGTGGCTCGGGTTTTTTCAGCTTTGCTTGTGGAACAGAGTATTTACTTTTGAGCTCAGGGATTAGATGGCCAGTTGCCATCGATCTCAACTATTTCAGCAGGAATGGGTTGTAGCATAACTTCCCCACCAAACACTCTCTGTGCAGAACAAACGATTTACCACAGAGCTCAGAGATGGGGTATTTACATTCATTTAAGTTTGGTATAAACATTTACAGAACATCAGGACAAATACCAGCATTCTCATCTAAAAGCCTGACCACAATTATTTCTGATGAATAAATGGCTTGTAGACGACTCTGAGAAGACCGGCTTTTTTTTTTCTTTTTTTCCTCCCTAACCAAAGGACTTTGAAAAAAATAGTGGACTGTGCATCTAAACATGCTGTGCAAAGGTTCACGTAGAGTTAAGGAAAACCATAGATGCTTGCAAGATTAGGGACTGAATATCTAGATTAAACCAGTTTATGTTGTCCTTCATCTGCTGTTCTGTTTTTTCCTTCAAAATCTCACCTTCAAATCTGACCCTGACAGACATGCCTAATTCTGTGAAGATGCTTTGTGCTGACCTAGTACTTTTTAAACCAAATATTATGAGCTGGCCACTGCAAAGGAACTTTTCCCACTGGAAATGGTGGCATGAGGGTTGTTGACTTCAGCATAAGAGACTATTTACTACATATTTCTCAGAGACGCCTGGCTGCGAGAAGAAGGAAGCCACTCAAAGGTGCCTAGAACTACCTGCACACTTTCTCCTTAATTGTAGCAGAACAGGCAAATGTATTCTTCCACACTCTTGGGGTTTTTTTTTGTTTTGTTTTAAGTGTGCCAGAGACAAAAATTGCAGGTACAGAGATTTCTGCTCTGTTCTGTTTGTGCAGCCCTTCTTCTCATGACGAGTTCATCTTCGTGTTAGAGGCTACGTTTACCTCCCTGGACACCATCTTCTAAATGGCTCAGGGGTGACACTCCTTATCTGCAGTACAGGAAGGGTTCATGTGCCTGGGAAAGACGATTCTGAGGCAACACTGAGAAATCAGGCTCCAAGAATTCACAGTGACACCTGCGCAGGCACTTCCTAACTTTATTTTTAAGAAAAACAGTCAAATCTTAATCACCATGATTTGATTAAAAAAAAAAAAATCGATGTTCACAATGCTCTTTTCAGAATACTTCTCATAGCCAGAGCAGTCCAGCAATTGTAGGACTCACTTAACGCATCAGAAACAGTTCTGGTTTCAGCTCTGACAGACCAGGGAGCTGAACCTGATTTTCAGGCATCTTGGCTGAACATGTAATTATGAGTCTACTGACTATTCTGGGATGTGTCTTTCTTGGTTTGGGGGGCGATCGTGTCTGATTAGTTTTTTTCATGACTCTAATTTAAAGCATCTAAGGAAAACAACCTATTAATAGCTCAACATGTCTCAGTGAAGATGTATTCTTTTTTTCTGCAGCCGTCCCTATTCCTTTGGGGTTTTTCTTCATCCAAATACACTTCTCCCTGTCAAAATAACAGGTACAAGGCAGATATAACTAAAATCTCTTGGCACTCCTGACCATTAAAACACAATTTACTACTCCTTTCCCCAAACACCTTAATATGAAAGTGTCAACTGTTGATCTGGTTCAGATCCCAGATCCCATGAAAGGCAGATCCTCTTGTTCAGTAGGGAACAGAAGTCTGTGAGACTCCTGTTGATGGTTGGAAGCATCAGCCAGGCATCAGGGTCTGGGAGCGTCAGGGCCTTCACTGTGGAAGATGACACCTTCAGGCAAATGGAAACCCCATCCTATGGCGTTTAAAGCCATAAACAGTGACTCAGACATAAAGAAAGCTTTTGTCCTGGATTTTTTTGCATACAGTGCTATGGCTGATTAACCTTAGCTTTGAATTCATGATTTCTACACTTAGCACTGACATCATTTTGGATAGGAACATATTGTTTCATTGAAAGAGAACAAAAATGTCACTAACTCCCTGCATCACCTCATGAGCTACTGAGGTCAACATACCTGGCAGAATTAAAAGCAAAAAGAAACAGAAGGAAAATAAGGTCCAAGCACTTAGGTGAGGCTCAGGTGAAAATTGAGACCACTTTGCTTCTGCTTACTCCACGACAAAGTGATCATAAACTGAGTTTAAAAATGTGACTTCTTCACAAAGGTCGCATTTTACGCTCCTTGCACGAAGGTGCAAAAGACTGCATGACAGCCAGAAGAGTGATGAATCCTGTCTGAAAAGCTGCACGCACAGCTGCACGCACATGCAGTGAGGGGGTGTGGGAGGGAATATTAATAAGTTCAGGATTTTTGTCTGCAGCAGCTTTAATCATCACGTCTCCCCCAAAACCGAAGAATATTCAAGCTTACAATAATTAATACTGAACAGGAGATTTATATCAATCTGACAGATAGGAGATGAAATTAACTGTGCTTTCATGTACAATTTTAAGTAGGTCAGATAAGAACATCTATTGTAACTAACTTTTATTTTATAGATAGATATACTGTGACACATACAGACCCACACGTACACATTATGTATGTCTATAAAAATCTCACATACACAGCAGAATCTCCTTAACTTCACATTTGCAAGCTACCCGTTTCGTTCCCTGGAGCTCAGCACTCTTCCCCTCATCGATTCATAGGCTCTAAGGTCAGAGGGGATAATTGTGATACAGCCAGATGTTCTGAAAACACAGAGTTTAGAATACCACACAGTAATTCCTGTTTTGCATACCATCAGTTCAGGTTGGACTGGAGCATGCTGAAATTATTTAAATAAAACTGCCTCCTATGCTGCAGCGATTTTTCTCTACAATTTATTCTTTTCTCTCCCTACCTTTGCAGAGTAAGGCTGGATCAACATCAGTTATCTAAAAGTGTTTCCTCTTTTAATAACATATCCCACTAGGTAGCAAGACCAATAGTAAGAATGTGATTGACACAGGAGGAAAAAAAGATATCAGAACATGGCATTGATGCGATGGGGTTTCAGTTAACTTAGTGCTCTGAAAGTGTTCATTGGTTGTTCATAGCACCTGCTGCTTCAGAATGGCATTCCTTCAACAGACAATGGAAATGCAAAGAAAAGATATCTCTATCCTGCAGTGTAACATACACGCACATTTTTAACACCAACCTAAATTATAAAAAAACGAACTGTATTTTGTTTCAAAGTAGGCAGGCTCCTTTTCAGTGATGCTGTTTTACCTGTTTTCTAAAATGAAGAATTAAACCTGTTGTTAATATTTATTTAAGACCCCAGCTATTGGCTGTGTTAGCATATGTCTGCCTGAATACAATAATTTATTTATGTGTGAATCATCTAGAGAAAACATTAAAACTTGAAATTAAACTCTGAGACATTGTTTGCTAATAGTTCAGGTTAGATGTCTTGCTCTACTTCTCCATGATCTGATTTCTCCCTTGCTGAAAAAGAAGGGTAACTGGATAAGGAAAAAAGAGGAAAAATCTCAATAGACACAATTTGGGAAGAATCATTACAAAAATTAATTTAGTAGATTGAAAAAGCTGGCAGTATTTTTTATGGAAAATACATAAATCTTGTTTTGAAATACTAAATCAATCTACCAGACACATGCCTGAAGTTATACAAATGCTACAGCTATGTGACAATGTGATGTAGTCACTAATAAACACCGTGTACTTCACTAATCATGTACATATTCATAATCATGCCCTTAATTACTTGCTGAACTGGGACTAGTCCAAAGCCCCTATAACTCTATGGCTAGCCTCTCTGTGGGTTTTTAGTTAGTTATCCAAGTGATTTCCTAGTCTTACTCACTAGTCAACAGAAACAGATAACAGGATCGGAGACATTTCAATCCACCAGCGATCAAAGTGTCCTCCTGACCCCACAGCTCCTGTGGTTCAGCTTCAAGAAGAGGGTTCTAAAATACTCTTACATGGGATATTCCCTACCCTGGGGCTTGAACCAAATTCTGGGGTGATTCTCCTCTGGTTGAAGAGTGTACAGATGGCCGTGGGATCTTGCAGGACTAAAAAAAGATGTCACCAGTGTTTGGTGGGTATGGATATTAGGTAAAGTGTGCTTGTATTGGACATTTAGTTGAACTGTTGTTCCTAAAGAAGATTCCCCAGTTAAGAGGCTGAAGGTAGGTGGAATGAAGACATTCACTATTGGGCTTGGGAGAGGACCTGTACTGTCCAAACTCAGCCAAAGTGGTGAAGCTAGTGAAATGGGAGCCAAGCACTTCAAAGGCTGTGAGTGTATAAAAATTACATGGTGTAAATCCCCTTGTGTGTGAGCAAAAGACGTATCACAAGAGCAAAGGGAGAGAGAATCAGGACAAGCAGGTTGCTTTTAATTTTTTTTTCTTGTTAAGAAACTTTATTTAAAAAAAAGTCCCCTTTGGTGGCTGCAACCTTAACTTATCACACAAGAATCAACAAATGAAACCAAGTGAGAAAAAAAGTGAAATTGTCTAGACTGAATGAGTTGCAGGGAGCATGGTGAAAAGTAAATTGGGAAGTTTAGCATTCTTTCATTTTTAATAACCTGAGGTGTTATCAATAATGTCTGTAATTAATTTTTTTAAGATGTTAATTTTAGATCAATAGTATCCCTACGAAACAGCCAAGGCCTTTTATTGTCTTTAGAACAGTAAAGTCCAAACGCTATGGTGAAATCATACCAATTGACATTAGTGAGGATGCAACTCTCTTATCTTCTATGTCTTTTTTTTTTTGCGCTTGAAGCCATCAGCCAAATAGGTATAAACATTTTTCTTGAATGAATGCATTTCTCTTAGGCTCTTCTCCTTCTCTGTAGTTATGCATTTGAAGTGTGGAAAATGAATGTTTGGGAAGCTAAGAACAAGTGTTCCTGAAACTGATTTCTGATTCTCAGGGAAGATATTTTATGTAGAGGTGCTAAAAATATTAGCCCTCAGAATAGCACGAGCTGACTACTGCAAACACTGTAATTTAAGGACTTGTGTGCTCTTAGGTCGCATTTAATAGTTTCATGTGCGCATTTTAGGTTTTTCCCATGAAATACTTTTTCTTGAGATGCAGGCTTTGATTCAGTTGACAGAAAAATAATAAACTCAATAATGCGTATATATGGGCTTTCTGTTATAAACATGAGAGCAAATTCTCAACAGAGATGTACAGCTCTCTCTTCTCAAAATACTGCAGTGCTGCCCATGGCAGAGTCAATGTCTGGTGGGCCAGACCCTAAATTGGCTTTGCAGCTAAAAGAAATGACACCTTTTAGTGGAGGGACTGAACCTGTCAGTCCCTGCCAGTAAATGACTGCTTTTAAACCGATGCCAAAGCAATGACAGTCCTGAGCATAAACACGTACCATTTGCAGCCTGCTCTGTATTTGGCGCAGGCTGTTGGTGTTTATGTCCTGGACTTCATGTCTTACCTTTGTGACTGCAGTGTAAATGGAGCAGCTACCACTTTGCTATACAGCCTCATGGAAACAAAGTGCTGCAAGATCACTGCTGGAGAAAACTCAAGTACAGTCCACACTTTTCTGCCTTTTTTTTTTCTTTTTAACTCCCTATTCTATTTTTCCTGCTTCCTTTCTCAAAGAAATACTCCGTGAATAATCCTAGAATCATCCAAACATCATAAAGACTTGAAACAACTCAGTAAGCACCCTTAGTGTTACAACAAGGCGAAAATACCCAAGACGACCTAAGACATATTTCTTTATGGTTTTGTCTAGAAGGCTTAGTTTTACAAGGGATCCACCCTTCATATTTCCTTTGTTGTTGTTTATTATGATCATATAAGAAAGCAAGCACTGCTGTATACAACACATAAGAATACATTAAGCAAAACTTCGAACAAGCTAAAGCATAGCTTCTCATTTGAAGGGAGGGGAAAAAGTAAGGAAAAATTAAAGCTAAATCTTGTTTCACTGCTACTTATGTGGGAGAAAAAGTGCCCTCCTCTTATAACGTGGTTCTACCTGTTGTTTTGAATGTGATATGCCTGGGAGATAGTATGGAGCTAATGATTTACTTGTACATAAAGAATGATATTTTTGTAGAGGAAACCTGAAGAATTTATTCTCTTTTTTTGTGGGTTTAATGTTTTTGATATCTAAAGTTCATGAAAAAGCCATGTGATTGGTACAGAATTTTTTTTTACTTGCATCAAGTCCCCTAATCTTTGAACATTAGAATAATTTTGCATCTAGCCTGGGGTAAATTAGTTTCTTCAAGGTTTTTTTTTCAACTTTCCAGCATTATTTATTTTCAATTTGAAATTCTTTTAATATCAAAGTGGGTGTAATTAATTCTCTGTTTCTGATGATCTGAAAATTAAAATGAAAAATTACAAATAATATATCAAAGAACTTTCATAAAATATACCTGACCAAAATAGTTCAGGTTTACTGAACCTACATATCAATTTTTGTGGGGATTTTTTCCCTCTATATATAAAAGCCATGCTTTAGTGCCATCTAGTGCACTGAGAAATCACAAAAATAACTTCCCTGAATGTTTATGCTCTTACCTTGCAATAAACACTTTCTAACTCTACATTAGAGCCATGGTTATCATATTAAGTAAACGGTGAAATGACTCTTAATTACCAATTTGGAGTCTGACCGAAGGTGAGTGTAAAGCAAGAGTTTCAGGTCTTCTCTCGCCAACCATCACTGAAACTGAAAAAGACTCAGCAGTTCAGATTTGATCAATTTTCCTCTGGAAAATCAGAGGCATCTCAAAAGAATTCTAGCTCTCAGCCAAATATCATGAGTTTGATACTTCATTGTGGGATACACAAAATATGGTGTGCAGAGAGCCTGGATTACTCCTTTACCATAACTGAATATGAACTGTCCTGATGCCAGAAAAAAAAAAAAAGCAAAACCACCAAAAGCCCACTGGTGCACAGTATAGCTAGTAAGAATAAAAATGTGACTACATAATCAGTATTTTCCCTCTGCTGGGTTTTTTTGGGTGGGGGGTTTTCTTTCAGATTTTGTCAACGAAAAATGAAAACTGAGCTTGCCATCGTGGGAAGAAAATTACCTGAACCACATCGGAGCAGGTGAGAGATGCTGCCTTGAATTGCTTTCTATCACATTCAACTCATGATGGCCACCCCAAGAGGAGAATTTGGGCCTCAGCATCTGTCCAGATAGCTGTCTTACCAGTGTTCCCTTTGGGTTTTGGAATATTACATTTGTTATCAGCATAGGCACTGTGCTGGCGTGTGTGTGATTCATAAATAGCTAGCAAGGTTTGAGAGGTTAGAGGATTTGATTAGACTATCTGCGGTTAGATATTTGTATTGGAGAGGTTAGATGATCTGCTGAAAGCATTCAGATCTTTGGAGATCAAGACACTGATTATCAGTACGGATTTTACAGCAGGTACACGGAGGTTGTCAGGTTTGACAGATCCAGTGCTTGCAAACAGGTGGAAGATTTACCTCAAATCAGGGAAAAATTGCTTCCTCGGAGCTTTTACTGTTGAAAGGAGAGGTGATAGTTTTGGTCAAAAGGTGAGACTCATTCTAATCATCTTGCAAACTGATAATCTGTACTGATTTCTTGTATGTGTCCCTGACAAAGATTTCTCTACCTTTTTTTAAATATATCCTCTGATCCTAGTACATTAAAACATTTTCATGTAAAAGCCTGATATATGCAGTGTGATGTCCGAGTACATTGCCTGGGTGACTCGGTAACAGCTGAGGGTCAGGATATAGGAGTAGGAAAACTGTAAAGCTTCCCCAGAAGGAAATCAGCCACAATGGGTGGCAACTTCAGCATCATGTTAGAATATTACAACCCCTTTTCCAAAGCAGTAATAATAGTAACAATAATAAAAAATCTTCTGCCTTAGGCCTTTTTGGTGACCAGCGAGCAGAGCTCCAGAGATGGAGTTCAGCTGACGTGCAAACTCCCTCTCTGAGATGGGACAATCTGCGTCTTTGCAGGGCCTCACCTCCTCCTGGACTTCCAGGTGTAAAGTCATGATAATAATGCCCTTCTGAGAAAGCGTGTGCTGGGTAGCATTGCCGGAGGGAGGAAGGGAAGCAGGAGGAGAAGGAAGAGGTAGCACGTCAGATGATGCCACTGCTTCCCTGACGGTATGAAGGACCACAAGCAATTCTTCATGCTGATGGTTACATGACTTCCAGACCCCGTGAGCTGGATGTAACTCTGCCAAAATGAGAAGATCCGTCCCCCTCAAAACACAACCGTCAGGAGTGTCAGGAACTCTGCTTAATAGTTGCTGCCCTGCTCCTGCCTAGTAAAAAGAATAAAATAATGGCAATCTTGTTAAGAGAAATGCATTTTTCAGCACTCTGAATTTTAATGTGAACTGGCAGCGGATCTCAGTGATAAAGAATAAGTCTAATGCGGATGGTAATTTCGCAGAGACCTTGCTAACATGTGTTATCCACTGGCTTTCTTTTGTTCACTGCTGTGAATTATCAGCTGACTCAAGGCAATAGAGGGAAAAAAAGTTATATTTCTCGCTGTGTTGCTTTCCTAACATCATGCAAAGCTCACTGCAATAATTTAATTTTGTAGAGCAAGCACAGAGTTTGTTACTTTTCTCCCCTCCCTCCCCCAGAATTTTGTAGACAGGTATTGAACAGTGATTGACCAGAAGCTGTGATTCATAGTTAGCAGCAGGGTTCCACCAAATGCCTAACAAATTCATTTGTCTTGGAACAAGAGGAAACCATCATATTTCCTAATTCTTCAGAAAGGGAGCTTGATCCAACACATGATCAGAACCAGCCATCACCAAGCTGTATACAAGAAGCCCTGCAGAAAGGTAGTGATTAAACAACCTCAGGGAACCTTTCCTCTTAACCTTTAGCTGTCATATGTAGAGATAGCAATACTGTTCTACACAATGCATCTCTGTTAAAAATAAAGGCTTTACACAGCATGAACAATCATAACGTTCTCAGATTGTTACTCTTGTGCTTTTATCGTCAAATGGGAACCTGTGGTCATGACTTAGGATGCTAATTTGCTAGAAATTAATTGCAGAATTGCAGCAAATGCACTGAAGCAATGTACATATACTGTTCAAATTATGAAACTTCGGATTAAGTTGTTAGATCCAAGAAAACAGGTCAAGAACAAAGATGTAGTTCTTTCCCTGATTAATTTTTAATGTCCAATAGTTTGTTAAAGTAATTTCTCTTAATAATGCTCAGCCTTTCTTCTGTATCTTGCTTCAGTTTCACTGTGTAGTAAGGAATTCCCCAGGTTCCACATGCGAAAAGGAATTTCCTTGATCAGCCGTAAATGCATTATCTTCTACCACTACAGTCTCGAAAGTTGCCTCACTAAAGCTCTTGACGCCAGTCACAGTTTACACCAGTCAGCAGAATTTTGCCCATTGACTCAACCTCTCTGTACACTAGAAATCCCCGCTGTCCAATACCCCTAATTTAAACGCTTCTTCTGGAAAATGTGGAAAATAACCTTTAAAGTCACCATTAAGAGTATTGCTGAGAGTGTCATATAAAAATCTTATTTACAAAAGCATTGAATACCGTATGTTCGAAGGCAGATGTGCCAAAAAGTGCTAATTACACTGTTACTAAATGCCAATCGGGTAATTACACTTAGCCCACTTAAATACTTTCTGCAATCTGGGTTGCCTCAGCAGCTGAGGAAGGATTAGTGCTGCCCCATAATGCACACCATTGCCCTTTCCTGAGGGCACTAGGTGTTGAACCAAACTTCTGAGTACGGACCCAAATCTCACAGCCCATTAGTTCCTCTGTTCCTCCTCCTCCATTTTCCAGATGTTTTTCTCTTTGCTTCACTCAGATATCCAGGAACTTTTTCCCCAACCTAGAAACACCTGCAAGAAATTTTTTCTCCCTTAAATTCATCTCCCTCCTTTAAACACTTTCTGACCTTGCAGGACTCAGCTACCCTATGGGCTATCTTCTGATTCCTGGGAGAGAGGTGACCACTGCTTGCTGAACTTGCTCCATCTCCCCAGCAAATGGCTGCTCAGTCCTTGCCAGAGCTATTTGGTTGAGTACTTCTTTCTGCACCTCCATTTTGAACTATTTGCTTAGCACCGATACATTGTATTCAGTGATAGGATTTTTGCTCATATCCTTTTCTATTTCTCAAACAAATTTCTGGTCAGAAAGCCAACCCAGAGGCAAGGTGCAAGCACAGGTATGAGCATATATATAGAAATATCTATATAATATATAGATATAAAAGTATATGTTAGCATATATGTAAGTATAAATAAAAATAAATATATTAAAATGTACACTTAATATATAAAAAGATTGTCTAGATTGTATATATATTTAGTATAATAAATGCAGGAACATTTGGATATTTGGAACACTCCTAGAAAGTTGACGAGGTTTTGCGCTGAAGTATAGCTGTGGGGAAGCCCATCAATAGAATGTGCGAGGCTGATCACGAGATCTAATCCCAATCACTTCGTAGGCAGCAAAGCCACCAGGCACAGCAGTCCTGTGCTTTGCACAGAACTTGCATCCAAAAAGTATGAAACATACTTGATAATCAGCAGCAAAATTTGTCATCACTTTAATGCAGCCAGGAGGCAATCAGAGACAGTTTAACAGATGTTTCCATATTTAAGCCAGAACAAACAGAATAGATTAATTTCCCCACTTTCTCCTCAGAAGCAAATGCCAGAAGGTTCTGGGTCTGAAATTTCACTGTGTAACACAAGGAAAAAACAATGTTTTGACCCTGTCAGCAGCAAAGGCGATGTTTGCAACCGTGGTGATCTTAAGAACCAGAAGCCAGTCTGTAAATTCAGGCTGCTGCTTGGGGAGAACAAGGTAGTAGTGAGGTCTGTTAGTGCCTGATCACACAACTTTGAGTACAAGCAACGTAGAAATATTACATGCTACTACTATTAAATAGAAATACCAAAGAAGATTATCTGCGACCAGAGCAAGAATATCTCAGCCCAGCATCCAATTCACTTTTTTTCTGAACTGTGGGGCAGGTTGAACCTACATTTTCCTACATCGTGTGTTTTTGGCAGAAAGAGATAAAACGTGTGCTCACTTGCTGCCTGTGCCATGCCGCTGGTCGCAGAGGGGTGTCCCAGGGCACAAATCAACGATGAATGCAACCCAGAGGTCACAAGCTACCTCTCAAATTGCAGGACTCCCACACTTAATTCACTGCTCTAATTATATCATCAGCTGTCATTACTCCTGTTATTTAGGTTCATCATCCTGACCTAGTAGTGAGGGCTATGGGTGAGCTAGTGCCCTGGGTCTTCTGGAAGCATAAAGGAGAGGAGGAATGGCTGCAGCATCCAGGGAGCTTGCACCTGAGGTTGTGAAATGGAGCTGCTTTGAAGCAGCTGAAGGGGAAACTGCTCTGGCAGTAGCCTGCACCCTTCTTCAGACATGAGGTGATTTTATAAATCAGCTTCCTCCCTCTGTGTGTGTGTATGAGAGGTTGATTTTCTGATTTTTCTCATTTTTCTCACTCTGGGTGGCTTGAAGTCTAGTGAAACTGGTTCTCCAAAGCAAAGAGTTCTGGGCTGATGATGATGGCTAATCAGCATTGTACAAACCGCTGTCTGATTTTGCATATTCTCTTTTTATATGTAGCCTCCCCTGTGCATTGCTTTGCTGCAGGTTTTGGGAGGGCAAATAGAGAGAGCAAAGGGTTAAAGCTCCTACCTTCCCCAGCAGAAGATGAGTTTGTGTGGGTTTGCTCTTTCCTGAGCACCCATCGCTCTCCACCCCAGAATGCGAAGGTTGTGTAATAACCCCTTCCTCAACCTTGACTCAAGCCTTGCCAGCTCAGTGATTCACCCCAGCTCCGCCACCTGCTTTCGCTGGAACTACAAGCTGAAACACCAGCCGAAAACAGCCCGCGTGGGGGGTGAGGAGAGCTGTCATCCCCACCAGCCCACTCCTCCCCAGGCTCCCAGCCCCAAGTGACAGCTGTAGGGTTATATTTATCACAGGTGTGCAGATGACATTAAAAGGGGGGGGAGGGGGGAAAAGAAGGTGCCCTTCCTTCGCAGCAAGACTTCCCCTCCATTTGCCGTTTTGAAGGTTTTACAGTCATTAGACAGTCATCTTCACAATTGCCTCACCCAAACTTTGCTGGAGCTTAAACACATCTTCCGTGTGACAAAGATTTCAGCCCTGGCAGGATCTAAAAAAGGGTTTTAATCCTAGTTATTTTCTGTTCCGCTTAATTGCCTTACCCAACACTTACACTTCATATAAAGACTATCCATCTTTCCCCCACTTACTTCTGAAATAATCATTATCCTCCTCTGCAGAAATGAAAAAAAAAAAGAAAGAGAGGAAAAAATAAAGTGGTAGGGGTTAGGAAACTTGACATTGAAAACAGACATCCAGATTTTAGATGTCTTTGACTAATCCAAAATATGTTTCATGCACTTCGCAGAGTTCCTTTCTGGAGCTAATGGAGCTTTAATAAAGGATGTTTCCCCCCTCCCTTCCCCATGCAACTTCCCCTCCCCTTTCCTCTGCTACTGTGAAGTTTCCATGAGTAATCCTAAAAACAATATTTTGATGACTGAAACATTAGAGCATAATGTTACTGCATAACATAGCATGTCCAGAACTTTCCTCTGGGATGGAAATCTTTTATTTTCAGCATATTAAAGGAGAAGTAAACATTGTAGTGGGGAAAAAATGAATGCTTTGAAATGTTATTTTACATTTCTGCCATTTTTTGATATTTAGGTCAACTTTGCTGGAGCAGCACCATCTATTCTAGGGAACAGCTTGCTCGCAATAGAACCTAGACGTCTTCTGGGGTCAAACCCCTTTCTTTTTATGACAGATGCAGGACAATTCAGTCAAATCTGTCATGTTGTCCCTCCTCTTTGCTCATGTTTCATTAGCCGTCAGACCACTATATCATCTACTATATGTGCAGTGTATAGAAAATGTTGATATGTTTTCCCTAGCTTTCGGGACACCAAAACCATTTCTGTTGCTTTTATTTGGCATTTGTGTAGTCTGTCAAACAGCAAATTTAAACTCTGTCTTTGGCAAACCAAACCTTTATCGACAATGCAGTTTCTCAGATTAGTCTTTTTCTTTCCAAATTCAGTCTTTCAAAGATTCCTGATGAGAAAATTAATAACTAAAATATTCCCAGAGTTACACAGAATTGCTGTCCATCTAGAGATAACAACGCTATGACAGCAAAGCAGTTTTTCAAGCAAGATTGAGATGATTTGGGGGCAGCTGCTTGCTCTTCCCCAGACTTTCTGTTTGACTGTGGGCAAGCCCCACGGTTCCACCAGGCAGCAGTTTATCATCTCCAAAACGGGGTTGACGGAAGGTATTAATTCTTTGTCTTACAGGTAGACGGTGTGAATAAATCCACAAAGAAATGTTCTGTGCATGTCTGCTCCAAACAGGCTGTGGTTTCAGTGGAGATTTCCAAGACATCACTAAACTGGCTCACATAGGCACCAACAACAGCCTCTCACACAATGCAGACCACATTACAGACCTACTGTAAATCTAGCTCAGGCATATCGAAATTATAGACCAGACACAACAGTGAATCATGTAATAAGGAGAGGGCTAAAGACAGATATGTTGGTTGTCTTTTATACAGTGAATCTATGGCATTAATGTGGTAAGAGCAATAGAAAAACTGTCATTAAACAGTTTTGTTTTCAGAATCAACCTGCTTCTCACATCCATTAAAAAGCTTGTGGTGTGGTAGAATGGTCTTGACAGGGAAGGGTATTTTTTTTGCCGGACTTTGGTTTAAATATGGCTTCTCACAATTCACATTTCTCACTGCATCTGTGTCTTGACCAAAGGAGATGATTTTTTTTTTTCCCACATGTTAAAAAAAAAAATCTCAGTGGAAATTTGCAGGTCTCGTAGCCACTTTGCTGACCTAGTCAGCTGGCCACCTTTTTTCATGCAAAATGTTACACGTGAACAGCTCTTGTTTTATGCCTTGTAACATTTTCATGTGACTCATAACAAGTGATTCATATTTCTCTGGTATTCGCCAAAGATCATACTTAGAAATTGGATTCTTAGAAATTTTTTATTTCTTTCTGTAGGAGGGACTGTGGGTGCTCTACTCAGGTCCTTTATGATAATGCAACCTCAGATGGTGTCGTGTAAGCCAGTTTACAGTAATAAATAATAATAATAATCACGAATTTGTTAAAGTCCTGAACTTCTGATTTGAAAAATGTACAGTACAGCCAAGAATAACCTGTCTGAGAGTGTCTTTGCACTTTGAACAGTAGTTGATCTTACATTTAAAGTGTATGAATAAATTAAATAAATAAATTACCTTATAATTTGAGTCATAGGCTGGGATGTGAGGGCCAGTCTTGAGTCTTTGTCTTGCTAGCGGACTTCCAGCATGATTTCAGGCAAATTGGTGAATCTCTGTAATTCTGTTTTCTCCTATTAAACATGCTACTTGTTAATGGCTTTTGTCGGTTTTGATCCTACTTTCTCCAAGTGAAAGAAGGAAGGTTAACTTGAGCCTACATAGTGGTTAGCAAAGGCAGTAAAGTGATGAGGAAGAAGGCATAGAGAATACTCACGGTTTCAACTGGAAATGCTCAATACGTCTCTTATGCAGCTGAGATTCAAATAATGATGAAAAAATATTAATTTCCAGAGCTTTTTGGTAAGGACTTTTTCTTAGTTATTAGGTATAATTTGAAATTGAAACATGGTGCGATCTAACTTTAGTCACTTGGATGCTCTGCCCAGTGAAATGTTGTGCAAAAATTCCCTAATTCACTCATCTTCAGGCTTTATCGCTCTTCAAGAGTGAAACTCACAATAAGTGATGAAAATGGGGAACGGGGGGG
>Ga0065711_1035492_pt1 | contig 22252 bp, 9 predicted proteins | sample Hoacrofraction12_FD_59098 | JGI IMG/M metagenome (GOLD analysis project Ga0065711, IMG submission 59098) | Hoatzin crop microbial communities from Cojedes, Venezuela - Epithelial fraction 12 v2 (version 2) | ecosystem: Host-associated > Birds > Digestive system > Esophagus > Crop | place... | reverse complement strand
GAGCTGCTGGAGAGAGTCCAGCGGAGGGCTACGAGGATGGTGAGGGGACTGGAGCATCTCTCCTACGAGGAGAGGCTGAGGGAACTGGGCTTGTTCAGCCTGAAGAAGAGAAGGCTGAGAGGGGACCTTATAAATGCTTACAAATATCTGAAGGGTGGGTGTCAGGAGGATGGGGCCTAACTCTTTTCAATGGTGCCCAGCAACAGGACGAGGGGCAATGGGCACAAACTGAAGCACAGGAAGTTCCATCTGAACATGAGGAAGAACTTCTTCCCTTTGAGGGTGACGGAGCACTGGAACAGGCTGCCCAGGGAGGTTGTGGAGTCTCCTTCTCTGGAGATATTCAGGACCTGCCTGGACAAGGTCCCGTGCAGCCTGCTGTAGGTGACTCTGCTTCGGCAGGAGGGTTGGACTAGATGACTCACAGAGGTCCCTTCCAACCCCTTCCATTCTGTGGTTCTGTGGTTCTGTGATTCTGTGATTCTGTGATTCTGTGATATATGGATTTTCTGTTCTGCCACCTGACTATAAAAGTAAAGACACTTAAAATTCTAGGCTCCTGGATAGTTTTTCCTTTGCTTTTCATCCTTTCAGCCACAGAAGCATGTCCATATTCATGGTACCAAGTAACAAACTTGTAAACACTTGTACTAATTTTTTCTGAGCTGATCACTCACAAATCTTCAATAATATCTTCATTCATCTTTTGCATCCATCCATTACCAGGGTAAAAAACAAATGGATTTAATAATGTAGAGGACATCTCATTATTTTTTAAGATTAAAAACAAACTAAGAAGAGGGAACACTCACTAAAACTCTAAGCTGCTTTTTCATAAGCAAAATCAAGTTGTTCTTTGAGGAGTTTTTTCTTCTCTCTCACAAAAGCAGTTTGGTAAGTGAAATAAGCCACATAAAAGCTATACTCTATATGGTATAAGGTGAGCAAGGAAGAATTGCCACTGATATTCTGCACCAAAAACTTCTTCGTAATATAGTTCTTGAACATAAAGCTCTGGTTTTTGTATGGACTGCTTGTGCATTATTCAGTGGTACTTCTCTACCTCCCTATAGTGCAGCTGAAAGGATGCTGAAGGCTCAATGAGTTACAGATCTATTTCTTGTCAGGGTGAACACTCATTACCGTGTCAAATTGTGCATGTGCTGATGTTCAGCCTGAGGAAGTGTACTTCAGCTGGTGTCACTTGTCTGAATTCTTGATAGTATTGCCCCAGTGGTGGGACAGATGGAGTAGAGTCACAACATCCGTGTCTGTAAAGCAAGACTGCTGGTACTATGAACCAGAAGTCAACAATACGAATGTCAATTTGTTTGGCTTTTTTAACTTGATGTTAGCTATCCTCTAGTCCTAGAGAGTTAATGCCCATTTGTATTGGTGTACAAAAGGTGTGCTTCCAGGTTAGTTTCATAAAAAAGGAACACAGTTGTTGTATTCTCTGAGCATATCACCATGTAAATCTGACCACGATAAAAGGGAAAATAGGGACATTTACTTCGGAAGTGTACTTTTAGTCTGAACTAAATGTAGACACACCCATTATTTGCTAAGAAATATCTGCTACAGAATGAAAAAATACCCAGTTCCTTCTGTACTTATTAGGGGTATTATTCAGACAGCAGAAAATGAGAGCCCTGGACTTCTTTCGTAAGTTGTCAAGTCAATCTTGCCAGCAATATCTATACAGATGACTTTGGTAAACCAGCTTGACAAGTTATAGGGAAATGAGAGCAGTACAGAATAAATATCAGTGAAATTCTTGGCCTTATCCCCAGACTGCTGAAATGGCCTTTTCCTTTTGCTCCAGGGTTCAGCAGATGTTTAGCACAGAAAGACAGATGCAGACATACAAGAGAACTTGGCTACCAGTAGTTATTCAGTTTAAAAAAAGTCTCAGGAAGGAGGTGGTATATGATCTCTGATCTGTGCAATTTGAGTCTACTGTGTGACACTTCATCAAACGAAGGAATAAATTTATACAGCAGACTATAAAATCGGCCTTAAGTTCTGTTGCGTATTCTACTTGCTTTCAGTTTCAATACATAAAGTTTATATTAATAAAACACTCATCCAGAGAGACACAGACCAGGTCTAAGGGTGAGGAGCTGCATGCCTGTTACCACGTTATATTGCATAAAATCTCATGTGCTGCACCAGAGGGAAAGTGCAAGTGGGTTACAGCCCCCTCAACTGCTCTGTACTGTTACCCTGGTAAAGCTACCCTTTTTCTGTCCTCTCCAGACATAGAACTACTTGATATTAGCCAAATACTTCTGTGTAGTTCTTCCTCATTTGGCAGAATATTTGCTGATTTTTTGTTATGTCAAAGAGAATGGAAAAATATACTGTCCCAAGATTTTTTTTGGTGGTTTTGCCAAGGGAGGATTCAAAAAATGAAGGGCATGCCCATCATTTGGCCACAGGTCATAGCCTGAGGCCTTTCGGTTTTCTTTATTAAGTCTCTACTCTAACTCTCATTAATTTAAGCAGAGCTTGTTGAAGCCAGTTAACAAAAATACAAAATGTGGTGAGTTACCATTCAACACTAGTGTGTGCTTATAACCTGTTTCTGTCCTCCTTACACACGCCAATTATTTTATGCTACTTGTGAAAGTTGCCCTACATTATCTTCCCTCTGCGTGCTGAGTTCTGATATCTCTGGCTTGTACATGATGAAAGGAGAAATCAAAGTGTAGATCTTAATGTGATAAAGTGAAAAAAGTAATTTTACTGTTGGAAACTGAATTGCTCCTGAACATAATATGTGATACTGAAGATTCCAAAGTAGCCAAGGGAAAGCTATTAAATAAATAAATGCATACGAGCATGGCTTTTAGTGGACTATTTAACCATTATTTTAATTAGGTTCAGGAGATTAATTGAGCCATGTTTATCACAAGTTATGAGTGATCCTGGGATGGCTGAGAGAGAGGAGTAGGGCGGAAAACTAGCTGAGAGGAAAAGGAGGGAAAAGGAAGAACATTCTTTGCCTCAAAGCATCAAATAAAGTTCTTGGATTCTCTGGTACCAAAGCTTTGAAATTATTGATCAGCAGCAGTGGGAGCTCATTTATTGTTCTTGAAAGCTCCATTAGGGAATCCTCACTTTGGAGCAGCACATCCTGAAACACTCCTTAGACTGCAACTGATAAAACAGGAGGGATCCACAAGGCAAGGTATATGTCTACAGCACTGGTGTCTTCCACTGAGAAGGTCACAACTGGATCTCCACTGTCAATAGAAACACATAGGCACTTCCAGAATTATATTTAGTTTATCCTAAAGTAGACATGTCAACGACACAATGCATCTTGCACCAGAAGAATCCATTTTTCCCCCACTGACCTTAAAAGAAGCCTAAGGTGACAATCATGGCAATATTTCTATCACAGTTACGGTTAGCCAGGCCATTGTGCATGTGTATGTCAATAACCCAGTTGAATTCTCTAGAGAAAAGGTAAATAGCAATAGAAAAGTTGTCATTCCCATTTCCTCCTCATTGAAGAGGAGTCTGGCATTAATTTTGTGTTGCAAGTTCAACTTTACTTGCCTGTTAACCTTACTTGTCTCTCTTGGCTACACAAAGAAGCCTCTCAGGTGCTAGACAGAAGGGAAAAATCGCTTCCTTCAGTGGGCATGCTTTTGTTCATGGAGCCCAGGATGTGACTAGTCTCCATCACTGCAAGAGTACACTTCACATTTGAGTCCTTGTTCATCTAGACCCTCAGAACTTTTTCCTGCAGAGCTACTATCTAGCCAGTCAGTCCCCAACCTGTATCAAAATATATGATACCTGATCATCTGTCCTGTTAAAACTTTAGCAAACTCCCTGACCTGTTCAAAAGAACACTTGTACAGAAAGTCCAGGGCACAGCAGAGCTGTCAGGATAAGCAGTCAGACTACAGCCACCCTGTTTTGGAGGGCAAAACACAGGGATGAAAGCTGCTCCGAGACAGTTTGCCCAGTGAGAAAGAATGAACCAGGGCATAGCTAATTCTAGTATCAGTGTGAGCCTGGGTTACTTTCCAGCCTTGGGATTCCATGGCCCTGGGCTTGGTTTCCACACTTTACCCTCAGTAATGTCCTCCCTTTCTCCGTCCTCATTATAGCTGATCCCAGTTAACTACTGACTTACCGACAGCTTTGCCTTTGAGCCTTCGTTACAGAACAAATTGAAGTTTGTAAGAGGTGTTGACACCAATCTCATCTGTAGTACAGTGACACAGGATAAGAAATAACTGATCCCAGTTTTAAGAGCAGTTATACTTCTGTCTCCAAGTACCACTTAGGTCCAGCCACAATGGATGTTTTAAAAGCAAATAAGACTGTTAAAGTGAAAGCCACCTGACACATTTGCAAAATAAAAATTTAATTTTGTTTAGGATTTTCAAGGGAATGTAAAGGAGTCAGGTGCTTGGTTCCCACTGAATTTCAAAGATACTGATTTCCCTGATTCTGCATATTCCTGTATAAACCTCCAGTCTCTTTCTGCATTGTGCATATTTTGCCATCTCAAATGTCATTCACTTTCTGCTTTTATTCTTGACCCACAAGGGAAAGATCCAATTTCAATTCAATTAAAAAAAAATGTAATTTCTGCCTTTCATTTCCATGAAGATTTGCAATTCTTTTGTTTTCTTCATCAATTTCTTTTCAGCAGACTAATTCAAGCAGAATGTGCAGAGGTAGAAATATGCAACATTTATGACACTTTGAAAATCTTAGACTAAGTGAAACTTACCTAGATTACACTCTGCTGTCAAAACTTGTCTAAGTTATGCACAATTTTTTTACCAAATTGTAATAAGATGAGAAAATCGGCTTTGTTGGCTTATCTTCTCTGTGTATATTTGACAGTTTGTACTTTTAATTCCATGAGGCATGCAAGCAGACTTTTCATGAAAGAGTCTGCATTTATAGTTTTAAAACCACGTTTCGTGTAATTCTGGCTGCATTTGCTGCAGTGGCATTGACAATTTACTCATCAGTTTCTAATTTACATGAGGAAACATTTTTTTCCCTCTAAACTGGCCCCCAGAAGAAATCTTGTTCTCTTGTGTGTAGCATTAGACTTGCAGCATATGGAATGACTGAGAATTGAAATGTATATCAGCAGTGGATATCATATTGAAAGTTTGCAGGAAACAAGCTTTAAGTACCATCTCTTCTCAGTCTCGTTGCTCCCAGCCTCATCCATCAGTTTGGCTCTCTCCTACAGCAGGAATTATGTAACAATTTTAATTTTTTTGTTGGGCTTGGACATCTGTCTTTGTAAGGATGCTGTGTCAATCTGATCTTTTCAACTACACATTATCTCCTACGAATGCATTTTCTCCAGTGCTTCAATAACTTGATGGAAAATAATTACCTTGTAAAAAATGATTTGTTTTGTCTGAGTCCACTACACTAAGATACAGAGTTTTGTCATGCATTACTAATACTCTTTCTCAGATCCTTTTCAGTGCATTATAGAGAAAAACCACTATGGCTCAAAGACAGCTGGATGCATCTTGCCTCCCCTCCCCCCCCCCAACCCAGTCTCTCTGGCTACATCTGTGTTACTAAATAAAACAACACGGGAACCAGAGGCCCATTGACATGATATTGCTTGCATCTCTACATCTACAGTCTTCTTATACAGAAGGCCATGTACAGCTGTCTACTGGAAATAGTCTTTAGCCATGCTAGTCCCCGAGCCATAGCCACATGCTGTTTAGTACTGTATTAGCTGACCTGGACAAAAACTTGATAGAAACGATGATAATGATTAACTAGCATGGATGGGTGTTCTTTGACCTGGTGTTCATATCCAAGCCCGGAGCCTGTCTAGTTAGATAATATACGTTTAGCCTCAGTCCTCTTCTAGAAGTGATGATGCTTTTCCTTTTTTTCTCTTGATTGTAATCACACATTTTTTCCTGTTTTTATGATGGACCTAGAGCACTGTAGCTCTACATTCATGAAATGCCGTACAGCTCTTGGTAAGGTGCAATGCCAAGCTAAGTTGTATCAACCTTATCTGGACTCCAACCTTAGAAAGTCAGCCTATCCTGCTAGTGGATCTTCTTGCTCTTCTCTCCATGACCTCAGTCATCTTGGTGTTGTGCTCTGTTGCCTGATTCAAAGCTGTTACATGTTATTGCTACTGTATGGTAATTCTGGGTCTGGTACCTGCAGTTCTTTCCTTTCTGAACCATTGTGGTGAAGAACTGAGGGTCAAAGAGCCTTTTTAAGCCAAAGTAATTTTATAAACTAAAGTGCAGCCTTTAGCGGAAAAAAAAAGTGATATATGATCTATGGGCCAAGCAAACAGATTTTCTGGCCATCCTCAAATGTCCAGAATATCTGCCTGAATTGCTCCTCACTTTTACTCTAGACATCATTTCTGTCTTTTTTGGCTTTGCTAGTTATGAGACATTTTGGCAAGCTAGCCTGAAGGTCAAGTTGGTCTCCTCAGAGCCTTTGGTTCTGCAGTCCTGAAATACCTTACTTTCTCAACAGTTCTCCCAGATCATGACTTTATCTTTCAACTTGTCCCCTCAACAACCCTCTTGATTTAACTTCAGATATTTAGTAAATAATCCGGTGTTTAATGCAGTTTGCTCATGTAGTTAATACCACCAAAGTGGAGAAGATAATCTGGGAAAACTACTTGAAGCTACTCTTCTAGATTTGAGACAAACTGCCCATGAGCCTTTGGATTTGTGGCACTACATTGCTCATTATCCCTTCCCCCCTCACCACAGACTGTCCGGAACAACCATCAAGAAAATGGGGAGTTATGTTCCCATAACATTCTTCTATAACATTCATATAACGCAATATCTTCACTAGGCAGTTTAATTAAATACTCCTTTTCAGGCCACATGTGCACTAAATCTCTGTTAAAACCACATAACTTTGTGCTTTATCAGCCAGCCCTTTCTTCCATATTTCTATTCAGTTTGCACTAGTTAAAAAATTGGTTATTTCCTATCCCACTGTTAACACGAAGAGGTTTGATACTGGTTTCAATAAGAAAGAATAAAACATTTTTATTTTAGTGTACAGACTAGAGGTCTGTGTTATGGATGTTTAACATGATTACTTTATGTTGACATGGAAAGAATAGCATAAAGAAATTACTATACTCTTTTCCACCACCAGTTAAAGTAATAGACATGGAGAAAAATGCACATAGCTACGAGATTTTATTGAGAAAAAAAAATGTATGAGAATATGGTGTAATGTATTGGATACTAACTTGGAAATTATCTTAACAAGGTGATATGTAAGCCCACTACTGCTCCGGTGAACTCAAATTTTAAATTTCCCAGTCTGAAAGGCAGTTGTAATACTGCTACAGGTAGTGAAACATTTTGGTGTTAGGCAAATGGAGCTTGCATATAAAAACAAATGGAGAACATTCTTTCATCTTTGATCACTGTCAGACTTCTGTTAACAAAGTTATTGATATGTAACTCTTGTATTCTATAAATCATTCTCTGCTTAAATCAAGAATGATGTAAAGAAATTTTAATCTCTGAAAGGCACCTTATATATTACTAGGGATGCTTCACTGTGAAAAGTTAACACGTTTTAATCTACCAGAATGAATGTATGTCCTTATGCTGTTAATAATCCAAAACAGACAGTAAATAGTATTTATAGCCTTTTATTTATATGTATACTTACTAAACACTGAATGTACTAAAATAGTAATATAAGCTCTGACAATGTCAGTTACCTAAATCTCTTCAAGCACAAGAAAGATGTACTTTCAGAAAAGGGTATAAATGCCCATTGTCATCAGGAGGCAAATAAGTTACACATAATTACCACTGTTTAATCTTTTTCTTTGTAGCTTTGTACAGTATGAAATCAATTTTAATCTGTAATTTTTGCCTTGTCTTTACCAGTCATAGTAATATTTAACCACAGCTGCAAGACTGTGGAAAAAAATAACTATGTAAAATGCAAACACTGAGTTAAATAAGAAAAAATAGCTACAAGAAAAGAGAGACAACTTATTTTTAGCCAGCCAGAAAATGCTTTGATGTCAAAAGCCTTTAAAGTTCAAATGCTTTGTATAGGCAACCCACTGAAAAACCAGGTTTCTGTTTGGTGTAAACAAGTTCAGGATCTTGAAAGCTGATGGTCATTGGTGTGTTTGTTTTGCTTTGATGTTGCAATATAGACTCTGAGGTAAAAGACCTGGCTGCTTTTTACCTATAGAGTCAGATTTTTAGAAAGGAAAAACTCAAATTCTGTCTGACCTGTATAGTATAGCAGACTGAATAGCAGTAACTCTGACTGTGGGAATTATTTTCTGCCAGAATGAAACAAAGTTACATCAGTCCAACTTGTGGTTTATATGAGAAAAGACTTATTCAAAGACCTCTACTTACAATTGATTTATTGCTTCATTTGGATGCTTGTTGAAGTTGCTAATTACCTTCAGTATTAAGAGCATACATTTTACTTCAAATTTAAATTTTGGAAAAACACTGAGAGACGTGACCTCTAACATCACGGTTTCACCTTGGTACATAATTTTGAATGGCTGAAGTCACCTCTAGCTTTTGTAGTCTAGTATACATATTTTCCCCCTATATAGCCTAGATGCCTCAATCAGAATTCTTAAAAAAATGCCTACATTTACAAAACATTTTGGTTTCCAGATCTTTTTAGCTCTGTCTTCAAATGAGATCAAACTGGGAATTGTCTTTATATGCAAGGAAATTTCCATTGCCGAGTTAAAGGAATATAGTACTAATTGGTTGCATAATATTAGAATATCTGGAATGTACATGAAGACTCAGCCTGTTAATTAAGACAAATTGTGAAAATAGTCATACAGACTGTAATTTCCATATAGACTTTAAAAGTAAGAAAATTATCTTGGTGAGGGAGAAATATATGATAATAAATTCATCTGAGAATCTGATTCTGCTCTGATAGTTGTGAATCATCTGCTAGTGGCACATATGTTTTGGGTTCCCAGACTTCCTTCTATCCCCAGCATCATGTGTCTATGTTTTCTACGCCAATAGTGATGGACACTTCTAGAGGGCAATTCTGAGCACTCACCATGAGCAATAATTAGGTTAAAATTCTGAATAACCTATTAAGAATCTACAACTCTCACTGTCTGTGTTTGTAAACTCAAATCAGAGATACACAAGTCATTCATACCTTACTTTTAGTTACATCTTACTCATGAGTGAAAGGTACTCAGTGCCCTCAGAGGGACTGTTAGGAGGTGTCATTTGTGATTATTACGGCTTTCATGTGTTAAAATAAATGCAGAAAAAATAAGAAACATATCAAAAAACAGGATCAGAAAAATCCCCATGTGGTTAAGTCTAGTCCCCTGCATTTTTCCTGACTCAGTATGTTGCTTTCTCACCACAGATTTCTCTCACTTGTTTTTCAGTTTCTCTAGGAATAGAGCTTCAACTACCTTCCCTGGAAATCTATTACACTGACAAGTTGTTATCACTAGGAAGTGTTTCTATGCTTATACAACTGCCAGTCCTTCCCTAAGACTACTATATCACCAATATTTTTTAATGACTGCTGACAATACTTAGTTGTACAAAACCCACTGGGATTAGGGAGCTGCAATGCTAGATGATGTGAGGGTAAGAAAAAAAAATCATACATGCCTAGTTAAGCCTCACATGGTTTAACATAGATCTGACGCTATTCTATGCACACTTAACAAATGCCCACCGGATTACACACACCTACTCTTCAAACTGATATGCATTTTTACAGTTATTTCATCTGAGAGCCTTGAAGTGGTTCAGAAATAAAGCCTGACTTTATGCGTGTAAGACAGATAGAAAAGATACTGCTTTAAATGTACAAATGAGAAAGAGAAAGCATCAGATAATGTTCCACACTGGTAAGGGAACAACTTCACTAAGCTAAAAAAGCTTTCAAGTAAGGGTGAATGCATAGGGTCACCAAGGTTCCTGAGCTCACTGTCTCTGCTCTCGTCTCTCACCACAGAAGGACACTGGAGGTAGATGGGGTGTCCCTCATCCTTCCCTTCTGGAGGCGGTGGTGCTGCCATTCAGATGTGTACCCTCTGCCTTGTTGGGCCAGCTTGTGTCTCTGGGACTGTCTTCTCCTTGCTGCTGAGTGAGGCCAGCTCTTCTCAGTCTACTTCCATACAAATTCACGTCTCTGGGGTTGTTCTATCCCTCCCATCTCCAGTATCATGCAGTCCTTTCATATCCAGTATCTCCAACCTCTAGCCCTTGTATCATCCCCTCTCCCTCATTTCTATCACGTCCAATCTCAGTCAAGCAATGTTTCAATATCTCAGTCCCCATTGAACGTTTTCCACATCCTCCATGTCCTCGTAGCATCAGCCCAGCCTTCTCAGCTCAGTGCCCATTGTCCTCAGACCATATTATTCCACCATCCTCGCACATTCACCACTCTCTTTAGCCCAGTTTTTCTCCTACTCAAGGATCCCTTCAATCTCAACATCATTGCACACAACCACAGCTATCAGTGGCCATAATGACAACTTTATAGCCTCTTTAACCACACTCTAAACTTCATCCAGCTGTAGCATTCCAGTCAATCAATTCCACCGTAACAGTTGCAAGACTGTCCTGGTCAACCCCAAGTCATCTCTAATGTCTGTGTCCATTCTCTCTACTCCTCTGTGGTGAGACCTCACCTGGAGTCCTGCCTCCAGCTCTGGAGCCCTCAGCACAGGAAAGACATGGACATGTTGGAGCGGGACCAGAGGAGGCCACAAGTATGCTCAGAGGGCTGGAACACCATTCCTATAAGGAAAGGCTGAGAGAGTTGGGGCTGTTCTACAATTCTTTGATCTTCGCTGCCAAAATCTGACTCCCAGCACCATCTCTGTCACCTTCTCCAGCTTTCTCCCCTCTCAGGAAGGCATATAGAATACTCTCTTTATAGGAATTTACATGGAGTCATAATTGTATTCTATCTATAATTTAAAGTTCATTCACTATGTTGCACAGCGAACGTGTGCCACTTTAAAAATGCCTGTTACAGCTCTCTGTTTTGAGAGGTGAAGAAAATTGCTGATTTTCTCAGCAGCACACTGTTCAGAGAGACAAACTGAGCAATTCATTGGTTATTAGACAGAAAAATTAGTTATCTGGATCACAGTTTACTACTGCTGTAAAATTGATGGTAGTATATTAGTGGATTTTTTGTAAAAGTAAAGAAATGGTTTGTGTTCAGATGAAAGCTGAGGGAGAATCTCTTACCATCATGGTACGTCTCCACTTTTTTAGTATGTTCTTTCTAAACACCACATGTTGGCTGCTGAAGGTGAAAGGCTACAGAGGATGGATGGATGCTTGGTCTTAGCCATTATATCAGAATTACTATATATTTCTAAATGTTTAAAAAAATTTCAGAATGGATATTCAGTGCACCTCCCCTTGATACTTGGTTGTATCAATTAAATGGTTACTCTCTGTCCATCCACTTGAAAGAAAGACCAAAATGAGTTGAGGAGCTGGGTACGATCTTTAATCACATCAGTACGTTCGCTTCTCCAGGTAAACTACAGGGTAAAACAGACTTTATGAATTAGATTGCTAGGCAGTGATTGCAAAAAATAGTTGACTAAAGAATGACTTGAATTTAAATGAGGGGGGGTTTGGCCCATAATGGAGGTGTTGTACAGTGAGTTTGTCTCTTACATTGAAAGTGCTTTTTGTGATAGCCTGTGGGTAGTCCATGGTGTACTGATGAAATTTATGCAGAAACCTTAATGTGGAACAGAAAGAAGAAGCTTTCATTGTGTTTTACCATAAAAGATTGTATTAGTGGAAGAAGTAGTGCTCTCATATGTTGGCAATGTAGCCAAATTCTTCAGCCAAACTCCCAGTGAACTTGGTGGCAGATTTGCTAAGTGACAGTTGAGAAATGCAGTTGCATGCTGTCTCACTGACAAACACATACTCATGAAATAAGGAAAACAACCACTGTAGCAACTTTTCGTTTATCCCCAGAGGGTTCATTAGTGTACAAGGATGAAAACACCGTAGAAAACATGCTTCTTTTGACGTATCTGTGCATTACCATTTGCCCCACCCCTGATCATATGAGGAGAATGAACTGCATGATTGTTGGGCCAAGAATCATTTTTTGGGAGCATCACAAATGAGCTGTTCAAGGCCATTAGGTCTTGTGGTATGCTTTAGAGTCTATGAATGCTTATTCCTGTTTTTGTTGAAATCAATGGTCAGCCTTCTTTTGACATCAGTGGCGCAAGGAGAGCCCCAAGCACTGTACATGAGCTTTATCATAAGAAAAGATGGAAACCCGAAGACCAACAGGGAGCAAAAGAGGAAGGAAGAAGCCATTTTGGGTTCAAAACCTAATCTTTTTTGTTAAGCCTCAGTAAAACTCCTTTATGTTACAGGATTGCTACACGGGGATAAATTACTTTCTTTGACCACTTCTTTTGAGACCTTGATATTGCTAATCTGAATCTGCTGCCATAACCATTACACTTCACTGCCTGCTGCCCAGAATTTTTTTCTACATGAGATTTTTTGTATTTAGAGGTACCTGTCAACTAGCTAACTTTCACCTGCCTGACTTCTTGCTGGCCTTGTTTCTGGCCTGCTTATCATCTCTGTCTGGCTCCACAGTAAAACAGAAGGAGAACCAAGATGCAACATTTTGTAGCAAGCTTTTGTGTACAGTTCCTTTTCACTGGAGCTAGGGTGGTTGCCAGATGTAGCTGGCAATGGCCTTGTGCAGGCAGAGCTTGTGTGACTGGAAGGTACTTCCATGCTGATACCCTCAAAGGATGAAAGGGTGGCTTGCAAGAGAGAGGGGAAAAAGAAACAGATCCCAGAATGAGATTCAGCTGCATAAACAGGGTTTTGGTTTCTACTGAGGCAACCTAGGGTACACAACGCACCTTCATGGGGCATACAAATATATTGCAAGACCTACAGGGGACCCACTCCAATCTAGAACACTGATGGCCAAGCTGCATATTGTCTTCAGGGAGGGAAAGTAGCTGATAAGAAGAGCCCCAAACTCAATAATGCTCTAATTAAGGTATTAGCAATCTAACTAAAATACAATGAAGAGCTATTAGCATGAGGTCAGTTACAGTGATACTAACACTCACACTCTAAATTCTCTAATTATTTCGGAAACGTAGCACTAATAATAAAGTTAATATTGTTATACATAAACCTCCTAGTGTCTCCCCCAGTTCCCTGGTGTCATGCTCATCCTTCATCTGCTCCTTAGGTTCAGTGGGCCAATCTTCCTTGAGAAGAAAGTGTGTGTGTGCGTGGGTGTGTGTGTGTGTGTGTGTACTTGGGGCGTCCTACGGTAGCATGTTGCAATCCCTATTTTTCACCAGCACAAGTATGATGGTGATGGCAGGGATCTCTTCTCCCGCTTCTTTCCCATGTTGCTTCTGATTCAGGTTGCTTTATGTGTTTTTAACACAATCTGCCTGCTAGCTTTTTGCTCATTGAATTGCAGTTCCATAGCGTAGTCGCTTTTCTGTTCTCTGTGCCCCCTGAAACTGGTTTTGCCTAACTCACAAGGCTGCACCCACTCAAGGACCAGTAATTGCCCACTGTGTTCATATTTTTATTCTAGGGTCATAGATAGTACCTTCTACACAGGAAAGTTGCTTGTATCTACCATCTATTAATTGACACTGAGGGTTACACCACACAGTTTTATAAAGCCAAACGAAAACTGAAACAAGTTCAGGCAATTGTTAACTGACTGCTACACTACAGCTATCATAAATAACATGACATAAAATTAACACAAGCCAACACTGTAAGGCCAATAAAAAGACTATGGCCTTTGACCAGTAACGGAAAATTTATGTGTATAGGGCTAGAACTTCACAGTTACCACAAGAACAGTATGTGTCACATTCAGACAACTGCATCCTCCCCCAGCTGGGAAATTAGCCCACCTACATGATTATGGAAAGGACGTGAACACACCTCACTCACGACAGGCAATCCTGCTTCTCTTTACACTCCAGACAATTGTGAGAAAGACAAGAATATGTTAAGGAGAGCACAGAAATGTTTGGATTGGTATGTTTTCTTTATAAATCTTACATACACCTCAGTCTGCCAGTCTGATATCACTCTCCTCGAATTCATAGACAGAGAAAAAGGACTTCTGAAAATCAAGCATGAGTTGTATAACAACAACAGGAATATAGAGCAACCTTTGAAACAAATAACCATGGAGATGGCGGATCCTCACACTGCTGATAATGGCTGAGAAAGGAAGAGCACTGGTCTTTGGAGAGGGAAGGAAGGAAAAGGTGCCAAATCCTGTCCAGCAGTAGAGGAACAGTTTGTGAAGACCTGCAGCTCACAAATAGCTTATGAAACTGTAGCAAATGGAAGAGCCCAAGGTTAAATCAGAACACTAAAAGCCTAGAGGGTAAAAAAATTAGTAAAGCATAAGTCTTAGTTTTTCCTCTGAATGCTGTATTCTTTTTAGCATTATGAGTCTGCTAACAGCCTATATTGCTGTACACTGTTCACAAATCTCAGAAAGAAAATTTTGCAGGTGCCAGCCCCCATTGATTGACAGACTTATACCTGAGTAATCAACAAATGTCTTCATTGAAGTTAGAGGCTAGTGGGAGAGAGTGGCAGAACTGTGGGAGTTTCGGGATAAGGAGAAGCAGACATGCAGAGAGGCCCCTTAGAGGCTGTGTCAGAAAAGGCAGCTCTAGTTAAAGGCTGAAATAGAAACATGGCAGATTCCCCACCATCTTCTCTGACTTCCACTCTGGAAATACAACCAAGATCTTCAGACAATCTAATTCTTTTTTTCCCTTGTCTTGAAGATATCTTTATATTTAATTTAGCTTATACCTCTATTTAATAAATCTTTACTTAACAGAAACCACAATCAAAAGCTCTGTTGAGTATCTGGGTTTGAAAAGATCTAAAAGAAAAAAAGCAATACTGATTTATGTAAAGAAACACTTTTATTTATTTTCTTGCACTACCGAAACAGAATCTCCGATTTTCAAACTGCCAGCATTTTTCTTCTTGAAAGCCTGCTCAGGAAAACAGAGTTGTCTCCAGTAATATTGCCATCTCCATATTCAGGGACTGGTATAATACTTCTTTAAACATTTCAAACTAAGTGCTGATTAGAATGAAAAGTCCAGGGGCTGTATCGGAAGTGAAAAACATTGTATGGAGGATTTGAGACGTTTAATCTCTATGGCAACAAGTATTGAAACAATGCTTTGATTTAGGATACAAACACCTTGACAGCTGACTTGCTTAAAATTATTAATAATTTTGTACTTTAGAAAAAAATACATTATATCTGAACTTCTCAAAATACTGCTATTCTGGAAGAAAAGTAGCAGCATGGTTTTTCAGGCATAAAACATATTACTTCTTTAAGGCAACACAGCACACATGTGGCTGTCTCAGGAGAATGGAAATGTTGGACCTTCCCAATGCTACTATTCCATGCCTTTTTCAGACCCAATAGTTCACCAATGATTTGGAACTAGTAAAATAAATAAGTATGAATATATAAAGAAAGTATCAGTGATGTTCTGGAGGCTTCACATAACCACTCTAAAAACAGAGGATAGTTTAGGATGAAGCTTCTTTCCTTAGACCCTTACATCATTGTGGAAATGAGGTTATTTTATCAGTGGACAACCTTCAGTCCTTGTATACTCGTTGTACTACTGCATCAGTCTTTGAAAGTTCAGGTCCTGACAGCCGAAAAAATGTTCACATCTAGTGTTCTTGATCCCCGAATGACATTCTATTGTCTTCAATCAATCACTGATAAGCGTAAAAATTTACTAGTATCTATGATATTTAAAACAAATGAGTGTCCTTACCAGCCTTACATGCAACCCTGCTGCATGCCTTGGAACTACAACAGATTTAGGGACCTCTGTGCTAAGGAGCTCTGTGCTGAAGTAATAGTTTGTGTGCCTTGTTCCTCCCCCACAGGCAATCCAAGCGTTTCAGCCCAGCTATTCCAAACCTGTCAGGCTCGTCCAAATGATATGACACTGATTTAATCAATATTCATCTATTTATTTGTGGTTTCTTCAGCCTTTCAGGTACACTTTGACTGTGCTTCCCAGTTTTCCTCTGCGTCTACTGGACTAAGAATTTTTATGTTCCAAAAAAGACTCTGTGTCTCCCTATAAATCACATGCATTCAGGACATGGGACTTCAATACAAAAAAATCAGGTGTGATTTGCACTAAATTGTGAGAGCTGTTAGCACTGTGACCCAGACAGATTTTTCTTTCCATCCCATTAGCCCCACGTCTGTGACAGTGGTAAAGAGGGGTACAGATGCTAACCTGCTGTTGGAACAAGAGTGAAAGAAAATGTACTGTTGATATTTGGCTCAAGGCTGTAGAAAGGAATAGGCTTATGTAAGACATTCTATCAAGACATAGTTTATTAAAGATGTGATTAGTATCAGCTGCTAATGGGAAAGGGGTAGTGTGAAAAGACTTACTTATGCCACCAAATCTATTTACACCTGTTTAGAAGTGTTACTTCAGTGAGTGACTTAGAAACCAACACAGAAATTAGTGCTGAGCCTTCAACTTTCCTTGGAAATAAATAAGAATTTGTTTAAAATCAGAAAACACCTTCAAAATATAATGTGGAGAGGAAAAATTAATGAGTGGCCGCTCATCCTGTTTTCCCTACTGAAGAAGGAATTTCTTAAAAAATAGAAAGATTATCTCTCTTAGTACAGTGAGGTAAAGGCCTCTAAATAAAATCTAGTACCCACATATTATTTCTGTTTTTTTTAATCTTTTTTAAAGGAGTTTGGAGTGGTTTAAAATGCTTTTTCATCAATGTTGTATCACAACCCCAGTGTTCAGCTGATCCCAAGAAATGGTGTCCCTGAAATTACATAACAAATCTAAATAGCTATCATGTTAGGAAATAGTGAATATGATTTATGATTTCAGATCAGATTAATTTTTAAGGTAGAAATTTAAAAAATTCATTAGAAATTATTATGCTTTTTTTGGAGGATGCATGTATTAATTAGCCCCGCTTTAATCTGTATTCTCCTTAAAATAGGTTTTATCAAGAAGATTCAAAAGCTAGGATAAGAGGAAGTAACGTCATGTTCAAGGCATTCAATATTTTCTGCAGATAACGGTAGAACCCATAAATTTGATCACTGCCAATAGAATCTATCACTATAGAAATTAGACACCATTTCACAAGAGTTTCTGTTATCAGTTACTGAATGAGTGAGCACAATCCCAAGAAGATCTCAGGGAAAGTGTAATTGGAATAACAAAATGTTACAGGATTTGTATTTTTGTGGACTTCTTTCTTCTTTGGACTAAGATCCTAATTGTGCTTTTCAGCAGAAAAGCAAGTCCCCAAACTGATTCCAAAAACCTGTGCCTTAGTTTGTGAAAGAGCAGGTCTGGATGCTTTCTTAGGCCTTTAAATAGCCTATAAACTCTTTTGTCATCCCTGTCTGAATAACTCATGTGTCTGCACTAGCATCCACTCATATGGAATATGTTGCAATTTTCAGCACTTTCTTTGTCATCTTTGTCTTTGAGGAACACAAGCACTTCAGTGCAATGAACTAGGCTGTTGTTTACAAAAGCACAATGTAGTGTTCTTTGAATGTCAGACTGTATATACTTATAAAAGTAAATACTGTATTATTTCTAGAAATTCTAACCAGATTAATATCCTATCGTCAGGTTTATCATAAGAAGTCCATGTTCCTCTTAAAACACTTGAACATGGTGAGAATGTCTCCTGGTCTATGCCATCTTGTGAACCCATGCATGCCTGGAGCACTGTTACCTAACCTGAGCCAAACCGTGTGAGGGAAAGTGATTACAGTCAAAGGGTATAGTCAACAGCAAGCACATGTCTGAGTTCATGTCTTAACCTTATTTCGTGTACCAGTATTGAGGAGCTTGAGTAAAAGGTGCTGAGGGAGACAAAATATTGCTCAGGTGCAGAAATTTCAGAAATGAGTGTGAATGAAAAATTTGAAGAAGCACAAAGCATATCTCCTACAGAGAAGTTTCCAGAGATGAAGAATAGAACAAAGAAGCTCTCAAAAAAACCAAAAGCAGGAAATAAAAAAATTCTGATTTCACAATGATGGTGATCAAACAATAGAACAGGTTGCACATAAAGTTTGTGGATTTTTCATTCCTGATGATATTTAAAGCTTGACCACACAAGGCCCTGTCGATCCAAGTGTGATTGTGGCATTCAGCCACATGACCTCCAGAGGTCAGTTATCCTTTGATTCTGTGAAACAAGGGCTGGCGTTACTGGTGGGACAAAGCTGAGGCTTCTCCTACTGCTCTTTTACTTGCTCCAAAGTCTAAAGTTGAGACACTTGTAGATGTACTCCATATCCCACCCACCAACACCACAGGTACTGTGCAGAGGGCTGTGACTGTGATGACCATGTGGCAAATGAGACAATCAGCTTGGCCTTACCTAATAACTTATAAAAGAAGGCAGTTTGTGCAGTGGCAGCAATTACTGATGGTAAATCAGAGTGTGGAAAAATACATGTGCATAGTTTCTCTTCAAAAAGCTGAGTCACACCATGAAGGTGTTTTTTATGACTGTGCAGGATGTTAATTTTTCTGCCTGAATCAAGGCCTTGTGCTTTCTGCATCCTGCTGATGTATGCTGCTCTGATCTGCCCTCCGGTGCATTTGCCCTTTACTGTACTTACACAGTGTAAGTCCTTCAGTGACATTTCCTTCACTGAATTTATGATGGTGCATACCATGGGATGCGTGCAAAGCTGCTTCTGAAACTGTATGTTTGCGTTCTACACAAAATGCCACTTCTCCTTTGTTATATTAATTTTGGAAACTAATGATATTTTTAATTAAAATACTTTGAGTCCATAATCATAGATCCTGATCCCCAAAAAGGAAAGAGAGTAATGATAGCAATTTAAAAACAGTTATTCAGTTCAGTATATACAGATATTGAATGCATGAACTTTTCTTAATACAAATACTAGCTATATTCTGTTTAGTTAAAAGCAACAAATATCAAAAATATGAACTGGATATGAACAGAAAAAAGAATGTTCATATTTGTGTTTCTGAGAACATGAAAGAACAGCTTACCATTCTTATGGATCTCTTGAAGACTAACAAAGTGTAGAGTTTTGTCCTTCTGTTTACTGAAGTTTTAAATAACTTGTGTACCAGTGACATTAAATGGATATTGATGACTGTCTCTGTGACCCCGATTCAGGAAAGTGTACTTCTCAGCTTCTCAGTTCCAATATAAATGAAGACACGTGTGTAATAATTAAATGTTTTGAAGATTTGGGATTTAATAACATAATTGCCTTAAGGTATAAAGTCCTGACTCAGCTGGTTTCAGCAGTTTTAAGGTTCAGAGGGTTTAAATACAGGTGCTTTTTTGTGTTAGCTTCTAGAAGAATGAAAAACCTCATTATATTATATGTTTCCTGCTGAGAAGAAAAGAGATTTAAATATGATCAGGGAACACTGTTTCAGTTAGAAAATGTCTTTCCTCCAAATGAAATTACCGTTACTAGATCTAGAGATCGGAGACCTTGATGAATATTTTAGGATTAAAAGAAGAAAATTTACCATGCGGACTATGATCTGCATTATTAACAGCCTGATGTCTGACCTAAATCGAGAAGCGAGGAGAATGTTGATCGCAAACAGACCTCAAAACTTCCTAGCTTAAATGTGTCATGTCATGTGGAATTCACTGTACACAACCTGTATGCAAACCTATAAGTCAAAATCCATTCAAAATTTATTTTGATAAAGATGTTTAGTGTATCTTAGAAGTAAAAATAAGAGCTATCAGGCTCGACTATTTCTTTTATCTTGGATTCTATGACTCTTCCTTGAAACATTCCCTAATATATAGAGGAGAAGGCACTTGGTTATGATAAATAAATAATGTATTCCATACAGAAGCTATTGATCCCACACAAAATGAAGAAGGTCTGCAATTTCTTATGTTAATTTCCTTATGTCTTTGTCTCAATTGTCACTGGTATTATACGGAAAATGAACAGTACCAGAGACTCAGATAACTACTAAAATGATCATGTAAATAAAAATGACAGAAAAATAATATGAATTGTTTTAATAAGATCCATTTGATGAACAAGGACTTCTGGACTCCATTACCTACTAATAGAAACCTGCTGACAACAACTTAGAAACTCAGATGCATGAAAATGCTGATTTCACCTTTAAGTGATAGCACTGAGTTATTTAATCATAATTGCCTATCAGATGATGTGCAGAGTAGGTCTGATTTTTCTGCATAAGACTGAATATTTTAAAGCATTAATCATATCCCACTCAACTTCACTTGCAGCTGACTCCACTTCTCAGATATGTAGGGGTTTGTGGGATTTATTGGTCCGTGCCCTCTTGAATCATGCGTGCTCACTTCTGCTGTGATGCACGGAGGATGGCATCTTTTGATAAGGATAGTAAGTACCTGGGTCTGAAGTCCTTTAAGACCTTTGTGACCCTGGTTTGATGATGTGGGAGTGTAGGTATCCCCCATAAGTAATCTGTTCCCCACCTTCACAAAAATTAAGACTCCCTCTGGTGCACTGACTCCAGGCTTTGAGACTTCAGCCGGTTTCTTTTTTTTAGACTGTCAGATTGTATTCTCCACTCTTCCAAGATATTAAAATATGTCCTGTTAATGGTGGCAAACCTGTAGGGTCATTTAACCACTAGACTTCTTTATCTACAGGGTAGGACTAGTCTCTGCTCCTTGGTGGTTTTGAGTTAAGACTGCCTGCATAGGTCAGGCAGACCCTCTGGAAACCATGAAGGGGATTATATTCAGTGGCCTATGTTGTGCTGGCAGTGATATCAGAGGACAGCTATTATGATTTCTGACCTCAGAGACCTCTGAGTTCTGCCTGCTCTGTGCCTCAGAGGAGGCTCATGCTTATGGGATACTGGGGGAGATGATCCCTGCGCCTTCGCTTTTGTACACCATCTGCTGTATAGGTTGTGTGAGAGATTTAAAGTCACCAGAGTATTTCCTTCTCTGTTAATATAGAACTTGGTAAAAACTAGAATTTGTAATAGTCGCTGCTCAATTATTCATCCATTAATATTTTTGTGACCAGGGAGACTGAATAGTTCTGATGCTATTAGTGTGCAGCTATTGTGCTTCTGCAACCATCCGGAAGAAAGAAAAACTGAATTTCAGCGTGTGCACAGAAACCCTGGTGCAAAGGTCATGATTTATTTTCTGTGTTCAGTAACCCAGAAGAGACCTAGAGGAAATTTTAGCTGAGTGAAATTCAAATGTAACAATGTTACAGGAAAAAATCACTTTTGTGTGCTTGACAGAGGATTTTGCATTTAAATAGATTAATGGATGATGTTTTAAAATTAAAATTTAAGAGTGAAAGAACTTACAGACCTCAAATTTGTCAGGAAAACCATGTAGCTGTGAAGAGGAGGGAAGGATTTCTGTCATCATAAGACAGGGAAGAAAAATAAAGTTTCACTTTGTATTTTCACTCTTTAATGAATAAGGTGCAGTAAGATTTCATCATACTCATTGCTACAGTCTTGAGTTCTGCAAACATATATGCTGCTCCAGGAATCCCAATAGTGTGAGACGCAATCGAGCACGTAAGCCTATTCTCAGTTCTGCCCATAACCAGTGTAGAAAAAAAGTGAATTAATGATCTTTAACGATCTTGATGAAAGATCTTTTCTTTTCTAATGAAAGTTGGGCAGAGAGGAAAGTGATGAGGTTCAAAAAGGGCAAATGCAGGGTCCTGCACCTGGGGAGGAACAACCCCATGCACCAGTACACGCTTGGGGCGGACCTGCTGGAGAGCAGCTCTGTGGAGAGGGACCTGGGTGTCCTAGTGAATAACAAGTTGACCATGAGCCAGCAGCGAGCCTTGGCTGCCAAGAAGGCCAATGGCATCCTGGGGTGCATTCGGAGGAGTGTAGCTAGCAGGTCGAAGGAGGTTCTCCTTCCTCTCTACACCGCCCTAGTGAGGCCCCATCTGGAGTACTCTGTCCAGTTCTGGGCTCCACAGTTCAAGAAAGATGAAGAGCTACTGGAGAGAGTCCAGCGGAGGGCTACGAGGATGGTGAGGGGACTGGAGCATCTCTCCTATGAGGAGAGGCTGAGGGAGCTGGGCTTGTTCAGCCTGAAGAAGAGAA
>Ga0065711_1008822_pt1 | contig 22254 bp, 11 predicted proteins | sample Hoacrofraction12_FD_59098 | JGI IMG/M metagenome (GOLD analysis project Ga0065711, IMG submission 59098) | Hoatzin crop microbial communities from Cojedes, Venezuela - Epithelial fraction 12 v2 (version 2) | ecosystem: Host-associated > Birds > Digestive system > Esophagus > Crop | place... | reverse complement strand
CCTGGCTGTTTTTATATTCTTTCTACCTTTAAGGTGGAGTTTGAGTGACTGTAGTCATACATACTTTTTATCATGATTGGTGTAAAATTCTCTCGCTTCACATTTAAAGGTATAGTTTACGAAAAATCGAGAGCGCAGACTCGAAGAGGGGTGGTCGCACCTCGGAAGCAGGTAGCCTTCGGGATGGAGGTGTGTTTTGCTATTAAAATGATATTAAAATGAGCAAAGTTCACGAGAGGGTAGCACTTTGGCAAGGTTTTGAAAACCTGTTGGCTCAGGGGGCCAGATGAGCTGCTTATCAGTTCTGGAGGACCATTTCTTCCTGCTTTATCATCACAGAGCAGGGCCACGGAGTCTCCACTCCGCTCCATCCTCTATGGTACATTGCAGGGAGTGGCTGTGTGAGTGGATTCCTCGCGTGCCTGCTGCAGCTGGGTCCCATCCTCAGAGCTCCTTCTGATTTCATGCTTTTCCTCAATGGGTAAACACTGCTACGTTTTTCATATAAACTTTAATTTTCAGATATAAAACCTTAATTTTACTAATAATTCCACAGCCAGCAGTGTGCCCAGGTAGCCAAGAAGGCCAACAGCATCCTGGCTTGTATCAGGCATAGTGTGGCCAGCAAGAGCAGGGCAGTGATCATGCCCCTGTACGCGGCAGTGGAGAGGCCACACCTCGAGTGCTGTGTTCAGTTTTGGGCCCCTCAGTGCAGAAAGGACACTGAGTTCCTGGAGCGTGTCCAGAAAGGGCAATGAGGCTGGTGAGGGGTCTGGAGAACAAGTGTTATGAGGAGCGGCTGAGGGAGCTGGGGCTGTTCAGTCTGGAGAAGAGGAGGCTGAGGGGTGACCTTGTTGCTCTCTACAACTACCTGAAAGGAGGGTGTAGTGAGGCAGGTGTTGATCTCTTCTCCCAAGTAACTAGTGATAGGACGAGAGGCAATGGCCTCAAGTTGCGTCAGGGGAGGTTTAGATTAGATATTAGGAAAAATGTCTTCCCTGAAAAAGTGGTCAGGCATTGGAACAGGCTGCCCAGGGAGGTGGTTGAGTCCCTATCCCTGGAGATATTTAAAAGATGTGTAGATGCAGAGCTTAGGGGCATGGTTTAGTGGTGGAGTTGACAGTGTTAGGTTGATGGTTGGATTCGATGAGCTTGAAGGCCTCCTTCAACATAGACGATTCTACGATTCTAACTATAGATCTCATTTGCATGAGCTCCAGCAATTTTTCAATGGCTTCATGCTTCTGAGAAGCAACACATCAGCTAGTGTGTCTAGCATATTTAGTTACTTTCATGCTTGTCACCAATTCTTGGTTAAATTTTTGTTTGTTACTAGTTCTTTCCACATACCTGTTCCTGCTAGGGAGTATAATACTCATACATACAAAGTGGCCAGCCATATTCTTCCCTGCAGAAAGGCCATTTTCTCCTGGGAGATATGCATACATCTTTTCTATCTTTGGACATCCCGACATACCATATGAATGTTGCCATCTCGGTGAGGTCTCTCTGGTTACAGTTGTGTCTCAGTGCAGCCCTGTTGTTCTGCACCTCTCCTCCTACTGGTGAGACGCTGGCAGCTGCCAGCTCCCTCAGTGCAAGCCATCCCTTTTCCTGGCCTCGTCTGTCAGGAAAATATAGGCCACAGTCCTGCAAATGTAGTCCAGTGCCTGGGTTGAGACATCATGGTCAGTGTGTTAATGGGTCTGGCCTTGAGAGCTGGCAGATTAAAGAAAATCTGACCTGAAAAATAGCTCTGCTAGTGAAGAGTATCTTCAGTGTCCTGTATTTTTTTGTACACTGCAGTCCCTGTGTACGCCCCCTGTACACCCACCTTCAAATTTCCTATTGAAATTATCGCCACGTGCTCTCCCCTGTTCACTAGCTACGAATGTTTATTTAGGCTGCTGTTTTTTCGAGCTGTCTGCCTGCCTAGCTAAGCCCTACTTCCTTCAAGAATGAGAGAGTTCTTTCTGCGCACAGAACTCAGACTCATCATAACTATCACATGAGAATATTACAGACTGAATAAACTGCAGATTGCATCCTGCCAATGAAGGAATTTATCAGCAAAATTTGCTTTAAAAATAGAGTTACTCCAGGCTCTAAAGTTTATTCTGAAAATAGCTGGATTGCTAAAGCAGAAGAATGACATGAGAGCTGTTACTTAAATGGCATCCTCTGGCTTTTTGTGCAGGCTTCAGGGCCAGTAATGGGTGAGCTCTAATAACTCTTTTCCCAGAAAGCCAGCTAAATAAGCCAGGTTAATTAAAGAAAAGGAAAAAGAAACAGGCTGTACCTAGCACACTGAAATTGCCAATTTCAACTGTTCTGGACTTTTGGGCACATAAAATCTTTTTTTTTTTTTTTTTTAAATGTTTTTTCTTCTAAACCCTGCCTAATCTTGCTTTTATGCAGAAGGCTGAAATGTCTGACGAGACTTCAGTCTCTTGAGTAAAATGTATGTTAATATATTCCATAGACGACTTAGTGGGAACCAGATCTTGTATTTTTTTAGTCTTCTAGAATACATGCATTAGTGTGAAGTGAGCCGTATTTAAATATTGTTAAGACTCTGAGAGAAAAGTCAGAAAATATGAAACTGATGTTTTGTCATGCAGCTATGACTGTTCTTCTTTCTCCACAAAGTCATAAAGTGAGCACTCAGAGCCAGATGTTATAACGTTCAATTGCGATTGCGTTCAGTGGAGGTTCCCAAAGTAATTGCATGGTAGCATTGCCTTGTTATTGTCAAACATAGATTTGAGTCTGCTACAGATTGGTGGTTTATATTCTGTAAATTCAAGACATGGGATTTACGGTTTTCTGTTCGTAAAGGATAGCTGGGGAATTATCTTTGGCAGCGTAATATTTTTCTGTGTAAGATCACTAGGTTAGGCCAAACTCAAACCTTGTGATGCTGAGAGACACAATTAAACTCCCAGTTTTGCATTGGTCATTACATCCCTAGCACAGAAGAATGTGCAGTTTTCTTGTACTGCTTCATCCCCCTCCCTTGGTGAATCTGCCATAGATTCTGCATCACCCCTGCACATGGCACCCTCTGGTAGACTTACAGATGACAATATAATCTGTTTCATTTTACATGTTTGCCCACAATGGAGGTATTAGCACAACTGTAATACAAATAAAAATAAACGTTATAGCACCTTTGCACAACTAGATGCAGCATACTTAACATAACGAGGATTTTCAGTCACAAAAGAGCTTGTCCTGACAGCTACCAGAGATGAAGAAAAAACACCTAAAACCAAACCTGTAGGGGGACCTACAGATGAAAGATTAAGCTACAAATGGAGATTTCGTCTTCCATTTATTATGGGCCAGAGGCTGTCCAAGTGAGGTCCTCATTTCTCCTAGCACAGACAAGAAAACAGAGCACCAGACAAATTGTCTCGTCCTCAGAAATTTTCTGCATGAGGTCAATACAGGCCCTACATAAACAGCAAGTGCTCCAGCACGCTATATGCACAGACCACGTTGCAAGGAACCTGGTACTCTTTATGAAACTCCAGGGTTTCACATCTAGGGTTCAGAGGAATCATTCTTCATAGATTTCAAATTCAAGTCTGTAAGGCACATATGCGAAAGTGCATTTTGTTTCCATTTCTCTTTGCTTTGATGAAAGGAAAAGAAGCTGACAATATCATATACAATATACAGCAGAATACAGTGTCTTTTGCAAATATTGCATAGTTAAGGGTTAATTGCACTACTCTTTTCTTACATTTCTTAATAACATGCTTTGGGGATAGTGGAGAATTTCCACTGAACATCAGACATTGTCTAGTGTTCACTTTACAATCATGTGCCATTTCATCTGTCAGAAAATAAAACGATCCTTGTAGTTTTCTTGTTATTGCATGATCTTTATAATGAAAATTACAAGGCTACTTATTACTGAGCAAATACAGTGCTCTTTGAGAAATATTTGTCCTTTAGAAGATGAAAAGGAGGAGGCTGGTGGTAGTTTTCTTTGTTCTTCCTATTTGTTTGCTAATGTGATCTTTTGTTCCTCAGTTTCAACTTTCAGATAAAAGCTTTTAGTTGTTCATTTTCATGTGTTAGTTTCTGATTATCAGATTTTTATCCATTTTGTTTTCTTCCCTCATACCTCACACCGCAGCTTGGCTGCCATGTCCTTAACTCCTTGGATACTACGCAAGTCATTTTGCAGCCTTGTACAGCGACTACGTGCTGGCAGAACGTGTCAAAGCAGAGTGGTAGGGTGATCCTGGGGCGGCAGTGAGGCCGGCCGTGCCGTGCCGTGCCCTGCCCATGGGACATGCCATGCAGGGTCAGCCATTGCCCTGTGATTGCCAGGAAAGTCCCAGTGCCGGGGCAGGCTGAGGTGGAGCCAGGAGGGCAAGTCAGGTTAATGGAGTACGCGGCCATGACCCAGAGCTGGCTGCAGTGCTGCTGCAGCGGTGCTTGGGTGCTCAGATGGTGTCACAAACCCATTCAGTTTACAGAGCTGGCTGTCAGAGTGACGCTGCAGGTATTTTTGAGCATGCTTTCCAATAAGGCTTCTTAAGAAGCAGGGGTGGCATCGTTTGGAGTGTGCAAGGGCAAAAGCAGGCATGGTGGCACTGACCTCTCATCGGCTGCTGCCTCATTTATTTCGCATCCTGTTTGGAAGGTTCATGGGAAATATCACCTGAGCACTAAGTCATAGTCAAAAGGGCAATTAAGATCTCAGTAATTATTAGAAATTACAAAATGTTGTTTCTCTGTGGTAAATTGAGAGCGCACCCTGCTCTGCACATACCAAGTGCAGTATTGTTTATTGCGTCTGAAAAAGAAAGTTTTAACTCTTGATTAAATATAGGGCAGCAAAGATGGCCAGAGGTATGGAATAGTTTGTGTGTGATGAGATGCTGATTTTTGTGTTCTGACAAGAGGCATCTAGATCAACATGTGAAGGAGTTTTCTAAAAATAATGAGAGGAATGGAAAAGATTAACAGGGATTTACCCATTCTTATTATGTGAGAGCTGGGGATAGCCATAGAACTACAAGGCAGCAGGTGTAAAGCAAACTGAGGAAGCTCACACACTGCAAATTAAAATTGTGGAACTTACTGCCTAAGGACATTGGAGAGACCAAAAGTACTCGGGGTTCCCAAAGTGACTAGATACATTAATGGAGAATTCCCCAGGCTGGCTAGGGAAGCAGGTGATCTGGTTGCATTCTCTATTGTAGAATGTCACTAAACTGCAGTCTGCAGATAAGGATGGTATGCAGAGGTATTTAACTCTTTTCTTGTTTCTTATACTTTTCTCATAGTATCTGTTATTGGCCTGTGCCAGAGACAGGATACTGAGAGAGATAGATTTTTTGTTAGGTTCAGTACATTTGTTTGTCTATAGTACTATTGCTAGCTCCAGCTTCTCCCAAACCAAAAATATATTTTCTTTCCAGAAGGAGGATGAAGGAGAGGAAAGAGGGAGCTGGATGATTTCTACCTTTTGTGCATTGTGGAGCTCAGCATCGTATCTGTGTCACAAGTGTGTGTTACGTCCAGCCAGTATTGTGGAGGGCAGAGTTCAGCCCAGTCCTTTTTTGCTCTTGCTGACCTCTCAAAGATTATTTTTCTCAGATTTTTCTAGCAGACAGTAATTCTGAGAGCAATGGTTCTACAATATTGTCAAGCCTATTATTTTGTGGCCGATACAGATGGATTACCGAGACCTAACTCTGAAGGTTGTTAGCTTTTCAACTGTTTGGATGGAGGATTGGCTCAGCTGTGGAAAAAAATGTGGGCAATTATTTCTAACACTGGGTTTCTTCTTTATCTAATGTGTAATTTTCTGAAATAATGCTGTGTCTTTTATCAAGAAATAGAGGCTAGCTGGCTTGGAAAATTTAAGATAAGGAGTCTCTGAGGCAGGAGTTATTGGTTGTGGTAGACTGGTACAAATTAGAACAGTGCTCAGAAGAATTGTTTGCTGTACTGTGTACCTGCCACTTATTTCAGCCACTTCCATCATCTTTTCCTTTGTCTCTATTTATTTATCTGTTTAATATTGAGATAGTCATTGACATTAGGTTACTTTCCTGCATGAGACTTTCTGAACAACAAAGACACAAAACGTTAGCCTGAAACATAAAAATGTCACAGCCCTGTTAGATTATGCACAGTCTGTCTTTAAATGTTAGCATTAACCTTCAGTTCAGTTGGATCTGTAGATACAAGACTGAAAAAATGCAAACTGACACTGTGGTGTATTCTTTTATTTCAAATATTTATGTTTGTCTTCAGGTCATATTTTCCAGGTACAGAAAGAAGTTAGGAAACTATTATTAGAGTTGTTGGAGACTCAGCTGATTAAGCACCTGTCACCTGAATCAGTTTTATATCACAACTCTTCTAATTCAGTGGCCATTGCAAAAAAAGTATCATTGTACCTTTCACATGTTTGTTTCCTTGATTTGTTATTGTCCCAGTGAAGGAGGGATATAGTCCTAAAGATCTCAAGTGTGCTGTGTTCCCGCAACCCACTCTCCATCAAATTCCAAAAGTAACAAAAAAATAAAAATAAAACTAGATAATGCTCCACAACCTTCAAAGGAGAACAATAAATATATAGAAAGGGGAAAAGAGAGAGAGAGAGAGAGAAAGGAGATGTGCATACACATGCCAAAGAATTTGTTGCAGCAAAGTTAGCTTTTGCATTCGATGCCACAGACTGCTTGATGGCAGCCACACTGTTGACTCTTTTGTAATGACTGCAACAGGTGGGAGGAGAATTAAAAAAAAATGGGTGAGAAACCTATGAATGTAGCACCCATTCGTGCTACATTCATGCAACCCCTGCAATGGGTTGCCGCGTGAATGTTGCATCCACACATCACAGATTAGGCAAGGCTTACCTCTGGGCCTAACCTGTAAGGCACGGGAAAAGCTCTCTGAATGGAAAGGCACAGTTAGCTGTGGAAACAGAGGCAGGAAAATGATCAGTGACAGCAATCTGTAGCCAAGCATCAAAAATCCTGCTTTGCTCTTTTTTTTCATCTCCCCTGTTTCCCGCAATTGAAATCCATCAAACTGCAATAGGATTTCTGCTGGCCAGTTTGTGTCTTGTAAATTGACAAAAGAGGGGAGAATCACTTTGCCCAGAATCCCTGCTAAATTGCATGAAAACAGGATTTATGCTGCATGTAAACTGTGTAAATCCAGTCAGCTTTTAAGTGAAAACCAATTTTGTAGTGTGTAAGTATCATTGATTTGTTAATCTGACTTTTTTTTTAAACAACCTGATGTGGATTAGTCAGTTCTTGTTGTATGTCTCCTACAAGTCATTTGAGTGCTGGATAGCTTGGTGAGTAAAGCACTGGAAATTAACCTTTGAGGCCCCTGCCTATAAATAAATTATTGATCCTTAAAAAAGAGTCAGATGATCTTATTAGATATAGTTTTCTGCAGCCTGAGTCTAAATCCTGCCATACAGAATCATTTATCATAACTGACGATCTTTTTCCTGAAGCAGACAGGAGCTAAGCTCCAATAAAAAGCAGATTCTGCAGAACTTGGTACAGAAGAGCAGTATGAAGAATTTCCAACCAATCTGATGCTTAAGGGATGTTTTGTTTCGCCTTCAAGTAATTCCAAGGGCTTTTAGCTTTTGTGTATGCTTTTATAGCAGTATATCCAATAATTCTCAGGAAAAAAAGTGTCTCTGAAATTTCATGCATGATGGTATTCTGGAGCCAAACAAAAGTAGAAGGAATGAATTTCTGATCCATGACATAACAGGCACAAGTGGAAAATACATAGCACGCAATGTAATATTGAAAGGCAGAAGTGATAGAGAGTTCAGTACTTAACATATAAATGACTGCTTAGAAGTGCTCTACAGAAAAAATAGTTAACAAGATGTCAAAAGGCAACTGTGCACGCAGTGAGACCTGGTGTTATTTTTACAGCTGCAACTCAGTGATCTACTGAAATGAAGCAAAGTCAAGTGACCATTTTAATGACGTGAGAAAAAATAGCTGAACCTTATGGTTAGTTTCAATAACTTGAATTTCCATTTTGCAAAAGGAAAGAAAAAACAGAGGAGACTCATGCCTGGGCTCTGTCTCTCTGTTGCTGGGGAAGAGGGTGTGGGAGGGAGAGGGGATTGCTGGGGGACACCAGTTCTGACTTGTCTTTTCAGCCTGCTTAAGTGTTGGCATCAAGGTCAGAGACATTCCAGTCCTGATTTCTAGTGTCTGCATCAGCATTCATAGTGCCAAGCTACGCGACTCTAGGATCCCACTAGGTATAAATGTTCAAATAGACTTTTTTTTTCCTGATTGGAAGTGATTGATACACCAATACCTGTACCCAAGGCGGGGGGAAGTGTGAAACGTGCACTCCCCGCAAATCCTCTGCAGTTGGACTCTGTACCCTGTGGGGTTTCATATATGCAGTTAGGAAGGCTGGAGATTTGCTCCTGTACCTGTCTGTTCTGGCTTCAGGCTCACAGCTTAGAAGCACTGCGCTGTTGAAAGCATACAGGAAAAAAGTGTAGCTGAGGGAAAAAATGAGCATGCTTTAGATATGGGAAGTAATTCAAATATTAGGAGAAATAGTGTCATATAGAGTGTCTAATTTAATCAAGATATTTTGGACTTGTGATATTGGAGTTATTTTGAGTCGAAAAAAAAAACATTAGACAAGACCAACTAATTACAAGGCATAGCATATCTCTGTATAAGGTGGTAAAGCTAAAAGATGTATGCTGTTGCTCTGGATTAACTCAGGAGTTATTTGTGGCCATGTAAGTAAAGACTAGAAGGAGTATCCTCTAGCATGGTGCAGCAGCTGTTCCATACTAAATTGCTAGCATAATCTCATGAAATTGCTTGCACTAATTCACTTCAGTGTACCGATGAGTCTGATGGCATAATGCTGAGCTGTGGGGGTTCTCTCCTGCCCTGTATATAGTAAAGCATATCCATTTCCCCCTGCATTCCTACTCCAGTGCAGCCACTGAGCTTGGGATAAATTGTGACAGCGTTGGAAATTTATGACCACAGTGCAAGTGCAGTAATCCTCTCTGACCCACTGAAAGGGCCTGTTCACCTAGCAAGGGCTGTGTTTTCTCTTTTATGCACAAGGGACAAAACTGAGTCAATTCGTATATCATCATGATGACTAACCAGAGCAGAATATTCTTCAATATTTTGCAGAAATCTGTGGATATTTAAAAATATATATTCTTCCACCAGGTAGAAATTGCTCAGTATTCCTTCACTGGTACTACTGTACCAGTTTTATCCCTCCTGATTGAAGTGCTTATCCCTCTTGGTTAAGAAAAAACCCCACACTGGGCTGGACTTCAGCTGCACAGTAAAAATAGTTTGTTATTCTCAATATTATTTTTGGAGTGTGGCAGAAAGAGCTGGATGTTAAAGTGTTTTGTTTATTTCATAGGCAAATAATAAGCCATGTCCCATAAAAATGGATAGACCATCTTTGATGTTCCTTGACAGATCCAAAGCAAAGCATTCTTTATGAGAAAACACTGCATTGCTAATAAAGTGATCCCAACAGCCAAGCTTGTGCTGCTAATTTGTTTCCATGGAGTGATATTATAATTCTGACATACTGAAAAATCGCCTCGCAGAGACTCGTATTGCATTTGTTGCTGAGTGCATCTTTGATATAACGTTTGTTATGGTAGTGCTTGGGGTGTCTTCAGAGGAGTAATAGTCTAAATGAACCTGGCTGCATTATCCCTTTAATATAGAGTAGAATTTTGCATTAAATTTTCAGCTTATTTCAAATGTGTTTCGCCAGCTATTTATTGCGAGTGGTCTGTTCAAGAACACGGCCAGTATATCAATATAAAATCAGAAAAATGCTTAACTGTCTATGTTTGGGGGACCTCTCGGGTCGTGCCAATTCTTTTGTGTTAGATGAACAGACAGCATGAACTCTTGTATTTATGCCTGGCTGTCAGGTGATTTTTTTAGTAGAAACACGAATCACTTTTTGTAATACAGGATTAGCCTGTCTCGCACAAAGTTATTAGAATTAGACCTGACTAGAGAGTGGCTTAATTTCTTTTTCTTCGGTATTTAACTTTAGTTTTCATCCCACACCACCTTTTACACTCCCAGGAACACTCTGCCTCTTACGTTAGAGTAAATATTGAAGAACACATGTATTATTTGTCTGGTTTTGCAGAGACAAAAAATGAGAGCGGTATATAGTCCCCCCTCTGTGGGCTTCTGAGCTCTCAGCAAGATGTAAAAATATTGTCCTATGATGTGCCATTAGACCTCAAGACTGGAAGGACAGTTTGTATTGAACACAGGCATTTTTCGTAATTATGTTGCCTGCAGGGTTACCACCTGCCCTAATTTGATCTGATTAAGGTGAAATGCAAAACCATCCTCATTTCACAAGTGGAAATTTGCCATGTTCCCTCACAGAGAGCAATAAGATATGCATACGTGTATTGCTGCTGCAGAGAAAGAAAAATATTAAAATTAGGTAACAATTAAGATTTCAACTCCATTACGAGAGTGCAGGTCACTTTTAGACAATTGCTTTATTCTTTAGTGTTCTGGAACTGGTTTTCTGTCATAAAATCCCCATGAAAAAGAGAAAATCACAGCCATTCATCCAAATATGTCTGTACTATTCTGTGAGACATAATATATTCCATGGCTTTTTAAAATTCTCTTTTGGTTGGATGAGTTTATTGTCCATGAACATTTATTTTTAGAGTAGTCTGGGCTTGCCTTGTATTCTGAGTCATTTATGTAGCAATTTAAATATTTGTCTAAGCTCTCAGTGAAAGGCTCATATTGAAGTCTTATAAATACTGAACAGATTAAAGGAACAGCATTTTTTTATATACTGTTAATACAGAATGACATCATATCCCGGGAAAAAAATAAATGCAAAAGTAGAAAGAAAAGAACTGCCGTTTCTAGGTCACTGAATATTGTTTGGATTTCTCCTTTCTCCAGTAGTAATTTTGTGCATGCTTATGCATGTGTGAGTGAGAGAGCAAGACCTACATGTGTGCATCAGTTTTTCTGACAGATTTTTTTTTGAGTTTGGCATATTGATTTTACTGTACTGTGGACAGAAAATAACATTTTAAAATTGCATTTTAATATACCTGACCACTAGTTTTGTAATTAAAGAGATGGAAAGCACCTGGCCACATCTTTCTTGATGGTACAGTGGCTTATTCTACATTTCATACTCTGTGCAATAAGCTCACTTTATAAAATACAAGTGAGATGGAAATTTATTGCAACATGAATTGCTGTAACTATTCCTTATGTCTGTCATTCCCAAAATTACAGGAGATGAGTTTCTTTAATTCAACTTTTAAGGGGAAAAAGAAGAAATATTTACTCTCCAAAGCTGTTTCTCAGCACTTCAGCTTTACGTTCTGTTATCAAGCCATCAACTGGAAAATGGCTGTGTGAACTTTGGTTTTATTCCAGCTTAGAAACCTTTTGGCGTTTCCTGTGTTGCACCTGTTTAATTCAGACATTCAGAAATTACAATCTTTAAAAGACTTGCCCTTCAGTAACTGGTGAATTAAGTTCTTCCAGAGTTATTTTTGCCTTGTGTTGACTTTTATTCAGGGATTTTTCCCTGAGATGACAATCTCCTCTCTTATAGTCTTCACCACATGCTGAAAGCTCCTGACCTCTCACTTGCCTTCTCAAAGGTACTGATCATCATCAAAGGCCAGTGCCAGCATGAAGGTGGGAATCTGAGAGAACTGAGTTTGCTTTAGAGGTTTCAACTACTTTTTGAATAAAAGATGAGAAAACCTTTCATGAATTGAGCTCATTGAGCTAAAAACCTAGTATACTGAGAGTGAAGAGCTCCGTTCAGCCCAGACCCCTGCAATGAGATTTTTCACTACCAAGGGTTATACGGTGGAAGGCATTGAGTCTTCCAACAGAAGTTTAGAGCACCTCTGTCATATCTCAATTTAAAAAAAAAAAATCAGCTGGGGATGTTAGGAGCCTTAGACTTGCTGATTTTCTGACTCTTTGATGTTATGAAGAAACCATAGGAGCAACATCTGCTAATTAAGAAGCATAAAAAAAAAATGTTGTTTCTNTAAGATTTACTTTAATTTGACAAAAATCAGTACTTGCATGGAAAGGAGTCTTCTTTTTATTTCTGCTTGTGGAGCTGCTGCATTTGAGCAGTAAAGTCGTAGTTCCATTTCTTATTACAGATGGACAGCATGGATTTTGTTTTGTTGCATGAGTTTAGTATTCGCTGACTGTACTGAGAATTGCATGGGTGAATTTACACCTACAATTTAAACTGGATTATCGAGCAACCAGATGGTACAGACTATTAGTCAAATATGTTTGCAGTATTGCATGGTTGCCCTGAAGTCTTAGTCTCTTGGGCAATACTGAATTTTTTTTTTTTGAAAATTTCCCCCCTCTGATAGACTCTTTCAACAGTTCATTACATACACAGAACAGCATACACAGAAAACTGCCTAAAACAACAAGCAGTGGCATGCTGGCATCATGCAGCTCAGTACAATTCAGGGTTGGAATGCTCATGTGAGTAAACAGTACTTGTTCAAGTCTATTTTAAATACTGTTTTAAATATGTAAAAAGCAAGCAAGGAAGCAGGTTCCAAACTGAAATGGCAGGTCAATATTCCTGCTGATATTTTCTGTTGTTAAGATTAAAAGAAAGACCCTAGTAGAAAATGGCTGAGGTGGTTCATTATTTCTAGTCATTTGGCTTTAAAGCATCATTAAAAAAAAAACACACTTGAGTAGCAGCACAGAGAAGGCCAGAGTTGTGTGCAGCGTGAGAAAGCCAGGCCATCAGAATTTTCTCTAATCTGAGATGCTCTATTCGCTGCCAGTGGTCAAACTTTATGTGATGCTTTCCCAACTCTGTTGCAGTCCCTTTGCAGAATTTTTGCACAAGTACTTCATGAGAGCAAAAACACCTTTTGTGTCTTTGGATGATTTTGCAATGAAGTGCATACAAACAAAAATGTAACCCATTCAGCTGGGCAACTAACATCTCTGGTAACTGGTCAGAACAGGACGAGTATTGTGTCCTGACAATCAAGCTTTCATGAAAATTTCTTGCATATTCGCTTCAGCAGCCTTTTTGATAGCAAAAATATATATAGATGTTTTTACAGACTTAAGCTGTCAGAAGTCAATTAAGAAAAAGAAAATTAACATTATACTGTTTGACAGGGGTATTAATCAGGAGAAAATGGTATTTAAATTCTGATTTTTTTAAAAAAAAGCAAATAGATTTTTATTGCAAATTAAGCTTTGAAAAAGGGGCATTTAAATATATCCTTTACTGGCACACAGTCTTTTTAACACAGTATTACATTTTGTGTACATAGCCAATGTTTTGCTAGTATGAATACGTGTAAGCACCATTGACTTAATTGTTGCTATGCTAGTTTGATTGAGCTGAAGAACTGCCCCACCATTTGTAGTTTTAGAGAGACTTTTAAAGACTTAGGAAAGACCTTCACTGTGGTGACCTCTGGGTACATAAACCACGTGCAAGTATTGCTTGTTGTGCTCTCTGGTTTAGCATTGTTCAACTTCAGAGCTGAGCTTTGCAGTCTCAGTACATGCCTGATGACTTTGAAAGGACAGAATTCAATACTTCTTGCTTTGGATAATATCTCTTTTTATATGCTTTTTCCAAATGAATTTATATTATTGAAACACTCTAATATGTCTCTTTTCGGGCATATATTTCTTTTACATTGGTATCTACTAGTCTAGATTACTGTACAGAAAAATGACATGTGGAAACTGATGTCATCAAAATGGCCTGAGTACAAGTGAAGAACCCCATGTAATTTTTTACTTTACTATTATGGTTTTACTGGATATGTTTTTTCTTACATCAGTTGTAAGATGGCCAGTACAAGATATTCAGGTACTAAAGCGCTGTCTCCCAATTTGTAAATGTATTGCTGACTGCAGTCAACAGTGTATTTACAAAAAAAAAAAATCATCAGATGTTTTAGTGTGTCCAACAGGCTGAATGCCACTTGAAATAGAACTATAGCTAAGACATACTGTACTTGCTGAGAAAAGTTCTGATACCTATAGGTAAGACAAGGGAATAATCACTGTGTATCTGTTGAGCAAAAGTGACTTGGTTCTTGGGGAAAAATGTTCCATGACTGAACCTACCCCGATCACAATAGATCATCAAAATAGATATTGCAAGCAGAAGTATGAGTTAATGAGTTGGAGAATTTCAGTTTGCAAATGTGACTCGAATGCATGATCAACATTGAGAATTCAGAAGATAAATAAATAAGGCCTAAATCAATATGTAAACCTAGTGATTACAAGCTGATTTCATGAGTGTTTTGAGTCTGATGTGTAATTTTATGATTAATGGTGGTTAGCAATCATTGATATTCCAGATAAAGTTGTGTGCCCAGGTGAATCCTCTGCATTTTAAGACCTGCAGATGCAAGGACTGTGACTTGAGAAGAAAAATTATTCACGGAACAGTTTTATCACCTTTCTTTCTTTAAAAATCTTTCTTATACAAAAGATGATATCTGTAAGCACAGTGTAGGTCTACAAATTATTGAAGTTTTAAGTTTGGTTACATTAGAAAATTATCTAGGTAACAACAGAGGAAAAAACCTCAATAAGGTATAAAAATACTAAAGATTTGCATCAATTTTATATTTCTTACATCTTGCTCTGCCTTCACAGTTAGCAAAAATCGAGAACATATGAAACACATGGGTTTGAATGTGAGTTGAAAGAGGGAGCTAATAAACAATTTAGCTGCCATTTAATCAGTCTGCAGATGTCCACAATCCTGAGTTTTGGCTTCTGGTTAAAGGCAATTGTCCATACTTTTGCATTTCCTTTAAACACTCTTACGTGCAATTGTTATTGATTTATTTGATATTCCTGTGGTTTGGTTTATGTCTGTGGAAATTTCATGTATGCCTGTACTTTTTCAAGTTAGAATTGGGAAGAGGCAAATGGAAAGTTTCAGTAATTTTTGAGACCATTGATTATAAAGTTTTCTGTACTACAGAGGGCATAAAAACCAATCCTCAAACCATTCTACACAAAATAGCAGAGATCTATGAAGTGCAGATTGTTTATTTCATGTGGCATGTGCTAGGGGCACATCAAAGACTTAGAAAATACATTTTCCTTGTAACCTTTGCTGTGCGCATTTTGCCAGTAAACCCAATGGGTGCTGCACTTAACTTGCAATAATTTTCAAGTCACCATAGGTGTTTGCATATACATGAGTTTCTTGATGGATGTATGGGTGTTTTTGTGGGTGATATGACAAACACTTCTTAATGCTTTTCAGCAGAATAAGTATTTTTTAATTTTTTTTATTTATGGAATGGTTATTTGTCTGTAGCTTTTGTCTCTAGTCACAGTGCAGGAATTTAACATCAAGACTGTTTCAAAACTCCCAGATATTCGGTAAAAATGGATCACAGTGTCGGAGCATGTTTCACAACAGTCCACTTAGAGAACAGAAGAAATTGAAGTAGAAATAGGAAATATCAGAAATACATCCAGAAATATCCAAAAAGAAAGAAAGACTTTTTGATCGTACTTCTTTTTTTGTTTTCCTTGTTTCTTCATTTCCATTTTTTCCTCAAATTATTTTTGACAACAATAATTTCCATTGTTTCCTTAAATTATTAGTTCTGCAATGTGAAGATCCGAAAGGACTTCTTACAGACAGCAGACTGTTAATATGTGTCAGTATAATTCAATATTGCATGTATTTGACATTTCTGAACTTGTTGTTGGAAAGCATCGTGCCAACAGTGACAAGGTTTTTAAGTGCTCTCTCCTCCTTTGCTAGTAACTTCAGGACCTCTTGTATAATCAGCTTGCAAGATCCAGTGAAACTCTGGACTATAAAAAGATTGAAAACTAGATTGGGCAAATCTCTGAAAAATAGGCTATACAAAATACTGTATTGGGAAGAGGATGCAGCAGTGGACAACTAGTAACACTTAAAATAACCGTATATGTGTTTGTATATATGTCTATATATATCTTCATACTTTTACACTTTTTTTTACAAAGATCCTTGGTTCTAAAGTGTTTATAGTCTCTAACATGGAAGAAAGAGAGGATGCGTGTGAGGAGTTCATGTAAGGGAGATTATATAAATTTTGCATGAGGGCAGAATGGGATAGATTTCTGGGAGAAAGAGGCATTCAGGAAATAGGATTTCAAGGAGAATAGAAAGAGAAAAAGTTCTTGCTAGACAAGAAAAAGGAAACTTTCCCATCTTAAGGGATTTAGCGAATAATAAATTGGAAAGGATAAGAAGGAAGAAAGAAATGATTGGTTGAAGAAGAAGCTGCAAAGACTGCAAAAAGCAGAGAAAAGCAGGAAGCAGTTCAGTTGGTGTTACAAAGCTAACGTCTGTCAAAGATTAACACACAGTATTACATGAATTCATAATTATCCTCTACACTTAGAAATTCCTATAGCAGTGTACAATCAATGCAGATATTTTCAGGGAAAATTGCATGCAGAAAAAAATTAATAATTACATAAGAACTTCAGGGTAAGAGAGAGGAACCATGTTTTATGCAGTGAGTTCTGATGTGAAACAGAGAAGTCAACTGCTCTGGACTAAAAGTCAGGCCTCAGGTCGACAAGTTATTGAGACAGAGTGGATACATTCAGGGTTTGGATGAGCTTGAAGATGGAGATGTAAATCCAGTTAAAGTGGACAGAAGAATGCTGCATAGCAGTGATTCTGTTCTGGAAGTAGTAAGGACAACTTTAAATGCATTGAGAGCAAGAAACAGAATAAACAGTGAGAGCCTAAGTGTGGGGGAAATGAGGAGAGAAAGTTAAAGGTGATACAGGGGCTGAGATCCTAGAAGTTGAGGAGAATAAAAACCCATTAAGAAAGAATCACTGAAAGCTAAAACACACATTCAAATATGTGACTATCCTTGTGTACGAGATGAGGGAAGAGATGGGTGGAAAGAAGCCTGTAAGAATATCATGGGTTTTATTAAATGGGAGGAAATAGTAGTATTTAAGAAGAGACAAGCCATTGATAGATAATTCTTACCACATACTTAAACTTTGGCCGCCTGAAACACTGGCTACCTGTAAAAGGGTTTGCTGATGAAGTTGTGTTGATGGTGCATTCTCCACCTGTACCTCCTCTGAATGGAGATACAGCATTTACCAGCAAGAAGCTTATTTGAATATCATTTAAATCCGTTCCCTAAGTAGAAAAAGTTATGCCAGTAGAAGACTTTTACTAGTATCATTGTGTCTATAGTAGGGTTTTTGTCTTCTTTAGTTATGTTGCTTGCAAGTATAAAGGCTTTCCCTTTGTACCCATCCCGAAGACAGCCGTGCCAACGGAAGTTGTGAGTGTAGGCCATGCCTCATTGGCTTTGAGTAAAGCCACAGCGCTGATGGAAATTTCCTGGCAACTGTCTCCCAGTTCATTTGCATCCTTTTAATGGCAGACATTAAGAGTGAGAGGTAGCTATTCGTAGTTACATCAGCAGAAAAGCAGGTTGATAAAAATCTTAGTTCCTCCCATGTTCTGGGGAGAACTATGCTCTTCGTTCCTTTTAAACATTAGTCTCTGTTCACAAGCAGATGCTTCAGTTTATGGCAAGAAGAATAAAGCCCAGGTTGCTTTCACAGTGTGTACTTTTACCCCTTGCCAGAAATGAATCTAGTAGCATACAAAAGTGAGTAGCAGCCTCGGATTTCATCACCGGGAATGTAATCACAGTCTGAATAGGTCAGTAAAGTACATGGCGTCTAGCAAGACGTATTTTTTCTTACTGACTGGTACAGATGTGAAAGTCTGTAGTGACTGAATGTTAATCTGATTGCAAAGTTCTGGCACATCGTTCCCCTGCCTGCATAGGTGGTTTGTGTATTACACCTGTGCGTGACAAGTACCTGTTTGTGAAATGGGTTATATTTGGGACAGCCAAAATTAAAGTGATCTGTGGAGCCTATGAAATCTTTCAGGGAATCCGGGAAAGCCTGTAATACTCTTAGAAATGAATGTGTGAATCAGAATTCAGCTTTGGGCAGCTCCAAGGTTTTGATGTGGCATCCTCTTTTAACAGGCTTTTTGGCTTACACTAAGGGGATGGTGGTATCTAGCAGGCAGTGCTGCCCTTTTCGTCTTGCTTTTGTTTGTAGTCCTTCAGGGAAAGGGCTAAAATATTCGGAATATAACCTTTCTAGGCGTTCTTGGTAGCATGCTTGGCAATGTGGAAGGATTATTTTATAGATGGTTTTCAGCATCCTGGTGCCCACAGAACAGTGGCTAATCTTTCTAATCTTCTTTTCTAAGGTAATCTGTATATTCTATCCTCTCTGCATCTATGTATCTTTTGCTGAAAGATGTGCTGACAGGAAGCTCTAAAATGCCTATTTTTGTTTCTTGCCAACAGCTGGCTGCCCGGACTCCTTGATTAAAGAGCTTCATCACTTCAGGATTCTGGGAGAAGAACAGGTGAGATAGCGTCTCAAAGGCAGCATCTTAATGTCATGAAAGATAGACACTAATGAGACAGTTTTGTCTCTCTCCAAGGAGGCAGAGTGTATCTCATGACCCCCAATGACCTGAAATGTGGGGGAAAAAAACACACAGGAGAGATATGTGAGATTTTTTTTTTTCATTCTGTCCATCAGTCTTGACAGGTTATTAATTGGTACATCTGCTATCTGCCACAGCTTTCCAGCTTTCGACTCCAGCAGTAAACAGGCTCTCTATAACATCAGATAGACAATCTGACTGAGGGTCTGATACTTACAGCTACTGATGATACTATCAATCTCTTTTTGTGGCCTTTTTTCTCCTTTAAAAGTGTGTTCCTTATTCATAATTATACCTGTGCTTTGCACTCAAAAAGCTATTTCTGTAGAGGGGTCTTAGGAAAGCAAAAGTGAAATATGCTTTACAACACTCACAAGATGGTCATAGTTGTTATTTTGTCAACAATGAAATTAACATACAGAGATATTGAGAAAATGGCCTTAAATTTGGAGAGAGAAGTTGAATTCTCAAACGCTTAATGCTTCTGAAATTCAAATTGTCTTTGTCTCTGAAGTATCTCTACTAATGTACTGGTTATAAAGCCTATACTGTCAAGAATGCTCTGCTGCTTCTCCTTTCCCTTTCACCCTCCCTTTTTTTATTACAGTTAGTGCTGCTGGTACGTTTTCTAGACTTCCAGATTTCCTCAACCAGCCCTCCACTTCAGTTGTTATAGAAAGTCAAAAGCCAAATTCCTCCAGGGCTCAGCTTTTCCTCAGCAAGAAGGCAGCATGAAGGGGAGTGTGGGAGGGTTTATCTAACAGGAATGGAAAAAAAGACAGAAAACAGACTAGGCCAAAACAGATACTGGAAGCAGGAATCTGGTGAGATTGAGGATTTAGGAAGAGGAAATAAAAGAAATTATGACCAGGACTGATGGGACCAAGAGACTGATTAGGGCCAGCTGACAAATGGAGGGCAGAGTGAGATGAGGCTTGGGGACAGTAGAGAGATGGGGCTGGCTGGTGAAATCAAGGGTAGGAGTAGGAACCAGGGCCGTAGGCATAAGGGTCTGGCAAGGAGCTGGGATCAAGGACTGGAAGGGAATGACCAAATATGGGTACTTGCTAAAGAGATTGGTAAATAAAGGAAGATCTGTACTTAAAGAGCTGCACGAGGAGGTGAAGCTGAGCAGAGTAGGAGGAGTGGGACAAAAGGAGAGATCTGAAGGAAAAGTAAGGAACAGCTAAACCAAGAGAGTAGGAGGGATAGGGCTGAACCAGACAGACTTTGATAGCTCTGCTGGCAGAGCTCCGAGGGTGGAGTTGTAAACCTCAGCCTTGCTAATAATCACTGGTAGACTAATATAATTTAATTGATAGACTTTCTTTTTTTTTTCTGTTTGCTTTTTAGAAGAGGAAGTAGTAGACATAAAAATGAAGTCTAAAAGAGTTAAGAGTGCAAATGAAGAATTCAGACATTAGGAAATGTTGGATTTAAGATTGTTTATGTAATCTTAATACTTTCTTCATTTGTACTACTCACCTACCCTTACACCTTTGCACTAAGAGAGTGTTAAATTATATGATCATACAAACTTCAGAAGTGCAGATGGAAAGTTGTTTTGCAGAATGGGTCTGACCTATAAACCTTTGCCTTTCTCTAAAATTAGCTACGCTAACAGGTTATTTGGATACCGTTGTTACCATCACAGTCTTAACTAATGTCTTTGTAAGTAGTGAACACTGCCGTAAGGCTTGAATTCTTCCATAAGCACATACAAGTATAAAAAATATTACTATTATATATTAAAAAAAAATATATATATATATATACAATTACGCACTGTTAGTAATGCAGGTTGACGGTCATGAGATCACGGAGAGAAGTCCCAAGGCCATCAAAAGGGACTTCAGGGCACTGGGGCGACTGGTTGAGGGATCAGGAGCACAGGTGGTGTTTTCCTCCATCCCATCAGTGGCAGGGAAGAACACTGAAAGGGACAGGAAAACTCACCTGATTAACAGGTGACTGAGAGACTGGTGCCATCGGTGGAATTTTGGTTTCTTTGATCATGGGGAGGTTTACACGGCACCAGGCCTGCTGGTGACAGATGGAGTCCAGCTGTCTGAAAGGGGAAAAAGGACTCTTGCCCACAAGCTGGCAGGGCTCATCAAGAGGGCTTTAAACTAGGTTTGAAGGGGGAAGGGGACATAACCAGGCTCACCAGAGATGAGCCCAGAAGTGGCATGCCAGTGTCGGAGGTGAGATCGACAGCCCAGGTCAAGTGCATCTACACCAACGCACGTAGCATGGGCAATAAATAGGAGGAGCTGGAAACCGTTGTACAGCAGAACAGCTATGACTTGGTCACCGTCACAGAAACATGGTGGGATGACTCTCATGACTGGTGCGCTGCGATGGATGGCTAAACTCTTCAGAAGGGATAGGGGAGGAAAGAGAGGCTGTATGTTAGGGACTGCTTTGATTGTATAGAGCTTGATGATTGTGATGACAAGGTTGAATGCTTGTGGGTGAAGATGAGGGGAAAAGCCAACAAGGCAGACATCCTGCTGGGGGTCTGTTATAGACCACCCAACCAGGATGAAGAGGGAGACGAAGTTTTCTACAAGAGGCTGGCAGAAGTCTCACAATCGCTAGCCCTTGTTCTCGTGGGGGACTTCAACTTACTGGACATCTGCTGGAAATGCAACATAGCAGAGAGGAAACAGTCTAGCACGTTCCTGGAGTGTGTGGAAGATAACTGCCTGACACAGCTGGTAAGTGAGCCTACCAGGGGAGGTGCCTCGCTAGACCTGCTGTTTACGAACAGAGAAGGACTGCTGGGAGATGTGGTGGTCAGAGGCTTGGGCTTAGCGACCATGAAATGACGGAGTTCTCAGTTCGAGGTGAAGTTAAGAGGTGGGCCAGCAAAACCACCACCATGGACTTTCAGAGGGCAGACTTTGGCCTGTTCAGGACACTGGTTGAGAGGGTCCCTTGGGAGAGAGTGCTGAAGGGCAAAAGGGTCCAGGCAGGCTGGACATTCTTCAAGGAGGAAGTCTTAAAGGCACAGGAGCAGGCTGTCCCCATGTGCCGCAAGACGNACCAGCGGGGAAGACGACCAGCCTGGCTGAACAGGGAGCTCTTGCTGGGACTCAGGAAAANAAAGGAGGGTCTACCACCTATGGAAGAAAGGGCAGGCGACTCAAGAGGAGTACAGGGGTCTCGTTAGGTCGTGCACAGAGGAAATTAGAAAGGCAAAAGCCCAGCTAGAACTCAGGCTGGCCACTGTTGTAACGGATAACAAAAAATGTTTTTACAAATACATCAACAACAAAAGGAGGGCCAAAGAGGGTCTCCATCCCCTATTGGATGCAGGGGGAAATATTGCCAACAAAAATGAGGAAAAGGCTGAGGTATTTAATGCCTTCTTTGTCTCAGTCTTTAATAATCAGGCTGGTTATTCCCAGGGTAGTCAGCCCCCAGTGCTGGAAGATAGCGAAGGAGTGTGGAACAAACCTCCCATAATCCAGAAGGAAGCAGTTAACGACCTGCTATGCCACCTGGACACTCACAAGTCTATGGGGCTGGATGGGATCCACCCGAGAGTGCTGAGGGAACTGGTGGAGGAGCTGGCCAAGCCACTCTCCATCAACTGTCAGCAGTCCTGGCTAACAGGGGAGGTCCCAGACAACT
>Ga0065711_1008341_pt1 | contig 22256 bp, 7 predicted proteins | sample Hoacrofraction12_FD_59098 | JGI IMG/M metagenome (GOLD analysis project Ga0065711, IMG submission 59098) | Hoatzin crop microbial communities from Cojedes, Venezuela - Epithelial fraction 12 v2 (version 2) | ecosystem: Host-associated > Birds > Digestive system > Esophagus > Crop | place... | reverse complement strand
GCGCCGCGAGGCACTTCCGCCGCCGGCGGCGGGTGCCATGGCAACGGGAGGGGCCGGCCCGTTGTAGCCCCGCCCACCAGGCCGTTTCCATGGGGACGGCAGGGCCTGCCGCCGCCGAGGGAGTTTGACCCTGGTGATGAGGGCTGCGCGTGTGTGTCAGTCTGACTGCGTGTCTGTCTGTCTGCGTTCCCTCCGCCTCCCTCGCCTAGGAGGGTGTCGTGTGTGCCTGTCACCCTGGGCGGCGGGGCCCTGCCGTGTCCCTCCCCGCGGGCGGGCGTGGGGAGAGGGCGGGGGGTTTGCCGCCGCCTTCTCTCAGTGGTGGAGGAAGGCTTTTGTCCCCTGACAGGCCTGGGCCGGCTTGGGCATTGGTGGAGATTGGCAGCCCTCACTGCACAGTGTCGGCTCAATGGCCAGTGCGCGTGTGGCAGATGAGAACCGAGCTTTCCTCAGTCTGCTGTTACATGCAAGGCTCTCTGCAGAGCTATAAAGTACCACTGATGATGGCTAAACCAAACAGGGTTGTTTGCTTCAATGCTTAAGCGAACTTGGAGGAGAGAGGGATATCAGCCTGGCAGACAGCGACTCTTGACTCCTCGAAGTGGTGGCTCATGGATGCCAAAATACCAGGCAGGTTTAAAAGGTGTGATATTTTGGGTTCTTTCTGATTCTTAAATACTGAGGATTAAAAATGTTTCATAAATCTGGAAGTTAAGTTTGTCACTTTAATCTTATGGGATGAGATACTCCAAAACTTTGGACAAATGCTAGCTCTTTTGTAATATTTTTGTAGACAGATATCAAACTTCACAATGTTGTCTGTCAGACACTAAAACTAGAAACTTAGAAGTTAAAACTTGTTTAATGATCTCTGCAGCCTGCAGGTTGACCACAGCCAGAAAGCCAGTTGTTCACTCATTCCCCGCCAACGGGACAGGGGAGAGAATCAGGAGAGCAAAAGCTGAAAACTCCTGGGTCAAGATAAAGATGGTTTAATAAGTGAGAGAGCTGAATAGGTGATGCAAACCTGCACACACAAACAAAGCAAAATAAGGAATTTGTTCACTACTTCTCATTGTTAGGCAGGTGTTTAGCCACTTCCTGGAAAGCAGGGCTCCATCACGCCTAATGGTAACTTGGGGAGACAAACACCATAACCACTGGCATCCCACCTTCCTCCTCCTTTCCCTGAGCTTGTATTGCTGAGCATCACATTCTATGCTGTGGGCTATCCCTTTGGCCAGCTGGGGTCAGCTGTCCTGGCTGTGTCCCCTCCCAGCTTCTTGCTCACCCCCAGCCTACTCACTGCAAGGCAGAGTGGGAAATTGAAAATCTGGATGCTGTGCAAGGAATGCTCAGCCATAGCCAAAGCACTGGTGTGCTATCAACACTGGTTTAGTCACAAATCCAAGACACGGCATTTACGGGCTGCTATGAAGAAAATTGAATCCATCCTAGCCAGACCCAGTACAATGAAGTATCGGAATTTTGGCTGAATTTTTTATGTGCTAATCTGCCACGAAATAAAAAAATGAGTGCTGTAGGTTAAGACCTGGAATGACCCTAAATATAACTAATGAAGAGCAAGTAGTGTTTAAAAGTGGGTGTTTTCAGTTTCCCAAGAATAAACATAAGAGAAAGAAAGAAGGCAGTGAAAGAAATCCTTAAATTCTCAGCAGACATTAGTACTTGCCATTTCGATTATAGGGCAAGGCATCACGACAACCAGGCTGACTGCAAACATTATGTTCTTTGATGTAAAAGAAGGGCCTTTATGTATAATGGGAAAGAAGTATTGATTATGGTACAAATGGAAATCAATAGATGAGTTTCCAATCTGATATTTCATGGAGATGTGGATCCATAGTATCTGCACACAGGTAAATCACTGCCCTAAGTGAGGCCTGTTGAGCTGACTGGCAGTTGAAAATTTTGTAATCCAAATTGGTGAACACACAACTGATTACGGTTGCAATTGGGATTTCATCTGTAATTGTGGACTAACAGCTAAAGTCACTAATTGTCCGGCATGCACACGTGATGCTCAGTTACCCCCAACTGAGCCATGCAGGGGAACTCTGGTGACTGTGACCCAAATGCTCAGTTACCCCCAACTGAGCCGTGCAGGGGGACTCTGGTGACTGTGACCCAAACACTGAACTGAAATACTTTTGAAGCTGCAGCTGGAACAGTCAGCTAACTGTCCTCAGTTTTTTTCAGGGCCGTTCAGCTTGATCACCCACCGCTCTCTCTAATCAATCTATCTAGACCTTATTGATGCTAGCTTATGTTTCAGAAACGCTTGGAACAGTGGTTAATGGAGCTGGGGTCACACAGCAGCTTTTAAACCAGGCTGTTAAGCTGTGCACTTACTTTTGTGGCTTTGTAGTCAGCCAAACCCTCAGCGAGCGTGCGGACAGAATGATCTGAACCAGCTGTGATCAAAAGGGAAAAGCTGTGGTCTGGTACCCGGATCCATCTCAAGAGTCAACGCTACCTGCCCTTCACTGGTGGCAATGTTGTTCTTATGGAGAATGTAGATATGAATGATGAGGTTTTCCTGCAAAATTTTTGGGGGTCTTTGACAAAGAATGGCACCACTGAGGATGTATTTATATATATATATATATGTATATGAAATATATTGCATATATAATAAATTTCACGTAGGTCCCATATTCTGAACTATATAAGCTGATCATGTATGCTTGTAAAGAACTCCTACACTCTGCTTTGTTTAGGAAAAAACCCCAACTGAATAGAAATAAGATTCCCCTTCAGCTGAGTCCTGTACTTGAAGTCATCATACGACGAGTATGTCAAGAATAAAAATGGAGTCACGTGTTATTTCATTGAGCCGTCCTCAGATTGATACGTGGTGCACAGCTGTTGTCCAAGTGAAAAATGTCCTGTGGTGATACAGACCAAATTAGCAAGAGAGGATGTCTAAACCTTACTGCTTTAAAAGCCAAATAACTTTATTATTAAATCAGTTTTTTATAATTAGGTGTCCCATATTTTGACGGGCGTATCTTCCCTAAACATTGGCATTACTCCTGTCTGTCTTTCTGTGTGATTGCCTCCTCCTTGATTAAGGCTGCCAACAATGTTTCAAGAGATCACCTGAATACAGATTAGCACATAATTTTTTTCTCAGTGAAATTTATATAGTCACAGACATCTGGAAATTTAAATCTGTCTTTCCCAAGTACCCATTTTAATTTACATAACAATATTATTGTGACCAATGTTTTCTCATGCAGCTATAGATTTAAAACAGTTAATTACTATCTGTCAGCTCTAGTTCCTTAATTGAAATTGGTCCTGTATTTTTCTTTATGTCTGAAACACTCTTCAATTATCCTAGATATTTTCCTCCTAGAGATCAAACTAGCAGGATTTACAGTCTTCTATCTGGAAGTAACTCAGTTAATGGACAACAAATTCTTTATTTTCAAAATTTCACTGCGGTCGGTGCAGTCCAGAAACAAATATATAATTTAAATGCAAGTAATCATAACAAAAAACAACTATCAAAACTCAACCCATACACCACCACAAATTTTGGATGTAGCTTAGGAGAGAAGAAGGAAAGAAGAATAAAGTTAGAACAAAGGTAAAATGAATAGTAACTTTTTTGGAAAGACATTTAAAATAAAAGCATTGTAGAGGCTTTAAAAAGAGTGATCAGGATAGGGATAGACAATAAATGCATATTTTTACATTTATAAACTTTAAGGAACAACCAGTACAGAGGGCTTGGAAGCTGAGACAGAGACGTGAAACTTGATGTGATGAAATGCTCGTTGGACTGAGATTGAAATAAAACCGGCAATATAATCCCAGGTCTTTGAACTTCAGGGACTGGTGATGCCATATTACATTTACTATGTAAACAAAAACAACATGAAAAATTTAAGATACAAACCAATTACATATTGGGACAATGGGATTACCCTAAACCTCAGGAACGTATGAAAGACTTTTTTATCTACTAGGGAGCACATAAATTTCGAAGGTAATTTTCAATAACCTACAAAACAGGAATGCAAGTATCTTAAAACAATCAAAACTATATATTAAAAATGACAAAAGTGTTGGGGTTTATATCTCTCTATCGATTGATCTATTGCTCTATGTATCTATCTATCAATCAATCTAGATAGACCTATCGATAGGTAGATAGATAGAATGACCAAAGTGTTTCATTAGCTTACTTAGTTATGGTACATTCCTTAGCTAAACGTGGTTTAACTGGCAGCATGTGATCTGCATCCAATCTGTGGGATCTTCTGTACAATCTCTTTGGACTGGATTTACTTGTCCAATGCCTGTCTCTGCGCTTCGAGGAAAAGCCTCCTGTCTTCAGTACTTTGAATACGGAGTATAGAAAGGTCTGTCAACTCTGTTCCTAGATAAAAAGGGTTCAAAGGAAGGCGTCTTCTGGCAGAACCAGAGCAGCTGTTGATAATTCAATGTGGTTTTTATGGAGTTCCCAAAATTTGAACTTGGCTGTTGTATTTTCCTTTAGTTCAGCTATGATCCACCAAAACAGTGAGAGCTGCTGTCTGTCCTGGGGCTGGCCAGGACTTGATTTCCAGCAACTCAGGCCTAGGAGGGCTAGCGGTGGGAGGGAAATCTAGAGGTAGATATTGCGGTGATGTGCCCTTTGTCATTACTCTGAGAAGACACAGTACCGTTGCTCAAACTTTGAGAAGTATCTAATATAGAGATCAGGTAGCTGGGGCAGCTGGAAGAGATGTTTCAGAGTTCAAGAGAGCTTTAGGAGTGAGGTTTTTGGTGAAATCCCATTCCATCTCCATTCTTGAGAAATTCTTGCTGGAGCTGTTTTGACAATTTGCTGTGCCTCTCCAGCCTTTAGACTTTGAATGCCTAATTTAGAATTGACTTGGCCTCACACAGCATTTCTGTGGTAAATTTCCAGGCTGAAAATAAGTGTTGTGTTGGTTGTTTTTTTTTCTAACTAGCTGAAAAGAACGCACACTAGAGTTTGGAGAGTGAAGATTTGTAAGATAAAAACTTTTAAAGGCATTTGTGAAGTCACAGTGAAGTATAATATGTTCGTGATTAGAAAACTTGTATCTTTCTTACTCAAACACCCAATGAGTGAGTGCTGACATAACATTTTTATTTAAATCATTTGCTTGTTTTCTGCCAAAAAATGCGTAGTCCTGTAAGCCTGGTTTTGTGAGTAGTGGTCAGCAGGTAATTCCCTGGTTTTATTGCTCTTCCAGGCGCTGCAGTCCCGTGGAGCTGGTGCTGGAAAGGGAGGAGTGCAACAGGGAGGAGGACCTCTGTGCTTTGTGGCTGTGGAGTGAACTGTGTTAGAGGGAAATTTCCCAGAGAAAATAACATAAGAACAAGAAAAGGGTTGGGGTGAACACAATGGGTTGTCACAGCCCATGGTCACAATGTACCAGCTGTTCTGCAACTGATAACATTGTATGATAAATCAAAGGAAATTTCTTAGGGGCTGGCAGATTCACATTTGTATTTAAGAAAAAATCACCACCAAAGCAAACAGAACATAGTCCATTAAAAATATATCAGTATTACTAATTTCTAAAGCTCTACGCTTCTCAAACTCAGTATGTTAAAATACTTCAATAGGCTTTTTGTTGTTGTTGAGGTCTAATGTTCTGCCATTTCATCATCACTTCAAACTAGGATTTCTGTGGCTTAACTCTGCAATTTGCATTGGATTTTTTACAGACATTATATTACAATAATTGCAAAACAGCACCAGTGTCTTCATTTCCCACTGCTGTTTGGTTTTGTCCAAATGTCTGATCAGTGATGACAATTTTTTTTTCTGGTTATATTTACCTAGGATATTGAAAAGATTTCATAATGTTTCATTCAGTTATGGGATCTACAAAATTACAGGTATTTGGCTTTGACAAGAATTGCACATGTGCAAAGTTTGCTAACAAAACAGAAACAGTAGAATAAAATGAAAGATGAAGAGAAAAGAGAAATAAGAAAAAAGAACCCCCCCCAAAATTATGACTCCAGTTGTAGCATGCAAGAGCAGAACTGAACTGTTTCCAGTTACAGGGGACAAAATGAGGCTGGCCGCTTCAATACCTTTGAAAGGAAGATGCAAGTCATTTGGATCCCTGAGAGCCTTTTTTTTTTGTCAGCTTTGCAGTTGACACTGTGTGACTGAAAGGTTCAAAAATACACAGGAAAGAACAGAGGGATATAAGGATATCAGACAAATCTTCCACATGCAATACACATAAAATAAAAAGCAAAATAGATATTTTCTTATATTTTTAAGGGTATTTTAAAGTAAAGTCTTTCTATTGTTCCTGCAGATGCTCTGAAAATCAGGATATTTAAATTAATTCTGCCAGCACAAATGTGTGTTTACTTCATTTTTCGTGCTCTAGTAGCCATCCGCTCGCCTCCCTCAGGGCAACTAGTGGATACAGAGGCAAAGTACAGAAAAAGACACAGGTTTCAGAGGTTTGACAGTTGGTCTGTTCCACAGCAGATGCTGCAAAACAAAGTTAAGAGATAGCAGTAGGAACGCATCTTGATGAGGAAAAGCAGTGAGGGCATATTTACATCGAAGTGAGAGTGAGTCTACAGAAGGTGAGTCTGCAACAGGCTTCCCACTGCTTGTGCCAGGGGAAGCTGCAATAATAAAAGTGTTAGACAAACTGTTCCACGGAACTAAGGAAGCCAAATTCCCACAAATCTATACCTGCATTCCCTATTTCCATTTGCCCCTTTGTACCTTCTGTCATTATAGCCTTCTCTAGTTCCAAGCCAAAATATCAGGTTCTGCCCTTCTGCTGTCCTCCCTAAGGCCATTTCAGTACCTCTAGCCCTTTCTGTAACTACCATTAGCATTTCTGTGTCCCCAGCACCCTTGCACTGCAATGTCCCATCTCCCCTGCCATGTCTCTTGGCTGCCTTGGACCAGGAACAGCATCTGCTGTGGCTTGTCCAGAGCTGCATGTGTCCTGCTAGGCTGCCTGGCTGGCTGCCTCCCAGAACAGTGAACGGACTTCATTATCCCTACATTTCCCTCTTCTGATCCATGAAGATTTGGATATCTAACCAAAAGAAAGTAGAATTCAACTTCAATTTAGTAAAAAAAGTTGATATATTGTGTCAGCTAATAATAGAAGTGGAGTGGATTTGATGACCTTTGAACTGTCTCCTGATCTTGTGTTTCTGTATTCCTGGTGTTTTTAACAGTAGTACAATCTCATGCCACTCCCCTGGCAGTCCCTTCAGGAAAATAACATGCAACTAGAGGTAATTTAATGTGTCTAAAATATAGAGATATACAGGCCTTCTGCAGATACAGCTGCTAGTGTCAGTCCCACGTGAACTTCAGCTTGCATTTGCATTTAGTGCTAGCCGTCAGTTTGGTAGAGCACCTATTGCAGTCAATGGAGGGACCTCAGAAGGGCCGTTGATGCCTCTTTCAGCATGGGATGGAAGCCCCTTCTTGATACCTACAGATTTCACCTGGGGTTTCTTAGTCCACTCAATCTCAGCATGACATGTACTGTACTGTTGCAAGAATAGCAAGGGGACAATTGTGGGACAAGCTGTGGCAGTCATATCTGGTCAGACCCACTCAGCTGGATGGGGGACATACTCCTGGAAGTGGTTGTGTTAGGTGGGATGAATCCTCCCATTGAAATGCTGGGACTGTTCACAGGCACAACAGGTGAAATGAAGTGTGTGTACAAACCTTTTTGGAATCGTTCACTGTGCTGATGAATCCAGTTTTGTTTCAGTTGTAAAAATATGATGAATGAGATTACATGAGAAAAGACTATGCAAACCAGAAGTCAACTACCCAGATCCTTTCTACTGGTTGCAGAGGAAGGTTTCCCTAACTCAGGATTTAAGAAATTTGGATAAGCTTCTTATTCTACGCTCCATACAACAAATAACATCAGCACCAATTGTTCTGTGTGGCCTCAAAAGAGTTTAAGAAACAACAAACTTACTTTCTTTCTGATGCCTCCCGAGAATTTTTAGAGCTCAAGTGAGATGTAGAGGGGAAGCTTCCCGACAGCACTACAAAGAGCAGGGGTGTGAGGTACCAGTAGGTGGTGCTGACACAACGGAAAGCAGGATCTGCAGGCTCGGCTTGGAAGCCGACGCTTCAAGACTTCTCATCCCAGCTGATACCATTACTACATCACTTTCTAATTTTAAATATTACCTTCTTACTGCTGTGGGGGCCTAAGAGCTGTAGCTATGTACCAAGGCGACACAGTACTAAGTTCTGTATATATAAAGAACAAAAAGACATTATATGGCATTTTGTTCCTGCACTGGTTCAAACAAACAGGTTAACAACGTGTTACGTAGCAGTCATGAGAATTCTCAGAAGTTTTGCTAAAATGCTACCAATGAACTAAAGGTCAAGTTGAGGTGGTTTCTTTGCTTTCAATAAAGTTCACACCCATGGGAATACCTCTAGATTACCACAAACACAAAGAGACATGCTTGAAATTTACAGTTGCATTGTGCAGCAGGCACTTGAAAAAGGATTTGTAGAGAAACAGTCTCTGAACAGAATAGCATCCCTACCACTTCGAATTGTTATCTGAAATTGAATCATTTACCCTGTAAATTATTCAAACAAAAATATATTTCTCACAAAGTGCTCTTAATATAGATGTCTCATGGTTTCTCAGTTGTGGAAAGCATCAGTTCTCCATAAGTCTTTTTCTCCTCCTGTCAGTGCACAGTTCTACCGTAAGTTAAGGTGAAATATTTGTTAGGGAACATCGGTTGAAGTACAGGCAACACATCATAAAGAGTTTAATCCCAGGAATTTCTAATTTGTTCTTTAATTTGCTAGTGGTAATTGCAGCGAATGGATTTGTTAGATTTCTGTCTCTTATAAGTAGAAATATACATAGTCCTTATGCTTACTTTCGCATTCTTTGCACGAAGTGTTATAAATTTTTATGAAGTCCCCAGTTCCTTTTGAATCAACTAAAATTTTGTCTTTTTTTAAATAAAGATTCTAATTGTAGAGTAACGCTCAGAAGGACACATCTAGAACACCCCCACACACACATATTTCAGCTGTGTTCTGGACCCCGAGGGATGCTTATTGCTTTCAGTCTTTGTTTATTTTATTGTTTTATTACTTCTTCCTTCTTGGAACACAGTTTGACCTAATCTTTATTTTCATTCGGAGAGTGAAATTAGACTGTACCAGGGAACATGGGCAATACTTCATCCCTATCCACTTAAGCTTCTGACCTTTAACTCAGCACAAGCTCTGGAAAGTCATCTACAGGCATCCTGTCCATTCAACCTTTCCTTTCATTTTTGCATTTTGCATTTCTTATCTCTGGCAGTTCTTTAATCTTCCCTCATTACTGAAACAGTAAATGGAAGCAATGAGGAGGGAAAGAAGAATTAAAGGAGGTGAATAATATGAGGCAGCTGTTTGCTGCTACTCAGCAGCCATGACAATATCTTCTAGCCACTTACAGACAAATGACAGAAATCTGGATCTACAAATCTCCCTCCCATTAATCTGCATTAGCAGCGACAGCCCGAGGTGGAGCCATAGAACCTGCCACACCTTGCAAGCTAAGAGATGACAAACACCACCTGTACTATTTCAGTATATGTGAACTCTGGAAAAAGACATCACCTGAAAAATGTCTATGAAGAAAGAACTCTGGGAAAAGAGACATCTCCAGTGAGTCTTTGAAGTGCTCTGTACAAAGCAAAAGCACAGGAATGACCAGAAAGGTCACTTGGTATGATATAAATTGGTGGATTGATGCTTGCAGGTTTTTGCAAACTGGAGCAGCTGGGAGTGAACTGCAACTTATTTTTGGAAGTAAAATTATGTTCTTCCACACTTTTCCTTTTTAAATACCAGATTTGGCCCTTGCTCAAATCAGGAAGAAAAAATAATATCTAGAAAAATATGCGTGAGCACAATTAAATAGGTCATTCATTTTTGATAGTTTCTTGGTTGGCTAGTTTAGCTAGCTTGAAGTAGCTTGAATTTCAAAAAAAGAAACTTAGAAGAGAAGAGTTGGAATCTCCCAATTAGTGATGATGCTAATAGATATTTTGGCAGGTTCAAAATGTGTTGTTTTTTCCCCAAAACATTTTCCGGAACAAATATTTGTTGAAACCAAAGCCCTTTCCTCACTAACATGTCAGTTCTGACAATCTGGCATTTTGCAGTTGAAAAATCACTTGAGTGAGAAATTTCTGCCCAACTGTATTTATAGTGGGAAGATTAGGCAGTTCTGCAACCCTGTCTCATTGTTCTTCTCCACAGATGAGGAGTCCTGCCTGACCAACCTAGTGGCTTTCTACGATGGCGTGACTAGATCGGTGGACAAGGGAAAAGTTAGCGATGTCATCTGTCTGGACTTCTGTAAAGCTTTTGACACAGTCCTCCACAACATCATTCTCTCTAAATTGGAGAAATATGGATTTGAGGGGTGGACTGCTGGCTAAGGAATTCTTTCGAAAGTAGCATTCAGAGGGTAGCAGTCAATGGCTCGATGTCCAAATGGACGCAGATGACAAGTGGTGTCCCTCAGGGGACCGTACTGGAACCAATGCTGTTTACCATTTTCATCAATGACTTAGACAGTGAGATCAAGTGCACCCTCAGCAAGTTTGCAGACAACAGCAAGCTGAGTGGTGTGGTCAACACACATGAGGGACGGGATGCCGTCCAAAGGGACTTGGACAAGCTCGAGAAGTGGGCCTGTGTGAACCTCATGAGGTTCAACAAGGCCAAGTGTAAGGTCCTGCACCTGGATCGGGGCAACCCCTGCTATCAGTACAGGCTGGGGGTTGAAGGGATTGAGAGCAGTGCTGCCAAGAAGGACTTGGGCTACTGGTGGATGAAAAGCTGAACATGAGCCAGCAATATGCACTCGCAGCCCAGAAGGCCAACTGTACCCTGGGCTGCATCAAGAGAAACATGGTCAGCAGGTCGAGGGAGGGAATTCTGCCCCTTTGCTCTGCTCTGGTGAGAGCCCACCTGGAGTTCTGCATCCATCTCTGGAGCCCTCAGCACAGGGAAGACATGGATCTGTTGTAGTGGGTCCAGAGGAGGCCACAAAGATGATCCGAGGGCTGGAGCACCTCTGCTATGAGGAAAGGCTGAGAGAGTTGGGGCTGTTCAGCCTGGAGAAGAGAAGGCTGCGGGGAGACCTTACAGCAGCCTTTCAGTACCTGAAGAGGGCCTATAGGACAGGTGGGGAAAATATTTTTCGCAGGGCTTGTTGCGATAGGACAAGGAGTAATGACTTTAAACTAAGGGAGGGTAGATTTAGACTAGATACGAGGAAGAAATTTTTTCCCATGGGGATGTTGAAATGCTGGAACAGATTGCCCAGAGAAGTAGTGGATGCCCCATCCCTGGAAACATTCAGGGCTAGGTAGGACGGCGCTCTGAGCAACCTGGTCTCTCTTACTATAGCACTACATTTCATATTGTTCGATGCAAAAACATATTCTTGTCAAATACGGCTGTTGACAAATTGTGGTCTAGCAGGTGAAAGAGTATGATAAAAACAGTCACAGGATGGACAACATGGGAGGTTTGTATGTACCCTGGTGATGCGTGAAGCTGGATGTCCTTTCAGTCACTACTAATCAGTGAAGAGCTGCTGGTTGTAACAGCACCGACAAACAACATTAGCAGGACTTACATTATTAAAAGAATTGCTGAAGAGTCAATTCATGCTTTTGTACTGATTTGCTGTTTTAGGAGCTACAAGCTGTTCATGGGTCAGCCTGCCTTCAAATAACAGGTCGTTGAGAGTTTCCTCCAGTGTGTTTATGCAACCATCAATTCCTCACTCCGACTTGTTTTGCATTTAAGTAAAAAGCTCTTTAAAAAAAGAGGTCTTGAACACTCGTCATTTTCCAGTTTACTATGTAATGCTACGTGATGAGACACTAGTACAGGCCAAAACTTCCCAAGGTGGATATTCAGAGGCAGTGTAGTTATGACGGAGCCAAGCTCCCTGGAAAGCCTTTTCCTCCTACAATATTTTGGATAGTCCAAATGTCATGTGTGACTGCACAAGTAGTCAGTGGCTATAGGGCATTTTTGTCCTTGTTTCAAATTACTTGGTATTACATGGTATCAGCTTCTTATTCCAGTGGATTTTTATTCAAGGTCCTGTCAAAACTTTGCAAGTTGGGGTACTATTAGAAACTGTTGTTTTGTTAAGGGATGCTTTTAAGGATCTCTACCCTTATAGCTGTGGAATTACATTCAATATTTCTGGCTTCACAAAGTAGCTGACATTGGCCCAGGAAAGAAAGATATTAGCAAGTCGTAGCACCTTCAGATACATTGACAAGTACCCTGGAGAAAAGAAGACCTTGAAGCCTGGAGAAAGCTAAACCTTCCCCTGGCTGAGCAGGATCAGGTGAGAGATCATTTAAGCAAACTGGTCACCCACAAATCCGTGGGTCCCAATGGGATGCACCCACGAGTGCTGAGGGAGCTGGCATATGTCATTGTTGAGCCACTCTCCATCATCTTTGAAAGGTTCTGAAGAACAGGAGAAGTGCCTGAGGACTGGAGGAAAGCTGACATCACTCCAGTCTTCAAAAAGGTCAACAAGGAGGATCCAGGGAACTACAGGCCGGTCAGCCTCACCTCCATCCCTGGAAAGGTGATGGAACAGCTCATTCTGGATGTCATCTCTAAGCAAGTGGAGGAAAAGAAGGTTATCAGGAGTAGTCAACATGGATTCACCAAGTGGAAACGATGCTTGACAAATCTGATAGCTTCCTACGATGGCATTACTGGCTGGGTAGATGAGGGGAGAGCTGTGGATGTTGTCTACCTAGACTTCAGCAAGGCTTTCAACACTGTCTCCCATAACATCCTCCTAGGGAAGCTGAGGAAGTGTGTGCTAGATGAGTGGACAGTTAGGTGGATTGAGAACTGGCTGAATGGCAGAGCTCAGAGGGTTGTCATCAGCGGTGCTGAGTCTAGTTGGAGGCCGGTAACTTATGGTGTACCCCAAGGGTCAGTACCGGGCCCAGTCTTGTTCAACTTCTTCATCAATGGACTGGATGAAGGGACAGAGTGTACCCTCAGCAAGTTTGCTGATGACACAAAACTGGGAGGAGTGGCTGATGCACCAGAAGGCTGTGCTGCCATTCAGCAAGACCTGGACAGGCTGGAGAGTTGGGCAGAGAGGGACCTGGTGAAGTTCAACAATGGCAAGTGCAGGGTCCTGCACCTGGGGAAGAATAACCCCATGCAGCAGTACAGGCTTGGGGCGGACCTGCTGGAAAGCAGCTGTGAGGAGAGGGACCTGGGTGTCCTGGTGGATGACAGGTTAACCATGAGCCAGCAGTGTGCCCTGGCTGCCAAGAAGGCCAATGGCATCCTGAGGTGCATTAAGAAGAGTGTGGCAGCAGGTCATGGGAGGTTCTCCTCCCCCTCTACTCTGCCCTAGGGAGGCCCATCTGGAGCACTGCATCCAGTTCCGGGCTCCCCAGTTCAAGGAAGAACTACTGGAGAGAGTCCAGCGGAGGGCTACAAAGATGATGAGGGGACTGGAGCATCTCTCCTATGAGGAAAGGCTGAGGGAGCTGGGCTTGTTCAGCCTGAAGAAGAGAAGTCTGAGAGGAGACCTTATAAATGCCTATAAATATCTTAAGGGTGGGTGTCAAGAGGATGGGACCAGACTCTTTTCAGTGGTGCCCAGTGACAGGACAAGGGGCAATGGGCACAAACTGAAGCATAGGAAGTTCCATCTGAGCATGAGGAAGAACTTCTTTTCTTCGAGGGTGACAGAGCACTGGAACAGGCTGCCGTGAGGGATTGTGGAGTCTCCTTCTCTGAAGATATTCAAAACCCCCCTGGTCAAGGTCCTGTGCAGCCTGCTCTAGCTTCGGCAGGGGGTTTGGACTAGATGATCCCCACAGGTCTCTTCCAACCCCTACCGATCTGTGATTCTGTGATTCTGTGTGACATTGGTCTAGCAGAGCCAGAGCAAATGCTGTGGATGAGCTCTATCAGCATACCACTTCAGGGAGAGAAACAATAACAAGATAGAGATCTTTGATCAAGAGAGATTTCTTTTGTAGTGACACCACTGGCACAGCATGTCTGTGAAACAGTTAGATGCTACATTTATATTAGGAAACAAATGAACTGATTTTTATTGTGAAAGAAAAGAAAAGGCAAAAACGTACTGAATTGCCCAACACAATATCTCTGCATTAAGTGATTCATAATGAGCATATTTTGGGGCATTGAGGGACTTTTCTGTATTTCTCTTATTAGTAATGACATTAAGCTCAACTTGTTTGTCTAAATATCCCCTGAATTTTCAAAACTCCTCTACTTCTGTCTGAATGTGAGTGGAATATTGGATTGCATAGTTGAACTTCTGGATCATTTCATTCATCAGAAGCTGCTTTCAATGCTAACCAAGGAGGCCACTATGTGGAATTCGTACTGGAGTCTAGAGGCTTGATTGTGTGAAAAGTGTATGCTGGTTTATGGTGAAGTATGGATTATGGGATTCAGGATTGTTATCTGTGACTTGCTGAGTTGCTACTCATCAGCCGCATGGTGATAACTGTTCATGTGTGTTCTTAGTGTGTGACAAAAATAAAGTATCATGACTTAGATTACTCATCTCTAAGCAAATATTGTAACCTTACAAAAAGTTCAAGTAAGAAAGTTGGGGATTTTGATTTAGGTTATGATACCTCTGAAGGGGTTAAAAAGAAGAGTGTTGAAAGAGGTGTAATGTAACAGGAACTGTTCAGTCAGCAGAATAATTATGCTGGTAGCACAGTCCAAAACTTATTCACACATAGATGAACTTTAAGAGCCTTCAGGCTGTAATGTGATCTGTACAGGTTAGCTATTCCGACATAGTTAATTATTGTACCTTTTGTTATGACTGAAGGGGAGGTTTGCTAGATTTTGACAACCCAAGACTGCATAAAGCAAAATTCAAAAGTTCTGAGTTCTGTGAATGTTGGAAAGTTGAGATTTACAAGCAAACATTATTTGTTTGTATTTTAATTTACCACAGTTGTCAGTGACTCCAGTATTTAATGTACTTCCACCATATCTGGAATGTCTGTCCTGCCTGCAATAGAAATGATCTTTATGACAAAGAGGCTGGTTTTCTTCAAAGTTACTTGAGTGGCTACAGACAGAAAAATGTCTCATGGGATTTGGAGTTTAAATACTTTGAAAAATCGGGTCATAAGTTATTTGCTTAGGATTACAGTGCAAACCTGTGATGGAGACTTGAACTGATGTTTTAGGTAAGGTCTTTTTGAAAAGGTTCAGTTCGAGAAGCATACACTAATATTTGCCAATTTTTGCAATGAATATATTTCAATCAACTTCTGACATAGTGCAGGTTCTCTTTTGTTTCGCTTTTAACTTTTCTAAAATTGAACATGAAACAGCTTCCTTCCTGTTATAACGAACTACCTCATTGCATCCTGGAAACTTACTTCTAATGTAGTGTTTCTAACTTTGTCCATTTTTTGAAGATACATTGAACTCATTTGTTCTCTGACTTTGAGAGACCATGGCATGAGGTCAATACTAAGAAGTGGTCAGAATTTTAAATATAGACTAGAGAGAGGGTCCCTGTTGACATTTGAAAAATCTGAGCTCTTCCATTAACTGCATTCAGTACAGGTCGGTTATAAATTAAACCAGGATGGAAGTAAATTACTTCCTTCTTCATGGTTTAAGAAAAGGAAAATGAATCTGAAATTGAAGGGGTTTTTAACAAACCAGTCTAATAGGGCTGAATAAATTAAACTGTCAGACTTTCGTCGTTACACATCTTCCTGTGTGAAGCATGGAAATTGGAAGCACAGACTGTGCATATTATGTTAATACTATTTACTCTGCTTGGTATCCATGACGTATCCTGGTGAGTCTAAGCTACAACAGAATTATGCCTTAGAGAAAAGAAAGAGAAATAAGGTTAATGAAACGGCATCTTGGCACTATAGCTAAGTAAAACACATCTCTGACTAGAGTGCTGAACAGTATTTGGGGTATTCATGAGCTATTCTGCAGATGCTATGGCTCACATTAGCATGTATAACATTGAATCATCCTGTCAAAGAATCCTTTTTCTGTTCAACAGCGTAACAAGGCATTGATTGTGATTGTTGGATTATAGAGTCTGTCTACTGAGATTCGTGCAAGATGTTGAAATGACACAAAGAGCTATATTCTTCGCTAGAATCCAGCAGCGCAACTTTCATAAAATATGTTGTCCCCAAAATATAAGGAAAGACATTACTTTCTGTTTCATTATGCTTTAGCTTTCTGGAGTGTTTTGGTGTTTCGATGTCACAGTAAATAAATTTTTCAGTTCCACCAAAGAGATATTTATCATAAAATAATTTACAGAAAATCTACTTATTTTCCCCAGGGTAGAGTCTCTTTTTGTCATATTGAGTGACATCCTGAAACCTATGTGATTATTTGAGAGTAAGCAACTTCTTTTCAGCTAAAGAGGAGACAAAGTTAATGAGTAGTTTTGTCTGCTGTACATCACATTGACTTCAACAGAACGAACACCAAAGCACTATTGGATATTGAGTCATTCTTTTATTCTATATAATGTAGATCTGATATAATACAGAGCTGATTCTGCAGGAGTTAGTGATTATCTCTAGGGCTATGATTAGCCTCCCGTCCCGCATTATGCTCTAATCAACAAGTTTCACTTTGGAAAAGCTTAACACTCATTATAGTCACTAGAAGACTGATTTAGCGTTAGGTCACTAATACAACATATGTGCAGGCTGTGGTATGGATATACAGGTGATGCTTACTCTCTGTTCTTAGTGCTGTAGTGCCATGTGCAGTTACGTGGTGATTCTGCAGCTGAAACCAGAAAGACCTTGCTACGTTTGCTGCAGGGTCAACTCCAAGGGTCACAACGTTGCAAAGACAGGCGAGGCCACAGCACTGGGAGCCACCAGCTCTGCAATATGGCTGTCAAGTCCAGTTGCAGCTTTATGGGAGAATGACATGAGTAAATGGCTTTTACACCTGTTAGCGCTAACCAATACGCTATGCATGTACCTCGCTGTGTAGTGACTGAGTAGAAGACCGTCGCTCAGCCCTGCCACCAGAACAGCGCATACATCCGAATGAATGAGAGAGGTTGCTCCCTTCAGCCATCTGCCTGTGCTTGCTCCCATCTTCCTGCACCAGTTCCCAGGGCTTCCAGACCAAGGCTGTGGCTGAGATGCTCTGCAGCACAACTGGAAAGAGGTAGCAATGCCTTTTCCTGGCCACAGGAACAGTTTTCTGACTCTATGGAAATATGAACATTTACAAAGAAAGTTTGTCTTCTGACTCTAAACAAAGTATAAGAGTGTTTTGGCAAGAGTGAAGTGGTAAAAAAATGTAATTTCAGAAAAATTAAAATGTTTTCATTGTATTTTTTTTTCTTCAAAATAAGACACAACAACCATTTTCCCCTACTCGAGACCCCAGATGCATGGGCAGACAGGGCTGTTACCTGTTGAACAGGAGAGTCCTTAGCTCGTGTGGCAGATTATGAGAGTTCCAGACAGGTCAATGGCTGGCCCAGAGCTGGGCAAAAATACAGAGAAGAGTAAAAAAAGTGTCTAGTAAGAGTAAGTGTGTGAACAGGAGACGGAGAGAGATGGGTAGATATTCTCGTGACTTTGAACAGGCCAGCATGCCCCTAAGAGAGGCTCAAATCTCAAGAATTTGATCTCAGAACAACTGAAGTCATGCTCATTTCTGCAAATAGCGTATTTGATGCCAAAGAAATTTCAGAAAGAAGTTATGAAGCTGAGTACATTAGCAATTTTCTTGCCCTTGATGTGCATCTTGAAGATTGTATTATGATACAATTTGAAGGTGGATATTTCAGCTGAAAGAAAGTAGAATTTTCTAAACCATTGGTCACTGACATAAAATGACCTAAAATGAAAGTGGAGTGATGGCTGAGTTGCAATGTAATATAGAAGAAATCGATTTAAAAGGGATATAGAACACTATTTTGAGAAAATTCTAAAATATATTTGTTTTAATTAGACAAAAACTGTCTAAGGAAATTATTTGCATTCAGCACTGTGGAATGCAGTGAATTAATTTATATATGACATATTAATAATTTTATTCAAACCAGCATAGATTATTCTTAATTTGCTTTGCTGATCAAAATACACAGTTGTAATAAATTTGGGGACAGGAGGAAATTGCAAAGTTCCAGAAGGTTGTTTCACAGCATGTTTTACCAAGTTAAAATGTGGGCAGAGCATCTATAGAATCTAAAACATGAATTATCTTTATTAACAATAAAGCTAAATGTGTTACTTCATTGACTTTAGATTCAGCAACAAGTAAGACAAAGTTGTGGCTGGATAAATGTAACATATGGAAAGAAGAAAAAACCAAACTCATTAAAAAGAGTACAGACCTCAGGATACTACATTTCTTAAAAGACATGGAACAATAAAGGAATTTCAGTGACTACCTCATGGGAAACCAGGAGGAGAGAGAGACCTTTAGGGACACCTCAGATACTTTTGCAGCTCTGTGACTTAGTGATGAATATGCTTAATATACACTTTGTTGATTTTGCCATTTTATTTTACAATTTCATTTGAATGGGTGGCAGGGAGTCCCAAAATTCACTTGATAAGTAACATATTACTGCAGAAGAGAAATATCTGAGAAAGAAATAAGATTATGCAGTATATGTGTCACTTAGGAGATTATACTCTAATTAAAAGAATTAATCCTGGGCAAGTTTACATAAGAAAGGAAGAAATCATGGAAGCTCAGTGTGGTTTTGTGCAATTCAAATTTTATTGGACTTTATGCTTTTGTCCAGACAATGTTCGTGGGCTGTAGAATACAAAATATGGCTGGAAAAGTGCTGTGCATCTGCCTCGCTTTGTTCTGAGGAAGTGACAAATATGGTTCCCACCAGACTTCAAAAGACTGATCTAAGTGGTTTAAAGATATGAAACCCTGGAACTGTATAAATACACATGAAGTGTTAAAATAAAATGTTTACATCCAAATAACAGGACCTTTCTATAATCTACAGGTATTCCACTACATAAACAGACCCCCTCACAGGGGCAGAGAATGTAAAGGGAACAGTTCTCCCTTGAAGGATGGCTTTTGCAGAAAGCTGGCATTTGTGTTAAAATTACTCTTTAATTCAGACTGCACCAATCTGACAAGCCTCACACCACTGTGTAAGACACAGTGACTGCTTATCAAGCAGGGAAAATGTCAAAAAGCAACATGATTTATTTGCCAGGAATATGGGAAAGGCACTTAATACTGCAATGGACTTGACCTAAGGCCCTTTAAGTTTAGCAAGAGAATTTTGTTAGTCCTGAGCAAGTATGCCTTCAGGAAATCATGGGGAAGAACAAGCCACTTCATCAACCTTTCCTGAGGATGCTGGTGCACTGGTGGTGTTCTGCTTATTGTTTTCTCTCTAACTTCCATCTGGGTGCCGGTAGTAGCCAAATGCTGATGTTCTCATTTGCTTTTTTGACTGAATGAAATGAGTGGTTTTACAGCCCCATATCCTGCTCTTACAACAGTACTGGCAGCAGCGTTAAGGGTTCTCTGTAACTGCTAGGCAAAACCCTGTATCCACGCACCACTGCCGTCGAAACGGGCCATCTGAAGCCGTTGCACCCAGCTGTGCTCCAAAGGTGAAACTTTAGGCAAAAGGGCCTTGGAAAGGGAAAAATCCTGGGTTTTGCTCTGCATGGGGGAGTTTCTTTTAAAAAGGGAAGGACTCAGGACATTGCATAGGGATGTAGGGCTCTTCCTTTGAGAAGGTTAGTGGTGGACTGAAACAAAATACAGGCGTGGTTTTTTCTCCTCACTGAAATAACAGGCACTGGACTGCATCCCTGAGGCAGTGGGAGCCAGAGGAGCTGAAGCAAATGGGCAGATGACAGAGGGAAATTGAAAAAAAAATATTCAAAATCTGGGGGTCTGGCCATGTTGTCTGGGATACCTTCGAGGAAAAGATATATCTGGGTGAGGTACAGCGACTGGCATTTTCTAAGCATCAAGGGGTTTTGGATCTATGATCTTGCAAACCCTCAGCAGCAGGCCTGATTCCCCCAGCTGCCCTTGAAAATCACAGCCACTGGAGATATATGTTATTTTTGGAGAAGGATGGAAGTATTCTACCTACTCTCTAAGATATTATAGCTTTAAAAACGGTACAATGGAACTTTCAGGTGGGCCAGCCTTGTCAGCTATAGTGGTTGGACTGAGGCGGGCAGCCTGCAGTTTGAGACCCCCGCAATGTTTTGTGTTGATGTAGCAGTAAGTGTTGGGCCATGCAAATGCGTATGGAGAAGAAATGCCTGTGGTCTCGCTTTTCCCTGGGTACACACAGTGCATAAATATTTCAGCTCTAAGTGCTTCATCTAGCAGTATTCCCTGTGTTTCCTTTGTGAAATGTGGTAGGCCAGAGGGATTTGTCCCATGAAGCACCAAATGAACCCCGCTGCTGTAAGTGATCTTTCGGATATGTATTGCTTGGATTTATTTTTCAAGTATTATGATTATTTATTCTACGAGCCAAATTTATCTTGCTAGTCTGAGGCTAGACTCAAGGTAGTACTGAACCGTGACATTTTGGCAATATTTTATTTTATAAACTTAAGGATAAGTTTGCTGATTTTTATTATGTTACAAAAATACGATGAATAGAATGGATAACTTTTTTGCCTCTTCTTCCTGTGGATATTTATATTGAGATTCACCAAAGGCAGAAAAGCCTTAAAAGCCCATACAACAGCCTATTCTATTCTGTTCCAAGAATATGTCATGTGGTTACATACTGAACAGGGCTGTGTGCGATAGAGCAGACTTAGCTGAGCTGACTGGAGAAAATGTTATCATTAGCTCTGTAGGCAAACAACATTAGGAGACAGAAAACACTTGTGGAAGCCAATATGATTAAATCACTACTTGCTAGTCATGATCACGTTGCATGTCATGTCCAAAAATATCAATGCAGTTACGGAAGATAGGATTAACAAAGAGTGCAAGTGCCACATCTTTGAGGGGGAAGAAAGTATCAGACTTATCCCCTTCTTCTTTTTTTGGCTAAGAAAGAAAAAGTTTCGATTAAAGGAAATGATATCATGGGAGTTTTCTAAGCAACATTCAACATACAGAATAGAAAGTTCAGCAGTAGAAATGAATCAAAACGTCAAGTAGATAATGTTATGAAGTCTAGATTTTCCAAAGGGTTGCTCATGATTTCCATACTAATTAGCCGATAGAAGATGATCCGCTCTCTGGCAAATTACAGTACTTTAACAAAAATCACTGTGGGCTACAAGGTACAAGGCAGTGACTTGTAATGTGTTGCCAGAATCAGTCTTACTGTGCAGTTGGCTCTGCCACCCAACACATCTGGGCTGCATCTGGCTGCCAGCTGGTAAAACCCATGTAAATCTAGGCAGCAATGCCTGCACTGACCCATGCAGGCACTTGGGTACCCACAACTCTGAGTATTTTTGCAAGAATCTCCCTTTCGTGATGTAGATATACCAGGAGTTGTATGTAAACTGGTGTATTACACAGGCCAAGTGGCACTGGCTTGCTTGCACCCACAGTGCTTAGCATTTGGCTCCTCTAGAGCAGATTTTTCCTGGAGAAACCCGACTGAAACAGTCCAAAACAGAGCAGGCTAACAGTCAAGAAATGTGGGCACCCAGGGCTCAGGCATCTAAATTTACTTCCATGCCCTTTTATGAACATTATAGTCCTGACCGTGCAGTGCAAACAATTCAGTTATGTTATTCCAGCCCATGTAATCTATTACCTTTATAGAATCATAGAATCATAGAATCATAGAATCATAGAAAGTTTTGGATTGGAAGAGACCCCTAGAGGTCATCTAGTCCAACCCCCCCGCAGCGACCAGGGACACCACTAACTAGATCAGATTGCTCAGAGCCCTGTCCAACCTGGTCTTGAATGTTTCCAGGGATGGGGCCTCCACTACCTCTCTGGGCAACCCGTTCTAGTGTTTCACAACCCTCATTGTAAAGAATTTCTTCCTTATATCTACCCTAAACCTACCCTGTTTTAGTTTAAAACCATTACCCCTCGTCCTGTCACTGCTGTCTCTACTAAAAAGATTGTCCCCATCTTTCCTATAGGCTCCCTTTAAGTACTGAAAGGCTGCAATCAGGTC
>Ga0065711_1005223_pt1 | contig 22256 bp, 19 predicted proteins | sample Hoacrofraction12_FD_59098 | JGI IMG/M metagenome (GOLD analysis project Ga0065711, IMG submission 59098) | Hoatzin crop microbial communities from Cojedes, Venezuela - Epithelial fraction 12 v2 (version 2) | ecosystem: Host-associated > Birds > Digestive system > Esophagus > Crop | place... | reverse complement strand
AAAAAAGGCAGGACTGAGAAGGGGCATGTGGTTACTGTTCTAACACAACTGAAAAATTAGTGCAGAGAGGCAAGCGTTAATCTGATCTCCGTGGCCAAAGAGTTGGAATGAGATTTTTTTGTTGTTGTTGTTCAAACGAAAAGTTTGCATTTACTCCGCCCTCAGTACTTCTCTGGTGAAGGTGGAACAAATTTCCGTAAAAGCAGAAGGGATTTTCTCATGCCTTTGCACCTCTGCTAAAGGAGGTGAATCAGCCTAAGGGCAAAGAATGACACTGAAAAGATCTAGGTTCTGCTGGCAGCTTTTGCATTGGTTTCTGGAGGACTGAAGCAAAATCACTATATCTTTTTAAATCCCTGTTATTTCCTCTGTTAAGGTTAATCATTTATACCTTCTAGATGAGAGGTTTAGCAGAGTGAAAAGTGTTATAAGGAACATCTAGATTTCTGTTGCTTGTTATCTTCTTACTAGAACTAGTACAAGTAAATTGCTGGTGTCAAAGCAACAACTTCCACAAATCTGTTATTGGTCAAACACCTGAAAATCTTGTTCTTCTGTCTCTCTCTGCTCCTTTCCCCAAAGATCTGGAATGTTGCATCAAACAAGCTGACTTTCCTGAACTCCTACAAAATGAAGATGTCGGTTGTCATAGGGATTGTGCACATGATTTTTGGGGTGATACTCAGTCTCTTCAACCACATGTAAGTTTTTTTCACCAAGCCCGCTGCTGCAGCACACAAGTCTTCATCTCTAAATAGTGTCCTTCATTCAGAGAAAAACTCCTGTCTCGGACCAACAACTTGTTTTGCCCTTTTCCCCAGCATGAGTAGAAATGCCCTGTACACCAACTGACTCATGCCACGGCTGGTACACAGTGCTGTGTCTAAACGCCCGAAGGACAGCCGCCAGACTGCAGATATTCTCTTGGATAAACTCTCTTTTTTGCTTTATCTCTTACAAATTCTTTATTCTGCAGAAATACTCAACTACACTAAATTACAAATATATGGCACCTCCCGCTACTGATAGATTTTGTCTTGAAAGACAAACTCTTTTGGCCTAACACAGAGCACACTGAAATCTTGCACAGTCTGTGTGTGTGCGTTTCACCTGAATTAGTGGGCCTTTGGTCAGGATCTGTGGGTGTGCATGCCTATATCTCTGCCTGTACATTTTGCAACAAAGAATAAAAAATGGTGATAGAGTGGAGGGGCTGACACTACTGTCTTCAGAGACTTTCCAAAGCTGGAAGGCGTGTAGTGACCTTTAAGGATGGAGAGTGTTTGCAGATGACAGAAAGGAGGACTGACCCTACAGAACTGATTCTACACCTAGTTCTGACCTTCCTCAGCATATAATGCTTAACTTTGTAAATTGACAGTTTTGTGAAAATCGGCTTTTGTTTCAATGTAGTCTTCTTTTGAGGTGCTGAGATACTGGTGGGTCAAGTACAAAAACCTGAAGAGCATCAGTATGACAAAGTTTCTGTATTTAAATAATGACTTTCCTTGATAAAGACTGCAATTACAGACTTCTTTCTTGGCTAGCGATAGTTGTATGTTTCTGATATTATTTTCCAAAGACTGAGTAGTGTACAGTACTGCCATACTTCAGTGCAACCTTTTATTAATACCTAGTGTATTAATTGTAGTGATCTTTCCTGATTCTTTCCAGCTACTTCAAGAAATACATCAACATTATCCTTCAGTTCATTCCAGAGATGATTTTTATTGTCTGTCTTTTTGGCTACCTGGTCTTCATGATTATTTTCAAATGGTGTCATTTTGATGTCCACTCATCCCAGAGTGCACCTAGCATCCTCATCCACTTCATCAACATGTTTCTGTTCAATTATGGTGATGCTTCGAATGCTCCGTTATATCTGCATCAGGTAGGGATCAAGCAACTCAAATCCGCTGTAGCTGGTGTTGCGTTTGCAGCGGGTGTTGTGGAGAGTGGGCATAAAGATGAGGAACCGGCTCAGAAGCTCCATCACAAGTGCCAGTCCCGTAAGAGAAGTTTGTTCTGCTGGTATTCGCATTGGCCTTGTAGACAGGTAGGACAAAGAAGCTATCAATCAGTGATGCAAAGGAAACCTCATTCTCAGTGTCATGCTTACAAGACTGATTATGTAATTTAAGATACTTCTGGGGAAAAAAGGAAAGAAGGGTGATTAGAGATGCAAAGCTGGGTATTGAAGATGTGCTGTCCTGAAGTCTGGACTCAATGCTAGAGAAAAAGCAAGCCTCTCTTTTCCGTGGTAATTTCCTATTTCTTCTTTGGAAAACTTGAAAATTTTGTATTTTCAGCTAAAAAATAGAAATATCTAGAGGATTTTCTGTCAGCATTTTGTCAGAAATATCTCCTTTGGGGAGTTCACTTGAAAAAAAAAAAAAAAGCAAAAATATCTCCCCTAAGAGACAACTTCTTTTAAAGTAATCTCTATTTTTTTTTTTCTCAGAACATGGATTATTGTTTTTCTTACTTGATTTTACATCAGCAGCATCAGTGAAGAATCTGCAAGCAAGTGCTGCTTACAGCCACGTGTATGCATCTACATCTACACAGTTGCACACTCTGGCACTCCAACATGAGCTCAGTTTTAGGGCTGCTGCTGAGTCAGAGTTAGTAGTGAGCCCTGATCAGCTCCAAGTGGAAAACACAGTTTTCCCAGCCTTCAGAAAGTCCTTAGATAACGTTTTGCTTTGTGACAACCCAAAGCCTTTCCAAGATGGTAATTTTTTTCTAATGTTCCTGTCCCCCTACCTCATGAGTAACTGTCTGTGCCATCCACCTGGTTAGTCTGAATGCAAAGATTGTGTGAGACAAATGTAGAGCAAATCCTGGATTCCCTGCTTTCCAGGGGAAGGTTTGAATGACTTGGCTCCTACTGCAGCATTTCTGCGTTGATCAAAGCAAGGCAGACTCACTGGCTCACCCAGCGGTTAGGACATTCACTTGGGACACTGGAGAGCCAGGTTCAAGTCAGTAACATCAGGTTTTGGCAAATTAACTCGTTCCAACATGAAAGCCTTTCATCTCTGACTCTTCAGCCACCTCTAGCTGGCAGTGCTTTCTGGAGCCTTAAGCAGGGTACATTTATTTTCACGTCCCTGCAGACAGGGGAGACTCAACTGATACAGGGAGTATATCTGTTGTATAAAAAAGAATGCCATTTTATAGATTCAGGTTTCTAACTACAGATGTAGTTGCCTAAAGGAAGTAAAGTAACTTTTTGCTCTTCTCGTCGTTTTGCCTTTCAGCAAGAAGTGCAGAGTTTCTTGGTCATATTTGCTCTGATTGCTATTCCCTGGATGCTCCTTATTAAACCTTTCATTCTCCGAGCCAACCACCAGAAAGCGCAGCGCATGGTAAGGAATGTGGATCAGGCAAGGGGGGTTCAGTACGGTAAGGCAAAGCTGAGGAGACAGACCCCAAAAAGTGTTTGCAGTGATGTAATTCTGCTTTTCTCTCATCTCAGAGTTTCTCCAGTGATTTCAAACTATGCTTTATGGCACGTGGGCCGAAAGTGTGCTCATGGGCATTTGGCTGAGCCATCTAAACGGGACACAGGAGCTTTGCCCGCAAGGCCAAACCCTATTTGTTTGAGAGAAGTTAAGCTGACACTGAACTCTTTCAAGTGTCATTACCAAAACCAGAGAAGGTTTAGAAAGACTGCAGTGCTTGTAAAGCTAAGACAGAGCAAAGGACTCGGTTCCTGGTCCAAGACCACCACTAACCACTGGTTGACTGCTCTGTAGGGACCAGGTACCTGCGATGCTCCTGGCCTTGGAGAGTCAGCACTGCTTGGAGGAGCGGCTTGATTTAAAAGCTGTTGCCTGCTTTCCAGTGGTGCTTTCTTCCCTAAGTGATTGCCTTCACATTAACAGAGCCCTCTTTCCCATGGGCTCTGTGGTTTGCCCAGCTCTTCAGCACTTAACTGCGGCAGCTGGTTTCCCAGTTGCTCATTAATTCTCTCCTTTATTACACTAACAGGGCTTTACTTGTCTGTCAGGATTTACTTCTCTTTATAGTCAGAGTTAGTGCCTGGAGTACCTTTTATAGGGCACAGATGTTTCCATTTGAAGAAAGAGATGCTGGTTGTGCTCCGTGACCTTTTCCAACCCAGCCGCTTCTGACCTATAACTGAGAGCCAGGTCCCTAGGAGACATTTGCAGCCCTGCCTCTGCGCTGTAATTTCTTATTTTGCCATTCTTCTGGGATTTGGATGAAAGCTTGACATGGTTGACTCCATCTCCTGCTTTTATGCTAGTAACATCTGACAGCTTTTCCCCACCTCCTATTATGCCCCTGTATTTCTGTTCCTAATTTTCATATGTTAGCTGTCTGATCACATCTTACATTTACCCAGATTTATATGTTTGCCACAAAGTCTGTTCTCTATGCTGACATTCAGGTAAAGCAAAGATAAAGTGGGTACGACAATGATTACCACTGCAATAGGAAACAATATGTTATCATGAGACTTTGCCCATGAAACCTGCTGGAAGCTATAAAGAGTGACAGGACAAAACCTGACAGAAGCTGTGAGGTCCATATTTGGTAATGCTGTGTAACAGGATTGTTGTAGGCCCATAGTGCAGGGCTGTTCTTATGCTGCTTTGTCATTTCTGGAGTGAGGCTCAGATCAGGTTGTTTGGGCCTCTGGAAAAGCTCTGTAAAGAATGTTTACGGAGAGAAGATGGGCTGTCATGAGGTTTTTGTCAATTTAAAATGGATCAAGAGATCTGAACTGTATTTCTGTCTGTATCCCAGGAACTGTGTGGCCTTCATCAAGTCACCTGATCCTTTTGGGTTCCATTTCCCTTTCACTTGATGCTAATTCCTTTGATTTGCACCCATCTAATTGTGACTATCAGCTTTAATGTGCCTCAGTTTCCTCATTTGCCAAAAGTGATGGATCTTTTCATGGCGGGTGTAAAGGGTGCATTGTGAGACTAGAAACTAGGTCCAAATTAGTTGGAATCACTGGAAAATACTCTAGGGTGGAAAATATGTAAGTATTATTAGCCATTTGGTGGGAGTACTCAGTTTCTCTGGTCCATGATGACTAACTATTGTTGAAATTGTCCTTGTGTTCATGATATAATCCTTCACATGTTACCCATCTTGAGGTTATTGATGGAGTTCTGTGCCATGGTCTGCTTCATTTTGGTATCAACCTGTAGTATGATGCGAAAGACATATTACATTTTGTTTCTGAAAGATTCAGTCTCAAGTCGTCTCAGGAAACTCTGGAGATGAAAATCAGGTAGATGTCCCAGAGACAAATCACTCCAAGAAAGCCTCCCAGGGAGACAACAGTGGTGGCCATGGAGGACATGAAGATGATGATGAAGAGGTAAGAAAGTGCGGGCAGAAAATTATTCAGGCAGACACAACAGTAGAAGACACAAAGTCAAGCAGAAGGCTTTTGCAGAGTTGCCAGCCCTGCTTTCTGACAAGATGAGATGACACACTATTGCAACAGTTTGTGTTTCCAAATAGAGCAAGCTTTGAATTTTCATAGAATTAGTTCCTCTAAGTTTTGCCTTTACTTTTGCCTGGTGAGGGCAGGCATTCTTACAAACCTCAAGCTTTTGTTTCCCTGGGGGTGGTTGTTTCACATCCACATTGCACCCAGAGATGGTCAAGCCTTCCCCAAGAATCACGGAGTTTTCCTTCCTTTAAATTGCAAAGCAGCATTGAGAAGTTGGCAGCCTGCAGTGTTGGCTAGGGAGAAAAGTCTTCCTTTGGCAGATACCGTCAAGGCCTTCTGCAGTATGAAGCAACACAGTTAAAAAAGTGACAAAACTGTTTGTAGCAATTGGGAGTACCAACAATATTGAGTGTGGATATGGCTGGCTGTTCCCAGACACAGGCAATCTTCACAGTCTTAAAAGATATGCTTACCCAGTGATATCTCCCAAAATGCATATGCCAATAGGCAGATACCCTGAGAAACCCTATTTTATATAAGAATTTCTGTCTCTACAAGAAATCACAAAGATAAATAGCAATTGGATTGCCATGTTATTCCAGATTTGAAATTGTAAGACTGGAATATGAGCTGGTTCCTGAACATTTGCTTTTCACTGGAAATATATTTCTCCAGGGAGAATGTATGGGAAGATCATAGAGAACTGACAATTTTCAAAGCAGTCTTTTTATCTAGGAACTATCTGTGTGTTGCTCAGGACGTATCAAGGAAAAGGGAGGAGTATGAAGAGCCTTTCATGGAGTGTTGCTCTGCCAGGAAGTCCTGAACTAAGAACTAGTAAAATGCTTCTGGTTTGATGTTGTTTCAGTTCAATTTTGGAGATATATTTGTCCACCAAGCTATCCATACCATTGAATACTGCCTTGGTTGCATCTCCAACACAGCATCCTACCTGCGGCTCTGGGCACTGAGCTTAGCCCACGCACGTGAGTGATTCACTACCTGTTAGTTACTTCACCAGCAACTCCATGCCCATCGGTGCTTCTGCCGGTGTTTGATTATTGCTCCATGAAATCAAAGTCCTCCTTTGTAGATGTTTGTGTCTCAGAATGTTTTGCTTCAGGTCAGATCAATCCAAGCTTTTCATGGTGGCCGTCTCAGTTTTCAGTGGTGATCCCTGGCAGCTATAGGTCAGGCAGCTCCTGACCACATTTACTGACTGGGGCCCCTTCCCATGCTGCTCTGTAGCCACCCCTCTGGAATAGTCCTCATGGTGTGTGGTATGGCGGGAGGTGCAGTCCAAACGAGTAGAATCATAAAATAGTTTGGATTGGAAGGGACCATTAAAGGGCATCTAGTCCAATCCCCCTGCAATAAGCAGGGACAACTTCAGCTAGATCAGGTTGCTCAGAGCCCTGTCCAACCGGACCTTGAATGTTTCCAGGGATGGGGCATCTACCATCTCTTTAGGAAACCTGTTCTAGTGTTTCATCACCCTCAGGGTAAAAGATTTCTTCCTCTTATTCAGTCTAAATCTGCCCTCTTTTAGTTTAAAGCTATCAGCCCTTATCCTTCACTACATGCTCTTATAAAAAGTCCCTCTCGGCTTTCTTGTAGGCCCCCTTCAGGCACTGGGAGGATGCTATAATTTATCCCTGGAGCCTTCTCTTCTCCAGGCTTAACAGCCCCAACTCTCTTAGCTTTTCCTCATAGCAGAGGTGCTCCAGCCCTCTGATCATTTTTGTGGCCCTCCTCTGGACCCGCTGCAAAAGGTCCATGTCTTTCCTGGGCTGAGGGCTCCAAAGCTGGATGCAGGACTCCAGGTGGGGTCTCACCAGAGTGGAGTAGAGGGGCAGAATCACATCCTGTCACCTGGCTAGTCCAGTCCATAGAGGTAAAGGCAGTATGAGAACCATAGTTTCCTTTCCCAAGAGGCACTTGTTATAGCCTTCGAGTATGCCGATGAAAGTCAAAATGACTTGGCACAGTTATTTTGATTGGGTTCAGCAAACCAGAAAGAAAAGTTTTTATTTAAGAACTCCTGGAATTTGTCATTTTCACTGGGATTTTTTCCCAGCAACATTTAGTGGAACGTCATATTCCATGATAAATGTGCAGCATTTCAGTGTCTTTTGATTTACGATAAAAACAAATGCTCAAATACTAGGAATTGCCTCAGGCTGGAACTTCAGATTTTCAACAAGTTTAATTTTTCTGAAATATTCCTTATTAATATTGCTGTACTGCCTCTGGCTATGAGTTGCGCCTGCCCTAAAGAATTTGGAACACAAAAAGGAAAACAAAAGGGGGGGCACGCCATGGATTGACAGGGGTGAGCTGTACTTGTTGGCAGAAATGAGCTTAGTTAAGGGTCAAGTGGAAGCTAATACACATAAGTTTTGCATGGAGGACAGGTATCTAACTGAAATAAAATAAACCAACAAAAAAGCTTAGCTAAGGGCAGTCCTATATGTTATGTCAGAATTCTGCCTGGAAAACCACCACATTCCTTTTTGGCCTGACATACTGTCATTGACAGGAGTATTTTTCCCTGAGGGCAGCAGTTGCAAGGGATCCCTTGCATCTGTTGTCACCTAAAGTAACAGGTCGTTGAATCTGAATATGGCTCAAGTGCCAATGACTGGCGAAACGGAAGGCTGAATGGTGACTGGAGCATCTGAATGGAGATGAGCTGGGCTACGTTCTTGCTTTGCCTGTATCGCGAGGGAAATTGCTCAAACTTGAATCTATCCTGTGTGACTGGGGTAGTGAAGTTAGGAGTATGTTATTGAGCTGACAGAACACGTCAGGTATACCAGTGCTGTGAATGTTGATAAAATCCTGTGCAGGAAAAAAAACTTTACGAGCATGCAAGCAACCTAAACACTAACACAGCCTGCCTTGGGCGGGACCAACCAGTTGAGTTGTCTTTTTTTTTCCCACCACAGCTTCTCCATGATACCCTAAGAGAAGTGGTTCAGAGAACAAATGGGAATTACACGTCTCCTGTGGGTCTTAGCTAGCATCAATCAGTACAGCTTGTAACCTAGTCTGTGCATGGATTCACTATGTCAATCGATCATATTCACTGGGATTTAGCAGCAGGCAGTCCTAGAAGGCTCTGCATACTGCCTATCTGCCATGCTAAAGAGGTGCAAATTAGACTGATGACTGTGTCCTGCCAGGGTAACAGCAGTCTCCGTGGTGTACTTGCATGGACTTGTGATGCAAAGCCAAGCCAAAACAGCACCATCAGCTTCTAATACAGTAAAAAGGAGCAATGGAAAACAATCTGCATCCACTTTCCAGACATCTTGGAGAGGCAGGGTGGCCATACATGATTACTGTCATGTACATTTTATTGTCACATACATTTTATCCTAGGCCAACTCATCGAACTGGGAAAAATGGGTGAACTGCCAGACTGTGTGCTGTGTCTGTCCACAGCTGCTGCTCAGCACTATTTTCCCTTTATTTCCTTTTGCAGAACTGTCAGAGGTCCTTTGGACCATGGTGATGCACAATGGGTTCAACAACAGCAGCTGGGCAGGCCTCATCATCATCTTCATCATCTTCGCGGTATTCGCAGTGCTGACAGTAGCCATCCTGCTCATCATGGAGGGGCTCTCAGCCTTTCTGCATGCCTTGCGTCTGCACTGGTAGGTGGTGTGGTCTTTTGGAGCTTTTCCCAGAGCAGTCTTTGAGAGGGATCAGGCTGTGGAAACAGGTGGCCACACCAGCAGGTGTTAGACACGTTCCACTAGTACCTATGCATTGGGACATCAGTCCTCTTTGGCAAATGAAGTGAGGGAGACTGCTCTAAAGGGAGGTCAGAGCTCCCTGCTCCATCTCTGAGCTGCTCCCTGGAACAACCTGCCTGTCCTCCTGAGCCTGTGGTGGCTGTGGGCATGCGTGGAAAATGGCAGCCTGCAGTTCTGCCCTGGTAAACACGCAGAGCCACCGAGGCCACCTTGACCTGCATGGTAAGGCCTGAAGGCACCACAGCCACACCATTGGCTGTGTATCCCACCCAGGGTTACCATCAAAACAGACAATTGGAGATGACCTATGGCAGCAAAAGTTCCACTGGGGCTGCAAAACCTGCTGAAAATCTGGGTCAACGCTTGTGTCATTAGCTCGGGTTGAGCCGCAGGCTGTTTTGGCTTTGTGGCAAACCAGTTTCAAGTTAGCTCGTGTCTGTCTTAACTAGACATCAGGCAAGGACAGCAGTGCGGACGCACCATCAGGCTGGTATGTAAAGCAAGACCAAGGTAACAAATCGCCCTTCACCACCACTACAACTGGGCGTCCCGCCTGAGCACCCAAGCTGTGGCCTTTTTCGCCGTGCAGCATCCCACCACAAATGCTGCCAAGGCAAACCGTGGTGCATTTTCTTATCATTCTGCGGGGAGCGGGAGATGTCTGCCTCCCACCAGAGCGTGCAACCAGCAGGCGGTTGTCCCAGCTCCCAGAGCCACTGGAAGAAGTGTAGTGGGCAGCAAGGTCCTGCCGATTGGCCTCAGCGTTTCCAGGCTGACTGGTGGAAAGCCAAAGCTGATGCATGCCAGGTCACTCCCTGGACTGCCTGTGTCCTGCCGCTGGCTCCAGAAGGAGCCTACGTTCCTGACACAGAGGCCACCAACTCTTGTGGCCTCCCTTTTCCCATGGGGGCCATGTTTCAACCTCTTGGCTGGCCTTAGGTCCTGCCAGCGGGCAGCATTGACACCCCCCTCTGCTCCTCCCCAGGGTGGAGTTCCAGAACAAGTTCTATGTGGGAGCCGGGTACAAATTTTCTCCGTTCTCCTTCAAGTACATCATTGATGGCACCGCAGAAGAGTGAAGCCAGTGCATCACTGCTTCGCTCCTCAGACAAGGCTCTGTTTTCTTGTGGTCGCTCACCCACAGAGTGGACTGTATGGGATGAAACAGAATAGGATGCGGCCCTTGAAAGAAAAGCAGCTGTAGATGAAAATGTCCTAGCTGCATTCATGTATACTGCTGCATCAGCTGAGAGCTGAACTACGTTGGCCAGGCTGGCTGGACCCTTGGCCGAGTATCCCCACCGATGTCTTTGCCAAGTACCCAATCCTCAGCGTTTGATCAGATCAGTTGCCTACTGCTTGGTTGAAAAGAGGAGATGCAGCTTTTGAATTAAATTGGTTATTAATGATCAACTCGCATGTGTTTTGCTCCATTTACTGCCTTGTCTTTGTGGCGTGTTCCTTTCCAAGGAAAATATGTTTCAGCCGTTGTTTCAAGCTGTGGCTGATCACATGACAACGATTAAGTCCCTTATAAGATTGCAGCCCTTCATTTAACACACAGTGCAAACCAGCCCAAAGACAGATCATCTTGCAGGCTTGCAATTTTCTACTTGCTTTGCTATAACAACCCTCTTTTTATCTGATTTGCTCCAGGGCTTGACAGCACGGGATTATAGACTTTTGCACACGTCATCACTTAACAAAAGTGTTAGTTTTGAGCTGTGTAAACAAAAGAGTGCGCCAGTTTCCACATCGGCAGCCAGTTTATTTCTCTGTATTGACTTGTTTCTCACTGGAGACTGCAGATGACTCCTCCTGTGCTGTATTTTTCAAGATGGGTTGTTAAAGAAGACTGTGTAAAAATGCTAATACTGAATGAACAGAAAGAAGAATCAAAACAGTTGAGATAAATTTGCAGTATTGATGTACTGTGATCTTTCCCAAACATGAATTACTAATCTTTCAAATTGAACAGTGTTAATTGTAACAGGCTATATTTTTTTTTAACCTACAGAGGATGTAAAATCCCAACACAGCACCCCAATGGCTTTGGAGGTGACAGTGCTCCCTTCATCGAGTGTGACCAAACAAGGCCTATTTTCAAACCTGACACCCCTGATACCCAACTCCACTGAGCAAACCCACCTGGCGGTGTTCCCAGCAGGACACATGGTGGAATAGTCCTCATGGGCTGTCAGGCTTGAGGGCCACCTTCCTGCTACAGTGACCGGGGAGAAAACACAGGCCCGAGCAAAGCAGTGGTTCCACTTTTTCCTGTGTGGTCTCAAGAAGCCATACTGGTGTTGGGCACTGGTTGCCAACAGAGCCCCATTTTTCCCTTTTAACAACAACTTGGATTTGAAGCAGCAGCTGGAGCTGAGAAGAGGTGGGCACAGGAGTGTGTCNATGACCCACGAGTGGCCTCGCACCACCAGTTCTTTGGGCACGGGTAACCTACGGCACAGACAAAAACACACCTGGACATGAATGCAGCTGGTGCCATGGTTGCTCAGCATGTGCACATCACCTTGATTTCTTCCTTCCAGCCTATTTTGTTTATTCCTATTCAGGAGAAAAGCTGTCTTGAAGCAAGAGAGGCCACACTAGTTTGATGTATTACCAGACGCAGAGAAAACAATTTGTTTTAGGAAACAGTGGGTGGATTTTCTGCACAAGCATGTATTTTATCTTTATTGCACTCTTCCACGTGATTGCAAAGTAACTGAGAAGATGATTACCCGAAACAGAATATCTGTTCCTTTTAGAGCTTCTTGGTGTTTTGCTTTTTGTCTGAGGTTTACATTTTAAGCAAGAAAAACAAGTTATCCTGTGAATACTGCAGGTGACAGGATGGTCTGTTGTTTACTGTACTAAACGGTGATTCAAGCATTTGGCTGAATTCTGTATTCAGCGCTCCCTTTCTGCGCACAGCTGAATAATGCAGCAGAGCTTGTGGCTCACTTGAGTATTTGTGATACAGGGATGGCATTTCCCTGCTCCACAAGAGGACCAAGCCCACTTCTAATCAGTGAGAATTCAGGTGAAATATTGCTGAGAGGCAGGCTGCTCTTAGACACTTTGAGGAGAGCGCTGGCTTTCATCTGGGTTGTTTTTAAGATTTCTTTAAAAACACAGAAATGTTCCAGAGAGTGCCTTGTTTTTAAAAGGGTTTTGTGCCGAAGATGAGGGGGATTTTGGAGCAGAGCAGTGATTGTCCATTACCCTGCACAGCTGCTCGGCTGAATGGAACCATATTTTCTAGCTGGTTCTGTGAATGTGGCCACCAGATGTGGTCAGATCCAGCAGAGACCACTGTTGTAGAGTAGTAGACCTTGGTACAACACCCCGGTGTCTTTATCTGAATTTTACCCATTGCTGGAGCAGGTGTGACTTGTAATTACCTGACTGGGAACTCTTCCCAAGCCAGGACCTCAGTGTGCCCCTCCGGGGTGGACTCAAGATTGGTTCGTAGGGAGAAATGATCCAAAGCTCATCCCATTGCTAAGAAGGTGTTTGTTTCTGAGAGCTGGTGACAGGAGTTCTATCATTTTGTAGGAACTTCATATAAAAAAACTGAGTGAATGACCATGTAGGAAGGGAAAGCGATAACAAAGTCAGTCAAACTGGTTTCAGTCATTCTCGCTCATTCTCTCCTGGATTTTTTATTCCTTCTCACGAGAGCTGTTGCTGTGTGTGGCCAGACCCTCCTGCCAGGATGACTTTGGTGATGTGGAGGATGAGGAAAAGCAGGTATGGAGTTCTTGTCCAGTCTCTTGGGTCCTCTGGACTGGTGATGATGAACAGGTTTTTGGACTGAGCTTTCATAAACTTCAGGAGTCAAAAGCTGCTTGGAGCTCGGCCTCTGGCTCCTTCAGCAAACAGCACTTTCCTCTGTATTTACCCATATGATGCCTGTCCATCATGTCCTTGGCCAGCACAAAGACCTTTCTTCTCACCCTCACTCTTTTGTTTCTCCCAGAGTTGTCACACGTGTGGACATTTCCATTCATGCTTCACTCTGACCAGTCTTTGCATTTCTGTGGCAAATAAATACAATGAGGTGGTTAAAAAAATGTGATAGATATAATACCCCTTTCTTCAATCCCAAACAGCTGAAAGCTCATCTCTGTGGCTGGTATTTTGGTCATCTTTTCCCTTCTGTGCTGGGAAGCTGGAATGCCGAAACATCTGCACGTTCCTGTGACTGCACACATGCTGTCTGAGCTTTTCAGTGAAAGCATGATGGTATGGATCTGGCAGGCTTGATCATGCGTCTCATTCAGCAGGTGCCAATAAAGGCTGTAGCTGAATATTTGTTATTATTAAGAAGAAGATATAAAATAAGGCTATGAAATGGCATATGTTGGATGGTAGCAAATGTCTTTCTGATGCTTGGAAGCATGAGGTTCAGCGTGGGAGTTACACGCTTTGATAAAACTATTGCAGCATTGTTGCTAGCTCATGAAAGAGAGACAAAAAACACCCCAGGGTCTTTGCTGGCCTTCACCAATGCCAACACACTTGAGCAGTAAATGTTGACATGGTGCTTCTAGTCAAGAGCACATGCTTCTTGTAGCTCAGATTCACTGGCCAACACAACCTGTAGCACTGGAATTTGCTGCACAGTAAGGTCAGGATGACAGTGGCAGTTTAAGCCACGAATGCTCCCTGCAGTTTGGTACTCAGTTGGGAAATTTGGAAGGGTGAAGCAGATGAATAGGGCTCATTTTTTTGATGGTGCTGGCACCTGAGTTGGCTTCACCTAACCTAAGGGGGGCTGGCAGCTGCAGTGCCCGGGCACTGCTCATGGCTGTGCAGGGGATGGCAAAGGCTCCTTCTATGAGCACTGGTGCTGCAGAACTGGACCCTGAAACCTGCCAGCTAAAATCTTGCTGGTGTTGCGACAGAGATGTCTCCCCAGCACCCTCTCTCAATCTCCCTGTGGTCGTCCACACAAGAAGAGACAGACAACCACCTTCACCCACGGTGGGCAGCCCCGGTGATAGACCTGTAGGTGCCACGGGACCAGCACAGGTCAGCTCTGGAGAACCCCGCCTGCAGCACCTATTTCTGGGGGTGGAGGTGGGTGGAGAGGGACCTGCCTGTGCCCAGTGAGGAGGAAACCTGACTCCCAGGAGCTGGATCCCAAACCCACAGCACTGTCAACACTGTAAAAAGAACAAAACAGAGGGGAAAGAAAAAAGGAAGGTCAGAAAAGAGGAAAGGTCTGCTCCTCCGTGCCTGAGACACTGCAAAGGTAAGAAAGCTTCACTAAAAAAAAAAAAAAAAGAAAAGATATTTCATCAAGTCTTGGCTTAATAGTGAAGGTATCTGATCATTTATATGTCATGTGCAGAGGGTCTGTGACTTTACTGACAAAATTCCTAGCTGATCCCACGTGCAGTATTGCATATTGTGTGCCCTTCATGGCCTTGCAGCCCTCCAGTGTGGGGTCACAGCATCCTTCCACCGGGTCCCAGCAGCAGTTTCACTGCACTCTTGGCTGCTCCCTTTGGATGGAGGATCGTTATTTTCCCTGCCAGCAGCAATTTTGTCACTGTTGTTCTTTTGGCTCATGTTATTGGCATTTGTTGTTTTCAGTGGGATTTACAAATAGCGGTAAACTTGTGACACTGAGCAGAGGTGTGATAGACACTAGCTACTCCATCAAGGCAAACAGGGCTGCAAAGGTTTGGGATGAGCAAACCTTGGGTTCATTCGGAACTGTTAGGAGGTTTACTGAAGTGTTGCATCTAAATCTCTGTCTTTCGAATATCAGTGCTAGAGCAGAGCACCCAATGCCAGGGACTTACCTGAACAGTGGCTTCTTGTCTGCTTATAGACAGAGGGGGGATGTAGGTGCATGCACAGATTTCTGGTGTTATCTGAGGTAGGATACCTGCTCACCCACTGCTATTTGAGAGCAGTGTGCGTCTCCCATAGGTGTTATTGGCTATCCTGATGCCTCTGGGGCTGTCTTGGCTACTGTCAAAGGTGCCACTGCACCCTTCTGCTTGCATACCTGAGCCTCACCAGGGGTCCTGCACAGCAATGCCAGGGGTGGTGGTTTCCTCCCCTTTTCTGGAAGCTCTGCAGCACTTCCCAAAATGGTGGCACATGGCCCAGAGTGGGTGAGCACCAGTGAGATGCTCCAGCGCCTCTCAGCCAAAATTAGCAGAGCATCCCAGCATCAGGGTGTGTGGGCAAGGGCCCAGGGCTTGATCCTTGTCCTGGGCATGCCCCAGCCTGCCCTGCCAGCACCCTGGGCTGTGCCCGCCGCAGGCTTCGGAGGAGAGCGGCTGTGTAACCAGACATGTGTGGCAGCTTAGGGCAGAATGTGTTTGCAGGTCCCTAATCATAAAGGAACAGAAAAGGAGAAAAACAAGTCCCCAGACTTTTATTGCGAAGCCGTTTGAGATTCAGCCACGCAGTAAAAGATTTACCTCTTCTTGCGGGCTCTTCCAAGCACGTAGTTTGGTTGCTCTTGAGTTGATTTCACTTGGAAATGGTCCCTAGCTAGTGGCCAGCATGGTTAGCTGGTGGCACCGTGTCCAAGGACACTGCTGAGAGACAGTTGTAATATCCTACGCGTCCTCTTAGATGCTGGACTGTAACGATCTGTAACAGCAAGGTCATTGTGCGTGACCCGACCACCTAATCTGCCATTAGCCCTTAATGACCTCCTTATAGCTGTACCTCAGTATAATGCTTTTACGGTATCTAGCTTGGGAGTACTGTAACTCTGTGCTTTCCGTGTTTGTGCTGCCCTCTATCTCAGCTGGGATTTTGTATCTTTTGTTAGATGCTGTTGGTCATTAAGACCGTCAAACTCTCATCCTACTGCAGCCTCCCTGATTGCTGCTGGGTGGCCATGAATGCTGCCTGGGCCAAATCCGGCACCCCTGAAGGGCGGTAATCAAGGGAGAGGGTGTCACCAAACTGAAGATGGGTCGAGCCCCCCCACCCCAGCGTCTGAGCATGCACTCAGCAGGAAAGCTTGTGTGCTAAAGCAAGCAGTGTGCTTAATCCCTGCCCTGGGATTAAGATGAGCATTTCTGACCAGGAAAAGCAGCTGTGATCAGGCCAAGGGATCTAGTGCTGGAAACCAGAAACATGGGTGGAGAAAGCCAGCTCTCCCCTGCTGCAGTCCAGAACTCAGAACCTTTGCTGACCTGAAAGGATGGGGATTAGCAATGCGGAGGGGTGAGGCAGAGGATCAGGTTTGCAGCGGGAAGTGCTGTGCTGGCAGGGCGCAGACTGGGTGAGGGAGAGTTCAGTGCTGGCTACGCGCTGGGCACGCCGTCCCGGGGCAGCACTCCCGGGGTTCGGGGCACCAACTGGGCCACCCTGCTCCTCGGCATGGCTGTTCCTACCCGCTGGCTCTGTGTCCATGCGTGCTCTCGTAAGGCTGAGCAATTACACCTCTACTCCTTGCTCAACCCTGGCTCCCAAGGGGTGGCAATTTCTGCCTCCGACAGGGACAAGCTGCTGCCAGTCCTGTATGTCTTGGCTCTTGGAGATGCAACACCTTTTGGCCGCCTCTGCATTTCACTCACCTCCGGGCTGGGGTAGTCATCACATGCTCTCATGTGTGAGCAGGTCTCCAGCCTTCCCTAAGGCAGTCCCTGGACTTCCCAGAAAAACATCCAGGGCAATGCGATGGCTGATCTCTGTCAGTTCAGCTAACTTGCCTTGTGATGCTTCTATGTATTTTTCACAAAAAAAAACACTCTGGGAAGGGACACGTTCTAATAGCTGCCTGAAACAAACCCATGTTTGAGCTTGCCTGAAGGTTTCCACTCCAGCACGGGATGCTGCTTTGCTGCTTTATTGCTCAGATGGCTTTGTGACTGTCCGGAGGTTTCACGGTTAAATCCCAGCCTTGCCCGACAGTGACGGTAGACCCCAGCAGGAGCGGGGATGGCCACTGCACTGAAAGAGGCAGAAAATGCTATTGGCTTGGAGGAAATCCACACAGAGAAACAAGAACCCCCAAAAGGTGAGTTTATATTGCCAGGACTAGAAATTTGGGTCCTCATTTAGCCAGGGTAGAGGGAGGGTCCCCAGTTCTGGCACTCCAGCTACTTAAAACCTCTGTACATGGAGCCACAAGCATCAGCATTGTACTGCTCCCCCCCCATCACAGCCACCAGACTGGTGGCTGCTACCTATGGCGGTGGGAAGAGGGGAAGAGCTGGCTGCCTTGGTTTTTCTCAGGCCTCCACTTTGCGTAACTATTTTGTTCTACCTGTAATTCAAGGATTCTTTCATGTTAGGTAATTTGTTTTTGAACAGAAAAAAATACTCTATTTCAAAGGCATTCTAAAGTGACAGAAAATGTAGAGAAGCATAAAATGAAAAGTTCTGCATGTGGGAGAAAAAAAAATAAATTTGTCCTGAAATCTGGCATTAAGTTCTCTTCCGAGGTAATGTTGATGGATTTGAGATTACTTAGTTGTGAGATAAATGGCCTGCCAGAAAAATGTATGCAGCTATGACTTTACCTAAATAAGAGCTTAACAGTATACATACACCGAAAGCTTTCTGCCAGGTCTGTTTATAAAGCCATCCCAGCCCTTTTCTTGAGATGCTTTGTTTGCTCCTAAAATGGGTGGAAAAGTCCGGAATAAAGGTTTAGGAGATGACATTGAGCCCCGAGTCGCTGGCTGTGCTCATCTTGCAGGGCTGGGACCTGGGGCAGCCCCCAGCTTGCACTGCCTGTGCTGCGAGCGGGCCCGTACCCCAGGGGTGCAGAGGGGCTGAGCCCCGCCGCAGCTTGGGCAGGGGAAGGGAGCAGACCTTTGCCCAGACGCAGTCCCAGCCATGGGTTTCTGAAGCAGCTGGGGTCTCTCAGTACAAGGCTGTCCTTCCCCCAAGCCTGCCCTCCTCCCTGCTGGCTGCTGTTTCAGCAGCCCCCTGACGTGCCTGTCCACCAGCGTGCCCAGGGGCTGGTTAGTTGACGCACAACTGGTAGAGGTTTTCAGACTTTTTCCTGGTGCATTCCCACAGTAGTATGAAAAAAGTCGTCATTTCATAACGAGGAGGTACAATTTGATGACTGATGTCTTGTTTTGTCTCTGTCTGTCTTTCTCTTTGGTCTTCAGGGCAGAAGACATTTACAGTGGAAGAAGCTGTGGAAACCATTGGGTTTGGGAAGTTCCACATTGCACTTTTCCTGATCATGGGCAGCACTGGGGTAGGTGTCTGCAGCCACCTGCACTGGCCTGAAAAATCGCTCGTTTTCCTTATTACTGTGCAATAACAACCGTAAGCACCACAGGCGCATGTTGCAGCCCAGTTTTCTCACAGATACCTTCTCAAGCGGGATTTCTGGTATAGTCATCTTCAGCTAAAATTGATACCGGCCACAACTGATATCAGACCAATTTCAGGGCAAAGCTGAGCAGGTTGGCCCAGAGCATTCTGGCCTGGCGCCTGCCCTGGAGCACCATCCCGTCAGGCAGCACTGACGGGGCACATCTTCAACAGTGCCTGAGGGTTAGGTTCAGCCTCCCAATGGCATTTTTCATGCCATCCCCAGGGCACACAAACCCTGTGCAATCTGGCATGGGAGGGCTGTGCTCCTCTCGCCCTTAGCTACCTGAAAAATCTCCTAACTGCCAGGGTCTTGGATTAAAATGGTGTGTCTGCTCTGGGACCTGGGGCAAAAGCCTGAAGCCAGGCTGGGGTAAAGATGCAATGGGGGACATATCCATGAGCATCACTGCAGCTGAGGTGTAAAAACCTCTAGCTATGTGTAAACGATAGGCTCATTTCTTAACTGAAGCCAGCTGCTGGGGCAAACAGCCAATGGAACAATGAAGATTTTAATCAAAAACAGTTTTAAGAGGTCATCTATTTGTTAGAGGCCCAAATTCACAGCTGGGTACCTAACCAAACAACTTGGTTTCCAGAGACAGTTGAAGACCTTCCACTAGCACAGCTGGGTAGGAGTCTTCTCTGCAAAGGATGAGTCTTTCCAGCCTTCCTAGATACACAGTGTACCTAGATTCCAGCTTTCTAGCTGCACCTTTCTCCCCTCCTCTGCTTGTTTCCAAGTGCTCACGTCTTCCAGATCAGGCACAGGGCTCAGACCACTGTGGAGGGACCATGGCTTCACAGGGCTGTTTTGACATTGTGGGACTACCTTGGCTCCAGGCTTGGTAGGAGCGAGGGACTTTCCCCCGTGGGGTCCTTGTGGCTTCTCTTCCTGCTAATGTGCACACCCTTTCCTTGAAGGTGGTCGAAGCCATGGAGATCATGCTAATAGCTGTTGTGTCCCCTCTCATCCGATGCGAGTGGCAGCTTCCAGACTGGCAGGTGGCTTTAGTGACAACGGTGAGTGACTTGTGTTACCCCCATGCAGGTCATCCACTACGTAGGCATTGTCCAGGGTACCACCATGGGCTTTGGAAAGTACCACAACTGTAGAAAACTAGAAAGCAAGCCAACATGAGCACACATCTGTGACCAGAGCTGTAAGGCCAAAACAAGCCTGCACTTCATATTCTTATTTTGAATTCCTTGCCATCCAGCCCTCAGCTTTGAGGCTTGAAGCAGTGAGTGTCTACACGGAGGAAGTCAACCTGATAGCAGGCAGGTCATAGCAATGCTTAGGTCATAGTGATATAGGGCAGAAATGCTTAGGTCATAGTAATATAAGGGCAGAAATGCTTGGGTCGTAGTGACATTGTTTAATTTAGGCGCGACCACTTCATATAAACAACGCGTGCCTTACTAACAATCATGCCCTTGAAGAGGAGCTAACAGACTGATAGAAGCAGAACATCCAGCCCAGAAGGCGCCGAAAGCTGGATGATTGCTGACAAAGCATGAAGTTAACAAAAATCTGGGGTAGCTAGGAAAAAGGTAAAGGCGGCAGGGGGAGATCGCGACCACCGACTCCATTCAGAACCAGAAAGGCTGCACCCCCCCTGCACGCGAGCATGCGTAGTTAAGTGAGGAAGGAATATATCTTTAAGATAAGTGTATAATGTGGTGAACCAGCCAGAATGTAATGAGTAATTTCTTTGGTTTTTTAAGACTATGTAGTCCTTGTGACTCTGCTAAGTGGTGTGCTAGCTTTGTGGAATTATCACCCAGCACCCATATCTGTGCAGATATGCGATAAAGACGATACCGCTGCTCTGTGTGTACATTGGCATATCACACACTGGGTAAATGATCCCACTTTTGGGACAACCAACCCCTGAGAGCCACCTTGCTCGTGGTTCTGGGCGCTGCAGTTCATCCTGCTGCTTGGAAAGCATTCAACTCGCCCACGGTTGTAAGGGCAGAGCTGCCCACTGCTTCCAGGAGTGGGCCTTCCACAGCAGTGTTTCAATTCCCCTTAGATGGTGTTTTTTGGCTACATGGTCTTCAGCATAGTGCTTGGGCTCCTGGCCGACAGGTATGGCCGCTGGAAGGTGAGTGACTGCCGGGTGCCGCACGTCCTTTTCCTGAGCCCCATCATGCAGCTGGCTGAGCCCATGGTTTGATGACCCTAATTTTGCCCCTTCTGCAGATTCTGCTGCTCTCGTTCCTCTGGGCAGCCTATTTCTCCCTGTTGACCTCGTTTGCCCCATCCTACGTCTGGTTCGTGTTCCTGCGGGCCATGGTAGGCGGCGGCGTGTCGGGCCACGCACAAGGGTAAGGCCGTGCTTCGCTCCTCGGGGCACGGGCAGCNGCAAGCCAGCCGTCNCGGGGAGGCACCCGCGGACCCGGAGGGGCTGAGCTCCTGGGTTCACACCCAGAAAGACCCTTCAGCTTGTTTTGGCCAGACCCCACAGAGCGCCCGCTTTCCCTAATGCTGCGCCGCGACCTGGCGGAGACCGCGGCCAAGGGGCCTCCGTGGGGGCTGGGAGTGGGAAGGGGAGCAAATTCCCACACCGCCTTAAAACAAAACGTGGTTCTGCAATTTCACTGAATCCGGTCGATCGACCTAAATTGCAGTTCCCAGGCACTCCTAAGCCCGGGAACAGAGCGGGCAGCTGGTTTACGTTAAGCCAGTGACAGAGAGATTATTAAGCACATATATTACAAAAACAATTAGACAGGTAACAGATGAGCAAAGGCTTCCTTGTAAAGGAGTCACCACAATTCTGCTTAAGTAGCAAATTCTTCTCAAACCAATGTAAAACATTCCCCCTTACTGGAATGAAACTTTTTGCACTGTTGTGGATGAAAGAGGGACGTGGCGGGGGAGAGGAGAAATTCACAATATTAACAACCACTTCACTAGGAGCTTGGCAAAATAAGTTATTTTTTTCCGACTCTCTCAGGGAAACAAATGCAACATTTCGGCATCTTGCATGGTTCCTCAGCGCCTGGTTGCTGCCTAGGAAAGCCCAAAGCTGGTTGCGTTGACCCAAAAGCCCTTTACCGAAGCGAAGGATGGGAGGGAGATGGGTGCTGTCAGGAGGAGAAGGCACCATGCACCTGGGTTGTTAATCTGATGAGCTCCCAGGCTTGCTTCCCTTGCAGGAGGGCCCCAAGTCCCTGGCCAGAGGCTGCTATGAGCAGGGGAAATCACATCTTTTGTCAGGCACTTCAGCAGCCGAGGTAGAAGGAGCCAACGTGGGTCTCTCCCCACCCCTCTCCCTTTCCAGCTAAGCAAGCACAGCTCACACCTGAAAGGACCCCACAGGACCTTCCCGAGGGTTTCCTGGTGCACAGACTGCGGTGTTTCCCTGCCCATACCCTACAGCCATGGCCTGGAGGAGGTTCATGCCATGCACCTCCCTTGTAGGTAGTTTGGTGGAGGGCATATTGAGCAGGTATCCCCTGTTTCTTGGTGGTCAGAGGTGGAAGAGCGATGGTACTCTGTCTGTGGGCAGCAACGTCCAGCACTGGCTGAGCTGAGCTGAACTGCTAGTTGATCACTGTACAAATTCTCTTTGTTGCTGTATTTCTGCAATTTTTTTTCCCCTTTTTCACTAGGCTTATCATAAAAACGGAATTTTTGCCCACCAAATACCGAGGATACATGTTGCCCTTATCTCAGGTAAGAGTGAGCACGTTACTGTTTCTTCTAGCCTCGAGTCCCAGGAGAT